>Ga0307380_10003853_pt1 | contig 20513 bp, 15 predicted proteins | sample UN3MG_FD_202239 | JGI IMG/M metagenome (GOLD analysis project Ga0307380, IMG submission 202239) | Soil microbial communities from Risofladan, Vaasa, Finland - UN-3 | ecosystem: Environmental > Terrestrial > Soil > Coastal area > Acid sulfate soil | place: Finland: Risofladan, Vaasa | collected... | reverse complement strand
GGGAAATAAAAGAAAAGATAGACTCCACTAAGTCAGAGGCACAGCTTGCCGAGAGACAAGGAGATCTTGCAAAGGCAGCGGAACTCAGATATAGCACCGCACTAGAGCTGGAAAAAAGGTTAAACGAGGAAAACATCCAGCTCACTGAGCTTCAGTCCACAAAAAAGATGCTCAAAGAAGAAGTAGACAGCGAGGACATTGCACAGGTAGTATCCAAATGGACAGGCATACCAATAGAGAGGATGATGGAGGGTGAAAGAGATAAGCTGCTCAAGATGGAAGAGAGGATCGAAAAAAGGGTTATAGGACAGAGAGAGGCTATAATCGCTGTTTCAAATGCTGTTCGAAGGGCACGTTCAGGGCTTCAAGATCCAAACCGACCCATAGGTTCATTCATATTCCTTGGTCCCACTGGTGTAGGCAAAACTGAGCTTGCCAAGGCACTGGCCGAGTTTCTATTTGACGATGAACAATACATGATCAGGATAGATATGTCCGAATACATGGAAAAGCACTCAGTAGCGAGAATGATAGGGGCACCACCGGGATATGTTGGGTATGATGAAGGGGGATATCTCACTGAGTCGGTCAGGACGCATCCCTATTCGGTAATTCTTTTTGACGAGATAGAGAAGGCTCACCCGGATGTCTTCAACATCCTTCTCCAGATCTTAGATGATGGAAGGATGACCGATGGCAAGGGAAGGACTGTGGATTTCAAAAATACGGTCCTGATCATGACATCTAATATTGGAAGCCACATAATAAAGGAGTTTGCCGGTAAGGATAAAGAAAAAATGACCAGCGGTGTTACAGAAATACTTCAAGCAACCTTTAAACCAGAATTCTTAAACAGGATTGATGAGATAATAACCTTTAACTCACTCGGTAAGGAAGAGATAAAACAAATCGTTGATATACAAATTGACCAGTTAACAAAAAGGCTTCTGGATCATAAGATAGGCCTCCAATTGACAAAAGGGACAAGGGAATTTTTAGCCGATATTGGGTTTGATCCTATCTATGGCGCCAGACCACTAAAAAGGGCGATTCAACATCACGTTGAGGATGAGCTGGCATTAAAGATATTGAGCGGTGATATAGCAGATGGAGACAGTGTTAATGTTGGTGTAGAGGATGGAAAGGTCATCTTTACGTAAGCACTACGATGCTGCACTATGGAATTTAGGAATGAGGGAATTTTAATGTCCTCGTAAAAAGCCATTTTACTCGCTCATGATGCCCATTTTGGGATTCATAAAAGGCTTCGCTAATAGCCAAAAACTCGGCCTAAGGGCCTGAGAAGGAGCATGTGTATGTCTTTTTTTGTCAAATGCCCAAAACAAAGGCCCGTTCAGGGGCGTTTCAAAAAGGTGCATATGTACGGAGCAATAGAAGACAAGGGCACGTTGCTTTGCACCATTTTGAAACGGCCCACGACTGTGAATTTATAGGGCATTACAAAAAAAGACATACACATGCTCCTCACACAGTTTGGCATTTCTAACCCTCAGCATTTTATGAATCTTTTCCCAAAAGTGGCCAAAATCGCTCGCAAAAGACTTTTTGCGAGTTATTCAATTTTAAAGTTAGATGTTTAGGAGCTATGATAATTTTATGCACGTAAAATCTACTTTCAAACTGTTTTCTGTTTTTTTACTCTCTTTTCTGCTTTTCCCCCCTTGTAGCGTGGGAGATCAAGTCTCTTCAAGGGAGAATCCTATTGTAAGGGCTGTCAGAAAGATAAGCCCTGCTGTGGTCAACATTAGCACCAGCAAATTAGTTGAAAGGGGTGTTAATCCCTTTTTTTTTCAAGAAAATGATGATTTCTTTAACAGATTTTTCAGGGATTTTTTTGAGCCCCAAAAAAGACACTATGTTAAAAATAGCCTTGGCTCCGGTGTTATCATTGATAGCGCTCACAAGTATATCCTGACAAATCACCATGTTATCGTAAGGGCATCTAAGATAGCCATTACCTTAGCCAACCAGCAGGAATTTACGGCCAGAGTAGTGGGAACTGACCCGGAATCGGATCTGGCTGTGCTAAAAATTGAGACAGAGACCGAATTACCATCAATTACCATGGGTAGATCAGATGACCTTATGATAGGAGAGACCGTCATCGCCATAGGCAATCCATTTGGTCTCTCTCACACAGTAACAACCGGGGTGATAAGCGCCCTGAACAGATCTGTGAGGACAGAAAGTGGTATTTATCATAATTTTATCCAGATAGATGCCTCTATCAACCCTGGAAACAGTGGTGGTCCTCTCCTTAATATCAATGGCGAACTAATAGGCATCAATACGGCCATCTATTCCGGCGCTGAGGGCATAGGGTTTGCCATACCCATAGACAGGGCAAAGGCAATTGTGAGCGACCTTATAAATTATGGCCGGGTTCATACAGCCTGGCTGGGTATCACCGTTCAGGATCTAAATGAAAACTTAATCGATTATTTCCAATTACCGGTAAAATACGGCGCCCTGATTACAGAAATTCGGGCTGGTTCCCCTGCAAAAGAAAAGGGCCTTCAAAGGGGAGATGTCATTACAGAGATCAAAAAAAACAAGATTAAAACAAGTCGCGATTATTATGACCACTTATCTCAGCATACTGCTAATGAAATAATTCATTTAGGTTTTTTCAGAAATGGAAAAAGACAACAGATACACATAAAAGCTGCTCCGTTCCCACCTGATCTTGCTCTTGATCTGGCATTTGAGCGTCTCGGTTTCAGTGTTGAAGAATTGAATAGGTCCCTGGCCAGTAAATACAGGTTGAAAGAGAAAGAGGGCCTGGTTATTGTGGCCATTAAAAAAGCTTCCCAAGCAGACAGTATTGGCCTGGCACCGGGTGATATTATTAGGGGAATAAATGATCTTTCAGTCAACACAGAGGAGGATTTTAAAAAGGCAATTATCAGATACAGGCTAAAAGAAAAGATAACTGTGCTTATTCAAAGGGGATGGACGGTTTATTCTATCTCCTTTAAAATGTAGACACTGTTAGGACGACGAAACTAAACGTAAAACTATTACTATAATTTTTTCTTTTGACCCTCCTTTCATTCACCTCACCGTAAGTGGCTTCCTTAGGTCTCAGCTCCCCACCCTGCCTGCCAAAGAGGGATGACAAAATCATAATGCATGAACAAAAGAAATATGACAAAAGAAATATGATTCTTGACAGATGATTAATATTTTAATAATTTACATCTGGTATCATCTTTCAAAACCTATTAAAAAAGCGTAGGCAGGCCGGTCAAGATTGCCAGGAATCATACGTGGAAAATGTGCCAATATGAGCAACTCAGAACTGATATGAAAAATGAAATCTTCATGGCTAAAGGTGAGGGTGAAAGCACATCTGTTACCGATGCCAATAAGGGTATTTACGAAATCCTTGCAAAGATAAGCCAAAAATGGCACAATACCATTCAGGCAATACCTTCTAAGCCGGAGAAAAAGTCAGCCTACCTGCCGATGGAAGAGCCGGAAATTGCCCAGGCTGAATCTGATCTTCCGGAAGATGTCATCATCACGGAGACAGTTATACTCTCGGCAGACGATTTCAGAATAAAACCACCTCCTTTAGAGGTCACAGACGATTACGTCCCTGAAACGATTATTGGAAAACCGAAACCTGCTCAACCGCCTGAGACCACGGCCCCTGCTCTGCAACCTACGGATGATCTGAGAGAAACAACCGCACCTACAAAACCGCAGGAGAGCGATATTCCAGAAACGGTTATCTTCTCTCCTCAAAAATCTTCTGCTTCGCACGTTGATTCTGAACAAAAACGATCGGCCGAAACGAACAATTCTGGATTAGGCGAGCAAACCATTTCAAATACACACGGAGAGCAACGGGTTAAGGAAAAGCCGGCCAACATGAAAGAAAAAGACGATGATATACCTGAAACGGTGATTTTTAACCCCGATAAAAACAAAGACAAGCAATAAAACCATGACTGAGCAATACAATTTGGAGCTTTTGGCAAACGAAATTCGGCAAATATATTGTAAAGATAAACTGCATGCCGGAAGCCTTATCGAGGAGTTTCTCGAAAGTTCGTTTGACGGGATTGTGAGTGATGAAAAAATCACGTTGTTGGATGAACTGATGAGCAAATTTGAACCAACTGATACCTGTACGGCCGAAGAAGTAAATGTGGATCAAGAGATCTTGATCCGGATTTTCTCCTTCCTTTTGGGGAAAAAGGTTACTCAGGCCGATCTTTCCTCTACAGAACTCTTACAGCGACTGGCAGATTCCCTGAAAACAATGTTCGATATCATGAATCAGCTGGTGGGAGTCATTAACAAGACCTTTTTGGGTCAACACGAAGGTATCGAAACCATCCGTCAGGTGATCGGCTTTCATCTGGAAGGGGAGAATCAAACAAGATCTCTGGAAAATTATCTGGGTCAAATCAGCAAGGCGTTTCTGACGACACAACAGGCATTTAAGGTCGCAGTGGAGAAAAAAGTCAAAGAGATTATGATCGAACTTGATCCCGAACGGATTGCCGCCTCTCAGGGCAGTGGTTTCAAGCTCGGCAGGCTGCGCAAGGCTGAATCATTTGAGTTATATGCCAAGAAATTCGAGGCATTTAAAGACTGGATTGACTCGGGGCGTTTTATGGAAGAGCTCTTAAGGGAATTTGAAAATAATTGCCAAAAACTTTTTTTACAATAAGGAGGTAGACAATTGAGAAGATTAACTTTCACATTGAGTTTGTTGTTGCTGCTTTTTCTGGTTTGGTCCTGTGCGACCAAACAACTTCCGCCTCCTGAATTGAAATTTGCGAAAGACGCAATCACAATTCATGTGAAGGCCAATCCCCAATTAAATCTGAGCGACGGCAAACCTCATACCCTCCTGGTGTGTGTCTATCAGCTCAAGGACCCTAATGGTCTCAATCAGCTTGCCGGTGATGAGGATGGACTGTATCGACTCCTGGAGTGTAGTCTTTTTGACGCAAGCGTAGCCGGGGCAAAGAGATTGATTATACAACCCGGGCAAAACGCCACGGTCAATTTTGATAGGGCAAAGGAGGCCAGATACGTCGCTGTGGCAGCCGGTTATTACCTCATTGAAAAAGAAAGGATGGTGCGCTTATATGAAATCCCCGTTCTTATTGAGAAGAAGGGGATAATCAAACGCACTAAAATAAAAAAACTGGGTACCCTGGAGATCGATCTCAAATTGGGACCTCAACAAATTCAATAGGCTAAAAGGATATTATTATGGAGCGACCACTTTTCTGGCATCAAGGCCTTTTTTTGCAGCCCCAGCACTTGCAGCTGACGGATTTGCATGTTCAATCCCTGCTCACACCAGTATACAGATATCTTTATCCATATCCCTGGGGAATTGGAGAGTTGGAAATCCAGACAGCCGCACTCGATAACCTGAACTTCAATCTGTTGAGGGGCAACTTTCTATTTCCGGATATGACCTATGTCGACCTACCGGGGAATGCGATTATCGAGGCCCGTTCTTTTGACGAGGCCTGGGTAGAAGGGGGCAAACCTCTTGGTGTATATGTTGGGCTTAAGAAATGGAATGAATTCGGCGAAAATGTAACCGTTCTTCCTCGTCTCTCAAATCTTACTGAAGTGAATACACGGTTTGTCACAACAGTTGACCCGGAAGAGGTTAAGGATTTGCACCACAACGGTCCACCGGCTCAGGTACAGCGGCTTTATCATGTCTTGAAGGTTTTCTGGGAAACGGAAAAAGATCAACTCGGGGAGTATCAGCTCATACCCGTTGCACAACTGGAAAGAATGGGCGAGCGCGTTGGGCTTTCCGAGAAATTCATTCCACCAGCCCTCACCATCAAGAGTTCAGAGGTTCTACTGAGGCTGATTGTGGATATCAAAGACCAAATCGCATCCCGCGGCCGCCAGCTGGAATCCTACAAGCGTGACCGGGGTATTCATACAGCCGAATTCGGGGCCAGGGATACAGTGTATTTGTTGGCGCTCAGATCCCTCAATCGCTATATTCCCTTTCTTGAGCACATACTGGCTTCCACTCACGCCCATCCCTGGAACGTATATGGACTCTTAAGACAAATGATCGGAGAACTTTCCGCCTTTTCAGAGCAAGTCGATGTCATGGGGGAACTGGCGGACGGGAGCCAAGGTGTTTTAGGGTATGATCATCGTAACCTTTGGGGCTGTTTTGAAGGGGTCGGTGCAATTATAACAAAACTGCTGGACGAGATCACGGCGGGGCCAGAATATGTGTTCCAGCTGCTCTTTGACGGAACCTATTATGCATCGGAGCTGCCTCCGGCCATATTCGAAGGTGGAAACCGATTCTATCTGGTTTTTGAAACAGAGACAGATCCTCAATCCGTGCAGCAGTCTTTGGAAACCATTTCTAAATTGAGTTCAAGGGAATCGTTACCGTTACTGATGGCCAAGGCGCTTCAGGGGATAAAAATGGAACATCTATCAGAACCGCCTCAGGAACTTCCCCGCAGAGCCCGTGCAATTTACTGGCAGATTGATCACAACAGCGACCAATGGGCCCGGGTCCAGCAAGACCACAACATCGCCTTATATTGGGATACTGCTCCAGAAGACCTGAAAGTTGAGCTTATGACTGTAGGGAGAACGTAGCCATGCGGATTGTCGACTGTTTCATAGAACTGTTAGCTTACGTGGCCTATTTCCTGAAAACAGTGAAAACAAGGCAGCCCGCCTTTGACCAGGTAAGGGCCGATATCGAACGCCTTGTTTCCCGGGCCGATACCTGCTTACAGGAGAAAGGCATACCCAAGGAAGAAAATGATCACGCGCGCTTTGCCATTTTTGCATGGATTGATGAGGTAATCTTGAGCTCTCCGTGGAATGAAAAGGAGCAGTGGCAGGGACAACAACTTCAACGCACCTATTTTCAGACTGCCGATGCCGGCGAGGTTTTTTTTGAGCGTTTGAATATGCTTGGCCCCCATCAAAATTACGTGCGGGAGGTGTATTACCTGTGTCTCGCTATGGGCTTTACTGGGCGCTATATCCATGAGGGCGATGATTTTCTTCTGGATCAATTAAAGACTTCGAACCTGAAAGTTTTGATGGGCAGTTCTATGGGGCTGCCTGCCCTTGATAAAGGCCAGCTCTTTGCGGAAGCCTACCCCCGTCAAACGAAAGAAGTGACACCCGAGCGACGTAGGCGAGGTTTTTCTCCTGTTACTTTAGTGGGCATTGCTTTTCCCGTTGTCCTTTTCGCCGCTTTATTTCTGATTTATTCGTTTATTCTCAATAATATCGCCGAAAATTTATTACATGTGGTACCATAAATGATTTGGAAGATCTTAAAAATTTCCCTGCTTTTCCTGGCCGCACTCCTTGTGATCGGTCTGGTGTTCTGGCTGGTGTTAGCCCTTGGGTGGACCTGGTGGGTGGGTGTTTTTATTCTCTCGGGCATACTGGGGCTAGTGCTCATCCTCCTCGTTTTGAGAAAAATTTTTCTCAGGCGACGCGAGCAACGATTCGTTCAGCAGGTCATTGCACAGGATGAAGCCTACCGAAAAACTTTAGGTGATAAAGAAAAAGATGGCTCAAAAGAGCTGCAGGATCGATGGAAAGAGGCTATCACAGCGCTCAGAAAATCCCACCTTAAGAAATACGGAAACCCCCTCTATGTCCTTCCCTGGTATATGGTGATTGGCGAAAGCGGCTCTGGAAAAACCACGGCAATTCAAAGTGCCCGGCTATCTTCGCCTTTCGTCGAAATTCGACGAACGTCCGGTATTTCCGGAACACGGAATTGTGACTGGTGGTTCTTCGAGCAGGCCGTTCTCCTTGACACCGCCGGAAGGTATGCCATTCCTGTTGACGAGGGTCGCGATAAGGACGAATGGCAAAAATTTCTAAGGCTGCTCGCCAAGTTTCGAAAAAAGGAACCCATTAATGGGCTTGTCGTAACCATCCCCGCCGTTAAGCTGGCATCATTAGGACCTGATGATTTGGAGGAAGAAGGTCGAAGCATTCGCCGCCGCATCGATGAGTTGATGCGGGTGCTGGGGGCAAAATTTCCGGTCTATGTTTTGGTAACAAAGTGCGATTTGATTCAGGGTATGACCACATTCTGTGATACCCTACCCGAAGAAACACTCGGCCAGGCCATGGGAATGATCAATCAAGACCTTTCGGCGGATGTCGAACTTTTCACAGGAAACTCCATTCAATCCCTTGGCGAGCGATTGAGAGATCTGCGGCTACTCCTTTTTCATAAATCCCGCTCTAAAACCCCAGATCCCGGGCTCCTTCTCTTTCCTGAGGAGTTTGAAAGGTTAAAACCCGGGCTCAACGCCTTTATAAAGGGCACCCTTCAGGAAAACCCCTATCAAGAGACACCTATACTGAGAGGAATCTTCTTTAGCAGCGGAAAACAGGAAGGTAGCCCGTATTCCCATTTTCTAAAAGAGCTCGGCCTCATCGATGAACAGGAAGTATTACCTGGAACCAGCAAAGGTTTATTCCTGCACGACTTTTTTTCACGCATAATGCCTGCTGACAGAAGCCTGTTTGCCCTTACCCAGCGAACGCTGGAGTGGAGCAGACTGACCCGAAATCTGGGCTTGGTGGCCTGGTTGGCAGTAGCCATTGCGATCTGCGGGTTGTTGAGTTTTTCATTTGCCAGGAATTTGATGATCATGAGGGAGGTTTCACGGCAGGTCTCCGAACCGGTCATTTTGCAGAACGAGATTGTTGCCGATGTGATCAGTCTGGAGCGATTTCATAAGGCAATTCTTAGAGTGGAAGAACGGAATAAAGGGTGGTGGCTGCCCAGGTTTGGACTAACAGAAAGCATGCACATTGAGAGCGAACTTAAAACGAAATACTGTAAACAATTCTACGATGGTTTCCTGACCAATTATAACGAGAAAATGGCCGAAACGATAACACGCTTTTCAGCGACTACACCGAAAGAGGTTATCGGCTCACACGCTGCTCAGTTAGTGCGGCGTATCAACCTTCTGCGCGCCCGGCTGAAAAATGAAAAACTGGCCGCCCTCACGGCAAGGCCTCAGCCGTCCTATCTGCGTACGTTCCAGGCAACCGGCCAGGAAGTTATCCCTGAGGTCGGACACAAGCTCGCTAATTTATACCTCTATTATGTTTCCTGGCGTGAGGATACCAGCATCTTGAATCAGGAGATGAATGAACTGCACATTTTGTTACAACACATCCTCACACTAAAAAACTCCAATTTGAATTGGATTGTCACCTGGATCAATCTTGATCCTGCGCTTTCTTCCCTTACCATGCAGGACTTTTGGGGAGGCAGTCTGGAGGCCAAAAACGAAAAGAATATAGCGCCGGCCTTTACACTTCAGGGCAAAGCGAATATCGATTCTTTTCTAAATGAGATTGAATCCGCCCTTCTTAACCCTATGATCATTGCCGGCAGGAAATTGGAATTTCAGCCCTGGTATTTGAAAGCATATTTTAATGCCTGGTATGACTTTGGGATTGCATTTCCCCTCGGTGCCGCCAGATTAAAGGGAAAAACGGAATGGCGTCAGGTGGCGTCAGTGATGGGCACCGATCAAAATCCCTATTTCGTACTGCTTGATCGCTTAGCTAAAGAGATAAAGCCCCTTGCCGAGAAACCTGAGCTGCCGTCGTGGCTACACCTCGTTAACGATTTCGAGGCCATAAGGGGTAAGGCCGCCAAGCTGAAAGAAACCAAAGATGAAAAACCGGGGATCATCAAAAAGGCAGCCCGAAAAGTGGAAAAGAAGCTTGCTAAGCTTGAAAAGCAAACCGGAATAAAAGCCGGGGACTTAGAATCCAAACTCATCGCGTCTCAGGCTCTGCGGGACTATCAAGATGCCCTCGCCGAGATTGCGCCAGTTTCTGTTTCCAGAGAGACTGCATACCAGACTTCTGTAGCCATCTACAAAGATGACCCCGCCACGAGCCAAACACCATATTATGTGGGATGGAGAGCATTGAATCAGCTCAAATCCTCCATGGCCGGCACAAAACCGGATCAGGAATTATTCTGGAAACTGGCGCACGGTCCCCTCGATTATTTCCTGGCGTTTGTATCCAGAGAAGCCGCGTGCCAGCTCCAGAAAATCTGGGAAACAGAAGTACTCGTAGAGGTGCAGGGAGCACCTGATCAAAATACCCTCATTGAACTTCTCTTGGGACAGGACGGCTATGCCAAGAAGTTCGTGAACGGGCCTGCCAAGCCATTTCTCGCCAGAAGCCTTAAGAAGGGGTTTTATGCAAAAGAAGTAATGGGCCAGAGCGTGCCTTTTGATACGTACTTCTTTTCCTTCTTAACCAAGGGTTCCAGGTCGGCACGACCGGTTCAGGCAAGCTACACGGTCACCATCAATGGAATGCCTACCGGCGCGAACAAAGGAGCTTTGGTGGTACCCCATGAGACTGTCTTGGAGATGCAGTGTGCCGACACAACCTTGCGCTTGGCCAACCTTAACTACCCGGTTAAAAAAATATTCAAGTGGTCCCCTCAAAGCTGCGGCGATGTCGTATTTAAGATCAAAATCGGGGACCTGATTCTGACCAAAAAATACACCGGGCATCTGGCATTTGCGAAATTTCTGAGAGATTTTGAAAAAGGCTCACGCACCTTTTATTCCCGTGAATTCCCGAACGAAGAAGGTGATCTCAAGCGGATGGGGATTCAATACATACAGGCCAAATATAATTTTCAAGGCCACAGGCCGGTCATTGGGCTTTTCCGCACTGGTCCTGGTAGGGTACCTGAGGAAATTGTAGCGTGCTGGGATCAATAAAACCGAGATCCCTTTGGGAATGGTCCGCCATGGGGAAGCATCCCGTGGCGATGGACTATTTTCAGCTCGGCACCAGTGCGCCTCTGGTGAATGCCTTCGGGGCATGGATTGAGAACGGATACCAGAAAGTAGTTACACGTAACCGGGATAGGTCGGTATTACATTCGTGGCGTTTCTGGGCCAGGGGAATACAAAAAGGGCATATCGCCTGCGGTGTTGCGCGTGACAGTAGTGATAGCACTGGTCGACCTTATCCCCTCCTGATTATGGGAATCGGCAAGCTTCCCGGTTGGGAGAAAAATTGGGACCTTCTGAGCTTTTTATTTGAGGGAATCTGGAGCCAGATTGAATACCTTGCCTCCAGGCACTTGGCCGATTTAAAGCAGCTGGAATCTGAGATCAGCCGGATTCAAGTGACGGCTGAGGATTGGGCTTGCTGTCCGGATCATGCGCCTGAAGAAAAGGGTTATCCTCATCTTTCCAGCGACGTTCAGAAAGCCGCCGAGGCGCTTCTAACTCGCAATGAATGTTACGTTTCCATCAACTCTGAGCAGGGAAGTGACACTGCATTGGTAGCAAGATACTGGAATTGTGCTGTAAAATCTCGAACGGATATTGTTCCCAATGCCGTGTTTATGGGAGGGATTCCGGAAAAATCGTATCTAGCGATATTTACCCGATCACTGACATCGAGCGATTTTGCACAGCTTTGGTCAGTATCCTCTGAAGATCAAATTGCAATGTAAGTAACATTTTAGCTCTTTGAAATTACCTAGTGAATGAGCATGGAGATGTCTTTTTTACCCTCGCAATTAAAGGAGCATGTGTATGTCTTTTTTTACTCATGCCTTTTAATAAATGCATCGGTGTGATCCCGATAATCGGGATGTGACAGTCTGAGTACTATCCGCATAAGCGGATAAGACCGAGTTGCTCTACATCCCGATTATTGGGATCCTGTGAGGCCCTGAGTTTAAAGGCATAGATAAAAAAAGACATACACATGCTCCTTATGAAACCCATAACCTTGAGGGCATGATGTTAACCCGCCGGCCTTCTGGCGGGTAAAAAAAGACATCCCCATGCTCATACATCTCACCGAGGATACTTATGTGGCCTTTAATAAAGGTCAGGGAAAGTTTTCAAAGAGCTAAAATGGTACCAATTTAATTGTTTTTTTTGTAACATTCGGTTTATACAGCATCTCAAGAGGAAAGCGGTTTAAATATATAACCGATTGAAATCATAATGAGAGCTTTGCATAACTCATATTTTATTAAAGAGGGTGGCAAAGATTGTTAGGTTTTGCAAAGGTCTCATAAAATTTTAAAAGGACAAAGAGGAATCTGTAAATGGATATTCATTCTCTGGGCAAAGAGCCGATTCAACAAGATCAGCCTGCTGGATTAGATGTCCGCTATGAACCCGAGTTTGAACAGCTTCAAGCCGAAATTGATAAACTTTCAATGCCCTCGGCATCACGTGGGACAGACTGGAAAAAAGTGAGCGATCTGGCAACTGCGATCCTGGCCGAAAAGTCGAAAGATCTTCTGGTGGCCAGCTATTTGGCGGTGAGTCAGGTTCATATGCGTCAAATTGAGGGACTGGCTGACGGGTTGACCATCATCCATGACCTTATTGTCAACTACTGGGACAGTATGTTTCCGCCTAAAAAACGAATGCGCGGTCGACTGGGAGCTGTCGAGTGGTGGATCGAAAAGACGGAAACAGCCCTCACCGGATTAAAGCCCGAACCAATTGCAGCGGAAAAGCTCAATGTCATCCATACAACCCTCTCTCAGATTGATACCCTCCTGAATGAACATCTACCTGAACCGCCGTTGCTCCGTCCTATTCAGCGCGCTCTTGAATTGATTCCGTCCATTTCCGAAAAGACACCGGAACCTGAACCTTCCCCAATTACGGAAAAGGCGCAACCGGAGCAGGCACCCGCATCTGAGCATGGTATATATCGAGAGGTTCCCAAACCAGCCCCTGTGGAAGCCGAACCAGAAATGCTCGCCACTAAACAGGATGCCCTAAAAATCATCTCATCAGGCATGCAGAAGGTCCGCCAGGCCACCGCTTTTCTTCTGGAAAATGATCCCAAAAATGCCATGGCCTATCGGTATCGGCGAATCGCTGCCTGGTCGGTGGTGTCGGCGATTCCACCTGAATCAAACGGGCAAACCCAGATATCGCCACCAGCCCCTCAAATTCTTCAATCGCTCCTGAACTTCAAGGAAAACGGTAATTGGAATGCCCTGATCATAGCTGCAGAGCAGCGGCTGTCCCAATTCATCTTTTGGTTTGATCTGAATCGTCTCGTGGCCGAAGCCCTCGACAGCCTTGGAGATGGCTACGTAAACGCCCAAGAAGCAGTATGCCAGGAAACAGCCCTTTTCATTCATCGGCTGCCGGCCCTGATCGATCTGAATTTTTCCGATGGTACACCTTTTGCTGACTCTGAAACGAGGCAATGGCTAAATAATATTTCCCTGGCGGCTGGGTCAGTTCAAGACGCTGCGGTTCCAACACTTGCAACTTCCAAAAGTACCGGTGAAACCGATCGAATGGCAAATACATTAGCGGAAGCACAGACCCTGGCCAAGAAAAAGAAACTGCTTGAAGCCGTTCAATTGCTTCAAAAAGAACTGAAAAATTGTGTCTCGCAGCAAGAAACTCTCATGTGGCGATTGGCACTGTGTCGGATATTGATTGGATCAAAACGGACGGATATGGCACTGCCGCATCTTGGACTGATCATAAAGGACATCGAAACCTACAAACTTGAAACCTGGGATCCACAACTAGCGTTAGAGGGTCTCAAGCTGGTATGGACAGGTTACAGCAGCCATACCGGCAGCGATGCAAAGCGCAGCGCCGAAGTCGTGTTGAGCCAGATTGCACAGCTCGATCCGGCCGAAGCCCTGAAACTCAGCAAGCTATAAAACCATTTTTTAGTAATAAGAGTTTTGTTTTAGGAAAAAAAATGTTGACTATGTGCTGTAAGTTTTTATAAATAATGCATAAATTCGAAGGCCGAATATTGAAATCCCTGGTTCACACTTTCTCGCGATGAATTCAGACCTGATCTTTAGTGTCAGAATATACCAAAGATCAGACCAGGCCTCAAAAACAGTGCGCCAGGGCAGGCTGGAGCAATATTGAATGACTAAAATTCAAAATTTTGGGCTATTACATTGGTCATCGAATTCTACTGATAATTAAAGCGCCGTATTATTTCATTATATTTGAAAATGTATTATTTATATTCTGCATAATGTTTTTATAGTAATTTCAAAAAAAGGAGGAAGCCATGGCAAAAGAAGGATCTGTTGCCCCTAAGGAAAGGGTAAATATTGTGTATCGACCCGCAACAGGAGACGCAAAAGAAGATATTGAGCTTCCGCTCAAATTGTTGGTATTAGGCGACTTCACACTTAGTCAGGATGACCGTATGGTAGAGGAGCGCGAGCCAATCAATATTGACAAGGATAATTTTAACGAGGTCTTGAAAGCTCAAAACCTGAAACTCGATTTAACGGTCCCCAATAAGCTTTCGGGAGACCCTGACGAGGATCTGAACGTTTCGGTGAAGTTCGGGTCAATCAAGGATTTCGACCCCGAATCCATTGCAAAGAACACCCCAGAGCTGAACAAGCTTCTCGAGCTCCGAGAAGCGCTTAACTCCCTGAAAGGCCCTATGAGTAATCGTCCGGAGTTTCGCAAGAAAATCCAGGAATTGATCAAAGACGAGGCCGCAAAGGAACAAATTTTAAAGGAACTTAAACTTGAAGAATAAGAAAGGGGGATCATATGGCCGAAGAACGTGAAAAAGAACAGACCGTTTCCCCGGGGGAACAAACAGCCGAGGCACCTTCTCTGCTTGACGAAATCGTTACCGCTACCAGACTTAAGCCAAAAGATGAAGCATACTCTCTGGCAAAAAAAGGCGTGGAGGCCCTGATTGCCCAGCTCGTCGAGCCGGGGCGGAAGGTGGAGAAGGTTTCCAAAGCCACGGTCGATGATATGATCGCTGAAATTGACAAAAAGCTCAGTCTCCAGGTGGATGCCATTCTACATCACCCGGAGTTCCAGAAGCTGGAATCCGCCTGGAGTTCCTTGAAACTCCTGGTGGATAAGACGGATTTCAGGGAAAATATCAGACTGGAACTGCTGAACGTAAGCAAAGAAGACCTTTTGGAGGACTTCGAGGACGCACCGGAAGTCACCAAATCTGGGCTTTATAAAACAGTGTATACAGCAGAGTACGGCCAGTTTGGCGGAAAGCCATACGGGAACATCATTGCTAATTACGAATTTGGACCCGGACCTCAGGATATTAAGTTACTACAACATGTTGCCAGCGTCGCGGCCATGGCACATGCCCCGTTTATCGCTGCGGCCGGACCTGAATTTTTCGGACTGGAAGACTTTAACGGTCTTCCCAATGTGAAGGATTTAAAATCTACCTTCGAAGGTCCACAGTACATCAAATGGCATTCCTTCCGCGAGTCCGAGGATTCTCGATACGTTTCCCTCACCTTGCCCCGCTTTCTTCTCCGTCTACCCTATGGTCCCGATACCAAACCAGTAAAGACCTTCAATTACGAAGAAGATGCCTCCGCATCCCATGAGCATTACCTTTGGGGAAATACCGCCTTTGCCTTTGCAGCCCGAATAACGGACAGTTTCGCAAAATATCGATGGTGCACTAATATTATCGGGCCATTGGGAGGAGGCGCGGTGGAGGATTTACCTGTACACCAATTCGAATCCATGGGGGCCATTCAGACCAAAATTCCGACTGAGGTGCTTGTCTCGGATCGCCGGGAATTTGAGCTCGCCGAGGAGGGTTTTATTTCACTGGCCATGCGTAAAGGCAGCGACAATGCCTGCTTCTTTTCGGCCAACTCGGTGCAGAAGCCCAAATTCTTCGGGATCAGCCCCGAAGGCAAAGAAGCCGAACTCAACTACAAGCTTGGTACTGAAATGCCCTACATGTTCGTGGCAAACCGGTTAGCGCACTATCTGAAGGTGATTCAGAGGGAAAATATCGGCAGCTGGAAAGAAAGGACTGATTTGGATAGAGAGTTGAACGCCTGGATCCGTCAGTACATCGCTGATCAAGATAATCCGAGTGCTGAGACACGCAGCCGAAGGCCGTTGCGTCAGGCGCAGATTACAGTTGAGGATGTTGAGGGTGAGCCCGGTTGGTACCGGGTCGGACTGAAAGTCAGGCCCCATTTCAAATACATGGGGGCCTATTTTACCCTATCACTTGTAGGAAAGCTGGATAAAGAATAACTATTAAAAAAGGAAAAGGAGGTTCACAATGCCAACACCCGCGTATTTATCAATTGAAGGTGCTACTCAGGGCAACATCACAGAAGGAGCTTTTACCGAAGACAGTGTAGGAAATGTTTACCAGGAAGGCCACGAAAATGAGATCCTGGTGGAAGCGTTCAGCCACACGGTTACCGTTCCAACAGATCCACAAAGCGGTCAGCCCACGGGACAGCGTGTTCACAAGCCACTGACAATTACCAAGGTTTTTGATAAATCCTCTCCCATGCTCTACACAGCACTTTCAACCGGTGAGAGACTGCCTAAATGCGAAATCAAATGGTGGCGAACCAGCAGCTCGGGAACACAGGAACACTATTTTACCATTAAGTTGGAAGATGCCATCATCACCAACATAGCAGCCCGGATGCCCAACTGTCAGGATCCGAGTCAGGCACACTTCACCCATCTAGAGGATGTCTCGTTCAGCTACCGCAAAATCACCTGGACCCACGAGGTCGGATCGACCTCTGGAGAGGATGACTGGAGGGCACCGGTCACGTAAACGTGGGTAATCCCTGCAGCGCACCATAGGGTTTCTCTTATTGCCCCTCATTCTTAGGAGAGAAGGTGAGGGGCATAGTATTTCATTCTGCGACCCTATCGGTATAACCAGAGGTACTAACGATTCAAGCTTATTTCGTAAAGCTCAGAAGATTATGCGGGAAGAAAGACTAACCGAACGCATACGATCGTGGAAGCGGACACCTGACCGGCGCGCCGGGCAGGATCCGAAACGAATGATTGATTCCATCATCCGGCACCTGGAACGGATCCTGAACACTCGCCAGGGGAGTGTCCAGATTGCCGACGACTACGGTATCCCCGACTTTACCGATACAAGCTCTGGGTTCTCCGACGCTATACGAGATTTAGAGCGAACGATCCGAAATACGATCCAAAAATACGAGCCCCGCTTAAAATCGGTGCGGGTCAAGTTTGTGCCTCAAGAAGAGACCACGCTTTCGGTTAGTTTTCAGATCGTCGGCCAATTGATCCTGGAAGAAGGGAAAAACCCTATTACTTTTCAGAGCGTTATGGATTCAGACGGAAAATTTACGATCAAGGGATAAGTGGCTGGCAGCGGACAGCACTCCACAAATAAGGGACGATCATAGAGCTATGTTTAATCGATACTTTCAAGAGGAGCTGGACAATTTAAAGGACCTGGGCGCGGAGTTCTCAAAGGCCCATCCGGCGGTGGCACCCATGCTTAGCGGCCGGTCCTCTGACCCTGATGTTGATCGCCTTCTAGAAGGAGTTGCCTTTTTGACAGCCCTTTTAAGGCAAAAGTTGGATGATGAATTTCCAGAGATCATTCACGAGCTTATTCGGCTTATCTGGCCACACTATCTGCGGCCGCTGCCGTCTACCTCCATTGTGGCCTTCACGCCCAAGCCTATCCTGAAACAGTCCATAACCATCCCACCCGGCACCCAGGTGGCCTCGGTACCGGTGCAAGGTACATCCTGTTTGTTTCAGACCTGCTACTCGGTGGAAGTTCATCCCCTGCACCTCCTGGAGGCCTCTTTTGTAGAGACCTCGGGGCAACCGCCGGCCATCCGGCTGTTGCTGGAACTCAAAGGCCCCAACCTTGAAACCTGGCTGCCTAAGGTACTGCGCCTTTACCTTGCGGGAGATTTTCCGGCCACCGCTGATCTCTACCTTCTGTTAAGGTGTTACTTGAAGCGGATTTTGATCAACGCTGCGGAAAGTGACAGTGTTGTAACCCTTGCTCCCGAAAACTTGAAACCTGTCGGATTCGGGCAAGACGATGGCATACTACCGTATCCCACCAATTCCTTTCCAGGATACCGGACAATTCAGGAATATTTTATGCTGCCGGAAAAATTCCTGTTCCTGGATCTCCTCGGTTGGGATCAATGGCAGAACCGAGGCCAGGGAAACCGGTTTGAAATCCGGTTTGAGCTTGACAAAATACCCTTTGTTGCACCACGCATCAAGACCGAAAATTTTGTACTGTTTGCAACACCGGTTATCAATATCTTCCCCTATGATGCCGACCCGATTCGCCTGGATCACCGTAAAACCGAATACCGGGTGCGTCCCGCGGGTCAAAAGGATGATCATTATCAGGTATACTCTGTGGAAAACGTGATCGCTTTTGTTCAGGGAACCGCCGAAGAGCGAGTCTATATTCCCTTCGAACTGTTTAGCCAGGATTCAAACGGTGCCCCTGTGTATCACGTAAATATTCGAAATTCTCCTGTTCGAGCGGGTTTTGATATGTATTTGTCGGTCGTCTATCCACCGGAGTGGGGGCCACCTGTATCAGAGACCCTATCGATACAGCTTCTGTGCACCAACGGATTCCTGCCCGAAGAAATCAGGACTGGTGACATTGCTCTGCCTACTGGTACTTCCCCGGAACAGGTTGAATTCAAAAATGTGCGGCCCCCCACGAGCAACATCTTGCCTCCGCTGGGGACAGATCTCCTGTGGCGCCTGATTTCCCATCTATCACTGAACTACGCTTCTCTGTCTAATACCGAAAATGTGCAGGCGCTCCTCAACCTATATTTATTCAAGGACCCACAGAAACCGGAGGCTTTACTGGCCAACCAGAAACGAGTTGCAGGTATTCAGAACATACAATCCAGGGGGACAGACCGTTTGGTATCCAGGGTTATGATGCGGGGTCGTGACATCAGGATGGAGGCCCGCCATGACCATTTTGCCAGCCAGGGAGACTTATACCTATTCGGAAGCATCCTCGATCATTTTCTGGGATCCTATGCCTCTATTAATACATTCACTCTATTGACGCTGAGAGAAGTTATTACAGGAGAAACCTATCAATGGCCGGCCAGGCTGGGGGATCATCCCCTCATTTAAATACTGATTCGAAAGCAAGCTTGAAACAGGAGCTTCTGGAAAAAGGGCATGCTTTTTCCTTCTTTCAGGTCATCCGATTATTGCGCCTTTTCGCCATGCAACCCTTCCGGACACAAACGCCTTCTTCTGATTTAAGCCAAACGATCCAAATAAAGCCCAACCTCTCCCTGGCGTTTCCCGCTTCCGATGTGGAAAGTGTGCAGGAACTCGGAGATCACGAAGATTTCCGGTTTTTGATTATCGCCAACTTCATGGGTCTTTACGGTACTGCCTCGCCTCTACCGACATTCTACACCGAGGATCTTATCGACGAGGCAGCTGATGATGAATCTGTATCCAGGGATTTCATAGACATTCTTAATCAGCGGCTTTACGCACTGCTCTTTGAGTGCTGGGGAAAATATCGCCAATCGCTCCAGATAGTGGAGGAAAAAAACCCTGCATATATGGATAGGCTCTTCTGCCTGCTCGGCCTCGGAGAGAAATCCTTCCGGAAACATATTACCGAACCGTACCGCCTGCTCCGTTATATCGGGCTTTTTACCCAATTCCCGCACACCGCCATGGCACTAAAAACGCTTCTGAACGATGCCTTAGGCGGAACAGCCGTCGAGATAATTCCCTGTGTCGAGCAAACAGCCAAAATACCGGAAAACCAAACCCTGCGCCTGGCAATATCCGGGTGCCGTCTTGGTATCGACAGCTACCTCGGCGACGAGCTGATCGATCGCATGGGAAAATTCCGGATTAGTCTCGGTCCACTGAATAGGGCCGAATTTAAGCGATTCTCGCCCGGCACCGAGGTTTTTAGCCGGATTTCATCTTTAACCGACCTTTACTTCGTTGAGCCACTAGAATACGAGGTAGAAATTATCCTGGCCGAAGGAGAGGCCCAAACCGTTTGCCTGGGCGATGCCATGCATGCCACTCTCGGCGTAGACAGCTGGATTTTTTCTTCCGCCGAGCTGGGAGAGGTACGAGCAATTTTCAACCCACAACACCAATGAATGGGGGAAAACTATGATTTCTGTTGATATTAAATCACTTTTGAGCCGTTTGAATACCTACTGCACCCGCTGCCTGGAAGCAGCGGCTGGTCTTTGCGTCTCTCGCACCCATTACGAAATCGCGGTTGAGCACGTGCTTGTCAAGTTACTTGAAGATCCTCAATCGGATATACCCTTAATCCTGCGCCATTTCGACATCGATGCTGGCCGGGTTCAAAAGGCGGTCGATCACTCCCTTGAAGACTTTAAAACCGGTAACGCCGCCAAACCAGTGTTTTCCCCACTCGTGATGGAGTGGTTTCAGGAAGCCTGGCTGTTGGCCTCGGTTGATCTCGGAGAGAGCCAGGTCCGATCGGGCGCCCTCATGCTGGCCTTTTTGAGTCGCTCCTCTCAGTTTGCAACAGGCGGTTATGTGGATCTGTTAAGCTCCATCAGCCGCGATGCCTTGATGGCCCAATTCTGGGACATCCTCAAAAACTCCAGCGAAAAACCCTCAGCACGG
>Ga0307380_10003852_pt1 | contig 20514 bp, 25 predicted proteins | sample UN3MG_FD_202239 | JGI IMG/M metagenome (GOLD analysis project Ga0307380, IMG submission 202239) | Soil microbial communities from Risofladan, Vaasa, Finland - UN-3 | ecosystem: Environmental > Terrestrial > Soil > Coastal area > Acid sulfate soil | place: Finland: Risofladan, Vaasa | collected... | reverse complement strand
GGTTTGCAGTGCTCCCAGCCTGCGGCTGGGTTGTTCCAGCCGTTCGCTGGCACCGAGAACATGACCGCGTATTACGGCGTGGACTTCCCCGACTTCACGTTCGGCGGAGCGAGCGCGGCGATCTCGGTGGTCCGGTCCGCGCTCGCGAGTGGAACCAACAAGCGATTCCTCGACCACACCGGGTCAGCGGTGTCGCGGCTGCGCGGGAACCTACTGATCGACGGCGACCTGGTGCAAGCCATCTGGGGCGCATCGGCCGACTTCGGAACAGGATGGGCAGCCGCCAACTTCCAGTTCTGGCAGGCCCCGAATATCACTAACGCTGTACAGTTTCGTTGGACTCCAGCCGCGCGCGAGTGGCAGTTCTCTGGCGGCTCGTCAATGGGGCTCAGGTTCAACACTGACGCGATCGTGTTCGGCACGACGAGCGCGGACCCAACGACCCTCAACGGGTTCGTTCAGTTCAGCGCGCCGAACCTCCGCGCACCAATCGCGGCGGGAGAGTATGCCGACGTGCTGTGGACTGCTGGCGGGTCGATCGCCGTGTCCGGTTTTGCGATCACCAACCTCGATGCCTACAAAATCAACGCCGTCGCCTACACGCTCGGCGGCGGTTCGGTCGCGGACGTGTCCACGCTCCACGTTGCGGCGCAGTCGAGTGACGGCATCGCGTCTCGCTCGCACGCGCTACGCGTTCAGGGTCGCACGCGGGTTGACGGCCACATGAACCACCAGCACGCCGTGCTGGCGCAGCTCACCGCGAGCGTCACCCAGCTCGTGCTCCCCGCGAACAACGGCATGCGGCACGTGTACCTCCAGGACGCCGACGCGAGCGGGCCGTGGACGATCCGCGGCATCCTCGACGTTCAGATCGCTGACAGCTTCTACATCATCAACAGTGGAGCCAACGCCTACCTGCTTGGCCACCAGGACGGAGCGGCTGCGGCGATCGACCGCATCATCTCGCCGACGGGCGCGAGCCTCACCCTCGGTCCCGATGAGATGGCCAAGCTGTGGTACGACACGACCGTGAGCCGCTGGCGAATCCTCGAACACACAGGAACCTGATCCATGGCCGACGACATCAGCGACAAGCACTGGGACAAGATCCAGGAGACGGTCAGGAACATCCTGGCCAAGCAGGGCGAGGCCGTCGAGACCACCTCGATCCTCCGTGCGCTCAAGGCCAACTGGCTCTTGCTTGGTGACGAGGCCAAGCTCGACGACTACCTCAAGGTAAACGTCCGCGAGGAGAAGGTCGCGGCGCTCGCGGTCGCACAGGATGAGGCGAAGCGCATCCAGGCCGAGATCGATGCGATCGACAACCCCAAGCCCGAGGTTATTCCACGATGAGCGATCTACCCAAGACCATCCCGCTTCCTCCTGACAACCTCGATGATCTCAAGGCTCGTGTTCGCGAGGCAGCAGCCGCAGACGTCCAGCGGTGTGGTGAGGCGATCCAGCAGATCCTCAAGGAGCACGGCTGCACCCTGGTGGCCAAGCCCATCATCAGCGATGACGGGCGAGTGGGTGCCCAGGTCACCGTCGCCAAGGTCAACGAATAGCCAGCTCGGTACCTGACGAGCTAGACTGGGGAGCAGTATGAGCCCCACCGACTCCATCCCACCGATGTCTCGAACGCCGTCCCACGGTGGTCCGGCAGGGCCCCTCCTCGCGTTGGAGGAGCGGCTCGACCGGCTGACCATCCAGGTCGACCGGCTCCATCAGACGGGCAAGTTCATCAAGTGGGTCGCCACGACGGCGGCGGTGTTCGCGCTGGGCACCTCACTCGTGGTCGCCAGGATGCTGTACGGGTGGGGCCGCGACGATGCCGAGCTCCGCGCCGACGTGCGCCAGACGCGGGCGACCCAGGCGGAGATCCGAACCGACCTCAAGGAGCTTCGGTCGTTGACCTACCGGCAGCTTTTCAAGTTACCATTCGCCCCACCAGCGGACGTAGGTCCTCCCCTCATGCTCAAGGAACCAACACCATGACCACGACTGGCCAGTTCGCGACGCAATCGGAGCCCCACCCCGCACGCACCGTCGGCATCATCGTCCTGCTCGCGGCGATCATCGCGTTCGTGCTGATGGCGTTCTACTCGATCGGGACGGCCAGTGCCCAAGGTGCAACGCCATCTCCGCTCGACACCGACCCGGGGGGCTTCCTGGAGGAGTCGTTCGCGGCTGCTCGATCGGGTGACTGGACGGCGGTCACCGCTGCGGTCCTCATCGCGATCGTCTGGGTTGCACGCAAGTCGTGGGCACTCGGGCGCTGGGCGTTCTTCAAGACCGATCGCGGTGGCGTCATCATGGCGTTCGGGCTCGCGCTCATCGGTGGCTACGGTCACGCGGTCGCGGCCACGCACGACCTCACGCCTGACTTCGCCACGCTCAAGGCGGTGGCCATGACCGCCCTCACGGCGATCGGTGGGTATGTCGGCCTGCGCCGCCTCATCTGGCCACCAGACAAGACGCCGGCAGCGACCCCGGCTCCTGCTACACCGCCCGCATGACCATCGCTGTCGTCACGCTCGCGATCCTCGCGGCGATCCTCGGGGGTGGGCTCGTGGCTTCAACCGCGTGGGCTCGCGGAGAGACCAAGGCCAGCGCCCGGCTGGCCGGTGAGAAGCTGGCCGTCGAACGCAAGTGCCTCGACCTGGAGGACGAGCGCGACGCGGCCCTCGGGCGTGCGGTGAAGGCGGAGACGGAGCGGGACAAGGTGGCCGCTTCGGTCAAGGTGTTTCAGGAAGCAGCGCGCGCCGCGCGCGAGGAGCTCACCAAGCATGTTCGCGAGAAGCTGGCCGCTGGGTCTGATGATGACGTTGCTGCTGAAGTCGACCGCCTGCTCATGGCTGTGCCCAAAGCCGGCCGCACCCCCACCGTGTCCGGTCTGCCCAGCGCGGCCCCCGGCGACGGTGGTGGTGACGCCTGATCCACTGCCCTGCGTGCTCCCCGCAGGACCTTCCCCTGTGACCCTCGGCGCGGTCGCTCAAGGCAGCGGCGCGTTCCTGGTCCAGCGCGACAAGCTCGAGGGCCTCGGGGTCTACCTCACCGAGGTGTCGGCGTGGATGGCCGCGGCGACTGCGTGCTTGACGGTGGGCGCGCGTCTTCCCAGAGCTGATCCGTTCGCGACGCCTCGTCCCTAGAGAACTACGTAGCTACCAAGGCACGGTCGAACGTCCGCCGTTTTCGCGAAGTGAACCTTCACGATGTTCTTGTCGGTGACGCTCACGAGGTTCTGGCAGTGAGGGCACTTCGGAGCAGGTCGTCTCTCCGCTTCGGCCGCGGCTCGTGCCACCGCAACCCAGGGGTCACCCTCAGACTCCTCTGGGGGGTCGTCGGACCCCCCGCCTGACCTCCCCTGTGCGCCTAACATTGTAGCGACCCCACCCAACCCCTGCCCCCTGGGGGGCGCGCACGCACAGGGGCGGACGCGCAGCCAGCCCCCCGACTGAGGGGCGTTGCCCGGGGCGAGAGGGCTTCTCTCCGCCCCTCACAGCGCGGGGAGCGCCATCCTGGGGTCAACATGCCGGTTTTGGCTCTCGTTGCGTAGAGGGGCGGAGAGAGCCCCCGAGGGTCGCAGGATGTGCGCCCAACACACACCCTACGTGAGAATGGGGGGTTAGCGAGCCGGTCCGCGACCCCTTGCGCAGGGGTCACTCGGACCTCTTGGCGAGGGCCGCGAGGGCTTCGTCGAGCGCGGTGGTCACGAGGAGGTGCGAGCCGAAGTAAGGGAGCGACGTCCCGCCGAACATGTAGTTCACATTGGCGAGTGAAGTCGAGAGCCAGATGGTTCGATCACCAGTCGCGCGCCAGCAGACTACAGGAACGCGCGCGAGCTCCATGCGCTCCTCGTATCGGAGCGCATCACGACAGCCTTGCTCGAACTTCTTGCTGGGGTTGGGCTTGTTAGCGTGCTCGCACTCGACCCACAGCTCACCTAGGTGCTTGGGTACATGAGGCCCCTCGATGATCAGGTCCGACTCGTATGCGCGCTCGGCTTGCGATGAGCGCCGCACCGTGAGTGCAGGGACAGCCTTGAAGGCTGACAGGATGCGATCACGGACTACGAGCTCAAAAGCACAGCCCTTACGCCGCGACCGCAGACCCATTATCGATCTCCACGAGGCGCTCTCGGTGCGTGACTTCGACCACCGCCATGGCTTCAGACAGGCTGAGGCCGGACTCAGCGCACAGCTTGCCCAGTGCAACCGCCAGCGCCACGGACGCGGCGTCACCGCCGAGCTCGGTCTGGAGATCGCAGCGCGCCTTGTCAGACGCGTTCAGGATGGTGTTCTTCGCCACGGTGATGTCCAAGCGTTTGAGATCAGTAGCAGAGATCATACCTGCACTCGATCTCGGAAACAAGCGACAGTAGTTTGATCGCATCGGACCCCTGAAAAGGCGGAAGCCCCAGCACCGCCCGGGTAGGGAGTGCTGGGGCTTCCGGTTGAAGGAAAGAGCAGGAGCAAGGTGGGCGAGAAAAGGAGAACCAAACTCGCCCACCCGACGGGCACCACACCCGCTGCTCCTGCAAAAATGGTCACCGGCCGCGCCGCCAATGTTTGAAGAGCCGCGCATCAGAGCGTACCTTACGCCGAACTAGGTGGACTGCGCCATACACACCCCGCCCCGACTCCTTGATGATCTCCTTGGGAGCGCGTCCGTGGAGCAGAACCTCCACCGCCTTGTCACCACCAGGGGTCCGGTTCGCTAGCGCACGGATGCGGCGGCGGATGGAGAGGCGGGTCTCGATCAGCGCTAGCTCGTCGAACGCTGAGGGCGCGTCCTGCACCAGGTCGTCTGACAGTGGCGCGGAGTACACCCCCGCGATGTGCTCGCGAGGATTGTGCATCCCACCTGACAGCGGGCTCGAGTTACGCCACAGGAACCCGCTTACGCGATACTCCGCGGCCTTGGAAGCGTAGGCCTCGAACGGTACCCCGACTTGGGGGTCGAACGTGTCTTGCGCTTTTATCACAGCCACGGTCGCCTCGCTCACTAGGTCATCCAACTCGGCCCACCAGCACCGCGCTTTGTACCTACGCGCTACAGCCTTTGCGATCCGGCGGATGGATTCCGCATCTAGCTTCACGTCACGTCTCCGAGCTTGGTTGGGATGACCCAGTCGATCGGATCATCTGGTGTCGTGTCCAGCGTGACCCTCGGTCCGTTCATGATCATCATGGACAGCGGGAAGTCTGAGGGGAACGTGGGGATGATCTTCAACTCAAGCCGCCGCGTGATGCAGTCCACGTGGTAGCACCTCCGCTTGCACGGGAACTGATCCCCACACCCTGCACACCGCTCCACGCCCGAACGCCTGCGTGACCAGGTGTGCATGCAGGCTTCGCGGCGTTCACGCACCGACCTGTTCAGCGCTGCGTACTTCGCCATCACGCCACCCGCTTCAGGTGCTTCGCAACCACTTCGGCTCCGCACCGCGCGCAGGAGATCAACTCGATGTCCCCTTTCCACAGCAGGCCCCTTGCGACCTGCCGACAGAGCGTATGGTTGCGGAACGTGGCGTGAACAACTCCTGGGAACTTGCCTACCGGTGTCACCACGGCGACACCGCCATCGGTGATCTCCAAGCTCAGGCGATGCTTGATCTTCGCCACCTACTCGCCCTCGGTTGCGACCGCCTCAGCCGCCAGCGTTGCCGCGACCAGGTCGGTCTGGAGGTTCGCGAGGTGTGCGCGCAAGGCATCCAGCCGCTCCCCCATGATCCCCTCGTACTGAACGACCTTGGCCAACAGCGCCTTCGTCTCGTCCGCGCGGTTCTCCAGCGCCCGCACACCCAGTGCCCCGCTGATGACCTTCTCAGAGACCTTGGCCACGCGCTCCTCGATCTCCTCAGAGAGGCAGTCCAGGATCGCCTTGGCTCCATCAGTCGTCATCTGGATGGTGGGCATGCTGTGGACGGTGTGCCCTGGCGCAGCCTCCTTGAGGGCTTCGGTGATCTTGCGCCACTCAGGCATGACGGCGGGTGGCAAGTAGTAGATGCCCCCTCCCGAGCGCAGGGCCACGGCGTTCAGGCGCTTGACCTGGCTCGTGAGCCACGAGCTGATGTCCTCGGTCGTGAGAGCATCCAGGTAGTGTGCGTACGCCTGGCCCACGAGCTTCTGCTCTTCCGGGGTCGCGTTCTTGAACGCAGGGCGACCCACGCTGGTCATGACGATGGTCGGCCCATCCCAGTGCTTCAAGCGGTCGGCCCCGGCGTCGAGCTCCTCATCGATCACGGCCCACGCCCCCTTGCGCAATGGCCGCACCAACCTGCGCGGCCCCTTGAGGTTCTTCACAGCGCGGTGTAGCGCGACCTCTGGCTCCGCGGGGGTGGGGGAGTGCATGATGCCACGCGCGGCCAGCGCAGCCGCTAGCGCCTCCCAGTCATCGATCTCACCCGCCAAGCGCCAGAAGGTCGTAGCGCCTGCGCCGTCCTGCGCGCCTGGGGTCACCATGTAGTCATTCGCGTTCGCATTGATGGTTCGCATGTTCGTTTCTCCTTGGTGTGTGGTGTCTACTCAACAACGATCTTGGATCCGTAGGACTCAGTCGGCGGGGTCTCGCACCCGACTAGCAACCAGATGACGTGCGTTCCTGGCGGGGACTTCGGTGGGACAGCGATCATCCCATCGGTTGCGAAGATCGCAACCTGCGGGCGATCGCGGAGCTTCGCGATGTGCTCGAACGCGGGCACGAAGCTCGAGCCCCCACCACCCTTGACCAGCTTCGCGAAGTCGCGAGCCTGGTGGACCTTGCCCACCGCATGGACTGCCGAGTCACAAGACATGAACGTGATCTCGCAGCCTGTCGCCTTGAGAACGCCGATCGCTTCGGCGAGCCCTCGCTCCAACTGATCGCCCGACATCGACCCCGAGGTGTCCAGCACGAACACCACGCGGGGGACTGGCTTCACGAACGCGGGGAGCACTGGTGCTCCAACGCCAAAGCCCACACCGCCCTGTCGGCGGCTGATGCGCTGGTACGTGTAGTCCACGGCCCCAGCCCTGTACGTCACCGCGCGCCGGATGCATCGCGCGAGCACGGACTGCCACGGAACCTTCGCAGGCTTCGTCACTTCGTCAGCCCAGCGCGCCAAGCCGCAAGGGATGTTGCCCCGCCCCTTGGACTGGACGTAGTCCTTCACCGCTTCGGCGGTGCGCTGGATGCCTTGGCCGATCTCGGACTCGCTGCGCCCACCGGCTTCGCCGATCGCTTCGTCCCCAGTAGGCTCGCCTTCAAGTGGGTTCCCGGCACCGCTGCCGCAGTCCCCCGACTTCCAGTCCCCCTCGCCTTGCCCGTTCCCACCACGCACGTCCTCCTCACCCTTCTCGACCAGGAGTGCGTAGTATTCGTCCGCGCTCAAGTTCTTGGGGAAGTCGTACGTTGCTGGGTACACCGCGCCCTTGGGGAGTGTGAAGCCGTGCCCCTGGGCCTGATCGTTGATGAAGATGTCACCAGCCACGTTCCACAGGTAGGGGTTCTTGTCACCACGCCGCTCGAAGTGATGGAGCAGCGGATGCATGATCTCGTGGAACGTGAGACCTCCCATCTCATCGTCCGAGCGCTGGGCGACCCAGTCGGGGTCGTACAGGTAGAGCAGGTTCTTGGTGATGCCCACAGTCCCCAGGCCAGGCATCGCCGTGGGGACCATCATCATGATCATCCCTCCCAGGTACGGGCACTTCGAGGTGGCGATCCGCCTCCCGGTCGCCAGTTTGTTTTCGACTAGACCCATGTTCCGTTCTCCTTGGTGTGGTGTTGGACTACTTCTTGGCGGTGGCGTTCATCATCGGGATCAGCCGCCGCATCAGCTCACCCGACTCCTTAGTCAGTCCGTGCAGCCCGGCCTTCGCGACCTGCTGGGCCGGGCCCCAACACAAGTCGATGGCGACGTCCGCCACCTTGGTGATGAGCTCGACCAACGTGTCGAAGCGGCGCATGAAGTCCTTGTCCTTCTTCACGTCCGTAGGAGACGTGAGCCGCAGCCCGTTGTGGATTCCCATCATCGCGGACGTGACACCGCCGAGCACGGCGTAGGTCCGGTCGAGCCGCTTCGTGTCGGGCTTGAACGTGACCTTGCCATCCAGCACGTCCATCGGATCTGGCAGATCGGCCTTCGCTCGGTACGTGATCAGCTCGCCCATCGTTCCCATGCCAACGAAGCCCCCGGCGAACATGTCGCCCTCGAACTCCGACATCTCGTGAGCCTGCGCGGACGCCAGTGCGCGGGCCGCGTTCTCCCAGGAGCGCGGAGACGCCCACGCCTTGCTGGAGTCGGGGTGGCCGGTGTCGGGCTGACGGTTCAGGGCAGCGGGGTTCGCGTGGATGAACCCAGCGACCAGCGCGCGCTGCTTGGCCCAGCAGGGAATCCAGCGTGCGGTGATGCGCTTCTCGATCGCCGCCGCGGTCTCACGAACGACAGTCTCGCGATCGACATCGCTCATCAACCAGTCCCGCCACTCGCCACCTTCCATCGCGCCCCACTGGTGATGTCCCAAGCGGTTCGCGGTCGGTGGGGCCAGGTCGTGCCCGCCGGCTGCGTCATGCACCTCATTCGCCGCCGCCAGGATGCGGACGCGCCCCGGCAACGTCATGCCCCCGATGCGCTTCGCCAACACCAGTCCCAGGATCGGGGCCTGGATGGCTGGCGGTGCGAGGTTGAACTCGTCCACGAAGACCACGCCGCCAGTCGCCTCAGTGAACCGCTCGGTCCAGCGGGGCGGCGGGTAGCTGATGTAGCCGTCCGCGTCCGGCATGGGGGTGACGCCGAACGCGCCCTCGCCACGCTCGCCAGGGCTCAGCACCTCCAGGGGGAGTCCGAACTCGGCAGCGGCTTCGCTGATGACAGACGTCTTGCCACCGCCAGGGCCGCCCCAGAAGATGATCGGCAGTCCCCAGCCCTGCTTGGTCGGGGTGAAGAGGGCAGCGCGGATGAGCTTGGTGTTGTTGCTGATGGACATTACTCGTTCTCTCTTTCGGTTGGTGTGGTGTTGTTGGGCTAGTCGAAGTCGTGATCGTTAGGAGCCAGCGATGATGCGCGCGCGCCAGTCGTCGATGTGGATGCGGTCGAAGGTCCCCATGTATTCTCGGTGCCAAAGCCGACACCAACCCTCGGGGTCGGGGTCGCCGATGTAAGCGTCTCCGTCCGCCAGCTCGATCCATCGCCTCACATGGTAGGGAAGCTTCCCGGCCTCGAAGCGGAAGTACGCCCCGACGCCATCTGTTGCCACGTCGAACGTGTTGCCCACGAACGTGAACGGCGAGTATCGGCAGTTCGGCTCCTCTGGGTTGCTCCAGGGGTACACGACCTTGAACGGCCGGATCGGGAACCAGTGCACGCGGTCGTAGTACACCTTGCCCAACTTGCGGAGCACTCGCGCCAGGCCCGCGTACTTCAGGACATCGATCGCATCCTGCCACCGCTTGTCGGTTCCGCGCGCGAGCAGCACTGCTTCATCGCGAACGTTCTCGTAGTGGACCGTAGCTTCCCACATCCGACTGAGCTTCTTGCCGGAGCGGACCTTCTTGATGTTCAGCGTCCAGTGGCTGCCCGACAAGGCGGAGTGCAGGTACCCCTCCATGTGGATGTGGCAGGAGAGAGTGTGTGTGTTGAGTCCGCGATCGAGATCCCAATCGCTGCCCACGAAGACCATGTCGTCCTCGGTGCGGTGCCTGTAGCGGGGGTAGGATTCCAAGACCGCCTGTCGTGTTCGTCGAGCCATGATCGTTCTCCTTCTGTTGTGGTGGTGTCACAGGCAACGCGAAGCGTGCCCCCCAAGCCGCCGAACGCCCCGAAGCGTTCGGCACCTTGAGGGGTGCTCCCCGTACTAGTTGGAGACGTCAGGGACGAGCTCGCCCCGCGAGAACGAAGTGCGGCCGCCATCGCTGGCGGTCACATAGACCTTCGTTCCCTGCTGGGACAGGACGACCATGTTGCCCTGCTCGAACCCGAACGTGCTCGCTGCCTCGGCGTGCTCGGGCCACGCCTTGTCCGACAGCCGGACCTTGTCGCCCTTCTCCAACTCGGGCAGCACCTGCTTGCCCTTCCGCGCCTTCGGGGCGCGGGACTTGTAGTCATCCGGCAGCGCCTTGATGGCGTCCACCACCTGCTTCAGCGCGCTGATCGCAGTCTCCAGTTCGTGCTTCGCCTTGTCGACGTAGAGCCCTTCGGCGTCCGGGGTCCAGGTGTCGATCTTGTTCGCCATCTTGATGATGCGGTTGACCGAGTTCTCCATTCGGTTCGCGACCCGCTGGGCCATCGGGACGCGCGGCCCCTTGCTCCCGCCGTCATCGTCCAGGTCGTCGTCATCGTCCTCGAGCTTCGCGGGGGACTTCGGGACAGCCTTGAGCTGCGCGGGGGACTTGGCGGGGGTGGGGCGCTTGTTGGATGCAGTAGCCATGATCGTTCTCCTTCAATGTGGTTGCTGTCGCTCACTGGGCATCATTGCCCAATCGGCACCGCGTACAGAACGCACGCGGCGTCGAGTGGACAGGCGTTGGTCTTATACAACGCCCCTCTGACTTCCGACCTAGACGCGCTTGGTGCGCGGCTTCCTTGGCCCCTTGGGCTTCGCTGGGGCGCGGCCCTTGCGCTTCGCCAGCGCTGCGTCCACGGCGGGCAGGTCTGCCACCTCGTAGCCTGGAACCGGGAGCGCCGCGTCCCACACGGTGGCGGGGGCAGGGTCACTAGTGTCGTCTTCCCCAACGCTCTCGGGCGGTGTCTCCTTGCTGGCGGCGTACTGTTCCTCGGTCAGCACACCCTGGCGGAACGCGCTGAGCTTCTCGCCCCTGCACTCCTTGCAGACCCTCGTGAGCGGGATGCCGTTGGTATCGTACTCCCACCACGACCCGTCACCCTTGGTGTGCGGGTGACGCCGCAAGGCGATGTCGGCCTGCACCATCTTGGCGTACTCGGCACCCTGGGGCAGTGGCACCACCTCCGTGCGGGGGATGGGCCCGATGGTGCCGACCACGTCGCTCACCAGCGTGAGGTCAGCGTAGTACGTGCGGAGCAGGTTCCAGAGGAGCGCGCGCTCCGCCAAGGGCACGAAGTTCTCCCCGTCCGCGAACTTGCGGCCCGGGATCGCGCGCCACGCTTCGACCGCCGCCGCGCGGTACGGTGCAGCGACATAGTAGCCAGTGCCCTTCGAGCTCTGGCGGATGTTGACGATGGCGGTGTTGAAGCATTGTGCGAAGCCGTTGAACTTGGTCATGATCGTTCTCCTGTGTGTGGTGTTTGGGGTGGTCTACTTGATCGTGCGGTTGAACGCCTGCTCCATCGAGCGGAGCGTCAGCGGCAGCTTGTGGCGCTGGACGATCTTGAGGAAGCGCTTCGCGTCCTTCAGCCAGCCCCGGTACTCCTCCTCCATGCCGTCCTCCATGCCCGCCTCCACGTACTCGAAGCGCCAGTTCTGCTCTGGGAAGCTCATCCCCAGGTTCTCGGTCGTCCACCAGTCGGCAGCGGCGCGGGCCAAGTAGTCCGCGTCCGTGTAGATGGTGTTGAGGATCTTCGTCCACGCGGCGGCGCGCTTGAGCTGCATAGTAGTCGGCTTCTTCTTGGCAACGGTCTTCTTCTTCTTCTTCATGTTCGTCTTCCTTTGTTGTGGTGTGGTGCTACTGCGATCGGAAGTGATCGCATGGCGCATCGACAAGGTTGCGAGCCTTGCGGTGCTGGCGGGCCAGCATCGATGCGGGGGTGGACGGGGAGCGGCCTCACAGGTCAATGCCCGGACGCGCCCTGCTCCTCGTCTTCCGTGCCTTCAGTCCTCGGGTCTTTCACCGGACAGGTCTACTGGGGGGTTCGCTCTGCGGTATCAGTTTCGCCTGTCATCTCGACAGTCGGCTTCCTTGCGCTGCTACGGCGCCATTCGAGTCCTCGCGTCCAGCCCTCCGGTTTTTCAATCCGCCCTGCGTGCCTCTCGGGGTCAATGCCCTGGTCGCGCTCCGCCTGGTTGGTGTGTGAGGTGTCAGCTACGTTTGGTTCTCTCGAACAGCCCCGGCTTGCGCCGAGACCTACTTCCCTTTTCTACCTGCGTTGCAGGGCACCATGTTCGTCAGCTTCGCGCCTCAGGGGCGGACACGCAATGACGGGGTCCCTTCGTCCTCGTTCAGCTATTCAGTTGTCAACGATAACAATGTTAACTGGTTACACGGCCAAAAACCTACCAAAACCGAGGGCTAAAAGGCGCTTAGAGTGCGGTAGGTTATCTAGATAATTCAGGTTTTTTGGAGCGCACCGGTCGCGCGGCCCCGGAAACGACCCCTTGCCGGGCCTGCGTTACATGCCCCGACCCTGGTGCGTCGACACCGCAAGTGGTACGCATGAAGCGTGCAGATCATCGACGCCCCTATCGAAGTGCTCCGCGATGCGCCGGTCAACGCCAACAAGCTCAACGGGGCGAAGTTCGCCGAGCTTGTCGCGTCGATCCATCGTATCGGGTTCGTGGTCCCCATCGTGGCTCGCGATCTAGGTGATGGGGACTTCGAGATCGTCGACGGGCACCATCGCGTCAAGGCCATGCGCGAGCTTGGTGAGCTCAAGGTCCCTACGCTGGTCGTGCAGGGGAACGAAGACCCACGCGTGATCGCTCTCGCGCTCAACCGGCTGCGGGGCGAAACGGACCTCGCGGTCGCCAGTGTCATCATCGACGAGCTGCTGGAGATGGGACTGTCCCATGCAGACCTGTCGATCACCGGGTTCACGGAGAAGGAGATGACGGAGCTTGTCGCGTCTCTAGAGCAGAGCGATCTCGACATCGACGACCTTGGCGCTGCTTCACTACCTGACGAAGTGGGCGATCCAAGCGCGCGACCGTTCCTCCTCGAACTGACGTTCAAGTCGAAGGCAGAACTGACCGCGGTCCGCAAGGCGCTCCGCAAGGCCGCAGGCAAGGGTAACGATCTCGCCGACGGGCTTCTACGGCTCGTTCGTCCTGAGGGCTAGTCGGAAAGGGCTGTACGGTCGACAAGGCATGCCTGCGATGGACACCCGACTCTGGCGCCGAGCTGGCTACTTGCCCGCTGGCGACCTCGCGCGTCTGCTCTCGGTGCCGCCGATCACGCTGCACCGATGGATGGACAAGGGCGCGCTCGCATTCAAACGCGAGGGTCGGTACAGGTTCATCCTGCTCGACGACGCGGTGGCGTTTGTTCGAGCTCGCTACACCGATCGCGACATCGCGCGGACGTTCATCAAGGCGCTACGCGAAGCGATCAAGATCCGCCACGATCCAGGAGCGAAGCGATGTGGATAGAGATCGGAATGGTCAAGTGTCGCGTCACCAACGCAACCGAAGCGGAGTCCTCGTGGGTCGCTGGGTACCTCTCGTTCAAGGACGTCGCGAAGGCGAACGGGCGGTCGGTCTCACTGTTCAACGTCATGAACGGCACGTTCCCAGGGGGGCTGCTCCCGCTGCTCATGGACGCCGCGAAGCGAGACGGCATCAAGATCGAACTGCTCGACCGTCGCAAGAGCCGGATCGCACCAGATGAAGCTGCGGACATCGCGTGGCTCTACGACTACCAGAAGGAGGCGGTCGAGGCGTGTGTAGCGAACAAGCGCGGGATCGTTCGAGCACCGACTGGCAGCGGCAAGGGTGACATGATCGTGGGTCTCGTCCGGCGCTTGCCTGGCCGATGGTTGTTCCTGGTTCATCGCGACAACCTGGTCGAGCAGCAACAGGCGCGCTTCGCGCGGATCAACAAGTCGTCCTTGCCGAACGTGCTCAGCCGTACCCCACCTAAAACCTGGGAGCTCTCGAGGGGCATTAACCTGATGACACTCCAAAGTCTGGCCGCAGGCATTCGCCGTGATCGACCTGGTGTCGATGCGGCGCTGGCGAATCTCGACGGGGTCATCCTAGACGAATGCCACGTCGCGCCGGCGGACGTTTACTTCAACGCGATCAATCGGTGCCCTGCGGAGTACCGATTGGGCTTCAGCGGCACCCCGCTCGACCGCACCGACAACCGGTCGCTGATGGCGATAGCTGCACTAGGCAAGGTAATTTATAGCGTCAAGGCGAAGACCTTGATCGACAGGGGGGTTCTAGCCGCGCCGATGATCACCATGGTTCCTGTGAATCAGACGGTCTCGAAGGGCGCGCGCCAGGATGGCTACCACGGTGTGTACGATGAGATCGTCACCTCGTCGGTTGTGCGCAACGAACGCATCGTGGAGATTGCGCGGACAGCCCCCAAGCCGTGCATGATCTTCGTGAAGATCATCGATCACGGCAAGGCGCTCAAGAAGATGCTAGAGCAGGCTGGGATCTCGTGTGAGTTCGTCTGGGGCAACACCAAGAGCGAGGCGCGAAAAGCGGCCGTCACCAGGCTGGAGCGCAGAGACTCCGACGTCATGGTCGCGTCGGTTGTGTTCCAAGAAGGCGTAGACATCCCAACGCTCGAATCGGTGATCATCGGCAGCGGCGGAAAGTCGATCATCGCCGCCCTCCAACGCATTGGTCGTGGGATGCGTACCAACGGTGGGACCAAGAACACCTTCGAGGTGTTCGACATTCTCGATCTCGGAACGCCGATGATGGAGCGCCACAGCCGCCGCAGGATGAACACCTACGTCCGCGAGGCTTACCAGACGACCATCCGCGAGGCCGATGGGAGCGCGAAGGTCTATGCCCCCAAGCTCCGCACGCGGGCTGAGAAGCGCGGCGCCGGCTTCTAGGGTGCGTAATTCTCGACGCACGCTAGGGGTAGCCCCACTACGGGTGGTGTCTCGAAAAATCGTCACACTAGAGTGCCTTCGCTCTAGGAAGCCTACCCCTGGATCCGTTACTAGGGGTCTTCGTGGTTGCTCTGCTCGACACCGTATCCACAGGCAAGGTCGAACAACCTGTGGATCCCTGTGGCCAAGCTCCACTGCCCACAGGGTTATCCACAGACCTGGTCGAGCCTGGGCCGTCAGATCTGAGGTTGCTGAGCCCGTCTGCTCAATCACTCGCGCGCGTTCTGATCCGTGAGCGCACGCGACAAGCGCCAGAGGACGGCTGGTTCATCTTCGATCTCGGTGAGCTCGCAAGGCGCGCCCACGTTGCCTATGGGACGGCGAAGGCCGCGCTCGCAGAGCTCCGACATGCAGGGCTGCTCGCATGTGAGCGGCACGTGATCCAACGCAAGGTCTTGGTCGAAACCATCGACGGCCACGCTCGCTTCGAGCCCGTCAACGCCTACGAACGAAACTGGTACTCGATCTCCGGTGCAGTCCGTAGACGCGCAGGACTTCATCGCCTCGAGCTGGATCGCGCGGCGTGGTTCACGTTCGTAGACGCGGTCCGTCGATCACAGAAGAAGCTGGTTCGACTCGTGGCGAAGCGCCCAGCGTGGCCTTTGGTTGAATGGCAGGCGAGCTGGACGGCCGAACTGATGGGCCATCAGGACACCCCTTCCCTGTATGATGTCCTAGGCTTAGGTACCAAGTCATCGACCTCTGTATTCTCTACTAGTAACAAAAATAAAGTAGAGACTTCAAAGAAGGCGCTGGCGCGCATTCCTTCCTCTGACGAAGAGGAGTCGATCACGAAGCTGTTCGATTGGATGCATTCACCTGACGATCTGGATTCCGGATCGCCGATCTCGCTGTTGCTAGCAAGCGGGAGCCGCTACTCCGACCCTCGACGTGATCCGACGTACACCGGCCCGTGGAGTCCGCCGTTCCGACTACCAGACCGGCACGTGCGCGAGCCTAGCCCGATCATCTGGTTGTCCCCCGAGATGGTCCCAGAGCAGAAGGCCACGTACGTCGTTGACGCGTACCGCAGGGCTGTGAAGCAGATCTACGGCATCGACTGGTTTCACTACTTCAAGGGTGACATCAAGAAGGCGAAACACTTCGACAAGCTGCTCGCATCCGGGGTCGCGTTCGCTGAGCATTCGATCCCGCCGTTTCACTGGGCACTTTGGCGACTGACTTGGTTCGCAAAAAACGTGAAGGCCTTCGCCCACAAGCCGCCGCCGGTGTGGATGATCATGAACGCGAAGAAGGTGTCGGAAAAGTCTGGGTGGTTCCGCAAGGACTACGACCTGCCCGTCACCGTGTTCAAGCTCGACCCGATGATCTATGAGCAGCGCATGCGCAACCAGGAAGCTCGCAACCGCTGGAGGAACGTGCCAGACCCGCTGATGTGTATGCCGCGACCGTACGTCGAGAAGCGACGACGCGAGATCGCCAACGGCCTTGAGGAGCCACACGACAACTGGCCGCGTCGCGCGTATTGGAAGGGCGTCGAGTGAAGGAAGCTCCGCGTCCGGTTGTGTACCCGTTCGAGCCTGAGATCGAGCAGGCCATCGTTGTGTTCGCGTGTAGCGTACCGCGCTTCTACTCGCTCATCGGGCACGCGGTCGAGGCCGACCGCCTCCGAGCTCCAGCCGCGCGAGACCTGATGGCCGCTGCCCACGCCATCGCCAAGAAGCAGGGCTGCGGGCCCACGTGGGCAGCCCTCGCTGTTCAGCACCTGGCGTCGCTGATGGCGCGAGGCAAGGTCACGCTCGATGCTGTGAACGCAGCCAAGGACTACCTCATCGACGCTGAGGTCGCGATGCCGTCGGTGTCTCCTGAGGATCTCAGCGCGCAGGTAGCTCCGGTGATCCAGCGTGTAAGGTTCAAGGAGGCTGTTCAGGCGTCGGTGTCGGGCTTGAAGGCTGGTGGTGTGGACGCAGCAGCCGTCTCGCAGATGTTCGACAAGATCGATCGTCTAGGCAAGGGTGGCTCTGACGACGCTGTGCTCCTCGACGACATCGTCAACGACCCTACGTTCCTCGATGAAGCCGACACGGACCTGCTCCTGTTTGGGATCCCGGAGGTCGACGCCGCACTCGGTGGGATGGAGCGGCAAGCCCTGACGCTGCTCGTTGGAGGCAGCGGCGCAGGCAAGTCGATGGCCTTGGGTCACATCGCTGTCGAGGCGTTCCTCGCACATCACCACGTCATCTACGTCACGCTCGAGATCAGTCCGCGGAAGTTCTCGCGTCGCGTGATGCGCAACCTCACCGACATGACCAAGCGCGAGATGTCGCTGGACCCTACGCTCGCCCGGAGCAGGTACACCGCGATGCGCGCGACCAGCCGAGGAACGCTGGCCATTGCAGAGGCCCACCCGCTCGTCACATCACCGAAGGACCTCAAGGGAGTCATCGAGCGCAGCCAGCGCACCAACAACGTGGAGTTCGACACGTTCGTGATCGACTTCGCGGACAAGCTTCGCGTGAATCCGAAGGCGTCTCAGTACGATGATCAGCTCGCTGTCATCGACGGGCTGCGGGACATCGCGGTGGTAGCCGATGGATGGACTGTCACCGCGTCCCAGTCCGACCGTAAGTCGACCAACCGTCCTTGGCTAGACCTTGACGCCGTAGCCGACTCGATGAACAAGATCCGCTCGGCTGACATCGTGATTGGTCTTGGGCGCACCGAGGAAGACAAGGAGACAGAGCAGCTTCGCTTCAGCATCCCCAAGCGGCGAGAGGGCGAGGGTGCCCATACTCGTGTCGGACCGATCCCGTGGGATCCTGATCGCGGACGCATCTGCATGGTCACGAATCGGGTGTACCCGTGGTGAACAAAGTTGACACTGAGCTCGCCGCCAACGCGCTGATTGGTGCGCGCTCAAGCGCCAACGGTTGGTTCCGCGCGAATTGCCCGTACTGCGCGGACGAGACTGGTAAGCAAGACCGGCGTATGTCTCTCGGGCTCAAGCCATCGATCGCGTTCTTCCAGTGCTTCAAGTGTGGTGTACGTGGTCGCCTGCCTGACGAAGCTCCGTGGCCGGCCGTAGAGGAAGCTCAACCCGCAGCGACGGTGATCAAGAAGCCGAAGCACTTCGAGCCTGTTTGGACCGACGAGGCGTGGACCTCCTTGTTCCTCAGCGCTCCGCGTGACTACCTCGTCGGCCGCGGCCTTACCCGCGAGACCTGTGAGCAGGCACGTGTGGGCTTCGCACTCGAGGGCTTCTACGCCCAGCGGGTCATTGTCCCTGTGCTTGACCTCGATGAGCGCACCTGGCTCGGATTCGTCGCGCGCGACTGGACGAACAGGGACGAGCTTCGCTACCGCTACCCCAAGGGGATGCAGCGCGGCAAATTCCTGTACAACCAGGTCGCGCTCTACGTCGAGACTGACGAGCCAGTGATGATCGTTGAGGGCGTCTTCGACGCGCTTCCTTACTGGCCGAACGTGGTGGCCTGCCTTGGCAAGCCGGGGGAGGTCCACCAGCAGCTCATGACGGAGGCGCGCCGCCCCGTCGCAGTCTGTCTCGACGGTGACGCTTGGGAAGAAGGCTGGGCGCTGTCGGAACGCCTACGCCTGGATATAAGTCATACCGGGTACGTTCAGTTGCCACCCTGTACGGACCCGGGATCTGTTGATCATGTGTGGTTGCGAGAGGAAGCGAAACGATGCATCCGGTCCTGAGCAAGTTCAAGTTCAAGTCGTTCGACGGTCTGTTCGATGTCCACGGTACCGAGCGCCAGGTGGCGTTCGTACCAGCCGATGATGGGGAGGACGCTGTCCTCGCGATCCGAGGTCTCTCCATCGAGGACGCGCTCCATGTTCTCGATCACATCAACGGTGGTCTGCTCAAGGGGGATGACGCCATCAACCCAGCGTCCAAACCCAAGTCTAACGGCGCTGGTGTCAAGACAGACACCGCGTCGCCCAAGGCCGAGCGGCACAAGCGTCAGAAGATCGAGGTGGTGCAGCCCGAGCCCGAGCCCGAGAGCGACGACGATCTCGACGAAGGGAAGGATGTCGACGTCGACGCCATGACGAAGATGGAGAAGCTGCGCCCTGTGATCGAGCACATGGTGTCTCGCGGCTACAAGTCGGCCGCCGACATCGTCACCCTCTCGTCCTCGTTGAAGGATCAGATCCCGGCGTTGAAGGAGGTCGAGAAGAAGGGCGACTTCGAGAAGCGCATGGAGCGTGCCGCCATGGTTGTCCTCGGCGCGTGAAACGTCTCCGGATGTTCCCCACCCCGCTGGAGTCCCCCGTGGACTCCGGCGGAGAGCCGCTCGATCGCTCTTGCGTTCGATGTCGTTGGGCCGCGCCTGCTGGCCGCGCCTGCCTACCGGCCGACGCAGGCAAGGTTGTGGAGCTCGGCGGCCTGCTTGTCGTAGGTGAGTCACCGGTCAAGGACGCTGTGCGTCCGTTCGCATCCAAGACAGGGTTCTTCATCCGAGACCTCGTCAGCCGTCACTGGTCGGGTTCGATCACCTACGACAACGCCGTGAAGTGTCCCGCGCCTTGGAACGCCAAGATGAAGGACGCGGCGACCCCAATCAAGGAATGCCGCAGCTACCTCGCTGCGGTAATCGAGAGCATTCAGCCATCGCGAGTCCTAGCTCTTGGCTCGTGGGCAGTGGTGTCACTGCTCGGACGCTCGCTCGACATGGAGTCTGTGCGACGAGGCTACGGCTGGATTAACGGTATCGTTCCAGTGTTCCTCCTGCATGCCCCCGGGCTGATGCAGGAGAACAAGTTCTTGCGGCGTAGGTACGAGAACGATCTCGCTTGGGCGCTAGAGACAGCGTCCCCTCGACCGACGCACACCGACGGTGTGGTGCATGTCATCGAGAGTGAGGCCGATGCACTGCTTGCGGAGCAGGCCCTCTTCGATCACGAGGAGATCCTGTTCGACGTCGAGACGGCAGGCATCTGCCACAACGTCGACTTCAAGGTCATCTGCGCAGGCCTGGTCGCAGTCGATGCGCTCGAGACGGATGCGTGGGTCTGGTCTGCGGATGCCTTGGACAACCCTGCGGCGCTCGCAGTTCTGCGACGCCTCCTTGAGACCAAGCGCGTCTCAGGATCCAACATCAAGTACGACACCATCGCAGCCGAGCAGTGCCTCGACATCGACATCAAGCACATCGACTTCGACACTCAGCTCGTGCGCAAGCTCGCTGAGCCAACGTGCAAGGGTCGGCTGGAGTACGCCGCCGAGCTCGTGGGCATGGGTGGCCACAAGGAGGAGGCACAGGGTGGCTTGAGGCGCGCGGTGTCAGGGGCACGCTTGAAGAAACCTCGAGCAGGTGACAAGCCACAGACGCACTGGTGTGCACAGGCTATCCGCAATGGCACGCCTGGGGCGACACCGATGAACTACGCTTACGGACTCCTCCCTGACGACGTGCTCTGGCGGTACAACGCACGCGATGTGTTGGCGAGCGCCACCGCGACGATCCACCTGCGTAACCGAACATGGCACGAGGCGCCCAAGGAGATGCAGATCTGGGAGGACCTGTACCGCCCGGCTCTGCGATCGTTCAAGCGCATCGAGCGTGTCGGCATCCTTGCCGATCGCCAAGCCTTCGATGCGTTCTCGTTGCACCTGAACGTAGGGCTTGATGAGATCCGCACAGCATTCAAAGCCTACGGTCCTGACTTCAACCCGAACGCGCCCAAGCAGGTCGCGAACATCCTGTTCAACAAGCTCGGACTACCCAAGCAGGGCATCTCCGAGAAGTCTGGCGACCCGTCGACGAACAAGGACACCC
>Ga0307380_10003850_pt1 | contig 20519 bp, 21 predicted proteins | sample UN3MG_FD_202239 | JGI IMG/M metagenome (GOLD analysis project Ga0307380, IMG submission 202239) | Soil microbial communities from Risofladan, Vaasa, Finland - UN-3 | ecosystem: Environmental > Terrestrial > Soil > Coastal area > Acid sulfate soil | place: Finland: Risofladan, Vaasa | collected... | reverse complement strand
CTATACTACCGGAAGGTATGAAGATTGACACGGTTCCTGGGGGAACGGTGGCAGGAATCCCGAGCCAGTAGGAAGTGAGCGCCTGCAGGAACAGTGACCGGCCGCCTCCGTTGAGCTCGGGGTTGAAGGCCGCGGTGAGTGCCGCTTCGAGTAGGTTCTTCTTCGGGGGCGGAGGAATCACATTCCCGAGGACCGTGTAGCTGAAGTACGCATTCGCCCAAACTCTGGCAGCGCCCGCGGTGGTGGCCTGCCCTGGCTCGAACAACGGAAGGAATCCGTTGGCCAGCGTGGGGATGGCGGCGGCGAGTGGCACTAGGGAAGACTCAGGTTTGCGGGGGATTTCGTGGTGAACATGTATTCGGAGAGAATGTCGTCCAAGTCGTTCTCGAGCTGGGTCAAGTTCACCGGCGTGGGTGGAAGCGGAACACCGGACGGCCCCCAGGCAGTCGGTACTTTGATCTGCTTGATGATGGAGGAGAGCCTCTTGAGGATTGTGACCAGGGCGTTACCGAGGACGATGGGCTCATCGGCTCCGGAGCCGCCCCACTGGTACTTGGGCCCCTCAGAGATCCAGCCGCCATCGTCAAGCAGCCGATCCCGTGAAAGCAGGGTTTCGATGGGGCTCGACGGTGTCAGATAGTTCACGTTCGTGAGCGAAACTTCCCGTCGAACGGAGCCGCTTACTTCCCCGTTTTTGACAGTAACCCGAAGAGAGGTTCGCCCTCTCTGTAGGATTTTGTCGTAGTAGTCGTATTGCGACAGGGATTCGGGGGAGGTGTTCCTGATCCGTCCTTGGCGACTGGAGTAGCCTTCCGCGATATCGATCCGCGTTCGAGCCTGGGAGAAGTGGGTTCCATCCCGAGGGTTCATCGTTACCCGGATGGAGGCGCCCGACTCAATGACGACGGCCCCCATCCGCTTGACGTTGATGGAGGCATCCTCGGTTCTGACGATCCAGTCGCCGGGGCTACGAGCTTCGGTGTCTTCGACGGCGCCTGGATTTGTTTCGGTCGTGAACTCGTCGTTCTCGGTTTCGATTGTCGTCGGCGGATTGAAGAAGCCGATGATGAACGCGGCACCTCCGTTGGCCGTCACGATCACGCACAGGGCTCCTGGATAGGGCTTGGAGTGCTGACCTGGCTGACGATCTGGGGAGAACTTGTTCTTCGTGAAGGAGCCGTATGAGGACTGACTTAGCAGGATGCAGTCAGGGATGACGTGTCCCTGGTTGGTTCGAACAGAATAGAGCGTTTGCTTGCTGGTCGCTTTTTGGCCCGGTGCAGAGCGGGCCTCCTGCTGGATGCGTCCGATGAGTACGGGTCCATCGGGAAGCCCGCCTTCCCACATTCCGCCGGTGAAGAAGTCGTCAATCAGGTCGCTTCCGACATCTGATCCGGCGTGCAGGCTGTCCATTTCGACCATTGTTCCCCCTTACCTTACCAGCATTTGGGCCGTCTCAGAAAAGCACTCAGACCCTCCGGGTATAAGTCGTTTAGTGAAACCTTACACGGAGGAATTCTAATGGCAGGCGGAATCAACAAGGTCATCCTCATCGGGAATCTCGGTGCGGACCCGGAGCTGAAGCACGTCCCCAGCGGAGACGCGGTGTGCGACCTGAGGCTTGCGACCAACGAGAGTTGGACCGACAAGGCGGGCCAGAAGCAGGAAAGCACCGAATGGCATCGCATCGTCGTCTGGGGAAAGATGGCGGAGAACTGCGCCAAGTACCTCAAGAAGGGGCGGCAGATCTACGTCGAGGGCAAGCTGGCGACGCGGTCCTGGGACGACAAGGAAGGCAACAAACGGTACACGACCGAGATCAAAGCTCGCGACATCCAGTTCCTCGGCGGCGATCCGAACTCGAAAAGCACGGCCAGCGACGGTTCGCCCGGTAGCCGTGGAGGAGGCGGACACCCCGACGACGACATTCCGTTCTAGTCACTAGCGCCGGGGTGTTCTAGCTAGACCAAACATTGCTGGAGGGGAAAGTGCTGTATTCATACTGGATTGACCGCATGGAGCAAGTTGCGGCTGATGCCATGGGGCAACTCGTTGCGGAATATTGGCCGTTCATCAAGATGTACATGGCATCGATGGAGACCAAGGAGCGAGCCGTAAATGTCGAAGGGCCCAGCCAGGACCAGCGACAAAACGTCATCACGACCAGAAGGGGGATTCGCGTTGTTGTGTGCGATGAGGAGGTCTGCATCTACGGGCCTCGAGAGATGATTCGGGCGGAATGGGAGATCGTTCCCGGCATCCTCGCCTCACTCCGAACGGCCTTTGTGCCAATGCCAAAACACCACGACATCTCTCCGGAGCAAGTGTCGACGGCGTTGGAGATGGCATCTGGCTTCGGCGGCGAAAAAAGTGAAGTCATCTTCACCGTTGACGACGCAAAGGACATTCTCGGATCGCATGAGATGATTCTGAAACGATGTCCAGACCAGGGAATCGCTAACGAGATCACTCGCCTGCAGCGTGTAGGTGCTCGGAAGCTATACCGGTACATCGAGAACCAGGTGATCTCGCAGTAAGCTGTACTGAAGATGAGGTCGCACCTCATCTTCTTAGTCATGGAGGATTGAATGGCAAACCCACAGCAGTTGCTTCAGGGGATGATCGGCGTTTGTAGCCGCAACATTCCTAACTTCAATATCCAGTACAAGGACGAACACTTCTCCCAGAAGCTGCTCGGATTCATCTTGCGATGGGTTCTCCCTTTCAACCGAGCGTTCATGTCGAAGTACACGACTACGTTCTACCCACACGTGTACTTCCCTTCCCATTCCTGGATGATGGAAAACCCGATGCGGGCCTTCAAGATATTGGCCCACGAGTACGTCCACCTCTGGGAGGAAAAGGAACGAGGGCGCTGGGCCTACAAGCTTGCCTACGCATCCCCTCAAGTCTTCGCAGCGCTCTCGCTGCTGGCGTTCTTCGCGTTCCTCTGGACGCCTATGCTATGGGCGCTGGTGTTCTTCGTCTTCGCATTGCCATGGCCGTCCATTGGCCGGCGCAACATCGAGCGGCGGGGGTACCTGATGAGCTTCGCGGTCAACTACTGGCGCTATGGGAGCGTCATGCAAGAACAGATCGACCACGTCCTCGACCAATTCACGAAGAGTTACTACTACTTCATGTGGCCGCTCAGGAAATGGATGCTCAAGCTGCTCTGGAAGGACATCCAAACCCTCAAGGACAAAACCATATTTGTAAGCAGGTACGGAGCGCCGTACATGCACGTGCACGAAGTGCTGATCACAAACGGAGCCGTCAACAAATGAAGAAGGAGTTGACCAAGGGGCTCAAGGAGCTCCTACAGGACCGAACCCGGCAGTTCGAGGAATCGCTCAAGCGGTCTCCCAAGGCAATCCGAAAAGCCGGGCAGGTTTTACGTAGCGGGGATATGCGAGAGTTCCGCAAGCTGCTTCGCCGGGAAGGAATCGTCATGGTGTTCGACGACGTCCAGTCATTCGCCGACTACCTCGTCACGCAGCGCCTCGACCTCAAAGACTTGGAGCCCGAGGCTCGAGCTCGCCTTCGGGACCGAACGCTTAGCAAGTGTTCGAACCTGAAGGAAGCGACCCAGGACTACCGGGACGGAATCCTCTCGGGCGCCGACCTTCGGTGCAAAGAGTGCCAGTGGTTCGTCACGTCGCCGATGGATGGCGACGGCGAAGACCACGACAAGTCTTGCGTGGAGCTCGGGGCCAAGGGTGTCGACACTGCATGCGTTGGATTTCTTTGGCCAACCACCCACTCGAAATCGGCATAAGTAAAGTAAGAGAGGCGTACCTTTCCCGCGCCTCTCACGCGGATTTTGGGCCCTGTACCTAATGGCACTCCAATACTGACGAGAGCCCAAAACCTCGTACCCGAAAGCCGCCGGATCTCCCAGTCCGGCTGCTTTCTTCTTAGCCGTTCGGAACGCCCATCCGGTTTCCGGAGTACCCCAGGTTTGCCTTGGACTGGTCGTTGTAGAAGCGGGCTTTGGACGGGAGGGTCACCCTGACTCCGGAGGGGGAGGGCTTCACTGCGTTCGGTCCCTTGGGGAGTGTGCTCTTCGGCTTGGGCGGCGTTGCCGCATAGGCGACCGCCATGCTGTTCCGGAGCGCACCCTGCGGCTTGAGCTGTGCGTTGGCGTGCTTCTGAAGCATGAAGGCACGAGCGATGGTCAGCAGAGGGGATGCCTGCTTCTCGTGCAGTTCGTGAACCAGTCGGCGTGGATTGCTCATCAGTATTTTCCGTCCTTGGCGCCCAGGAACTCATCGCCAAATTCGGCGCCATACGCAAACGCCGGCACCGGGTGGTAGCTGTGAAGGTTGCTCTTGCTGCCCTTTCGTGCGCCGGTCACGATCGAGTCCTCGAGCTCCTGGTATCCCATCTGCGCCATCCAGTCGTCAGACATCAGCGGGATTCGAGTGATACCCGTGAGCACCGGCTTGTGAATGATCGGACTGGGCGAGACCTTCACCTCGGTGCGACCCAGTCCACGGAGAGCCTTGGCAACGGCGTCATCGATCTTGGTTCCCTGCTTGAGCTCACCCACGTCCTCGCGAAGCACTTTCCCGAGGGCCTTCTTGAGCGAAAGCGAGCCAAGGCTTTTGTTGTTGAAGTCCTCGGCCATCGTGTACGGCATTATGTCGTGGGGAATCATCAGGCTGTCCCCTGGGTCAATCACTCTCGACACGTTGCCGAAGCTACGGACGACCGTCTCGACCGCCCGCCGCTTGAGGTTTACACCTTCCGCTAGATACGATTTCTGAACCTCGTCGACGATGTACTCCTGCGCAGGAATCATCCCCTTGAGCTCAGCTAACTCTTGCGGCTGAATCAATCCGTCGGTGAGCTTGTCGCCCTTTTTCACCGTGGCGCCGACCTTGTACTCAAGGCGGGCACCGGCAGGGACGTAGTGCTTGTCGCCGCCGATCCACAGGTTCACGCCCACGCCGCCAGGGGCTCGTTCCTTCTTCTCGATCGTCCCGCCCTTTTGAGCGAGGACCGCCTTTCCTGCGCGGACCTGGTGCAGCTTCAGCAGTTTGTCGACCTTGTCGTAACCGCTGATGGCGGTACGGGATCCAGACAGACCGCCGCTGTGGAACGTTCGTAGTGTCATCTGAGTTAATGGTTCGGACAAAGCGGTGGCCGAGATGGCTCCCACGTTCTCCCCGATGACGGGCTCATTTCCTTCATCATCCAACCCATAGCATTTGGCGCACAAACCCTTGGGCTGAGAGCAGGTGATCGGAGAACGGATGCCGATCTCTTTGACGCCCCGGTCCCGCAGGGTTGATAGAAGGGAAGACGTCACGGCCGTACCCGCAGAGGCGATGACGGTGTTCCCTACTTTGATGTCGCCGGACGTGAAGCGGTCTTCGACATCCCTGGACCCGATATCCATCTTGATGCCACGCTTCGTGCCGCAATCCGACCCAGAGATGACCGTTGACACCGCCGAGGCCATGATGTCCTTGGCGAATGCACCGGGCTTTTGGGTCTGAAGCTGCTTGTCCATGGCGACCCGGCGGGCGCCGTAGAGCGCCGACCAGTAGTCCGAGAACCCCAGCCCGTTGGCGTAGGAGGACATGATCGGAATCGGCGACGGATTCCCCTGGTGGTCGTCCACGAGCATGGGGGACGAGACGATCTGCTTGAGCTGCCCCATGTTTCCGCGGGCGCCCGAGTCGACCATCTGGAAGAAGTTATTGTCCTGGCCACGAAGCGACGTCTTCATGGATTTCTGAAGTTCCATGTCGGCGTCGCGAATCAGTAAAATGGCCTTGTCCCGTTGACTCCGCTTGGATGTGTCGAGCTTGCCAAGGGCTGCGGTCAGATCGGACGTCACACGCTTTTCGCCGTGAATCGCAGGCATCAAATCCTTGAGCCCTACAGTGAAGCCGGTATCGTACGTGTGCTTGTCTCCCATTGCTTTGAGGGAGTCCACCGCCTTTCCGTATCCCTGCGGGGTGTCCTTGGCCAGCCCGCTGATTAGACCCTTGAGCCCTTTCTTGTCGAGCACGCCGTACTGGTCTTGCATCCCCTTCGGGAGCGCCCCGTCGATCTGCTTGCGTCCTTCGGGCGTCTTCGAGAGCTGGTAGAGACCCAGCGCTGCCTCGTTCATTGGGGTGATGACCATCTCACCCGTTCCAGGGTTGTACAGGTTCTTTGACGGGAACATCTTCTTCGCTTCCTCGACAGCATCATCGAGGATGGGAACGTGTACGGTCATGGTGTCACCGTCGAAGTCAGCGTTGAACCCCTTGACGATGAGCGGCGGAATTTTGATGGCCTTGCCGTCTGTGATCTTAGGCTTGAACGCCATGATCGAAAACTTGTGCAGCGACGGCGCCCGGTTCAGCATCACGGGCCGCTCGTGCATCACCGCATCGAGGGCTGCTCGAGCCGTGGGGGACTTATCCTCCACGGCCGTTACCGCATCGTTGGGATCCATGCCGCTGCCAACCAGGTCGCGAACGACGAAGGGGCGGAAGATCTCCCACGCCATCGTCTCGGGAAGACCTACCTCGTCCACGCCAAGCTTGGGCTCAGGAATGATCGTTCCTCGGCCCACAAGCTCCTGTGTCCGACGCAAAACCTTGTTCTGGTAGAAGCCCGTCTTGGCTGGGTCGCCCTTGATCTCACTGATGAACCCCTTCGGGCGACGCTGCGGCTGGTAGAACGCGATGGGCTTTGAGCCCTTGATCCCAGTGAGCGCCTTGACCCCTTCGTACAGGTTCTCGCGCAGCTCCTGACGGGCGCTGTCCGGGATGAAGGCCATCGAATTTTGCCACTTGAGCTCGTTGTTGATGAGCCCAACGTCACGGTAGAGGTTGTTGACCTGCGAGTAACCAAGGTCCCCGTTCGGAAGTGGGTAGACTGGACGGTACTTCGGCGGAAGGATGGGGAGCTTCTCGAGTACGTACGCATCCGCAGGCTTGAGCTTGTTCTCCTTCAGGGCGCGGGTGTAGCGAAGGATCTTGTTCCCCTCGTTGCGCTTCGTGGGCGAGCGGGTCTTGGAGATCTTCTCCGTCCACTCCTTCTCAATCTCATCGAGATTGACATCCTTGAGTAGCCGCTTGATCGCGTGCCCACCCGTCAGACCCAGGCGGTCCGTATTGAATTCGCCGGTCTTGGGGTCGTAGTACGACTTGCCGAAGGTGAGGTCCGTGAACTGCTGATCCGTCAACCCCGTGAGCTTCTTGATGGGGTCTTCGAAGACCGGGTTTGGCACGGGCTCGGACAGGTTGTAGTGAGACCAGTTGTCCTCGTCGGCGCCGTGAATGATCGGGTCAAACAGTCCACCCTTGATCTTCTGGAGATCTTTGGCGCGAAGGAACAGCGGCTCCTTGACAGCACCGGCGCTGATCTTCTCGACCTCCTTCGTGGTCATGGGGGCGAGAACCATCTCGGACCCCTTGCGCTTGACGTCCACGCCCGCCCCCTTCAGGTATGCCTCGAACTTCCTGTAGGCGAACGTCGGCTCAGGGGGCGGCTGCAGGCGACCGAACTTCGACCCTGCTTCGAGCCAATGCCAAAACTCCTGGTTCTGGCTTCCCTTGTAGGTCGCCATCTCTCGCAGGTTGGCCCGACTCCCGTGCGCCAGCATCGAGTACATGGTCAGCAGGTCGAGTGCCTTGGCGCCGTCATCGCCGCCCTTGCTCGGGGAGCGGTCCGTATCGTACCGACCCGTGGCTCGCGCCGAGAACTGGGACGTGGCTTGCTTGGCGAGTTTGAGGGTGTACTGCTTGCCGACCATCACGTTGCCAAGAAGCTTTCCGTTGGCGTCGAACAGTTCCTCTGTATCGGTGATGCCGGCCTTCTTGAGCGCAGCGCTAACGCTCTTGACGTAGTTCTCTCCTGAGAAGTTGTCGACAACGTACGGCTTCCCGGTCTTCTCCGCGACCTTCGATGCTGCGGTCTCCAGCATCTGGGACGGATTGATGCGGCTGACAATGCCGTGCGGGTTGAGCAGGATCTCGACGGGCTCTCCGTCTGCTGTCTTCGGCGCTTCCCCGTCCGGAATCACCTTCGTGATGATGCCCTTGGCTGCTTCTCTGTTCGAAAGCTTATCCCCGATCTGCGCCGGCTCCATCGTCTTGATGTACAGCTTGACGTTGTTCCCCGTGCGAACGACGTCGATGACCTTTCCCTTGTAGTCGTGGTCCCATTCCTTCTTGAAGGCACGCTTGGGCTGCATCTTCGTGTAGCGGGACATCACGATGGACTCGGGATCCAAGATGTTCTCGCGAACCCCCACCCACAGCGGGTCGCCACGCTCGACGATTTGCCCCTTGCGAACGATACCTTCCTTGTCCAGCTTCCCTTGCTGGTCGATGGTTAGGTCGCCGGCCTTCCAGCCCATGTAGGAGTTCAGCGAAAACTCGGCGTCTCCACTGAGCTTCTCGCCGTACTGATACATGTGCTCACTGGTCAGCTTCTTCGCCGCACTCTCTGTGATCACGATGCCGTCTTCGAAGTTGTATCCCTTGTAGGGGATGTACGCCGCCCGAAGGTTGGTACCGATCGCCAGCTTGCCATCCCGCGTGAAGTTGCTGTCGGCCAAGACCTCGCCCGCCTTGACCTTGTCGCCTTCCTTGACCGATGACTCCTGGTGGATGAACGACTTTTGGTTCAGCGGATAATTGTCCGCCAGCTTGTAGGTCGAAACGCCACCCCCGTGTTGAACCTTGATGGCCTTACTGGTCACCGAGGTGACAACACCGTCCTCCTTCGACTTGAGGGAGAACCCATCCCCGATCATTCCCTCCCAGGTGCCCCGGCCGATCTTGGTCTGAACCAAGGGCGCTTCCCGCTCTGCAAGTGGGAGCGCTTGCTCGGTCATCTTCGCGGACATCTGCGAACGGTTTCCCTGCGTGGAGGGAAGGAAGGGAATTGTGTTCGCAGCAAAGGAGAACGCCTGCTTGGGGTCGGCGATGACGTAGTCCACGTCCTTGGCGTTCACCATGGACACGGAGCCATTCACCATGGCCTGCACCTTTTTGCCGATGAACTTCTTCTTCTCTCGATCCCACTGATCCGGAAGTGCGACGACGTGCTTTCGAACCGTTGCAGGCGTCAAGTACTTGCCCGGCCCCCCTCTGGGGTCGATGGCGACCGTGGCGAGCTCGTTGCCGTCGGTCTTCTGCGCACCCGCCGCAAGGTGCATCGTCGTTCCGATCTTGCCGGAGTCCGGTGTGTGAATCGGGTCGATGAACCCAAGATGAGAAGGATGGAGTGCGCGCTCACTTTCCTTGATGCCGTGCTCGGACTTGATGCCGCCCTCGCCCCGAATGGTCACGCTCGACAGTCCGTTGAGCATGTGAATCGGGTTGATTTGATCGGGCGTGCTCGACAGGTCGGTTTGCGTGAAGAAGCTCTCGAAGATGGGGGTGACTTCGTTTGAGCTGATGACTTCCCTGATGTCATCGGGCGGTCCCTGCGACGCAGAGCGCCCGGACATGCGGCCGATGATCCGGCTACGGAACTTCTGGCTGTGGGTGTCGAGCCGCTCTTTGACGAAGTCGGCGACAGACATCACGGTCTTGAACTCGATGGACTGCGCCTCGTCCGGCTCTCGATCGCCACGCTGGACGCGCATCAGGTCCTTCGAGGCGTGAACCAACAGTCCTGTCGAAACGTTCTTGTACGCCTTCCCTAGAGTTTGCTGGGTGACGTCAGCAGAGACCTCTACCTTCTCGAGGTGGTCGCGCAGGTCGCTCGCTGCAATGTCGGCGGACTCGTAGTCTTCGCCGGTGAGCTTTTTGGCGATCTGTTTGATCGAGGAGTCACCCCGCTTTGCCTTGACCGCCTTGTTGGCGTGAAGGACATCTTCGCCCCAGGCCTTTGCCAGTGCGCCATCACTGACCCCCATCCGGGACAGCAGCGGATACAGGGGCTGATCCGATTGCCCGATGTGGACCATGAACCGCTGCTTGTCGTCCATCCGGACAGAGAACTGCTTCCCCGGCACAGAGAACTGGGCTTCGAATTCCTTGTTTTCTCGCTCTAGGACATATACGCCAGGCTTACGTCGAAGCTGGTTGCTTACCTGGTAGTGCTTCCCATTGACGATGAAGCTGCCCATGCGGGTGTCTTTGGGGAGCGTGGCAACCCGGATCTTCTTCGCCGAGGAGAGCTTCTTACCCGTGGTCTTGTCGTACAGGTCAAGGGATGCGTAGACGGGCACGCCCCAGGTTCGGTCGCTCTTGACCGCCTTCTTCTGGGACTCGAAGTCCGAGGAGTCGAGGTTGTCATCGACCCACACATCGTTGACGTGGATGCGTCGGCGGACGGTCTCGACCGCCAACATTTGCCGCAGGGACTCTGCGACATCCTTTTTCATCCGATTGAACTGCGAGTCGTAAAAGAACGTCTCCACGGCACTCACCAATAAGGGGCATAAGTCACGTAAGAACCATGCACGAAACCACCCCGTATCCTACTAAACGGAATGATACACCAGCCAAGCAAGAGGAGGGTTCCGGTTTCACCGTAGTAGCAATACTGAACGTCCAGAGGGAGCTGGCGTTCGGGATCATTACCGAATCAGGGGAAGAGGACGACGCGGAGAATGTTTGCACTGCTCTTAGAGAAGGGGCCACACGTTTACAGGAGGCAAGTGGACGAGGATGGGGAGAGATCTAGCTTCATCGCTCCTTCGATCAATCTCGGCTCACCGCTGGTGGCAAACAGATCCTTGGACGGATTTTGGTCCACCGTCGCAAAGGGCCTGTTCACAATCGCAGTCATGGGGGTCAATGCGTTCTGCGCGGCAGTCGCCACGCAGGTCTACAAGATTTTCACACAACGATGGAGGGAAGGCGGGGGTTCCGAAATCCCCGTAATCACCACAGCCCCAGGGAGCACGAACTCTTCGGGGCCGTCATCCTCCAGCTCGAGCGGGTCCGGCTACAGCACGCAAGGTAGCGCGTCCCAGGACTTCCTCAACCGGTACAAAGACTAGAGAGCATCATTCAATAGAAAACCGCCGAGGACGGCTGCCGCCACCGCGGCAGTCGTCCAGGCAACCGGGTTTCCCCATTTAGGCTTGACCCGTTCAAGCTGGTACTTTCGGTCCGTCTCCAGCAAGTCCTTTGTCAAGACATCGTTGCGACGGTCCTGCTCTGCGACGATGATTTCGTACGCGGCAATCTGCCCCTTGAAAAAGCCGAGCTGAGATTGAAGCTCGTCCTTGGCAGTGCGCTCCAACTTGAGGAGCTTCCTCGTTGCGGACAGTTCCTTGTCGGCTGCGAGGACCCTCTTCCAGTCGTCGAGGTTGATGTACCCACAGATCTCCACGCCGCTGACCAGCATGTACTTGGTGCAGTCGGGGAAGTTCTCCGGCTTCTGCGGATCAGCCTTCACCTGGGGTGATGCCAACATCATCCCAAGTGCGAATGCGACCGATAGCTGCTTTGTCCGCTTCAAGCTGGGCCTCCACGAATGCGATTTGCTCGTCGATGGTTGCGATCTTTTTTTTGCTTTCCTCGATCCGCGCACCGTACGCCTTGACCGTGGTCCAGGCGTCATCGATCAACGCGTCGGACTCCGCCTGCGCAATGAGAACTTCCTGCTTCTTCTTCTCGTGACGCAGCATCGCCAGCTCTTTGGAGTTTCTCCGAGAGAGCCATGCGAACAGGGCTGCCGCGATGAGGACGAGAAAGATGACTAGAGGCCAACGCCACCAATGGGTGACGCGGCCTCCTTCGTCCTTGTGTTGCCCGATCGCCTTTGAAAGCTTCTCGAGCGCTTCGGTCGGACTAGGCATCCTGGGATTTGATCGGAATCACGCCCAGCTCCTGCAGCACGACGGCACCGAGTACGGCACCGCCATAGAACAGCGAGCTGCTCAACGACATGCCGGCACCGAAGTGCATGGCTCCGGTTGCGACTGCGCTGGCTCCGACGGCCACCCAGGGCAAGATCTTCTTTGCCTTACCAGTGAGCTTCATGGCCCGCTTCGTTCCTGAAAGGAGAAGGTTCGCGATGGCTGCAATGAGCAACGCGATGGCGTACTTCGTTGGGTCCTCTCCCCTCTCCTTGGCCGCTTGAAGGCTGTCGTAGGCCTTCTTGACCTCGCTGAGGCGGACGGTCAGGTCCTCGTTCGACCCCACCTCGGGGGCTGTCGGAGGAGGAGAGTCGACTACACCTGCATCCACGACGACAACGGGCGCTGGTGCCGGGCCTGCATCGGACTGCGCCAAGGCGCTGCCGCCCAATGCACCCACAAACGCTGTGGCGACCAGTAGACGCTTAGTCACGCCAGCCCGCGCCGGCTTCTTTTCGTTCTGCATGGTTGTCTCCCTTTTTGCGTTTGAGCTTCTTCTCCCACCACTCAACGTACACGTAGGGAAACTCCTCCTCGTGCACAGTCTTGTCCTCTCCAGAATACTCCTCATCCCGGACTTTGCGAATGAACTCTCTCATGTGAGAGATCTCAATCCCCGAGGACGAATCGCTGTCCACTTGCCGAAGCGCGGAATACTCCGCCAACTCTTCGGTATCGAACATGTTGAAGTACTTGCAGTGGAACGTCCCGAGATTCTTCCCGGGTGTGGGCATGCGCACGACGGTGGCTTTTGCAGACATAGGGCTCCCTTATCTGGGATGCATCCGGGATGACCTGATCATACCGGACTGTTTTTCCGCATCGGTGGACCTTTTTCAGGCAGCGGCTTGTTGGCTTCCTGACCCTGGCCAGCGGTCTGACCCGCCCCCATTTGGGTAATGAGTTGGACGACAAGCCGGTGCATGTTGGGCATCTTCTGTTGAAGGTCCGCCAACACCTGCTGCTGCTGCTGGGGGTCCAGCTTTGAGATCCGGTTCGCCCACTGCATGGCGATCTTGCGGGCGTCCATCTGAATGACGGCCCCACCGCCTGCATCGGGCTGCCCCTCGGCTGCGGCACCCCCCATAGCACCGCCGGGCGTGTTGGCCGCCATCTGCTGGTCGACGGCCATGTTGGTGCCATCGTCCTGCCCCTGAGGCCCTCCTGGGCCCTGTGCCGGCGCTCCAGGCTGCTGGGGCTGGTTTGGGTCCATGCCCTGCTGCATGGCCATTTGCTGCTGTTCGTTCTCTTGGATGACCGGGCTGGCCTGGCGTGCCTTGAGGTTCGCCTCCTCCGCACGGGCGGAGTACTTCGCGTTGAGGATCTGCGATTCTCCCTGGGCCTCGGCTTGGGCCTTCATCATCATCGAGTTGATCTGATTGCGCTGCTCGGTCTCGGACTTGATGGACTTGATCTCATCGTCGTAGTCGAAGCCAAGCTCGGTGAGCAGGGTGTGGTCGGAGATCTTGTTCGCAGCGTTGAGCTGGATCACCAGCTGCTTGCGCTGGATGTCGTCCGCCATCTTGAACTCGGTGAAGCCGATCTCCACGTCCGGCAAGTTCAAGTAGATACGGATGCGGTCCTTGACCCACGAGATGAACCGCAGAAGCAGGTTGCGATACATCAGGAAGTGGTTCTCGAGCGTTCGCAGCGACACACTCGAGCCGGACCAGGAAAGTCCCCCGAAGACGAGCTCCACTGGGACGCCCATGCCGCCGGTGATTTCCTTGTTCGTAATCTCGATCTCAGGACCGAGGAGCAATGCTCGACCATCTCCGCCGAGGCGCTCGAAGCCAAGCGGAACCGCCACCACGGAGATGTAGTTGGGGTCTTGCCGCCACTTCTGAATCTCGCCCTGCACAGTGCCGGCCCAGGCTCGAAGGTTCACGTGCTGGTACGGATCCGAGCTCTGATTCCCTTGCGGGAAAATGAACTCAAGGGGGAGAATCCGTTGCAACGCGATGGCTTCTTGCGCCCGGCGGAGAACGTACAGATAGAACATCCGACCCATCGAGTGAATGATGAGCGGCTTGCCCCAGCCCATATCCATTTCGGCAAGCGTCGGCCGCTTGAAGTGGAAAAGGTTCTGCGGGGAAAGCAGGATGTCACGCCGCTTCTTCATCGCCTCGATGAAGATCTGCGGGATGTCTACCAGGATGTCGCGGTGGCCCTCGGTGATGGCCCGCTTCATCTTGTTCGGAATCTTGTAGCGGTACTTCGACTTACCCGTGATCGGGTTGTAGTGGATGTCGATGTTGTTCGGGTCCCATCGGACGAAGTTGATGCCGTCCTTGTCCTTGATGGGTTTGTCGATGAGCTTGCCGGCGCCGGTTGCTCCGCAGCCTTGGCACTTGAACATCACCTGGTACTTGGTGAACTTGTACTCGAAGCGGTCGTCGGAAAGCTTGTACTGCTCTTTGCAGTCCGTGCACTGAACCCAACGTGTGAAGGGCCAGTTGATCGACACAAAAGCATTGCCATACGTGAAATGGTCGAGCCCGATTTCGATCAGGAACGACTTGAGGTTCAGGCTGCCTTCGATGATCTCTTTCCAGCCGTCGCGAACATGCTTCGAATCTGCGTTGTAGATGAAGTTCGTGACGGGGTATTCGGCGATCTTGGTGACCACCGACCCGATCATTGGGTCCTTGTAGAAGAAGTACTTGCACCACCGGAACAGTTCTTTGACGGTCGGCGGCATGTACGTCTGGGCCACGTCGAAGAAGGGTGACGGGTAGATCCGCCCCCTTCGTCGGTCCGTGCCAGACCCGCCGTTTGAACTGGTGGACATTCGTTACTAGTCCAGGGCTTTGCTCGCCAGGAAGCCGCCGGCAGCGGCCATGGAGATCTGCTTCTTCTCTGTATCGGACAGCGAACTCCACCATCCTTCGTTCTTGGCCGTGTTCATGGTGTTCTGCGCAGCCGACGGGGAGCTGGTGTTGATTTCATTGGGACCGCCACTCGATGCCGACGCCGGCTTCCGCTGGAGCTTCTTGCTCGTCTCTCCAACGAGCGACCGATCGCCTGTCTCTCCGACGACGTTGCTGTCGCCTGGCTGCTTGCGACGAACGACATCTCCTGCGTCGGACCGCTTCGCAGCCTGCGCCGCCTCGGCCTTCGCTGTCGCGGCGGGCTTATTCCCGGCCCGTGTCACGTTCTTCGGCGTGATGGATTCCTGCCGGGCAGCCTCGCGAGCTCGCAGTGTCGCTTTCTGTTTCTTGAGCTTGATGGAGCCCTTCTCGAGCTGACTCCGATACTTCGCAGCCTTACCGGTTGGGACGATGCCGCCGGTTGTCGGGTCCTTCGGGATGTCTTTGATTGCTGCCTTGTAGGCGCGGGCCCGCTGGTTCTGCAGCGCAAGGGTTTTGTCCACGCGGCGCTGGGCGCTACCCAGGCGCCACTGGCGGACCTCGCCCAGGGAACCGGAAAGAGCCCCCTGGCCCTGCCTCTTGACAGTGGTTGCGGCACCCTTCAGTGAACGTGCGCCGGCTCCAATCTCCCCACCAATTGCCTTGGCCGTTGCTGCCCCCGGAATCTTCGAGACCAGCCCCTTCCCCACAGTAGGGGCGAGCGCCTTCGTCGCAGCCCTACGGGCAGTACCGCCGCCGAGTAGCTTGGCCGCTATCTGAGGAATGCCGGCCTCCTTGGAGATGCCCGTAACGAAACTGCATTCGTCCATCAGCATCTCGAGGGTTTCCGACGCGATCTTGCCAAGCTCCGCATCGAACTCCGCGTAGAGCTCGGGCGGTGCCTCGAGTCGAGAGTGCGCCCGAATCTCCTCGAAGTCTGAGTCCAGCGCCGCCACTGCCACCTTCATGAAAACGACGGCATATTGCTGTGCACTGAGCCCCTGGTCGTAGGCGAGCTTTGATAGATACCGCTCCGCCCGTTCGCAGGTGCCAAGACCTCGCCCCCTCAGACCGGCCATCTTGATGATCTTGATGTCCTGGTCGATGCGGGAAGCGAGCTTCTCGAAGGAGTTCTGCGGCGTCGGCGCCGCGGTCTTCACTGTGCGAAGTGCGACACGCGAAGCCACCTTGGGCATCTCCGAGATGGCCTGTGCCTCGGCCACTCCCTGGAAGAATGTCCGCTCGTCGTCCTTCAGCAGGTAATCAAAGTGACCCATCTTATGCTCCTTCAGCCCATCGAGGCCCCCGACCGGAACCCTTGGCCGGATCATACCCGTTCTCTTCTAACTCTTCGACTTCGCTTTCGACGTCGCTGCAGATCTTTCCCCAGAATTCTTCCCTGAAGTCGGCGATCTCTTTGGCGATCAGCCGAGCCGCATCTTCGTCGTCGCTTGGTCTGTCCATCATGCCACAGCTGACATCACCGCTGCGGCTGCCTTCCTGGCCGGATGAGACTTTCTCTCCGCCTCTCGGGCGAGGAGGTATTCGCGAACGACGATGAGCTTCCCGATGTGAATGTCTCGGGCACTTTTTGGATCAAAATCGACCTGCTGAATCTGGTCGCCAGGGATTGATTTCACCTTTGCCCAAGCAGACTTAACGTCCATCCGCAGGGTTCCGATCCAACTCTTCCGGTTGATCAACTGCTGCGCCCCGGGGAACCATCGCTGCGGCGCATGGACGAAGCCGGCCTCTTCGCAGAGAGCTCCGAGGTACGCCTTGACCTCTGCTCCGAACTCGAACTCGGGACGAAGCGTCTTGAGGATGCTGACGCCGAAGGCCGCCTCCATCGGGGGCACCAACTGAATGGCACCGAAGATGGGCATGTGATCGTTCCAGGCGACGCAGCAGTTCTCGAAGATGTCCCAATCCACCCAGGGGAAGTCGGTCCGTAGGGCGATGCGGAGGGCCATGATCTTTTCCCGGGTGAGCTTCCCGACGGACCCAAAGTCTTTTCGGATGGCCCACCAAAGCGTCTCTGGTTCCCAGGTCACCCAGTCTTCGTCGTACTTAGCACGCAGCACCTCGGCCAACAGGATGGGGTGAGCGCGTGGGTCAGAGAAGATGTTCCCGACGTCTGCCTTGGTGAGGACCGGCTCAGGCTTGGGCATCAACGCCGGGTCGGGCGGCGGCGGAAGTTCTTCGTTCGCCGTGTACTCGCCGACGACCTCGCCTTCGAGCGGTGGCGGCGGGGCCTCGATCTCATCCTCGGTCGGCTCTACGTCGACGGCTCCAGCATCCTCGACTTGCTGCGGAGCATCGCCGAAGATTTCCTCGTTGGCAGCGAGCTCTCCGTCCTCCTCGGCTTCCTCGGGGGCTCGAAGTTCGTCGTCGTACCCGGAGGCACGCTCGTCCAGGGAGCCCATCTCCTTGACGTCCACTTCGGGGATGCCAAGAAGAAGGCGGGTATTCGGATCAAGCGTCGACGGGTCCGGCTGGTCCGGGCCCTCGGCCGTCTTCGAAAGCCCTTCGTCAATGAGGAGCGCTTGCACGAAGGCAAGCTCCGCGCTGCTCAGGGGCCCTGACCCCACGGGCTATGCCTCGCCGAATGCGATCTGCTTGATCAGGACCTTTTGCGGGTCCGGCAGAGACTCGAAGATCTCAACGGCGTGCTTTTTGAACTGGGAAGCGAAGCTGCTACCGAGGTAGCGACCGAGCTTGTCCCCGTTGGCGACCTTGGTGAGGTCGGCATCGGTGAGCGTGACGCCGTCTACCTCGGCGGACCAGCCCGTGGCGACCTTGTCCATTACTGAGGCATAAGGGTCTTGCAGGCCGCGGTCATAGTACCGATCCAGCCCAGTTGCCCGGTCAAACGTCGCCAACGCTTCAGCCGCTTGCGTCGGTTCCGAGTCCACCATCTCCTCAGCAAACTTCGCCAGGACGCTCTTTGCGTCCGGGTTGTTGGGGAGGAGGGATTTGCGCTGCTCGAGGTGGTAGTCGACATGCTTGTTCCAGCTCGAGGATGCCCACTTCTGGATGCCGTTGAAGCCGGAGACATCCACGTTGAGCTCGCTGGCGCGGCGTTGAACCGAGGCGGCGAACTGGTGCCGGTGGCCTGGCTCCATCTTCATCGCGTACTTGTCGAAGTACTCGGCGGCCCGCTTGACGTGGGAACCGTCCGGCATCGCGTACTTGCGCACCGTAGATCCGTCGCCGGACTTGAGCACGAGGGCGAATTGCGCGTCGGGCAGGTTGATCAGCGCGTCCATTTCGGCGGCGCTGGCCTGCTTGGCGAGCAGTTCGGTGTTGGCCATTTTGTTGAGCATCCAACTGGCCTCGCTGCCCTCCTGGAAGAGGTTCGAGTGAATCCGGTCGGACTCATCGATGCGAGAGGCGTAGGCCCCAACGGCAGAGGACGTTGGCACACCGTAGGCATCGCACGCTTCCTTGATGTGCTTTGCCGCGATGAACCGAGCGGGGAAGGCCAGCTTTGAGTGCGTGTTCTGAAAGTACTGCGCCGACAACCACGCGTTACCTGGGTCGTTCACGGGGAACCGCCGAAGCACGCTGGCATTCTTCGTGAGCACAATCAAGCCGAACGAGCTGTCGTTCAGACACGAGTGCTCAACAGGGGAAAGCTCGTGCATCGGAACGCTCGTGAGAGCCTTTGCCGAAGCCAGCTTCTGGATGTATGTGCGGTTTACGTCGTCGTAGTAATCAAGAACTTGTGCAGCGAGGCTCATGGCGACCCTCCATCATTGCGTCAAATGTATCAGTTCTGCACAGGAAGGTCAAACCCCCTAGAACACAGGGGAAATATCGGCATAAGAGAAGTAGAAGAAAACATCGCTATCTACTCATCTCACTGAAACCATTGGCCATAGCCTGACCGGACTGAGCATCCGAGCAGGTTCATTTTTGTACGCTCCAACCAAAGGGAATAAGAAAAATGACAGTTAAAGCAGACAGCAGCACCGACACCCCAACACCACCCACGGCTGAAGAAAACCGGATGGCGCAAGCCATCACCAACGCCACCAAGGCAGCCCGGGACAAAGAGATGAAAGAGGCCGGCTTCGGCGTACGCCAGGCGATCGAGCATCCTGTGCGGACCTCGGCAATCGTCACCGGCGCCGTTATTGTTGGCGTCGAAGGCGTCAAAGCCGGATATCGCCTCGCCAAGAACCACTGGTGGGGCGACAAGGCCGGTGGCGAGCTCCAAGCTGCCCTCTCGACCGGCGGACGACGCAAGGTCAAAGGCATGCGTCGCAAGCGATAACTCTTCGGGTCTCCGACCCAAGGAGAAGGGAAACGTTCTCTTCTTTTTAGCCCTACAGAAGCGCCTGGAAGTCCACGCTGGCCAAGGCTGGAACGCAGACCTCCTGCTCGAGCTCGATCGGCGGGATGTTCAAGATAACGTTGGCGCCCTGGAGCAGTGTGATTTCAAAGAACCCTGCGTCGTCTGTGAAGGTTTCGATCTGTTCGCTCGTGACACCGTGAGCGCCGACGATCTGCCCATCCTTCGTGTCCTTCGTCGAAACGATGGTCGCCTTCACCTGCACGTTCGTATTGGGCTGGCCGTCCGCATTCACAACTGTCCCGAACACCACGCAAATCGGCGGCGTCGGCGGACCTGCCTGCTTGGCCGTTGTGTACCCAGAGAGGTTGCTCGCCGAGTCGATCGCCCGAAGCCGGTAGTAGTGCGTGCTCGCAACCCCGGTTGGATCCTCGTAGAAGAACCTTCCCAAAATGGGGTCGTACACCAACGGGTCGGAAAGATTGTGAGTGACCGTTACGATATCCGTGAAGATGACGGCATCGTCCGACCGCTGAATCTCGTAGCTTGCGATATCTGCTTCCGGGTTCGGAAGCCATGTCAGCTTGACGGCCATCAGGTTCGCTCCAGGACAAAGCCTCTGGGAATACTAACAAAGTCCAGGTCCTCGTAGGAGATTCCCGCAGGACAAGACGGTGCTGGGTTTGGATCGTCAGCGCAAAACCCCGCCGGGGTCATTGGCGCTGTATCGATCTCTCCCTCAATCTGCAAATCCCTGGGCACAACAACGGCCCCCACTACCTCGGCACACAGGCTTGCCGGGATCGAAAGCTCGAGGGTGACGTCGAAGGCTAAGATCGGATTGAACGTCACCCCTTGGGTGAATAGGTCTTCAAACAAAAGCTGCAGGCGATCCCCTGCGTAGGGGATTTCCTTGAGCTTGATCTCGCCGATGCCGGGGTTGGATTGAATAAATCCGTCGTCATCTGCTTCGTACTTGAGCTGGCCATTGACGAACAGCCGAGTGGTCGATGGCTCATAGGCGAAGGGGACGGTGAACGTATCGTTCGTTCCGTCGGGGTCGGGCTGGAGCAATTCGATCCGAAGTCCCATTACGCCTTGTCATAGGTTACCTGAAGGCGCGTCCCTTCGGGCCAAGCTACTTTGGTCTCGAACGAGGAGGGCCCGGTGACCACGAACCCATCATCGTCCTCTCCGTGCACAAGGAAGCCGTCTACCCACAGGTGAAGCGAAGAAGCGACGAACGGGGCGTTTGTTGTGTACGAGGTATTGGCCCCATCCACTGTTCCGGCCGGCAACCCAGGAAGCTCGAACTCTGCCATTTACGTGAACGGAACGTCCGTGCTGAAGGTGGGGCCGTTTTTCCCGGAAAAGTGGTTCCCATTCGGACTCTGGTCCACGAACGCATCGTCGTTGAGCTTCAGGTAAATGGCCATCGCCGAGGCGTCTGCGATCTCGATAGACATGTTCGCAGCGATTTCGGCCGGCGTTCTGACGACAGGCCAGACACGGAAGTCGTCGAACTTCCCGTCGGAGAAGTGGA
>Ga0307380_10003849_pt1 | contig 20519 bp, 18 predicted proteins | sample UN3MG_FD_202239 | JGI IMG/M metagenome (GOLD analysis project Ga0307380, IMG submission 202239) | Soil microbial communities from Risofladan, Vaasa, Finland - UN-3 | ecosystem: Environmental > Terrestrial > Soil > Coastal area > Acid sulfate soil | place: Finland: Risofladan, Vaasa | collected... | reverse complement strand
ACCAACATCAATATTGAATATTCTTTTTTGAGGTGCTCTCATTATTCTGTGTATCAACATTGCATCTTCCATCAATGTAAGTTGTTTCCAAATTCTTCTTGCTGCTTCAATCATACTCTTACCATACGGTAAAAAGTTCGAGTCACTCAACATTCTAAAATGAGCTATTTCGTAGTTCTCATACATACCTTGAAGGATTGGACCATCTATTTTGTATTTTACTTCTGATGGGTTATGTGGGTTTAGACCTTCATGTCTTTCAACAACATAAGGAGAGATAGGAATTACACCTACAATACCGATTTTTTCGGCTAAATCTAACTTCATAAACATATCACCATATTTTACAAGGTTTCTTGTCCAATGAAGCAAATTAAAATCTATATTTAAAATATCATAAAATAAGTTATCTAAAACATCTTTTATTTCATTATCACCAGATTTTACAGTTAAAATATCTCCAAATTCATTTTTTACTGTTGCTTCTTCTGCATATAAATCTAATGCGGATGCTATAATTGGATCCTGATCCATCAATTCATATTCTCTAAATAGCATTAATCTTTGAGATAAGATTGAAAGAGATTGATTATATCCATAATTAGTTGTATTATATCTTAATACACTATAATTTCGACCCAAGTAATTTGTTGCTAACATACCAACTGCTTGAGTGTTGTATGTATCTATAACTTTAAACTTTTTATCACCAACTCTTCTAACTATAATATCGTTTGAGAATAAACGTTTAAGCGTTTTGAATACATTTTCTGTCAATGTTGCCATTAGGACCTCTTTTTAATTATTGTTATTGTGTCAAACTTTTTATTTGAGACACAATTTTATTATCGATTTTAACCTTATTATTTAATAAATATAGCAAACCAGATAAATACTTGGCTTTTTGCTTTGGGCTCGCATTATCTAACAGGTTCTCAATTATATCGATTAATTTGACTTGTAGGGCTACATTACTCTTCTTTGCCAGTGATAATATGTAAGTATTGTAATCTGTACCTTTATCGTGAGATAATAATAAAATATATTTCCAGATTATATTTCCATACATAGATTTAATTTTATCTGCAACATACGCTTTATTTTTAGCATCTTCGTATGTATCGTGTAGAACTGCTATGATTTGAACATCATCAGATAAACCCATTGCTCTTGCTCTTTGATATGCTCTGAATGGATGAATGATATAAGGTTTTTTGCTTACCTTTCTATATTGACCTGAATGGACGTCTTGGGCTAAATCGATTGCTTTCTCTATTTTAGATAATTCGTTTATTTTCATAATAGTTCTCTTGTGTCCCAGTTCTCTGATTTTCCTACACTTATTTTGTATGGATCCTTTTGTAATGCACCACCAATAAAAAATGGAGTTGATTTGACTGCAGTTTTTTCTACTCTAAATCCGTCTAAAGTTGCTCGAGTCAATTCTTTTGATTGTTCTCTCAACCTAAGCGCGGTATCTCTAACCCATAAACCAATTGCATATGCCATTACTAAGTCATCATTGTAGTTTGAAGTTGCTGCTTCTGCTTTCCCTGCATTCCAAATAAAAGTAAATAGTTCATTTATTAATCTTGTCGATCTAACTATTACACTTCTTTCATTAAAATATTGTTCCATCTTTGAAATTATTAATGGTCTTGATTTTACAGAAGTTGTAAATCCAGGAACTGATTTCTTTTCCATCTTAATCATATTACCAACATATTTAGTCATAACCTTATCATCAATAATATTACTTTTATTTTCATTATAAAATACATTCTTATAACTTCTATCTAATATTCTTTGTAATGCAGCCCAACCAATCGTAGCATTCTCCATAACTATTAATGCGTCATTATACTTTGTTCCATATTCAACACATAAATCTCCAAACTGTTGTGTTCCAGGTTTTCCCTGATACTCAGCAACTTGATTTAGTGTTTCAAGTTCTAAGATATGGAATGTTGAATAATCCTTCCCATCTCCTCTTGCAACGTCAGATACTAACATATAAGATTTCGTATAATCAGGATATTCCCATATCCAAACATTTCTATCAAATCCTGTTTTTTCTATAGGTTCCATAACGTGAGTTTGTTTATACCATTCTAATAATTCACCGGCAATAACAGTATCACCAGATGCTAAGAATGAACCATCGCACTCTTGTTTTGCTAATCTTGGTCCTAATTCTATGTCTTGTAAATCTCTCCAGTCTTGGTCTTTCTCGGGGTGTAATGTCCAGTGAAGAGTAATAGGATAAAAATTATTCTTTCCTTCTTCTGCTTTTACAAATGTTTCGTGATACCAATTACCAACACCATTAGGAGTTGATAATACAATAATATCACCACCTGTAGAAAGTGTAGGTTGTAATGCTCCCCATAGTTCTTCCATTCCTGGAATAAATGCAGCCTCATCTAATATAAGTAAAGATACAGCTTCTGAACGGCCGGCGTCTCCTGCCGAGGTGCTAGCATATATCTTTGAACCATTGTTATATTGTAATCCTAATTTATTGTCTTCTGTACATTTACGTTTCATCCAACTTGGTAATAGATTATGCATAATTCTAACCTTAGAAATAATATTCTTTGCAACATCTTGTTTTGTTGCTATAACTAATATATTCTTATCATCAAAGAAAGTCATTAACCAAAGTGCATAGGCCGAAGCTAATGTTGATAGACCCATTTGTCTATTTTTCAAAATTATATTTCTATCAAACTTTAGGAATGCTGCTAAAATGTTTTCTTGAAACCCGTATAATATAAATGGTATTTTACCACGAATAGGATGTTGGATTATACAGTATCTTTTGATAAAGTATATTGGGTCCTTAACACACTTTGAATATTCTTCTTTTATTATGTCACGTAAATTAGGCGCTGATTGCGACGTCATTTTTCAATACCTCATTTAGTTCATTTAAATAACTAGATAAATCTTCTTGTATAGTAGTTATCTCTTTCAATGTATTTTCTAAAAATACTTTTGTTTCATCATAAGCATCGTTAGTCCATTTTTCAATTTTACCTTCTTCTGTCACGTATTTATATTCTCTTTTGAGACCACCATTTAAATAATCTTCAACCTCTTCTTTTACATCTCTCAAAAATGATAATTTATTATCAGTCATAATCTTATCTTCGTATTGTCTCCATAGACCAGCATCTTGTATTTTACGTTCATATTTGATAACACAGGTATAGCAAGTTTTTCTTATTACAAAAAACTTAGCATCTAATCTGTCACTCATAAACTTACCGCATTTAGGACAGAATGTTGGATTTGTTTCTTTTCGTAAATCAGCAAATAGTTTATGTCTATTTTCTCTTTCTGTTGCTTCGTCTAAACGTTCTTGTTTTTCTTCATCTGTCATTGTACTTTCTCTATCATACATTGACAAAGTAATCTTTGGTGTTTCTCCTTCTAATATTCTTTTTATAGTCTGTGGATAAATATCACCCATAGGTCTTGCACTGGGTCTATCCGATTTTTTCTTCATCAATTCATCTTTTTCGTCCTTTGACATATTATCGAATTGACTTCTTGTAAATTGAGCCATGAAACCTCCTATTTTATTTTACTTTTTAAAAGTTCTTCAATATTAATAATACTAAATCTGAAGTTCAACCCTGCTGACCCATCGCCTGAATACCATACTCGAAAACCCAACTGTTGTTTTAACTTAGTTTCTAAAAACATAGTTGCTCGTTCTCTTCCATATGTATCTAATACATCTATATCCTTTGTTGTGCGCGGAATTAGTTGAATATATCCACCTGATTCTTTAATTTTAACTACAACAAGAAAATTAATACCAGCATATATTACATTGCTTGTTGCTTCGGTAATATTCTTTTCTTTTTGTTTGTATTTTTTAGTAGTTGCTTTTTCTTTTCCTTTTGGGTCACCGTTTATAGTTCCGTCTGGTAATACTAAACCAAGTTCTTCTTTTAATATTCTTTTATATTCTGATTTTTTCATTTAAGTTCCTTATTTTTTAATTTCAATTTCTTCATATGCATATGCACGTGACCATTTTTCGTCATCTGTTAGCATTCTAAATCTATTAGTTCCTTCTACCTTTATAGGAATAGTATAAAACAAAGAACTGCTTTCTGAATGTTTTGATGTTCCCATTCTATAAGTTGCACCCCAAGATTTATCATCACCACTTTCTAATGTGTATAAAGGACGACCATCATTTTTTCGTTTATTAATAACTATCCAACCAATACGTTTTAAGTCTTTTCCTTTAATGTATATTGAATTATCAAAATCTTCTTTTAAAATATTTTTAATTTCTTCTTTGATAATTTTCTTTAATTCAGATTTTTTCATTGTAGTTCTTTCTATTAATGTTTTAATGTTTTTAATTTATTGTATGCATATTCAGCTTCAGTATGATAATTTTCATCTTCTAAAACATCTATCCACGATTGTAATTTAGCTCTATTTGTTATCTTATCTGTTCGTGAATTAATAAGTCTTGTTGCTTCACTACTTGAGCTAGCTTTCATTGTTATATTGTAAAATCTCATAAGAGAATGGTCATTGTGAGATTCTTCTGTTAGGAAATTTGTTATTTCTTCTTTTATTATTTTTTTTAATTCTGATTTTTTCATCTTAGTTCCCATATTTTAATATTCCTAATAGTGAATTAATTGGTGCGAATGTTCCTGTAAATTTGTATAGTTTATCATTGAACATAAATGTTATTCCTTCTGAAGGTATGACTGCATCTATACCACCTATAGAATTAAGTCTTTCCAATTGTGCTTTCATTTTAGCCATAGCATTTACATCATTTGAACTTTCAATATCTTTTATTGCTTTATCAACCGAAGTTTTCATTTTCTGTATTGAATCATTTGGATTTACAGCCAAAAATACATTTATATTCTTTAATACTTGTGCTCCTAATTCCAAGAATAATAATTCAAAAGGTTTAATATTATCTTTGAATTGTTGAGTGTAAGAACCTTTATCAAAACTATCGACCCAAGTTCTAAATGTATCATTATCAATTCTCTTTTTAATATCATTTATCTTATATGATTTATTATTATATGCCCAACGTTTTGTTAAATCTACCAAGACGTCATTTGGTATTCCATATTTCATAGACTTGGCTTGTTTAGAAACAAAGTTTTCCCACCAAGTCTGGTGATACATAAGAACAGTATCACTATCTTTTAATTTAAATTCATTTTGTAATTTATTCAATTTACTGAAAAAATAAGATTTTTGAGATGAAAAGTTTTGAACTTTAGGTAATTTCAAATTATTTGGTGCTCTAATTTGAAATGTATTTTGAACGTCTGCATTTACTTGTTTAATCATTCCTGCTAAAATTGATGCATCGGTTTTATCTGCACCTATTTTATTTCCGTTTTCGTCATACTCAAATGTTCCGTGAAATACTAACATAGAAAAATCATAAGGTATTACATTTGTTGTTTGAGGATATATTACTTCTACACTCATAAACTTTTTACCATTAGCAAATATCTTATCTTTTTGTTTTTGAGATAATTTTGAAACTGCTGCTTCTAAATCTTTTGCTGCTTCTGTAAATGCAGTTTGTATTTCCCCTCTACCCGAAAACATACTTGAAACACCAGATATATCTAATGCACCCTTACCAAAGTTTTTAGTATGAGATGCATTTCTTGCAACTTTTAATTTTCCATCTATCCAAGAAAACATAAGATTTTGACCATCTGTTTTTTCTTGTGTCAAGTCTAACTTACCTTCTAATGCAGAACTTATCATTGTTTTCAAATCACCAAATGTCAAATCCATATCTTCAAATGGATGGGTCAAATGTCCATACGCACCACCTTCTAATATTAATGCTTCTGATAATTTTTGTTTCATTGCATTATAGATTGCGTCATCGTATTTAGGATATAATCCTTTAAATAATTCTTTAGAAAAATTATTTCTAACTTCTGTTCCTGAAATTGTTTTACCTTGTATCTTTAGTTGTAATTGAGGAACAATATATACATATCCTTTATCTAAATAACCTTCATCTACTCTTCCTTTATATTTGACATAATATTTACCACCTAATCTATTTGCATCTTTTTCACCAACTGCTACAATAACTGCAGTTGTCTTTGGGTCAAATGTTTTTAATATTTCTTCGGGTCTATATGGATTTTTTACTTGAACAACTTTAGTTCCAGGAATACCAAATAATTTAGTAATAATAGTTTTCTTATCTTGGAATGTAAATGGAGATTTATCTCCACCGGTCACATTTGAAGAAGCAATATAAATATTATTTTTTCCAAACTTACTAACTAAATCATTATATGAATAATAATGACCACGGTGGAAAGGCTGAAATCTACCTGGGAAAATAACAACCGTTTTTGTTATCTTACTAACTGCTTCATTTAATTTTTCATCTAACTTGTCAAATAATTTTAGTGCTGCATTCTTTGGATAACCAACTTTGATAACTTTCATTATTGGATTTTTAATGTGTTTATTAGCCAACCAACGGTGGTGACCATCAATAATATAATAATCAGATGATATAAATATAGGTTGCATATCCTTGTCTGTATTCATTGTATTCACAATATTATCAACTTTAGATTGAATAAAATCTTTTTGAAGTGGAAACAAATCATCGATGTTCATATTTTGAAGTCTATAAGGAACACCATACTCTTTGAATATTTTTAATACGTCAGGATAATCTTTACCTTTTATTTGGGGCATATCACTGCGCATTATTTCATCAATAATTATTTGTTCTGCTATGTATACTGATAAATCCATTATGCTCATTTTATACATCCACTATATTTTTTGGGTCTATCTTTGTCTTCAGTTTTGGAATATCTTTTCTTTCACCAAATATTAAATAATTACAGTATATTTTTCCAAATGGTGTCAGTAATGATTTTTTAATAAATATCTTATTATCTTTAATATAATCAACAGATAAAATTTGACCTCGACCTATTGGAGTAAAGAAAACTGTAATACTTTTTTCATCAACTAACTTGGTCCAATAGTCTGGTAATTCTATAACATTATCACCGTTCAACCTGCCGCGTAAATAAACTGCGTTTTCGGGACCCTCGAGAGTTCCATATACCAGTTTCTTACCTTCCTCGGTAGGGTGGTTAATATAAAAATGTTTTTCAGAAGCATAGAGAATACCTGTAATAAATACATTTTCATCTACTTCTAAAGAACCACTTACATGTGAATTATATAAAATCATTTATTTCCTCTTTGTTATATATAAATATAGCGTTTTTAATATTTTATGAACCAGATGCTACCACATTCCAGTGATATTTAATATCTAATGATTGTGAAGGTTGTAAGTTTATTGTACCGGTTAGTGTTCTTGCCCATAAATATCTTGAAGTTAGAGTTCCATTATAGTTATATAATCCCATTTCTTCAATTGTAAATGCATTTGGTGAAAGATTAGTTATTAATCTTTCCATATAAAAACTACCACTATCAGAACCAGAAACATCGCCTGAAATAACATGTTTATTATGATATAACGAAGATGTATCTGTGCCTGCTGGTATATTTCCATATAATTTATAGTCATCTAAACTAAATGCTTGAGAACTTGAACCTACAACTATACCACAATCTTCGTTTACTACATTTCCTTGAAATAGATTTACACCGTATCCTCTACTATAAGTACCTAAATTTATAGATCCACTGGATATAGTTCTAGCTGGCACTTGCAATACTGAGCCGATACATTCTTGTATTTGAGCAAACTGTTTTACTAAATGATTATTATCTGGATAAATAAAATTAAAATTAATATGTAGAATAGAGGCAGTTGGTAAAACTATATTAATATCATTACTAGCATAGTCTTTTGTATCTCTACAAAATAAAAATGAATTTGTTGCATTATTTATAGTAGTTTGACGTGATGCAATTATTCCTATTTCTCTTATATTTACTGGTAAAGAACTCGAGTTAATAAATGATCTATTTATAGTATAATAATAACTTGAGCTCATAATATATGGAGTAGATGCTATTTGTGTTTGATATCCTAATTCATTTGTTCCATTACCGTGTTCTATTTTACCATATAAATCAATCATATCCATAGAATTAGTAACAGATGATGTTCCTACACAAATTCCATTATAGGTATGACTATACGCACCTGGAAATGCTATTCCTTCACCATAATAACCAGGCAAACCTGCACCACTAAAAAGAGAACCATTTAGTGTTTTTATTCCAAACCCCCAGCCAAAAACGGTTGGCCATATAAACCATCTAAGAACTCCCATATAATTATAATTGAAACTTCTAAATGGATATTTTTCATTATAAATAACTTCACCATTTTCATTTTCAACTTTTGCTTCAATAAATGGTTCTGCACCATTATTACTTGTTGGGTAATAATATTCTTTTATTAGAGACCCGTCGGTATCTAAGTGTTTTATTGATGCTCCGACATTCATATTATGTGATTTTAATTTCATTTAAATTTCCTTTATTTTAATATGGCGGTGGATTATCTCTTAGATATGGATAACCACCATTTAAAGAACCTGTCATCCAAATATTATCAAAGTCCCAACTTGATGAAAAGATATAAGTATCTTGATTTAACATTTCGGCTGTTGTCTTTGGACCGCCAGAACCAGAAACATAACCCATTACATCTACATTATAGAAACTTGAAGTTGAAGTTCCTACTGAGGATATTGGGCAAAAACCCTGTACTATTGTTTTACCGGGGTCACCAACTATAGACGCCGTGACAACTGCATAGGAACGTATAGCATAATTTCCATTTGCATGCATACCATCTGCAGTTACACCCCAAGATGCAGTTGCATTACCAGTTATTAAAACATCTTTCATATAACAATCATATATGTATTGATTTGTATTACCACCTTTGAAACCTGCTCCTTTAATTTCTGCATAATTAACTCGCCTGTGATCTATACTACAACTCTGGACAAATGTTTTATTAATAGTCATTGTTGCATTTATTTGACCAACAATTATTCCAGCCGAATTAATATTGGTTCCTGAAACTTTAGAACAAGATAATACTGTATTGACAACTGAACAAGAATCTAATGCATGGTTGCTAGATTCAATATAACCTACGATACCACCAAATTGTTCTGAATATGAATTACCTGTTGAAAATAATGATGAACTTCGTATATGACAATTATATATTCTTGTACCAGTTGATGCTCTTCCGACTATACCACCAAAATATGAAAAATAACCAAATGAACCACTAACATTATACATTGCATTATCTAAAATAATATTTCTAATTATTCCTCCATTACCAGTTCCTTGGACATAACCAAATAAACCAACATATCCTGTAGTTGCACCAGTACTATAGTGCCAACTACTTATGTTTAGATTAGATAAAACATGATTTTGACCATCTATATATCCATAAAATTCTTTTGGAGCATGATATAAACCTGTAAAATCTAAATCTTCCATTATTCTATAATAATATGTTGTTTTGTTTGGTATTGCAATAAATTGAGATGCTGAATATATTAAGTATGGATCTTGATATGTTCCTATACCCAAAAAATCTGGAAAACTAGAAACAGATGTCTCAGTAATATTCTCATAAAAATTTATATTTGCTGCTATCAAAGAGCCAAACTCAGATGAATAATTAACATTCTCAAAAAAGTTTATATCACTTGACAATGATAACGTTGGTTCAAATATGTATTTATACCAAAATGAATTAATAATAAACATATTAATATCCTACTAAATAAACTTTTAATCCAGCACTATCATTACTTACTTGAAGTATATCGACTGCAATTCTGTCATCTTCTGCAAGATATGAGGATGAAGGGATTAAACTACTTGTATATGAAGATGCACTTATTATTAATGGATAATCAAATATTGTTGAACCATTTCTTTTAATATCAATAGAACAACTTTGACTACTTGATATATTAAGAGAAACTTTAACATTATTCAAATTCATTTCATATGGCATATAAAATGTAGTGACAGTTGCTGACGAGGTTAATGGATTTATTTCGTCTGAGCAAGCTAATGCAATGGTAGCTTGTTTAACAATACTACTACCACCTATCGATGCAACTGCAATTCCAGATGCTCCGGGTGTAAAATATATTTCTAAATTATTTTGATCTATTAATAATACATTACTTGGCATCATTTGATAACTATTTGTATCATATGTTTGTACCAATACGTGTTTATATGCTAAGTTATGATCAAATGACCACGTCACAGCAGAACTAAAACTTTGAGTTGCTATTCCACCAATAGAAATCATACGCTCACTTGGAGGCCAATTGTGACCACCGAATGTTGCAACTGCTGTACCTTCAGCTAAAATATTAAAATAAATATCTGCATTTTCACTATCAACTGCAATTATTTTTTGTGGAATTACTATTTCATCGTATGAATTATATATTTCAATATTGACATATTGATGCGCTAAGTTATGAGCAAATGACCATGTATATGAAGAGCCAAATGCTTGAACTGAATATCCGCTACCACTGACAACATTCCAAGCCCAACTTGCTGTAGGGAAATACTCGGTTGATGTTATTGGTCCATCTATATTCAATGCACCCGTAATACTTACACTTCCGGTAAATTGATGTGTGTCATCTAAACTATCACCAAACTTCGTTGAACCACTTGCATATATTATAGATGAAGAAACATAAATAAAATCACCAGTTATATATAATGAACCGGTTATTTGAACATCACTTTCTCTTGTAATAGTACCATCTGCACTTTCTGTCCAGAAACCACCACCGATTGCTTCACCAACATTAGAACCAGGAAGAGCAAAAATACTTGCACTTATATATAAATAAGAATTTGCTGGTGGGCTGTATCTAAAATCTAATGAACCTGTTCCGAGACCCGCATTTAGTTCAAAACCAACACCTTCATATCCGGGCAATGCTGAACCAGAATATTGCATAAATCCACCGGAACCAGAAGCATCTGCTAATGCCATACCTTCATATGCATATGATTTAATAGCTGAACCTGTATCTCCTACTAATATAATACCTCGTTCCATAGATGAAGCTAAACTTAATTTACCAATAACCAAGTTATCAGACTCTTCCATATATACAGCTTGATTTATAAGTTTTATTGTACGAATAGTTGTCACTGTCTCTACACAGGGATCACCTATTGAATTAATAAACTCTAATCTAAATGTTGCTAATTCATTTCTTTTTGTATTACCTAATGGAGCATAAATTGTAAGTTCATCAGGATTGAAACCGGGATCTGTTGCTGCCATTATTGAAATGTCTGCTATTGTCCAAATTCCTTCAAATACAACAAAGTTTAAATTCATAACACCATTGTGATCTGTGATGACGTTGAACTCTAATTCACCGTAATTTCTATTTGCATTAGTTGTTAAAAATCCAATTTGCTTACCCAATTGATCACTAGGAACATCGTGATTGACAGCACTACCAGAAATATAAATACCCAATGATGCAGTTGTAATATAACCAGTGGCACCTAGATAATTGTCTGGCGTTCCGTTATATGTTGCTTTAATAGTATATTCATGAAAGTTAGGTGTTTGTATTGCACCGTTTATTGGATAAAATTTAAATCTTCTAACTGCCTGTGTGGCACCGATGGGACCACTCCACTGTTGTAATACTACTCCGCCTTGAAATGTACCCAATGAATAGTATATATCTGGAAGCTGAGTACTATCTATAGCAGTTCCATCTATTTTTGAAGATGTCCAGTTTGCTGTAATGAATGCATTACTACTGAATGTGCCAAGCGTTTGATTTATTGAACCAGACTCTAAAAATAATTCTGTAGGTGATGCAGCGTATTGACCTAATAAATAATATGCTGTATCTGCAGATCTATTTTTCTTATATACTTTTATAGTATCAACATCACCAGAAAATGTAAATAAGTCTTTAATTTTCAATTGTACAAATGATGCTGTTAGTTCAGATGCTGAACCTGTTGCTGCACTATAATATATTATTGTACCATTTACTTGCTTGCTTCCTGTTGTATCCCATATTGGTGGATCCTCAGCAGTACCAGTTATAGGAGGATATACTTCAAAACTTGAAGTTGAAAGTAATTTAGTAATTGTACCTTTATATGATACAACACTATTGCCGGGGTCCGAAAGTACGATTGAAGCTGCTTCAAATCTGGCCCCAGACCATTCTGCTCTAATAGGAACATTTGGAGGATCAGAAACAGTAGTACCTGTTATTCGTATATAATATGGTGCGTCAAGATTGTTACGACTATAAGCTCGATCATATGTTCCCACGAATCCATCTGATTGGGAAGTCAAATTATATGGCACTTCTGCAGTTTGATCTTCTGCCCATACCAAATAACTTCTATCAACATATGATGCTGTGACGACGGGTAAAGTATTAAATTTTATAGGTTGCTTATTATTTAGTTGAGGATTTACAAATATTCTAAAAGTTCTTTTTAGATTAGGTTTATTTTTCCATACCTGAGGTACATTTGTTAGCTCACCAACTATAGTGATAAATGCTTCTCCTGGAACTATGTGGTCATATATCCAAACAGAAATAGCTCTACCTGCATTTTCTAAATATGAAGGTACTTCGTAATAAATTACTTGGCCACGAGAGTCCAATATTTCAATTAATACTGCTGAACCTTGTCTCAATAACTTGGACCCAAGCATAAGAAAATAACTCTTTCCTTGAGGGAAAATATCAGGAACATTTACGACATTGAATATCGTATTATCGGTATCTTCTTTATATACGGGATAATCTTTAAGACCTTGGTATGTAAGCTTTTTATCTAATCTGGCCACTTATATGTATATCCTTTTCAGTTTAATATAAATATAAATATAGAAAAAGATAAAATAACTTTAGAAAGGGTGTTTTATAGAACTAAAATTATCCTCTTTTTTGAGTTCTATGATAATATCTGCAACTTCTTTTATTTGGCCGACGTGAGATATTATTAATACAAACTCGAACTGTGTTTTCAAATAATCTAATAACATAGATACAGAGTTTAAGTTATCTGCATCTAAGGTTCCCCATCCTTCATCGATTATTAAAAAGTTCGGTCTTGGTAAGTGTGAAATATTTGTTAGAGCAACTCTGATAGCAATAGAAGCAATAAATTGTTCCATACCGCTTGCTAACTCCAATGTCCAGAAGTTTTCTTCATCATAAACAATATACATATTTATGTTTTTTGACTCATCTAAATCTATAACAATAGAAAAATCAACGATTTGATTTAGAATATTATTTATTTCTGCCTCTATTGCTGGAACTATTTTTGTAATCAAGTCATAGGGAATACCATCTCTTTTGATAGCACTAATATAATACTTATAGCTTTCAGATTTTACTCTTAGTTTATTTAACCTCTTAATATTATCTTTATAGGTTTTAATATTAGACTCTTCAACCTTCATTTTACCATAAATATCTAATGTTTCTTTATCAATATCTAGTTTTTGTGTTTTAAGTTTATTATTTTCTAATTGTTTTTCATCAATATTAATTTGAAGATTCTCATTAAATTTTATAGATTTTTCTAAATAATAATACTTTTTAATCTTATTATCATTTTCTTTTATTAATATTTTATTCTCTTCAATATCATCTTCAATCTCAGTTTTTAACACCGCATTCTTATATGATTTTATTTCTAAGTCATTTGCACTTTTTAATATATCTTTATATTCAATATAATCAGTTTTTATGTTTGATTTTGTTTTAATTATTTCTTCAAAATGAGATAGACGCTCTGATAAATCTTCCATCTGTTTTTCATGTCCATCTAAAAGTTTTTTAGTAGCAATTGCATCTTTTACAAATATATTATTCATACAATAATTACAATCTGGGTCATATTCTAACTCAGTAAGTTTTTTCATTTTATCTAATTCATTATCGATTTTTACGTGTAAAGTATTAATCTCAGACTCAATATCTTTTTTATCTGACACGAGCGATGCTAATTCATTATATAAATCTTCAACCTTTAGTAAATTAAAAATATCTATTCTTTCTTTATATTCATCTAACTGTTTTGTTTCATCTTGTATCACGGATGTAATGTTACTTACTAAAGACCCAAGTCTAAGACCTGTATTTTTATAAGTTTGTTGGTCCAATCTCAGTTCTGTAATAGATAAAGCCTCATCAATATCTATTAGTTGAAAAGTCAAATCTTTAATTTCATTTTCAAGATTAACTATATTATCAATAATAACTTTAGACTCGCTATCTTTATTATTAAACTTTGTTTCATATTTAGTAAAATTATTTTCGACTGCGATTAGTTTATCATCCCAGTTTTCTGTTTCTAAAGTCTTTAGAGAAATATTTATTTCCTTATTTTTGTCTGCGGCTATTTCAAATAGTTGGTCAAATAAACCTAAACCTACAAACTGAATAATTAAATCTTTTCTGTCTGAATGTCCTTTCTCAATAAAGTTTGCACTTTTGCCCTGCATACTAAATGTTGTTAGAGCAAAGTCTTCAAATGAACCAATATATGAGTCTATATTTTTGTTTGTTCCCCATCTATTTTCTCCATTCAATGATTGTTCAACCCCTTTATCATCATAAAATCCAAAGTTTACTTTATACATTGGGTTTCCTGATTTATTTTTCCAAACTTTTCTTTCAATAAAGTATTGTCTGCCTGATAGTTCAAATACAACCTTACATATAAACTCATCACTCTTATTGTTCATAATATTAATTGGTTTGAAATCTTTGCTGGCTTTATCAAATAAACAAAATGATAATGAATCTACAAATGCACTTTTCCCGTCCCTATTTGGTCCAAATAAACCTATAACACCTTTCATATCAGCAAACTCTACATAGTTTCCTTCACCATAAGAAAACATATTTGACCATTCAAATCTTATTGGAGTCCATCTTACATTTTTTACTGTATCTTCTATTTCTATTTCTAAGTTTGTTTCTATGTTGATTTGTTTTATAGCATCTACTATTTCTTTATCTACAGAATATGTTTGAACTACAAAATCTTCTATTAGTTTATTTTGATAATCAACATCAGTAATATTTGGTAAATCTAACTTTGCTCCATTAATATCTAATATGCCAATACTATTAATTCTATTTATAGTTATTTCAGTAGGTTTGTATTTTTTCTTTATCTCCAAAATCAAGTTTGTTAAATCACCGGCTATAATATCATATGCCTGTATTCTTAGGCGACACTTCTTTGGAATATCAGTCACCTCGGGAATAATTCCATTTCTAATTTCTAATGTATAATAACCGTAGTCGTTTGGTATTTTAATAAACTCACTTGAAAAATCAGTCATATCCCATAAAATATAACCGTGTTCTAAATCTTCGCCGTGGTTTTGTTGTATCAAGGAACCAGGATAAGCAATGTTTGGTGCTAAATACTGATGTTTATGAATATCACCTAATAAAACGATATCATAACTACTAAATACATCTTTATCTATTTTTTCATTTCTAAAATGAAACCCGAATTTATTTATTGCTTTATCTACAATACCGTGAAATAATGCTATTTTCGGTTTTAGTTCTTTTATACCATTCAAATCAAGTTTTTTCGTATTATTGAATACAGACATATTTACAAAATACAAATCTGCAAACTGATATACACCACTATCCTTTAGATAAATAAGATTTTTATTATTTATATTTCTCAAAATCGGGGATATTGCATCCATTCTATTTTTATTATTTAGATTGGCATCGTGGTTTCCAGGAATAACAATCGTATAACACAATGAGGCAAGATTATTAAAAAAATCAGAAACTGTATCTATAAGTTCGGGTGACATTTCTGTTTTTGCGTGAACAATGTCTCCTAATACTGCAATGATTGAGTTCTTAGTGGCTTGTAATTTTATCGAGTTGTATAATGATTGAAAAACCTGTTTATATTCGTGGTGTCTTTTATATGGCCTTATATGTATATCAGCAATATGAAATATCTTATCAACTTTTTCAATAGAAGTAGGTATTTGTATTATATCCATATATTCCTTTTAGTAATTTAATTTCATTTGAACTATTGTTCCAAAATCTAATGTATTGGATTTGTTGTATAACTTTATGAACTCTTGAAACCCAAGTTCCGACGGGTCTTTCTTTCCCATAGAAATGAACTTTACGTTTATTCCTTCTGAGACAAACTTTTCAATATAATGTAATGAGGTCTTTACCATATCCATATCTAATGCTAAAACAATATCCTTTACATCTTCAAAAATAATCTTTCTCCAAAGAGCACCATATATTGAATTACCTAATACAGGGATTGCATTTCTCTTTGCTGAGATTGCATCAAATACTCCTTCGCATAAGAGAACCGGTAAGTTCCAGTTTATATGCATATCAAAAAATATTACATCATCGCTTGTTGCTATAGGTGGATTGAGGTATTTAGGCCTTATCTTATCTTCATACGTCCTCGCTGCGAAGTAATTTAATTCTCCTTGAGTATTATATGATGGAATAATAATACGATGAGCATACTTACCCTTTTCACAATAACCAATGTTATATTTTATTATATCGTTTCTTGTAAGACCTCGGTCTAAGAGAAACTTTACTGCGTTTTGATAATCTTTTGTATCTTGAACACTCGTAATAGAAATAAACTCTAATGGTAATGACATTGTTTGTTTTGGCAAAGTTGAAACAACAACTTCAGAATTATTTTTTAGAAGAACAGCAACATCTAATATGGTATAAAGTGAGGCTGTATCTTGACGAGGTGCTTTAAGTTTATGGAATAATCTTATGAGACTTCTTCCGTGCATTCCGTGGGAGTCCTTACAGTTCCAACATCTCCAAAAACCAAATTTTGAATGATTTTCGTTGAGGTTGATAATGAGTTTCTTTTTATGGTCCTCAATATTACATACAGGACAATGAAATGCTACGTCATCATTTTTGTAAATATCACCGTGTTGGTTTAGAACTTTTTCGAGTAAAGATAATAATCTAAGTTGCAAAACTATGAACCCTTTTTTAGCATTTATATTAAATAAATATACAGATTATTCCGAATAAAGCAAGTCGAGCAATTTTTCTAACTCGACAACTGCGTAGGTTTTCGAACGGTTTTTACTGAAGACCAACATTGGAATTCGACCTTCTTTACAATTATCTTCTGCTTGTTGCAGGGAAGACCAAATATTAATGTGCTCTTGATTTTTGCATTCTATATCAAATGGGATAACTTTTTCTGCTGCTGGAGATAATTTAATATCTCTGCCGGCTTCACCCATAATAGTATTTGAAATGTCACCTTCAACCAAACCGATTGGATGTGTTTTTTCTAATAATAGTTGTTGAACTTGTTTTTGCAACTTTTTTCCTTTATTCTTTGCTGATCTTGTTAGCATTTTACCTCTTATTTTTTATATTCCCATTTTTTTACGTCTTGATTTTGGTATAAAATCTAATATATTTCATTTTGATGATAATTCTATATCATCTAATAATCCATATCGTTTTTTAATTTTAATTAAATCTTTATTAAATTTATCTGCTGCGTCTATAAACTCTGATATCATTTTACTACTGGATGCATCATTTTGATTTTTTAGTGGAATGCCCATATGCGCTAAAGTGTATGTTTGTAATTCCAATGTCACAAATGGTTGATATTGAGAATCTACGACATTTGTAAATCCCTCACTAACTGAAACAGCGAAGTCTCCGTCTGTATCTTTTGATAGACCTGAAAATTTATATCTTTTTCTTATATTTTTCATTTTTTCAGTTAATAATGTTTTTAATTTTATATTCATTTTAATTTTCTTGTTTAGTTAGAGGTCAATTCTTACAACAAATGTAGTATCTAAATCATATTCCCTTTTATAAGGTCTTCCTAACTTACCAATCATTAATAATTCATTGTTATCATTGTATAAACCAATCATTGTAATAAGTGGCTTCATTGAAGATGAAACTAACGGGGTCATATAAAATCCGTTATTACCAGAACCAGATAACATTGCTGTTAGATTTGAAGTATAATTATATTCACCTTCTAATACTGTACATACTACTTCATATTCTCTTATTTCTAAAGTACTTTGGAATGATAAATCAAATGTAGCAAGTGATGCAGTATAACTTTCACTTGTTATAAGGATATGACCTGTGTCATAAAATACATTCCCTATTACTGTTCTTGGAGTAGTTGCCCCACTAACACACAAATTATAATTACCATCATCAATATAAGTTGTTGCACCGGCAGATACTATTATTTCAACACTGTTGGGTTTTATTTGTTCGCCGAATTTTTTATGCGGGATATTAATAACTTTTATTCCAGTACCTAAACTTCTACTTACATATTTCAGTTGAGAAAAGTTTGCATAATTATACCAAGGGTTATCTTCTACGTGGCTACCACTTGAATAATATAAATGATTGATAGAAGACCATATTAATTTTTTATAGCTTCCATCTGCATTTTGCGGGTTTCCGTAGGTAAAATATGTAGCATCATAAATGCCATCTTGAATTGTTATACCTAAACTACCAGTTGTTGTATGATCACACGACCAGTTTTTAAATACCTTGAATGTTCGTAAGGCAACATCTGATGAGTCCAATGACTTGAACATTTAATTCCTTTTACTTTAATTTAAATTAAGAGTATGAAAGACTATACCAACTGCCCATATCATTTTTTTTATTTTTAATACTTTTAATAATTTGGTTGGCAAATTGTAAATCTGGTTTATTTTGTTTTCTAAATCCTGTTGGTATCTGTTTTGCTTTTCTAATTGCAGTACCACCTGAGAAGTGATCAATCTTATAAAAATCATTTCCAATTTGAAAATACAAGCGTCCATTAGAATGGGTACCATATTGACTTATTTTTTCTTCTTTTAAAACCTTTTTAATTTCTTCTTTAATAATTTGTTTTAGTTGTAATTTTTTCATTTATTTTCCTTCATTAGAAGTCCAAACGAACCTTAATTAATGCTTCCTTATCAAATCCCTTAGTCACAGGTTGACTTAGTTTTGCAACTGCTAATAATTCATTACCATCATTATATAAACCAACTGTTGTAAGAAATACCTGAGGATCATCAAAAAATGCTTGTTGAATTATAGTTCCGTCTGATGCTGAATAAAACGTAGGATTACTACTATAATTGTATTGTTGATTTTTTACTCTAACAAAATAGTGTGTAGAACTTATTTTTTCTTCGCTACGAGCTGCGAAGTATTCACTTTGAGACATTGCTGTAAACATATTCCATATATTATTTTTATTAGCAGCATTTACCCAAGTTGCACCTGTATTCAATGACATCTTAATTGATGCGGAAAATATTGATGGATCTAGTAATAATACACCATAATCGGGATAAACAAGTCCATATATAGCTGTACCTACTTGACCGCTTGTTATTGATCCACTTACAACCTTATAAGAACGAGCTGTTGAACCGGCATTTAAATCGTTTGAGTCAGCACTATTATCAATTAAACTCAGAGATGGTGATGCTGCAAGACCACCTAAATGTAGTTCCCAGTTGCCAGGATCAAGTTTTTGTTTTAAGTTTGCTCTCTTTATTGTAATAGCATAAAATTGACTCATTGAAATGGGTCCACTAGTGTTTAGTATAAATTGACCACTAGCATTATCTAATAATAGATTTCTGTATTGACTATATATTGCTTTTGTTGGATAATCTAAATCACTAGAATTAGCTCCAGAACCCGATATATGTCCATATGCAAGTGAAAATTCAACTTGTTCAGTAGCAGGAGCTGATGCATAAATGTCAACATAATATCTATCATTACCTATTAATGTACCTGTTGGGAAGGCTAATGATGTTGTGAATGTAGTTAATATACCTACTCCATTAGACCAAAGTGCATTTGTTACTCTACTAGGTGAAGCAACTACCTGATCATCTGCACCAAAAATTGTAAATACTGTATCTGCCATTTAATTATCTCCTGTACTTTTTATTTTAATATTCGTTTGCTGTTTTTATATCTTTATAAACATTGATTGTCATAATTATTAATCCACCCGTTTCATTACCAGAAATTGATAATCTAGTTGAATATCCAGTAGTCCAAAGTGATTGTGGTAAAGCTTTTGCTGTTAGTGTAAATGATTTACCTACAACCGATGACATTCCTGGTAGCGTTGAGGCCCTTCTACCAGATGGAGTAATAATGGATCTAACAGATACAGCTTCTTTAATAGCTAGTGTAACATAATTAGGTGAATCTAATGTTGCAGTGTATCCCAATGTATTATTAAGTCCATTTACTGTCGATGGAGCTACTACTACTGTTTGACCTGGACGACCGTTATATGCACCGTACATATTAAGAGTTGAAATACCGGTAGAAATAACAGGTATTTGTGCTGTTCCTTTTGGTAAA
>Ga0307380_10003847_pt1 | contig 20527 bp, 14 predicted proteins | sample UN3MG_FD_202239 | JGI IMG/M metagenome (GOLD analysis project Ga0307380, IMG submission 202239) | Soil microbial communities from Risofladan, Vaasa, Finland - UN-3 | ecosystem: Environmental > Terrestrial > Soil > Coastal area > Acid sulfate soil | place: Finland: Risofladan, Vaasa | collected... | reverse complement strand
TTGGCGAGCTCGGCCCGGTTGTTGAGCTCGATGAAGCGGTCGTCGGTGCGTGTCATGATGACCGTCAGGCCGCGACGCTTCAGCAGGTCGGCCAGCATCGTCGAGACCGCGAGGTTGACGCTCTTCTCCTGTGTGCCCATGGCGATCGCGCCGGGGTCCCTTCCGCCGTGCCCGGCGTCGATCACCACGACGGCCTTCAGAGGCTTGCTCTGGTCGGGCTTCTCGTCGCGCTGCTGTCGGGGCTCCTGCCCGAGGGCAGCCCTGATATGCCGCTCCATCGCCAGCGGAACGAACAGCACGTTTCCGGCGGCCAGAATGCCGTCGGACTGCCCCAGCGCCTTACCGTTGACGTACACCTGCGGATCGGGCCGGCCCAGGATCGTGATTCGCCCGGCCGGGCCGGATATGGTGGCCAGGCTGCGGGAGCAGTAGTCCACCCTCATCCGCAGCCGCCCGGCCAGTTGGTGCGGGCTGAGCGTGCCGGCGGGTTGGGCGGCTTGCTCGGGCTTGAGGAAGGGCTTGTCGCATCCGCCGAGGATCACCACGACGGCCGGCAGCAGCATGATCGCGACGGCGAATCGCTTGGGCATGGCCAGTGTCCGGCTCCGTTGCTGTTGCGGCTGCCGCGGGGGCGCCAGGCGTCTGTGCGTGGCACTTCGGCAGCAATCGCCCTGTGGCCTGTATCGGCACGGGCCGACGCGCCGCTACACTATTTGACTTGCCCGCGTGATGCAAGCCTTGCGCCCTCCGGACTATCTCGAGGTTGCCGATGTCCCATTGCGACTCTTGAGCTCCAAGGGACGCTCTGTTGACCGGTGTCCCTTCAGCCGTGAGAATCTCACGCGGATATCCAGGGCCCAGTGTCGATGGCAAGGAAGCCTGCAATGAACGCGGACGACATCTATCGGGCGACGGTGGAAGCGGCGTTCGAGTTTGACGCGCGTCGGCTTTGGGAACGGTTTGGCGGTGAGGACTGCTTTGTCGTCCGGGCTCCGGGGGAGGCCTCGCCAATGGTCGGCGCTATCATGGGCGAGGGCGGCGAGGAGTTCGGCCTGACGCTCTTTCGCGGGGAAGAGGCGGCTGCGTGCTTTCGGGGGCTGCACGACCCGCTTGGGCCGGGCGACGATCTCACGGAGCGGTTGGACGTGCTGGGTTTCAGCATGGGCCCGTTCGGCGAGATGCCGCCTGATTCCCAGGCCCTGCTGCGCAAGGCGGTGGGGAAGCCCAAGAAAGGCGACATCCTGCCGCAGTTCATTGCCAAGCCGAGCGGCCGGCTGCCGCGACTGCCCAACACCCGCGAACTTCGAACGCTTCTGGTCGCGCTCCGCGGAATCCTCGAAGCGGACCGCCAGGGGAAGATGCGCCCGCCGAGGCCGACGGGCGACAGGGTTCTTTCTCTGGCGCTCACGGACGACCCCGATCAGCCGCTCGATTCGGTAGGGCGTGAGGAACTGCCCGCCACAGCGATGCCGAGACAGCCCGCATCTGACCTGGATGCGGACCTTAGCGGCCTGCCTCTGCTCGAAGAAACATGGCTTGCCGGGCTGCTGACGATACCCGCGCGCATTGAGGGTGACGACCGATCCCTGCAATTGCTGCTGATCGTGGACAATGAGTCTGAGCTGGTGCTGGACGCCCGGCCGGTGTTTGTGGATGAAACCGCCAAGGCGGCAGAGGTGATGCTTTCAGCTTTCCAGAGACGGGGCCCTTCAGGCCGTGCAGGCCTGCCGGAGGAGATTCTGTTCTCCAGCCAATCGCTGCACGACGCCGTGGCGCCGGCCGTCGAGCCGCTGGGCGTCGAGTGCGTCTATCTGCCGACGATTCCGAAGCTCCTGAAGATTGCCTCCGAGTTCCTCGGGGGCCTAGAGGCCGACCTGCCCTCGCTTTCGCCGCATCTTGGCGCCGAGGACGATCTGCCTGTGCCGCAACCGGACGACCTGGCAGGCTGGAAGGAGGTGGACAGACGCTTGGCCTGTCGATTTGCCGACCATCTGGACAATGAGGATCGCCTCTGGTCGTCGCGGGCTGCCAACAGATACTTCGGTGACGATGACCTGGAGCGTTTCTTTGATGCCCACAAGGACCGCAGCGTCGTCCAGGCATACGCGTCGTGGGGAGTCCTGAGCTATCGCCCAACCAAGAACAGCAAGACCCAGGCCGAGAAGATGCTGGCGAAAGGCTTGCCGAAGGCCCAAGCCGTTGTGCTTCAGGCCCGCCTCAGGGCGCACCCGACCCTCTATCGTATCGCCTCGCACGACGCCGGCGCAGGAACGGTCGCGATGGAAGACGTCTTGCTTGGCGGCACGGTGACAGTTCATGACAAGCTGTTCTCGGAAAACGTCAACGATGGGATCTTCCTCCCCGGCCGGGCGTTCCGGGCCGGGCGGTTTCACTTTCTCGAGCCGGTCGGTCCGCCGCTGGGCGCCGGCATGGGAATAGAGGCCGTTGAGTTCCTTCAGGACTGCGGCATGGAGGTCACGCCGGAGGGGCTCGATCGCGATACCCACCTGTTCGGACGGCTGTGGCGATGGCTGGACGATTGGGAAGCGAACCGGAAGCCGCCGCATCTGTGCAATACGGATGGAGACGACTTTCTCTGGCACACGGCGTCATTCGCCTTGGCTGATGCCGGGGCGGTTCGCCGAGAGATGCTGAAGCGAGACGACATCGAGCAGGACGAGGACGGCGACGAGCTCATCTGGTTGCGGCCAGGTCCCAGCATGATCGGGGGGCCGATCCATCTTGCCCGGATGGAGTTCCTTGGAGACGAGCTTGTTCTGACGGTCAACTCGGCCAAGCGTTTCGGCAAGGCCCGCAGGTGGATCGAGAAGCTGCCCGGCGTTCGGTTCTTGAATGTCACGACAAGACGATGGGACGAGCCGGACGAAGACCGCCCGCTGGACGAAAGGCTCTCCAGGCCCGAACCGGTCGAAATGACGCCCGAACTGACCGCCTCCGTCCAGGAGATGATTACCACGCATTACATGAGTTGGCTGGATGAGCCACTGCCCATGCTTGGCGGCAAGACGCCTCGACACACATGCAAATCAGCAGCCGGCCGGCAGAAGGTAGCCATGCTGATTCGAACCATGCCGGACCCGATGGGCTCCGCTGACGTGCAGGTCCCGAGGCAGGCCATGCTCCGCGAACTGGGCATTGAGGCAAGCGCCCCTCCTCCAGATCAGCCAAGTGTGGACGGCTCCTATGCGCCCAGCGCGCCGGCGGGGCTCAGCAGGGACAAGACCGGCCGGAACGGCCCCTGCCCATGTGGCAGCGGGAAGAAGTACAAGAAATGCTGCGGGCGGTAGATCTCGGCCGGCCTTCGTGCCTCCGGATGCCGCAGGGATCGCCAATGCCCGCGGCATCCTCGCAGGCCATGTTCAGCTTCCCGCGGCTTGGCAGTAGATCAGGAAGGCCAGCCAGGCGAGGAAGACCACGGCGATGAGTACATACTTCCAGCGGGCGGGCTTCGTCGAGCGGTCGGGGATCTGGCCATCCGCGGCGGTGGGGGCGGCGGCACGGCGGTCGGCCTGGCGAGTCTGCTTCGCGTGGCGTCTGGCTCGCTTGCTCATTCCTTCAGCTCAAAATCGTCGTGGCCGCCGAAGGCCTTGTCGAAGTCGTACACGTCGCGGAAGTCGTCGATGCTGTCCTCCTCGGTCTTGCGCATGAAGTCGTGCTCGATGAGCAGGTAGACCATGTTGCCGAAGTCCAGCGTGGAGTGGATGTTCCACCGGGCCAGCACGGTCTTGGCTAGCAGTCCCCACCGCTCGATGGCCATCTCGCGGATGGCCAGGCACAACTGCCTGCCGGAGACGTGCCGCCGGCCCGTGGTCTGGGCGTCGTCGCCGTAGATCTCCTGGACGGCCTTGCTGAGGCCCTCGTGCAGAAGCGAGTAGGCCTCCGGCGGATACCGCCCGTCGGAGCGGATCACCCGCTCCATGGCGTTGGACGGGTCTTCCTGCGTCATGGCTTCCTCGGAAAAAGAGCCTCGCCCTTGCGGACCTGTCCGCCCGGCCTCAGCGCGCCCCAGGCGCCGATCTTGTCCAGGGGGGTGCCGCCGGCGTCCCAGCCGAGCTGCGCCAGGCCATTGGCGGAGGCCTGCGGCATCACCGACCCGAGGTACACAAGGATCATGCGGACCGCCTCGGCGCACGTGTACAGGATCGTCCCAAGGCGCTCAGCCTGCGCGGCGTCCTTTGCGAGCTTGAACGGCTGGGTGACATCGATGTAGCGGTTGGTGGCCTGCGTGAGGTGCTGGATGCCGTCCAGCAGCGCGTGGAACTGGCAGCTCTCCATGGCGCCGGGAGCGGATCGGCTGAGCTTCTCGGCGGTGTCCAGAACCTCCCGCTCGGCCTCGCCCGCCGGTTGGCAGGCCGGCACCGCGCCGTCGCAGTAGCGGCCGATCATGTTGACCGTGCGGCTGAGCAGGTTGCCGACCCCGTTGGCCAGATCGGTGTTGTAGCGGGTTCGCAGCACTGCAGCGGAGAAGTCGCCGTCCTGCCCGAACGCCACCGCCCGCAGCAGAAAGTAGCGGAACACGTCCACGGAGTACTCGCGGCAGATCTCGGCGATACGCTCGCGCGAGACAAAGTTTCCGAGGCTCTTGGACATCTTCTTGCCCTCGGAGGTCCACCATCCATGCGCGAAGACGCACTTCGGAAGCGGCGCCTCAAGGGCCATCAGCAGGCACGGCCAATACACCGTGTGGAACCAGAGTATGTCCTTGCCGATGAGGTGGACGTCAGCCGGCCAGTAGCGTTCGCCCTTGCCGTCGTGCTCGTCGTCGATGGCCGGCCAGCCCAGCGCGGTGAGGTAGTTGCTCAGGGCGTCGATCCAGACGTACACCGAGTGCGCCGGGTCGTTCGGCATTGGCACGCCCCAGTTGTTGAGCTTGGCCAGCGGGCGGGAGATGCTCAGGTCGTCCACTCCCTGGCGGAGCTTGCTGAGCACCTCGTTGCGCCTTGCCTCGGGCAGGATGAAGCCTGGATTGGCCTCGATGTGCTCGATGAGCTTCGGCACCCACGCGCCGAGGCGGAAGAAGTAGCTCGGCTCGCTGTATCGCGCCAGGGGCTGGCCGTTGATGGGGCTCTTGTAGTCGTTGTCCCGTGCGGTCGATTCGGTGACGAACTCCTCCTGCCCTTCGTCGTACCAGCCCTCGTACGAACCGAGGTAGATCTGGTCGGCGGCCACCAGCCGCCGGATGATCTCCTGGACGCGCTTCTCGTGGCGGACCTCGGAGGTGCGGATGAAGTCGTCGTTGGAGATGTTCAGCTCCCGCCAGAGGTCCTGAAAGTGCACGACGACCTCGTCCGCTAACTGCCTCGGGCTGACGCCCCGGGCTGCGGCGGCCTTGACTATCTTGATGCCGTGCTCGTCCGTGCCGGTCAGGAAGTGGACGTCGCGCCCGGCCGCCCGGAAGAACCGCGCCAGCACGTCGGCCGCTATCGTCGTGTACGAGTGCCCTATGTGCGGCACGTCATTGACGTAGTAGATGGGGGTCGTGACGTAGTAGGTCTGACTCATACCCGTGCACAGCATCCAGATTCGCCTGCGGAAATCAAGACCGAAGGCCCGGACGCTGCGTACCGAAGCGGTGGCTGGGTGCCCCGGACAAACGGAGCAGAGCCGGGTGCCATGCTTCTGGCGCTGTCTGCCAGAAGCATGTCCCGTCGGGACATGGCGCCCAAGCGAGGCCCCTGAGCCGGGCAAGCTGTCGCTTGCCCGGGGCACCCCGACTGCGTTAGACGCCATGCCCTGCCCCGGGGTGCCGGGGGACTTGGCATGCCCCGTTCACACGAGCCGGCGGGCGGAGCCCGCCCCACTCTGCTGCGCTCAAGCTGTCCTGCGTCTACGCCGGTGGAGAATCGCCGCCGCGCCAATCGCCAGCATGGCCAGCGTCGCCGGTTCGGGTACGCAGATCGTGGCCACGTCCCAGTCCTTGACGTCCCCCGTCAGCGTCCTGTAGCGGCAGTCCGGGAAGATAATCATCTCGGAGTCCGGCTGGTAGGGCAGGTCGGACAGGTCCCAGTAGAACAGCAGTTGGCCGTCGTCGTCCGACGCGTCCACGCTGGTGGGTTGGCGCGTGGTCGCCTCCCCGCTGACTTGCAGCAGAACGTCCTCGTCGCGGTCCGCGACGCGGTCGGTGTAATCGACCAGCAGGTAGACTTCCTTCCACATCTCAGGCATGTACTCGTTCGGGATGAAGACCGAGTTGCCGTCCCACTGTGGGTTGCCGTACACCCCAGCCATCCTGCCGGCGACTCGGAAGTCGGGGTCGTCGATGGCGCCGTCGTGGTCGGTGTCCTGGAGGAAATACGCCACGTCGTAGTTTTCCACGGCCTCCTGCGGCTTGTTCAGGCCCGGGCAGAAGGTAACGTACTTGGTGGCTGTTACCGGGGCGCCGGCGCCGGGATACCCCGCGAGCTGCCAGGTGTTGTTCAATCCCTGCTGATTGGGGTACACGTCGTCATCCACGCTCGCCCCGATCGGAACCGGATGAGTTACCGTGTCGGGGAAATCCCGATCCGAGTCGTGCCAGATCGAGGCGTTGAGGTTCGGATCGAGCCAGTAGTTGCCGCCGACGAGTGTTATGCAGTGCTCTATCTGCTGGAAACCCACGGCCACGTACTGGCAGCGATTCAGCTCGTCGAGCAGGAAGTTGTAGTCGCTTTTGCCCACGGCGGGATTGGCCAGGGTCAGTCCGTTCACTCCCGACTTGTCGACCACCGTGACGTCTGTATAGCTGTTGCCCGGGTCGTATTCGGGGGAGCCGGGGTTCTTGCCGTGCTGATACAGCCACCAGTTTATGGCGCGCTCGGCCTGGCCCATGTTCCCCCAGCCAAACTGGGCGTTCAGCATGCCGTAGATATGGTCGGCCCGCTGCTGTGCGGTTGCACCCGCGCCGGCGCCGATCCCGTAGCCCCCGGCGGCGAGCAGATTGGACGCCGCCGCCTGCCAGCAACTGAAGTCGCCTGCGTCAGGCCAGTTGCCGTCTCCGTTGCGATCGGGCTTGTCCACGTCCGGGATCAGGGATCCGTCCGGAAGGTACTTGTACTCATCGAATTCCCCGACCTGGTAGTTCTGGGCGTTCGTCGGTGAAACCAGCAAGGCCAATACCAGCAGACAAACCGTTGCAGTCGAAAGGATCGTCTTCATAGCTTCTCTCCTTCTGGATTGGGATGACAATGGCGCTTTGCCCGGGACCGCCCGCGCGGTCTTCAGGCTGCTCGCCCGGTCTCGTCTGATTGTGCCTAAGGCAACAACGCTGGCACGATCTATGAACTGCACTCCTCCCCAAACGACGCCCGCTTAGCTGGGTGAGCGGCCCGAAATGAGGCGCCAACTACCGAACTGAACCGGCTGGGTCCGGCGGGTTCCCGCTGGTGACTGCGTCTGAGCATCGCGGCCGGTGCGCGGAGCTATACAGCATAGGCCGCAGTCGTGCAGCGAACACACCAATCCGCCGTTTCTCAACTGAACTAGGGTCAACGAGTATTATACCCCGGGATGTCCCTGCGGCAAAGCGCAGAATCCGACTTTCCCGGGCCTCGCCGGACGGTCCGATGGGCTACTTGGCCTCGCCGAAGCGGTGGTATGCCTCCGGCTGGGCCGAGCGGGACCGCGAGCGGGTCGACCTGTCGGCAGGGGGCGCTATCTGGTCCAGAAACGCAGGGGAGGAAATATGATGGGCCGCTGTCTCATAGGCGATCAGCCCGTTGTCGTACAGCTCCTTGAGCCGGTGGTCCATCGTGACCATGCCTTCCCTGCGGGCCGATTCCATGATGGTCCGCGTCTGGTGCGTCTTGCCCTCGCGGATGTGGTTGGCCACCGCGTGGTTCTTGATGAGGATCTCGGTGGCGAGGATGCGCCCGCGTCCGTCGGCCCGGAGCAGCAGCTTCTGGGCTATCACCCCCAGCAGCGCGAACGACAACTGCACGCGGATCTGGTCGTGATGGTGCGGCGGGAAGACGTCCACGACGCGGTCAATGCTCTGTACGGCGTCGTTGGTGTGGAGCGTGGCTATGACCAGATGGCCGGTCTCGGCTGCCGTGAGGGCCGCGCCGATTGTCTCGGCGTCGCGCATCTCACCGACGAGGATCACGTCCGGGTCCTGCCGCAGCACGTATTTCAGCGCGTTGCCGAAGCTCAGCGTGTCGGCGTACACCTCGCGCTGGTCCACAACGGCCTTGTCGTTCTCGTGAATGAACTCGATGGGGTCTTCCACCGTCACGATGTGCACGCGGCGGGTCCGGTTGACAAGGTCGATCATCGACGCCATCGTCGTGGTTTTGCCGGAGCCGGTGGGCCCGGTCACCAGAATCAACCCGTTGGGGCGCAGCGTCAGGTCGGACACGATCGGCGGCAGGCCCAGCTCGCGCAGAGACGGCACCGATCGCGGGATCAGCCGAAACGCTCCGCTGACGTGCCCCTTCTGGTAGAAGATGTTCGCGCGGAATCGCAGATTCCCGGAGACGGCCAGCGAGAAGTCCAGCTCTCGCTTCTGCTCGAACATGGCCTGCTGCGTCTCGTTGAGCAGGCTGTAGATCAGGCGGCGGGTATTGTCGGGGCCCATGGCCTTATCCAGCACGGGTGACATCTCGCCGTCCACACGGACCATTGGCGGCGCGCCGGCGGTGATGAGCAGGTCGCTGGCGCCGATGACCGCCGCGTGCTCGAACAGGTGCTTCATGCTCAGGGCGCCGGCGGCGTGCAGCGAGCGGATTTGGTCGCCCCCGGTGGGCTTCACTGGAGCTTGCTTTTCCATGGATCCTCGTCCGGTTTTTCGGTGCGGCGGTCGATGGAGTCGATGCCCGTGTACATGCCCTGCATGTTCAGGCGGAACTCGTCCGGGTTCGGCGCGTAGGGCAGGGCGGTCTGCTCGGCCACCAGGCCGTTCTTGCACAGCCCGACCAGCGACTGGTTCAGCGTGCACATGCCGACGTCCGCGCCGCGCTTCATCACGTCGTACAGATCGACGAGCTTGCCTTCGGTGATAAGCTTCCGCGCGAGCGGCGTGCCGCGGAGGATTTCGACGGCCGGCACGCGCCCCTCGCCGTCGGTCCGGGGCAGCAGCCTCATAGACACGATGCCCACGAGCGTGGCCGCCAGGTCAGCTTGGGCCTGCGTGGCGGCCTCCGGGCCGTAGTATTTCAGTATTCGGTCCACCGCCTGGACCGCGTTTGTGGCGTGAAGCGTGCTGAGGATGAGGTGCCCGGTCAGTGCAGCCGACAGGGCGGTCTGGATCGTCTCGCTGTCGCGCATCTCGCCGATGAGTATCACGTCCGGGTTCTGCCGGACCACGTGCTTCAGCGCGATGGGGAACGATACGGTGTCGTAGCCGACCTGTCGCTGGTGAATGAGGGCCATAGCCTCGTCGTGCACGAACTCGATGGGGTCCTCGATGGTGACGATGTGCTCTTCGCGAGTGACATTAATGCGGTGGATGAGGGCCGCCAGCGTGGTTGACTTGCCGCAGCCGGCCGGGCCGACCACGAGGATGAGCCCGTTGCGCGCATCGGCCATCTCGCCGATGGTGCCGGGCAGGTTCAGGTCGTCGAACTCGACGGCCCCCGAGGGTATCAGCCGAGCCGCCAGGCCCAGCCGGCCCTGGTGCATGAACAAGTTGATCCGGAACCGCCCGCGGTCCGAGACGGCATACGAGATGTCGATGTCGGGGCAGGTCTCGAAGCGCTGGCGGGCCGGCGCCGTAAGAGCGATGTCGACGAAGGCCTTCATCTCTTCCCGGCCGGGCGCCGGCAGCGAGGTCCGCACGATGCGGCCGCTCACGCGGTAGGTGGGCGGCGAGCCCGGCCGGAGGAACAGGTCCGACGCCTTCCGCCGCAGCATCTCCAGCAGGTAGGTCTCGACGAGGGCCTGCCCGGCGGCCGGCTGCACGTGCTCGTCGGCCGGCCCGTGCGTCTCGTGTGGGTCAACCTCGACCATGAACATAGGATCGACGGTTTCGTCCGGGCGTGTCAATAGCAATCGCGCAGCGGGGCGCGGCGCATTCGGGCCAGCGGCCGGCCCTCCACTGGCCCTGCCACGAGATCGGGCAATCTGCCGGGCCAAGGCCGGCCGATAGCCATCGGCCGGCGAGCGAAGGCCCAACAGAGCTAATCGATCGGGGCAGTGTTGTCGATATGAGACACATGTTGCGTTTCGGCAACACCGGCGGCGGGCTTCAGCCGCCGGGCAGACGGAACCTGGGCCGGCAGGCCACGGAATTACGGAGACGAACATGGACACGGCCGTAACAGACGACCGCACCAGCGCGCTGGCGGGCCGCACCGAGACGGGCAGCCCACCGGCGGCCCAGCAGGGCACTGCCCGAATACTCCTCGTGGACGGCGACCCCATCGTTCTGGATTCACTGGCGGCGTTCCTTCGCGAGGAAGGCTACGACGTAACGGCGGCCGCGAGCGTGTCCGAGGCCACCGACTGGCTGGCGGCCGGCGTGTACGACCTGGTCATTACCGACCTGAGCATGCCCGGACAGGACGGCTTCGAGCTGCTGCGGCACGTCCGCGCGCGGCACCCGTCGGTGGCCGTCATCATCATCACCGCGTACGGCACGATCGCCTCGGCCATCGAGGCGATGAAGCAGGGCGCCTACGACTACCTCACCAAGCCGGTCCTTGAGGACGACGTGCGGATGGCGGTGCGGCGGTCGCTGCATCACCAGAGGCTCACCGAGGAGAACCGCCGCCTGCGCCGCGAGCTGGACGAACACGGCCGGTTCCCGACGATCGTAAGCCAGGACTACCGGATGGCCAAGGTGTTCGATCTGATGTCGGCCGTCGCGGGCGCTGCGACCACGGTGCTTGTCTGCGGCGAGTCCGGCACGGGCAAGAGCCTTGTCGCCCGGGCCATTCACGCACACTCCCCGCGCCGCGACGGTCCTTTCGTGGAGGTCTCCTGCGGCGCGCTGCCGGAGGCGCTGCTGGAGAGCGAACTTTTCGGACACGTCCGCGGCGCGTTCACGGGGGCCTTGAACGACAAGAGCGGCAAGTTCATGGCCGCCGACGGCGGGACGATCTTTCTGGACGAGATCGCCGCCGCCTCGCCACAGCTCCAGGTCAAGCTGCTCCGCGTGCTCCAGGAGCGCACCTTCGAGCCGGTCGGCAGCAACCAGACGCTCCAGGCCGACGTCCGCGTGCTCCTGGCGACGAACCGCGATTTGTGGGCCGAGGTGCAAGCCGGGCGCTTCCGAGAGGACCTGTTCTACCGCGTCAACGTGGTGAGCATCGAGTTGCCGCCGCTGCGCGACCGCGCCGGCGACATACCGCTGCTGGCCAAGCACTTTCTCGAGAAGTACCTCCCCGGCGCCGGGCGGACGACGCTGGGCTTCGCCCCCGAGTCGATGGAACTGATGCAGAGGTACTCCTGGCCGGGCAACGTGCGAGAGCTTGAGAACTGCGTTCAGCGCGCGGTGGTGGTGTCGAGGCAGTCGTGCATAGGCATCGACGACCTGCCCGATGCGATCCGGTCCACGGGCAAATGGCTGGCCGGGCAGGCGCCGCGGCCGGCCGGGGGCCGACCGCACACGCTCGCAGAGGCGATGGCCGAGCCCGAGAAGCAGATCATCCTCGACGCGCTGAAGGCGGCCGGCGGCAGCCGCAAGGCCGCCGCCAGGCAATTGGGGATAAACCGCACCACGCTGTACAAGAAGATGAAGAGGTTCGGGATCAACGATGGGCAGTGAGACGGGAAGAGCAGAATGCTGACACCGGTCGCCCGTCCGCTACTGTCGGGGGGACTTCCGTCGGCCCCTGCGCGATCGGATCGAGTTCTTCTCGAGCCGCAGCAATAGGTAGCCGAGGCCCAATGCCGCCGTTGCCGCAGGTTCGGGCACCAGGTACGAGGCGCTTCCGCTCAGCGACGCCCATTGAGGCGCGAAGGGCGTGCCCTCAACCCAGAACCGCCCTTGGAGCCGCCCGTCGCTCAGCTCGTCCCGCCATTCATCCGACATCACATACGCCGGGACGCTGCCGCTGCCGGACAGCCAGGCCGGATCGTAGATTAGGGCTGCTGTCTGGTCGGTGGAAGGTGCGGTAGGCCCGAACGTGTAGACCGTGGAATTGCCGTCGAGCTGGATCTTCAGCGCGGTATACGGGGTATGGCAGTCGAACAGGAAAGAAAGGCCGACCGCTTGGTATGTTGGGGGGCCGGACAGGGGGGGCGTGGTGAAGTCCAGCACAAACGCCGTACCCGGCGACGACGTCGCGGGATTGTTGACGACGCCCGTGCCATCAATGCGCGACTCGATCGTTGCCGCCCCCGCCAGGGAGGAGCACAGGCAGACACCCGCCGCCAGAAGCATGAGGTTTCCGTTCATCGCATGTCTCCCTTGCCCGGTACTCGCCGGTCATCCTCTCGTCGACGATCCCCGTGAGCCTTTCTGGTGATTATACCACCGGTCGCGAGGGCAAGCAGTCGCTTTTGCTGCTGGACGAAGGGACGTTGGTGGGGCGCGTGGCGCCGACGGCGTCCCTTCCAGACTTGCCACGCACGCTGACCTTCTCAAGCGGGCTCAGCGCTGCTTTCGCCCGCCACCTCGTTGGAGGGCGTTTCGGCGTTTCCCTCTTGGGCAGCGTCGGGCGTCCCCTGGACCTCGATTCGCTCGATAGCCGTGGCCTTGCCGGAGACCGGATCGACCGTCACGAGCACCGCGCAGAGCCTTACGTCGTCGGTCGCCACGTCGAACGGGGTCGGCATCGAGGTCGTCAGGGCGTAGAGCACGCGGTCCTTCCGCCGGCCGAGTATGCCGTCGTACGGGCCGGTCATGCCCACGTCAGAGATGTGCGCCGTGCCGCCGTCGAGCACGCGGGCGTCGGCCGTCGGTATGTGCGTGTGCGTGCCGAACACCACGCTCACACGCCCGGCCAGGTGCCAGCCGATTGCGATCTTCTCGCTGGAGGCCTCCGCGTGGAAGTCGATCACGCGGACCTTCACCTCAGGCGGCATCTCATGGAGCACCTGATCGACCTGTGTCCACGGCGAGTTGGACGCGTTCATGTAGAGCTGCCCCAGCAGGCACGCCACGCCCACCTGACAGTCGCCGCTCTTGGTGGGCACGACGGTCCATCGCCGGCCGGCCGCCGTGGGCGAGAGGTTCGCCGGTCGGACGATCCGGTCGGAGTCGGCCATCGCCGTGACGATCTCCCGCTTGCGAAAGACGTGATCGCCCAGCGTCACGACGTCCACGCCGCAGTGCAGGATGTTCTTGAAGATGGCTGGTGTCAGGCCGCTGCCGCCGGCGGCGTTCTCGGCGTTGCAGACCACGAGGTCTATGTCGCGGTCGCGGATCAGGCCCGGCAGATGGTCGGCCAGCACCCGCCGGCCGGGCTTGCCCACCACGTCGCCGATGCAGAGTATGTTCATGCTTATGCCTTCAGGCCCGCCCGCCGGCGGGACGACGGCCCATTATAGACCAATCGGCCGGGCCGACAAGAAGGGCTACGCAAATGACGAATGACGAATGAAGAATGCCGAAACAAGCCCGAATGACGAATGCCTTGGCACGGGTGCCATCCCGTCATTGGGCATTCGTCATTGATTCGTCATTCGGGTTTCGTCATTCGTCATTGTGTCCCGGTCGCTAAAAGCCTTTCCCCGGCTGCCCCAGGGCGTGTACCATGGCTCCAATGGGCACTGCATGCCCCGGGAGCCGCACCATGATTCAATGCCAGGACTGCGAGCACTTTCACCGCGGGCCGGACGGGCAGATTTCCTTCTCCTGCGACCCGTTCTCCACCGTCAAGGAGCCGGAGTGCCTGACCAAGTGGCACTTGCTGAAGATCAACCAGATGGTGGCCACCTACCAGGCCACGCTGGAGTACTACCGCAAGCTGGCCCCCATGCAGGAGAAGATGCTCAAGGTGGTCCAGCGCGAGCTGGAGGACATGGACGAGTCCGAGAAGTGGAAGGTCGAGGAGGAGGAAGACAACGAGGACCAGGACCTTCCCGAGCCCCACCAGCCGCTCTAGACCGGGGGCGAACAGGCGGGGAGTGCAGCAAGGCGCACGTGCCAGTACTCACCAGACGACGCGGGCGCACCTCTACCTCGGCGTGCTTTGTGAGCTTTGTGGTTGCCGCTATCTGCTCCCGGTCTTCGCCGCGACCTCGGCCGCGAGCTGGTAAAGGCGCCGGGAGCGTTCCTGCCAGCCGGAGGCGACGAACCATCGGTGGCCGGCCACGCACGGCGTCCAGCGCCAGTCGGTCGCCCGGAAGAACATCGTCCCGCCGAGCTGCATGTTGCTTAGGCTGAACCACATCGTCTGGATGCGCTCGTCCAGTTCGGCCTTGCACCGCGTGGCCAGCTCGGCCCCGAGCCTGGCCTTGAGCTTCTCGTCCAGCAGCGCCCGCTCGATGAAGATGCGAGCCTCGCATTCCTGTATGCCCTCCCGCAGGGCCTCGTAGCGCGTGGTGGCCACCGGCCCGTTCGGCCCGGGGGCGAGCACCGGGTTGCAGATGTTCAGGTTCATCCACTGGCTCTCGGGGTATCGGGCGGAGATGTTGCCTCGCCGGCGGCCCTGCTTGTCCTTGATGACGTCCCAGAAGTCGGCGCCCAGCCGCCCCATGCCGCGCTGCCCGCCGGAGATGTTCGTCTCGCCCATGTGCCGCCAGCGGGTGGGCGGGTGCGTGTATACGACCGTGTTCCGCTCAAAGGCGGCGGTGAGCTGCTTCTGGCGCCAGCCGTACAGCGGTTCCGAGCCCCAGTTGCGGCCGTGCGTCTTGACCGAATTGACGAACTGCGTGTGCCACACGCACGCCTGGTATCCGATCGGCGCGATGCCGTGCAGCGGCTTGTTGGGCTCATAGCCGCCGTGGCCGTGCTGCACCCACGGCGCGCCGGGCGCCAGCTCGGCGAAGAACTGCACGTCCTGTTTGGTGGGGACGGCGTCGGTGGTCATGCCGAGCATCATTGCGCCTTCCAGCCCGCGCTTCTGCATCCGCTTGCGTATGTCGTCCAGCAGCGGCTTCCATAACGACTTGCTGATCAGCTCCTCGTAGCGGGGCAGGTAGGCGTTGTCGGTTTTGCCGGTGGCGGGGTCGAGCGTCGTGACCAGCGGGCCGAAGCCGTACGGCTGGCCCTTGCTGTTCATGTAGTCCACCATCCGCCGGCCGCTCGCGCGGGCGTTGGTCTTGGGGACCAGGTACACGTCCCAGACGTTGAAGACGACGATCTTCGGCGTGCCCATGTTCTGCGCGGCCAGGTCCAGGTACTTGTCCATGGTTGAGAAGTCGTGGTCGAATTGGTTTCCGCCCTTGGCGATCCAGCGGACCATCGACTCGTCATTGCCGAGGTTGGTGTGCGCCAGCAGCGGCACGTAGAGCACGCGGCTGCCGATGCCGTTCAGCAGGCGCAGGCTCTCGGCGATGAGCTTCCAGTGCTCCGCCGACCAGGGCTTGGCCTTGTATTCCATCGCCAGGGTGTCGGGCGACTGCATCAGCTCGACCCAGGTGCGGTAGTCCTGCGGGTCGGGCAGTGCGAAGTCGATGACTGTCAGCTCCACCGGCACCGTCACGGGCCGGGCGCCGCCGACGCTGATCGTGATCTGCCCGGTGTGCTTGCCGGGCCTGGCGTCGGCCGGCACCTTCACGGTGACCCACACGGGCACGACCGCGCCGGCGACGGCCTTGGGAACGAGCTGGCCCGGGGCCGGCCTGCCGGTGTCGAGCTTGGGCGGCGTGACGGGACCCGGCAGGGCCTCCGCCAGCGCGCTGATCAGTGCCGGCCAATGCCGGTAGGGCGGCAAGACCGGTCCGGCTGGCAGGTTCACGCCGCCTTCGCGGCCCCACGGCATCGCGTAGCGAATGCGGACCGCCGAGGTCGGGATCGTCCCCCCGGGCCCTCGCAGGGCGCTCGGCGCTGCGCGCAGGCCATCGATCGGCGCGGTCGATCCGACCACGACCTTGCCGGAGATGCAGCCGTTTCTCGCGCCGATCAGCCGGATCGGCCGCAGCGGCTCGGTCGGATCGCCATAGTCCATGCTCGTGTCGGAAGCGAGAGGGTCGCTGTTCCAGACCTGCACGCCCTGTGGCCGCGAGGCGTTCGGCGTCACGCCCTGCCCGGCGGTTGCCGCGACTAACTGGGCGCGGACAACCCGGCATGTGCTCCAGTCGAAGCGGTTGGCCCGCCGCTTGTTGACGACCTTCTCCTCCTCCAGAACGACCTTATGGTATGGCGAGCGGACGATAGCGATGGCCAGCACGTTGACGCCCTTGCGGAGCAGCCGCGACGGAATCGCCAGCCGGTCCAGCTTGCGGTCGCGCTGGGCCATTCGGCGGACCGAGTCGGCGTCGGGCCTGCCCAGGCGCCCGCGGGAGCTGGTGTACGTGCTTTCCACGGCCAGCAGGTCGCCGTCCTTGGTGACGTAGACGTCCAGCGGGTAGCTGGCGGCCAGTGTCTTATCCTCGACGGGGCCGGCCGGAAGGTGCGCGCGAGTGAGCTCCGTGCCGTTGACGTACACAATGACCCCGCCGTGATAATCCATCGACAGCGACAGGTCCTTGACCTTTGCGGGATCGGTCACCTCGAACTTGCCGCGAAGGCACAATCGGGCCAGGTAGGGGGTGGGCCCCGACGTGCCCACCGCCCCGCGAAGCCAGCCGCCGTCGTCGAAATCCGGCGTCGTCCAACCCGCAGGCGGCGGGGCGGTGTGCTGGTTCAGCCAGGCCGGGCCTTGGACGTACGGCTGGACGCCGGCGTCCGTCTCACAGACCGGCGGGCGGAACGTCTGATGAATCCGCCAGAAGCCGAACGTATCCAGCACGACCGCCGGCGCGGCGTTCGGCTCAGCCGCCGCGGGGCAAGCCGCAAGGACAACGACCCCCAGAACCCATGTCGCCGCCGGCCAACGAACTCGCATCGAGCACTCCATCGGATTGGCAACGCGGCGCCGATCACCGGCGCCGCCTTCTCTAGATCACCGTGCGCGATTCGGCGCCACCTGGAGGGCCACGCTCTGTCGTGGCCGAGCCTGGGACGCGACGGAGCGCGTCCCTCCAAGTCGCGCGCGGCTACGTATTGCGCATACGGATATAGTAACCCCCGCCGCGAGCCAACGGGCCGCAGGTAGGCCGCCCCGGCGCCTCCGGGGAGCTTCCGGGCGATTGACCACGAGGCGTGCAGTTCATATTGTGGCGGTCCGTGGAGGTGCAAGCATGAAGCCGATCACGCGACGCGAACTGCTCAAGTGGGGCGCGGGGGCCGCGGTGGGGGCCGTCCTGCTTCGCCAAGGCTTCGCAGGATTGTCGGCCGGCCCTTCGGCCCGTCCTCCAAACATACTGCTGATCTACATCGACGACCTCGGCTGGAAGGACGTCTCGTACATGGGCAGCAAGTACTACCAGACGCCCCACATCGACAAGCTCGCCGCCGGCGGTGTCGTGTTCATGCAGGCCTACTCCAACGGCCCGAGCTGCCAGCCGTCGCGGGCGTGCCTGATGAGCGGGCAGTACGGCCCGCGGCACGGTGTGTACATCGTCGGCCGCTCCAACCGCGGCAACAAGAAGGCCCAGAAGCTCATCCCCACGCCCAACACGACGACGCTGCGGGCCGACATCGTCACGATGGCCGAGGCACTGAAGGCCGCCGGCTACCGCACCGCGCACATGGGCAAGTGGCATCTCGGCCGCGAGCCGGAGCTCGGCCCCAAGGCCCAGGGCTTCGACGTGAACATCGCCGGCGGGATGGCCGGTCAGCCGAGGAGCTACTTCAGCCCCTACAACATGCCCGACATCGTCAACGGCCCCGATGGCGAGTACCTCACCGACCGGCTCACCGAGGAGGCGGTCAAGTTCATGACGGCCAGCAGGGACCGCCCGTGGTTCCTCTACCTGCCGCACTACGCCGTCCACGTGCCGCTTCAGGCCAAGGAGAAGATGATCGCCAAGTACAAGGCGAAGGCCCCCGACGGCGGGCAGAACAACCCGACCTACGCGGCGATGATCGAGAGCACCGACCAGGGCGTCGGCCGGCTGATGGCCGCGCTCGATGAGCTGAAGCTCTCCGGCAACACGGTGGTGCTGTTCTACAGCGACAACGGCGGGCAGCTCGGCATCACCGAACAGAAGCCCCTTCGGGCCGGCAAGGGGCACATGTACGAGGGCGGCATCCGCGTGCCGCTGGCCGTCCGCTGGCCCGGCGTAACGCAGGCCGGACGAAAGTGCAGCGTGCCGGTGATCGGCACTGACCTGTACCCGACCTTCCTCCAGATCGCCGGCGGCAAGAAGCCCGACGGCCACGTCCTCGACGGCGAGAGCATCGTGCCGCTGCTGAAAGGCGACGCCGGCCGGCTCAAGCGGGAGGCGCTCTATTGGCACTTCCCGTGCTATCAGCCGGGGTCGCGCGGCACGTTCCGCATCACCCCGTGCAGCGTGGTCCGCAAGGGCGACTTCAAGCTCACCGAGCACTTCGAGGACGGCCGCCTGGAGATGTACAACCTCAAGGACGACATCTCCGAGACGACAGACCTTGCCGCCAAGATGCCCGACAAGGCCAAGGAGTTGCAGAAGCTGCTGGCCGACTGGCGCAAGAGCACCAACGCCCCCGTGCCCGACAAGCCGAATCCGCAGTACGTGGCGCCGGAAGCTGCGCCGAGGTCGTAGGTCCCGGGCCGCGGGGTCGCTACATTCTCGCCTCGCGCCAGGAGTGTGCGGGGACCGGGCCGTGCCCGTCGATTTCCCGGGTTTGCTCCCACAGATTGGCCACAACACGCGTGCCGTCGGAGAACGTCGTCGCCTGGACGAGCCCGTCGTCGGAGAGCAGTTCAAACGAGAGCATTTCGCACATGCCGATCCTGCGGTGCAGCCGCGTCACCGGTAGGGCCGCGGCGATGGCCTCCTGCACCGGGTCGTCCTCCAGGCGGACCTGGTAGGAGTAAGACTGCCGCGTGGCGAAGTCGCTCCAGGAGTACTGCCTGCCGAAGGGAAACAGGTTGGGCGGGCAGCCGTACAGGGCGTCGATGGCGGCCTTCAGACGCGGCTCGCCGGAGCCGGTTCGGCCGATCGCGTGCGGCAGCTCGGCGATGGGGAATCCCGCGTGGGCATTGTAGTTGTGAACCTCCCACCAGTCGTGGATGCAGGAGTCGTGGAAGACCAGCATGGTCATCGGCACCGGCACCGATGCCGGCCGCTCGCCCGGCGCCGGCATGACCTTCGTGGTGCCGATGTCGTACCACCCGGCGTAGTGGTCGCCGAATCCCTCGCTGGAGACCACGCGATTGCCGACGGTCTCGGGGCTGAACAACCGCCGGGTCCAGCCGACGTCCTCGATGCGCCCCAGAGGCCGATGGTCGTGAAGGGCGTGCTCCGCGTTGAAGCAGTTCAGCCCCGCCCACATCGCGTTGACGTCGTAGTGGATCCAATCCATGGCCTTCATGTCCGTGGCGAAGCGGCGGCGGATGTGCTCGACCTGGTATGGAGTACAGACCAGGTACCACTGGAACTCGTCGATCTTCCAGTTCGGCACGGGCCGCCCGCGCGGGCCCAGGATGAAAATGTCGCGCATCGCGCGGCTGCCGTCGTCCAGGCCCTCCACCGTCCACCCCCAGGGCGCCAGGTGCGCGCCGGGCACCGCCCGCAGGGCCTCAATCGTCGCATCGTCCAGCCAGATCGGGTCGTCCCCGCCCATCTTGAACCCCAGGGAGTAGTGGCACATCCGAAGCGGGTAGTAGAAGACGGACTCGAAGCCGCGCGAGCGTAGCCGCTTCGCCGAGGCGACGTAGTCGGTCTGGGGCGAATGGTTATAGCCCACGAAGGCCATCAGCGCCCCGAACAGCTCCTTGACGATGGGCTTGGCCTGGACCTTCTGCGCCCAGGGCACGAACTCGCCCCGCTCGATCACGCGGGCGCGGTAGCGCTTGCAGACGGCCGTCAGGTCCGCGTCGGTCGGATACAGGCGCACCTCGGCCCCCGCCCAGCCGTCCACGCCGCAGCGCCGCTGCTCGAAGCGGAAAAACGGCCCGGCCTCGCACTGGCCGAAGGCGGCGAACCAGTTGGCCGGGCATTCGTGCGTGACCAGCAGTCCGCCGGCGGGCTGGATGACCGCGCCCATGGCCATGGAGAAGTTCATGTGGCCGGCGTGTGAGCGGAACTCCTCCCAGTTGTCGCCGCCGCCGCGAAGGATCAGCCCCTGATAGACCGGAATGGCGACCTCGTGCGGGCTGCCGTCGGGGAAGAAGGCCCCCGGCAGGGCGATGAACTCGACGTCCTCCGCGTCGGACTGAAGCGTTACCCGGACGTGATCCTCGGCCAGTGTCCAGGTGAAGCGAGCCGTGCCCTGCGATAGCGGGTGCGTGGCGACGATGGATCGGCCCTGGCGAACGGCGCTGCCCGCCGCCAAGGGCAGGAACTCGTCCCTGGCGCCCTCCAGCCGGCAGCCCCGATGGGCCGCGCCGAGCCGCCACCGGCAGCGGCGCCGCCGGTCGGCCAGCACCAGGCCGGTCCCGTCGTCGTTCACGTGCAGCCCGATCGCGTCGTTCTGGAGCGTCGGCATCCTTCTTCCTTCGTCGCTGTGTCCAGG
>Ga0307380_10003845_pt1 | contig 20530 bp, 17 predicted proteins | sample UN3MG_FD_202239 | JGI IMG/M metagenome (GOLD analysis project Ga0307380, IMG submission 202239) | Soil microbial communities from Risofladan, Vaasa, Finland - UN-3 | ecosystem: Environmental > Terrestrial > Soil > Coastal area > Acid sulfate soil | place: Finland: Risofladan, Vaasa | collected... | reverse complement strand
GAGACACTACTGGGTGAAATGCTAAAGGAAGAGACCGAACCGATGGTCAGCGCAATCGCATTGGCGGTCCAAGAAATTGAAGATCCGAAGGAATTGATACGAAAGTCGATGAAGCTATTGGATCAATGGCTATTGACACACCCTAAGTATGTCAGACTGTATATGCGATGCTCTCTTGATGGAGCGAGTGTTCTGCAATCCCTCTATCAACATTCACTCTTACCTTCCGAGTTCTATGAGCGATTAGAGCAGATCATTGGCAAGGGACAATTCCGCTGCAACGATATATTTATTTTGAGTTTACTATTAGATTCATTGATTGTATTTTTTCATATGATGAGGCCAGGAGTGGAGCTTATGAATCCTGGTCAAAGCGTAGAACAGATTACTGAGCAGAGATTTGAGGCCGTCATTGACCTGCTTGAGAATGGGCTTTTCTTGGAGAAGGGAGCAGAGAGTGAAAGCTGATACCTCGTAAATGATTTTAAACCAGGATGTCTTTTTTTTTATAAAAGACAAAGGTTAGGACAATCAGCACCAGGGAAATTCCCAAGAAATACATCACTCGCCAACCAGCCAGGGCATAGTCGGGACGAAGGACTCCGGAGTCGACAAATTTGAACGGACTCAGATAACCGATTTTGTCAGCAGATGGACTCACCTTGGATAAACCATCTATGAAGTACCCTCCCAAAACGATCCCTATAGATACGCCTGTGATAGGGCGGCCCCTTTTTATCAAGAGAGAAAGAAAAAGGCCGATAGCGCCAAAAGCCATCATGAGCAAGAAACAATAGATCCAATGGATGATAAAAGCCATAAGGCGGTAGTCCGTGTCACCTTTGAAAATTTCCAGGCTTAGGAAACCGATGATCAAGATAACGACATTCAAAAACAGTAAGTAAGTGAAATAGGCTGCCAATTTACTCCTAAAAACTTCCAATCGTGTGACGGGTTTGGTGAGGAGAAACTCAGCTGTCTTTTCCCGTTCTTCCCGAGCCAGGATTTTGCCGGCAAGGAGTATGGAAAAAAAGCTTCCCAGGAGCGTGATAAACATCGTACTCCGTGAGGAATAAAAGCCTAAAACATTGGTCATATCATCCAAACTTGCCCCAAAGGCCGTCATAATGTTCTTCATGAAAGGATTCTCGAAAAAGACCGTCATTTGCTTGAGCATGTCTCCTTGCATCAGGACAGGATAAAAAGCCATGCCCATCAGGATCAAAACATTGATAGATATGCTCCAACCAATGAAGGAATTCCGATAGCGTTTCAGCTCCTTAGAGTATAGATTTGTGGTTATCATTTTTTTAGGATTTCTTATTTTAACCTTTTTCCTCTGAATAGTAGTGCATGAAGATTTCCTCAAGGGTTGGTTCTTCGATGATCAAGTCTTCGATATCTTTTCCGGCCAGAGCATGGAGAAAATCATTCATGGTCCCCGAAAACAGGAAAAAAAGGTTATTTTTATCAGTCTGTGGATCGATTATGCCAGGGCAATCAATTTCGTCGATCTTTGCTGGCTGGGTGAATTCTAATTGGATTTTCCGAAGCTGCTTCTTCCTCAAGTTATCGATATCTTCCACCGCGATGATCTTTCCTTCCTTTATGATCCCCACTCTCCGAAACATTTTCTGGACTTCGCTCAGGGTATGAGAGGAGAAAAATATGGTTGTGCCCTTGCTGTTTTCTTCTCTTAAAATATCGAAGAATTTTGCCTGCATCAGAGGATCAAGACTGCTGGTTGGCTCATCCAGAATCAATAATGGAGGTTGATGGATGAGGCATTGTAGGATCGAGACCTTTTTCTGATTCCCTCTGGACAGGTCGATAATTTTCCTGTCGAGATCCAAGTCGAAAGTGTCGGCCAGCTCAACTATCCTGGATTCGCAGTTTGTTTCATAAAAGTTGGCAGAATACCTAAGAAGTTCATGCACATCCATTTTTTCATAATAATTGACTTCCGAAGGCATAAAGCCGATCTTTTTTTTGATCTCCTTCGTATCTTTGACGATATCCAGACCGAAAATTCTTCCGCTTCCTGATGAGGGAAAGATCAAGCCAAGCAGTGTTCGGATGGTGGTGGATTTGCCCGCGCCGTTCGGTCCGATGAACCCAAATATCTCACCCTGTTCGATTTTAAGATCGAGGTCGATTATCCCCCTAGATTTTCCGTAATATTTCGTTAGGCCCTGGGTGTCGATCACATACATTTTTCCCATCATAAAACATTTGAATTGTGTTCTACAATGGCTTTCATGTAAATGTTCAGAAATTCGCGACATATTCCTCTCTCTATGGAAGGATGCTGATCCTGGTATCCCCGAGGTTAATGATGCGAGGGAGGGGTAGGTCGGCAGTTCGAATCTGCCTTGGGGCGTACCAGTTTTCTCCACCGATAAGAAGAATGATTCCGCTGTATGAACAATCAGATAGGTCGGTAATGCATCCTAAAATAATGATTTAGTATTTTTCCAGGATTGTATATCATATTCTTAAAGATACAGCTCCAGAGTGACGTCATGGAACCTATAGTTTATAAATCGCAAAACTTCAAAGAGGCTGTAGAGTTTGATATTCACCAGCATATACAGATGTCGCCTTCACAACGTCAGGCAGCAGAAAAAAAACTCCGTGAACGATATTTCGGTGAAAATACTCCCGATGTAAGAGCCTCACACAGATAGAATGGATCCCTCCTAACAAAGGAAAATGCCGAGGCTCTATATGCAGCCCTAAAAGCTTTTTGGGAAGGAAAAGTCCCAGGAGTTGAAAATCATACAGAATTCTTGAAGAAAGGCGCGATCATTCAATTTGACACCTCACTCGTTCCTTGGTATTCTTTTCTCAGTCAAATCAAAGGGGAAAATCATGGCAATAACATGCCCCAAATGTCATCATGAGAATCCTGACGATACCCTCTACTGCGGCAAGTGTGCAACGTCACTCCCTTCATCTAAAGAAATCGCTGTAACTGAAACCATTGAAGCACCAAAAAAAGAACTAACCCGAGGAACCATTTTAGCCAACAGATATGAAATTATTGAAGAATTAGGCAAAGGGGGGATGGGTAGAGTCTACAGAGTCGAGGATACAAAGTTAAAACAAGAAGTCGCACTCAAGCTCATAAAACCTGAAATTGCTAAAGATAAGAAGACTATAGAGCGTTTCCGTAATGAACTAAAACTGGCCCGTGAAATCGCTCATAGGAATGTCTGCCGCATGTATGACCTGAATGAGGAGAAAGGCACTCACTATATCACGATGGAATATGTACGGGGTGAAGATTTAAGAAGTCTGATCAGACGTATCGGTCAACTACCTTTAGGAAAATCCATATCTATAGCAAAACAGATATGCGAGGGATTAGCTGAAGCTCACAGCTCAGGAGTCGTGCATCGTGATTTGAAGTCGAGCAACATCATGATCGATAATAATGGCAATGTTCGGATCATGGACTTTGGGATAGCACGTTCTCTTGAGTCGAAAGGAATAACAGGTGCTGGAGTGATGATCGGGACACCTGAATTCATGAGTCCAGAGCAGGTAGAGGGGAAAGAAACAGATCAGCGGTCAGATATTTATTCGTTGGGAGTCATCCTGTATGAAATGGTTACAGGTAGGGTGCCATTTGAAGGAGATACTCCATTCACGATTGGTGTGAAACATAAAAGTGAGATACCTAAGAATCCAAAGGAACTTAATACCCAGATTTCTGATGACTTCAGCTACGTAATCCTCAGATGTATGGAAAAGGGCAAAGAGAATAGATATGAGAGCGCTGGAAAGCTTCGCTCTGACCTGATCAATATAGAGAAAGGCCTTCCAACAACCAAGAGGATTCATCCAGACATCGAGCCAAAAGCCAAAACAATCAGCAAAATCAAATGGGAAAACTCCATTGCCGTGCTTCCTTTTTCAGATCTGAGCCCGCAGAAAGATCAGGAATATTTTTGCGACGGGATGACAGAGGACATCATCACAAAACTCTCAAGAATAGCCGAACTGAAGGTCATTTCACGCACTTCGGCAATGCGCTATAAAAGAACGGATAAGGATATTAAAGAGATCGGCGAAGAGTTGGGCGTAGCAACCATCCTCGAAGGAAGTATTCGGAAAGAAAGAGATAACATCCGCGTCACGGCCCAGCTCATAAACGTGGAGGATGGCTTTCATCTCTGGGCAGATACATACAACAGAAAGCTTGAGAGTGTTTTCGAGGTGCAGGACGAAGTCTCTAAGGTCATTGCGGAAGTCTTGGAAATAAAACTCACGCCTAACAAAATTGAAGCCCTCAAATCAACCAGACCAAAGAGCATCGACGCCTATGAATATGTCCTGAAAGGAGTGTACATTACTAACAGCAAATATGTTATTTCTCACCGGGAAAAAGACTTTGAATCCGCAGTCAAGATCTTTAATAAAGCTGTGGAGATAGATCCGGAATATCCATGGGCCTATACGGGCTTGGCATGGATCTACCAACATCACAATCAAATCACAGACAGTAAGAAATATCTCCCATTAGTAATAAAGAATCAAAAAAAAGCCTATGAACTGGACCCGAATCTTGCAGACTCGAATGCAGCCATGGCGTGGACCTACTATCTCAGTAGGGATTATGCGCAATCGTATCATTATTATAAAAGGGCATTAGAGATAGACCCAAATAGGGGCATATTGAATTATCTCGTGGGACTCTTCTATCAAACTATCGGTTTGATTCATCAGGCGATCTCTTTCCTTTCCAGGGCTGTCGAGCTTGATCCTTTCTATCTCGTCGCTCACTCCTACCGCTCAAAATTACTCATATATTTGAAAGAATTTAAGAAAGCCGAAAATTCTATTGAAAAAGCTATGGAGTTTGAACCGGACAATTTCTGGTCTCTTGTGGATAAATGTCTTCTCTATATCATGGAGGAAAAAATTGACGAAGCTGAAAAATTATTAGGGAGAGTAGAAAAGATTAATCCAGGATATTCTATCATTCCATACTATAAATCCATTATATTCGCTTTAAAAGGTGATAAAAATAGAGCGCTTGCTCTTAAAAAAAATGGGCTAATTTACGCTCTCTTAAATATGAAAGATAAGGCGATTAAATATATTGAAGACCAGGCTAATAAAGATTACGAGCATTATCAATACTCTTATCTCTTACTTAAAAACAGTCCTTTTTATGACAATCTGCGTGATGATGCTCGATTCGAGGAGATTGTAAGAAAGCAGAAACATAAATATGAAGAGAGATTGAAGAAATTTGGTGATCTGTGATGACTGGAAGGAAGCTGACGCGGGGATAGCTGAGGTGAAGGATGCCGTGAGGCTGACTGGGATACAGGGCCAGTGATCCAATAGTTTTGGCTTCCCGAAATTGAAAAAAGACAGCAAAACTGGTTTAATACTTCATTAGGGAAGACGATTGAGAGGGAAGAAGAAAGAAATGATTACAGTCCATGAGCTCGATTGAAAAAAGCAATTTAAGGTTTAAAGGAGGTTAGAGTGAAAGAACTTGTAGAATTAATTGCCAAATCATTAGTGGACGATCCGGACAAGGTGCGGGTTTCCCAATTAGACGGAGAACAGACCTCGATCCTAGAATTAAAAGTTGCTCCGGACGATATAGGCAAGGTTATCGGAAAACATGGAAGAACCGCTCAGGCTATCAGAATTATTCTCGGTGCTGCTGGAATGAAGCTGAAGAAGAGATTTAACCTTGAGATAATCGATAAAGAGTAAATTGATCAGCATAGGGAAATAATTTTCTATTGGAGCTTATTTCAGTCTTGCCATACAAGTAATTTCTACACGGCTGCTGCCAAACAATCGAGGGGATTCTGTCGTAGTTCTAGCTGGATAACTGCCTTTTTCGAAGAAGCTTCGATAGGCAAGGTCCATCGCATCGAAGTCATCCAGGTCAACAAGATGGACTTCGGTTCGAACGATACGGTCCATATCTAGTCCAATCTCTTGTAGCATGTTGCGTATTGCGGTCAAAACGCTGTGCGTTTCCTCACTTACGTCTCCGAGAACTGCTTGCCCTTCTGGAAAATCTGCTGCAACCAAACCAGCTAAGTAGGCATAATTGTCATCCATTACGATCTGGCTGAATGGTGCCTCAGATTCCGGAATACAGTTGGGTTGAATGTGTCGAATCATTTTTCCCTCCAAGAAAAAAAGTATCATAGAGAAATCTTTTGGTCAAACATAAAGAATAGAAGATCCTTTCTCAGTATCTGTTGACTCTGTCCTCATAAATTTATATGCTATTCTCAACTTCTCCGGAACGGACACACAAAAAGTTCAACCTATTGCTTCAGGGAAATCCGAAATTATTTGATGGGGAACATTTATCCGTTATAGTGTAGAATTTGTTATGAGCAGCGTATGAATGAATTGAGACTTTTCGCTCTTCATGAAATGATTCGGAGGCCCAGTTGAATCCTTCACGTCCCGTAACGGATTGGCTGCCTACAACCAAAAAGGAAGTCGAATCGAGGGGGTGGCATACGCTGGATGTCATCCTTATTTCAGGAGACGCCTACGTGGATCATCCCGCTTTCGGCCATGCAGTCATAGGGAGGATTATTGAAAGGGAAGGCTTTAAGGTGGCCCTCATCCCTCAGCCGAACTGGCGTGACGATTTACGAGACTTCAAAAAGCTCGGCAGGCCGAATCTCTTCTTTGCCGTAACCGGGGGAAACATGGATCCCATGCTCAATCATTATACGGCCAACAAGCGGCTTCGCTCTGAAGATGCCTATACACCCGGCGGAAAAACTGGTTTCAGGCCCGACTATGCAACAGTTGTCTACAGCCGAATTCTCAAAAAGCTCTATCCCGGCGTCCCGGTTGTCATCGGAGGGATTGAAGCCTCCTTGAGAAGAGTGACCCACTATGATTATTGGTCGAATCGTTTGAAGCCTTCCATTTTGATAGAGAGCAGTGCGGATTTACTCATCTATGGAATGGGAGAACAGCCGGTGAGGGAAATACTGAGGTTATTGAAGAAAGGGGTCCCGTTCTCCTCCCTCGATACCATTCCCCAGACGGCCGTTTTATTGCCCGCAGGGACTCCCCTTCCAAAAAGTAAAAAATGGGAGACCTTGGAGCTTGCCTCTCATGAAGCCTGTCTGAGAGATAAAAAGGCCTTCGCCAGTAATTTTAAGGTGATTGAAGGAGAGTCGAACAAGCAGATTGCGGGACGGCTCGCTCAAAAAGTGGATGACCGGATTCTCTTGGTCAATCCGCCTTTTCGAACGATGACCGAGAAGGAGATAGACGCGTCTTACGATCTGCCCTATACCCGGCTTCCTCATCCCCGGTATGACAAAAGAGGGCCGATTCCCGCCTTTGAGATGATCAAATTTTCCATCACTTTGCACCGTGGTTGTTTCGGCGGATGCAGTTTTTGCACGATTTCCGCCCATCAAGGCAAAATGATCACCGGCCGGTCAAAGGCATCGATCCTCAAAGAGGTGGACGCCATAGCGACAATGCCCGGTTTCAAGGGATACATCAGCGACCTCGGCGGCCCTTCCGCCAATATGTATGGAATGACTGGATTCGATCGGTCCATCTGTGATGTTTGTGCCAGACCTTCATGTGTGTATCCCGAAAGCTGTTCCAACCTTAACCTGGATCACTGCCCCTTAATTGAGATCTATAAGGAAGTCGCGGATCATCCCAAAGTCAAGAAGGCCTTTGTATCGAGCGGCATACGGTATGATTTTCTTCTAGGTAAATCCAAAGAGGAAGAAAAAAAGAATGGGTACAAGGAATATATTGAACAAGTGGTGACACATCATGTTTCGGGACGGCTGAAAATAGCCCCTGAACATACTTCTGAAAAAGTTCTCAAATTGATGAGAAAACCTTCATTCGATTCATTCAAAATGTTTAAAAAGAGGTTTGATGAAATCAGTAAAAAGAAGGGATTGAATCAACAACTCATTCCCTATTTTATATCGAGTCACCCCGGATGTACGATGGAGGATATGGCGAATCTTGCCGCAGAGACCAAAGAGCTCGGTTTTAAATTGGAGCAGGTCCAGGATTTTATGCCAACGCCAATGACACTCGCCACGGCAATATACTATTCAGGTTATCATCCTTATACGCTTAAACAGGTCTATACCGCAAAAACAAGAGAAGAAAAGCTGGAGCAGAACAGATTTTTCTTCTGGTATAAGAAAGAAAATCAGAGTTGGATAAGACAAGCGCTAAATCAGATGGGAAGGCAGGATCTTATTGGAAGGCTTTTGAATAAAAAAGATCTCAACCCACGGCATAAAAACTGAGATGCGCCGGTCATCACCGGACAGCACTGGGCATTTATTTCTTCTTCTTTTCTTTTTTCAATCTTCGTTTTTCCTTTGGATTAAGCTGGGCCTTTTTCTGCTGTTCCCTTTTGCCCATATCCTTTTTTCCCTTATCACCCATATCTGTTTCTCCTTGCTTGAAAATGACTTGCGCCGGACTGAAGCACCGTTGCCTGTACTTATGTACTTTCCTTTTTGTACGTAAAAGCTTTCAGAAAGTCAAGTGGGAGAGGGAAGATGATTGTTGAATTTTGTTCGGTGGCAATTTCAGCGAGAGTGCCCAAAAACCTGAGCTGAAGTGCCTGAGGGTTTGTTGAGATGATATCTGCAGCTTTTTTTAACTTATCTGCAGCTTGATATTCACCTTCGGCATGTATAACCTTGGCTCTTCTTTCTCTTTCCGCTTCGGCTTGTTTGGCTATGGCTCTTTGCATATTTTCAGGAAGATCCACATGTTTCATTTCTACCAGTGTAACCTTGATTCCCCAGGGGACTGTGCGCTTATCGATGATTTCTTGGAGTCGAAGGTTGAGTTTCTCTCTCTCTGAGAGAAGATCATCGAGTTCAACCTCACCCAGTGTACTCCGCAATGTTGTCTGTGCAAGTTGTGAAGTGGCAAAAAGAAAATCTTGGACTTCGAGGACGGCATTTTGGGGTTCCATAACACGAAAATACACAACAGCGTTGACTTTAACTGTAACATTATCTTTGGTGATGACATCTTGAGGAGGAATATCCATGACAACGATACGAAGACTCACTCTAACCATACGGTCAATTGGGAGAAAAACAAAGATAAGCCCCGGTCCTTTGGGTTTAGACAAAACACGGCCGAGTCGAAAGATTACTCCTCTTTCATATTCCTTCAGGATCTTAATCGAATTCAAGAGATAGAGAACGATGAGTGCTATGATGATAACAGGAAAAGTTAACATGTTTACCTCCTATAATAAGGGTTAGGTTTTCTATTGAGCCGCATAACCAATATTCCCCATATCAACTTTACAAAAAGGAATATTGGGCATCATTTTGATTCCCAATTCATTCTTAATCACTTTATTACACAATATAACATTTTATCAGTATATTGCAATCAAAATAGGCTTTGGTGCATGAATCCATTGCGGTGTTGGTTTTGCCCATATGATCGGTGCGCTTCTGCCCGATTTCTTGTATTGTTCCAACACCCGAGTCAACTCCTTTACCACCTTCGGGTATTCGTGATACAAATTCTCTCCTTTGACATGGCCTCCTAATATCGGTCCAGGTCTTATGTTAAAATAAGGCCTAGAGGAAAGGAGAAGCCATAGAGCATTACGAGAAATTCCTCGAACTGTGGAAGGGTGCTGACCCGGGGATAGCTGAGTTTGATGATGCGAGGGAGAGGCTGGAAGCTCTGACTACGAATCAGTAGGTCGGCAGTTCGAATCTGCCTTGGGGCGTACCAGCATCATTCTTATTGACCCAACTTCGGATTTAAAATTGCAAGATATTTATCTATACTTGAATTTTCTTTTTATCCGAAGATAAGTATATTATGTTTTTATGAGATTGAATAAAGATGTTATAATAATTGCAGAGAAAAAAAGAGGAGGCCTCCTATGATTTCCACTTACACCGCTAAATACGCTCGAACAGAATCAGGATATATGGGTCAGTTGGTGGAGTGGCCTGAAGTTGTTACAGAAGGCAAAACAATTGAAGAATGCAGAAAAATGCTCCAGGATGCGTTAAAAGAGATGATCCTTGCTTATAAACAACAAAAAAAGGAAATTCCCAAGGGAGGCGCCCTCATAGAACAGATGCCTGCCGAAATCTAAATATATATCTGTCAAACGACGTGATTTGATAAGATATTTAGAAAAAAGCGGATTTTATCTGCTGCGGGAAGGTAAAAATCATTCCATATATACCAACGACATAAAGACCATTCCAGTCAAAAGGCATAAATTTCTCAACAGAATCACTGCGAACGAAATCTGCAAGCAAGCAGGCTTGAAGCCAAAATTCTAATAAATATTTTCCCTAAGGTTTGACTCTTCCCCTACAAATATATATTCTATACTCAACAACTAAGGGGACGAATGGCAACGCACTGTCCTAAATGCAAAGCAGAGAATGCGGACGAGTCTAAGTTCTGTAATGAGTGTGGTCTCCAGTTCGACTCTATGGATCAAATGCCTGCCCCTCCTACACAAACTTTAGAAGTTCCCAAAGAAGAATTAACCACAGGCTCTACATTTGCAGGACGATATCAAATCATTGAAGAGTTGGGTAAGGGGGGAATGGGAAAGGTCTACAAGGCTCACGACAAAGAGATAAAAGAGAAGGTGGCTTTAAAACTCCTAAAACCTGAAATCTCTGCAGACACAAAGACGGTCGAACGCTTCCAAAATGAACTGAAATTTGCCCGTAAGATCGTCCACAAGAATGTGGGCAGAATGTATGATCTGGGCAAAGAAAAAGGAAGCTACTACATCACAATGGAGTATGTCGAAGGCCAGGATTTAAAGAAATTGATCAGGCAATCAAGACAGCTAACCGTTGGAACATCAATTTCGATCGCCAAACAGATCTGTGAGGGACTGAAAGAGGCACACCGAATAGGCGTTGTCCATATAGATCTGAAGCCGAGCAACATCATGGTCGATGAAGAGGGGAATGTTCGTATCATGGACTTCGGCATCGCTCGATCGCTTAAGGAGAAAGGAATAACAGGGGCAGGAGTGATGATCGGGACTCCAGAGTATATGTCCCCCGAACAGGTCGAAGGGAAAGAAACGGATCAGCGGTCTGATATTTATTCATTGGGAGTTATTCTTTACGAGATGGTCACAGGCTGTGTGCCTTTTGAAGGAGATACGGCTCTGTCTGTGGCCATAAAACACAAAACTGAGGAGCCTAAAGATCCCAAAGAACTGAACACCCAGATCTCTGAAGATTTGAGCAGAATGATACTCAAGTGCCTAGAGAAGGACAAGGAGAAGAGGTATCAGAACGTAGAGGAAATTCACTCTGAACTCGCAAATTTAGAAAAAGGGTTGCCGACTACAGAAAAAGCTATTCCTAGAAGGAAGCCCCTCACTTCAAAAGAAATCACCGTAACATTCGGCTTGAAGAAATTATTGGTGCCGGCTTTGATTTTTTTAGGGATTATCATCATCGGCGTTTTTATCTGGAAGTTGATCCCGGAAAAAGAGGCCCCCGCCGCTGCCCGGATCGAGAACTCGATAGCTGTTATCAGCTTTAAAAATCAAACAGGGGATAGCGCCTTCGATTACTTACAGGAGGCCATCCCTAATCTATTGATCACGAACTTGGAGAATACAGGCTACCTGCATGTCGCTACGTGGGAGCGTATGCGAGATCTTCTTGAACAGACTGGAAGAGGAGATGAAAAGATCATCGATGAAAATATTGCCCCCTATAACGTGCCGTTCATGAGAGACACATTAGCCAGGGCTTACATCCAGATGGGAAATCTGGACAAAGCGGAGGCTGAATATGAGAGGTTGTTGACCTTCGACCCGGAAAGCAAGGAAAGGCGCCTCGTTCATCCCAGATTCCATAACAGGTTGGCCAAAGTGTACGAACAGAACAATCAATCAGAGAAGGCGATCGAGCAATACGAGAGATTCCTCGACCTGTGGAAGGATGCTGATCCGGGTTTAGCTGATGTTGAAGATGCGAGGGTGAGGCTAGCTGGAATGAAGAAATAGTCTTCAAGCCAGGATATTAATTTCCAAAAAAGGAGGAAACAATGCCTAAAGATTTTAAGATTCGCTTGGGTTGGTTGAAGTTTATGTATATTTACACTGTAGTTGGAGCAGGAGGATTCGGTCTGGGAATGGTTTTTGTTCCTGATGTCGTTATATCTATGTTTAAATTTCCCAGCCAGGATCCAATTGTGTTTGGTGCTTTTGGTTGTATGTTGATATCGTCTGGGATTCTGGGAATATTAGGCCTGAGGTCTCCTCTCAAATTTGTGCCTCTTCTGTTGTTCCAGCTCAGTTATAAGTCGATTTGGTTTATATGTGTTTTGCTGCCCTTCTTGCTTGTGAATGAATTGCAAACGCATGTCATTGTATTTATCCTGATATTTGCGTCCTATATCATTGGAGACCTGATCGCAATCCCTTTCTCCTATATCTTTACGAGAGAATCGGAATAATCCTCTCTCAAATTCGAGATCCCAACCAAAGCATTAATCTGTTTGACTCTTCCTCAACCTGCGGAGGGATGTTGATTCGGGGATCGTTGAGGTTGAAGATGTGAGCAACACGCTGCTCGACTAAGGACACTACTGAGCTTAAAAAAGGGATTGCCATTCACGTTGCTTCTGAGAGAAAATCAGGTGGAGAATTATCACAAAGTGAAGGGGCTATCTGATGTCTGTTCGAAAGGCTTTGTCTCGGTGGCCCCGGGAGTTCTGATTTGACTGATATGTGCGGTGTCTACGACAAGATCGAGGGAAAGCCTGATCTTCGATCGATTGTCTATGATAGAGACCCGAAACGAATCGCTTTGAATACCCTCGATCCGCTGATCAAAGGGGAGGGAATTCACACTGCAGACGAATGGAACGGAAAAAAGATCCCTGTCGCTATCGAAGAAAATGTTGTGGTCACTGAACGTGGCATGGAATGGTTGCATCCACCGCAAGATCGGGTGCTCCTGATTCGATAATAATATTGAATATTGTTTATATTGTGCTTTGGCTGATCTAATTATTCGTATTTCAGGCACTCTGCAGGATTGGCGAGAGCTGCTTTGATCACCTGGGAACTGACTGTCAAGGCCGCGATGGTCAGGGCGGCAAGTCCGCTGGTCAGAAAGATCCAAATGGGAAGGGATGCCCGGAAGGCGAATCCCTCAAGCCAGCGATTCATGATCAAGTAGCCCACCGGCCAAGCAATCAGATTGGCAACGATCACCCACTTGACGAACTGCCCCGTCAACAGCCACATGATATGGGACAGCGGAGCGCCCAGAACTTTCCGGACACCGATCTCCTTAGTCCGCTGTTCGGCCACAAAGGCAGCCAGGCCGAAGAGGCCGAGGCAAGAGACGAAAATGGCAAGACAGGAGAAGAGCGTCACAATTCTTCCGGCCCTGTTGTCGTTCTGGTAGAGACTGTTGACCTTTTCATCCAGGAAGGTGAACTCAAAGGGAAGACCGGCCGACATGGACTGCCAGGTTTTTCGGAGGTCAGAGAGAACGTCGGAGGTCACCTGGGAGCTGATTTTGACAAGCAGATAGGGCTTCCGCGTGGAATCGATGGCTTCTGGGAGCAAATAACCCATACTCCTGACATTGTGGTGCAGGGACTCGAAGTGAAAATTGTCGATGATGCCGATGATGGTCAGATCTTTCTCTGTCCACCAGATCCGGAGTTTTTTCCCGACCGGATTCTCGATCCCGAAGTACTGCGCGGCTTTTTTATTGATCACGACGGCGCCAACATCGGCGGGGAAATCCCGGGACATGAATCGACCCTCCAGCATTTTAATATTCAGGACATCGGCAAAATCCTGGTCACAGGTCATAAAGTTCATGTTTAATGGCCGTTCACGCTCGATGCCCTCCACACCGATACCCCAATTGGGAGTGCCGCGGCCGGGAACCGACCGGACCGCCGTCACACCGAGAACGTCAGACTGCTGTTTCAGCCGCTCCATATAGGGCTCCAGCTGGCCGCCAAGAGTGTCTGCGTTGTGGATGACAACCACATGCTCCTTGTCAAAGCCTAGTCTCTGATTCTTGATGTAATCCAGCTGCCGAAAAATAACCAGAGACCCGATGATGAGCAGGACAGACATTGCGAACTGGAAAACGACAAGCCCGTTGCGCAGGAAGAGGGCACCACGCCCCCTACCGGCCAAAGGAGATCCCTTCAAAACATGGGTCAGTTTGAATGAAGAGAGAAAAAAAGCCGGATAGAGGCCGGCGAGAATGCCAACACCTAGTGCCAGAACCAGCAGCCCCGGGATGACAAATGGATTTCCGAAATAGGAGAGAGCCAAGATTTTCCTTGTCAGATTTCGGTAGAAGGGAAGGGCGGCCTGGATGAGAATTACGGCGAAGATCAGGGCCACCAGACTCATTAGGACAGATTCACCCAGAAACTGCTGGATGAGCTGCCTTCGCTGAGAGCCGACGACCTTGCGCAGCCCAACCTCTTTGGCGCGGCGGGTGGACCTGGCTGTGGCAAGGTTGACGAAATTGATGCCAGCGATCAAGAGGATTAGGACCGCCACTATGGTGAACAATCTGACGTAAGCCATGCTTCCATTGGGCTGGTTTCCCGTCACCAAATCCGAGTGAAGGTGGATCCGGGTAATAGGATCCAGGGTCCAGATCCAGGGGATGTGCTCGCGTCCTCCATCGAAGTGGACTTTGTCTATCTCTACAAGTTTCTCCTCCATGAGGCTTTGGGTCACGCCCTCCTCAAGAGTGACATAGGTGGCGTAGTTGTTCCACGTCCAGCCCATGCTGGGCTCCGGGTAGACGGTTTTCATGGAAATGAGCATGTCGAACCGGAAATGGGAGTTCTGCGGGATGTCTTCCATCACACCCGTGACCTTGAAAAATTCCTTTTCACCTGTGGCCTGCATCTCGATGGTTTTGCCCAGGGGATCCTCATCGCCGAAATATTTTTTGGCGAGGGATTGGGTCAAAACAATCATATGGGGATCCTTGAGTGACGTTTCAGGATTACCCTCGAGGAGAGGGAAGCTGAAGACATCGAAAAAGGAGGGTTCTGCACAGAAAACATCGGTTTCTTTAAAAGCAGTATCCTTGTATCGGATGATCACATCTCCCAGAGGGCCCGAGAGTTGTGTGATGGACTCGACCTGTGGGTATTTTTCCCGGATGGTTTGGGCAAGGATGAAAGGTGTTCCCAGCTGATGGATCCGTGAATCCCCATTGTTTGACCAGTCGGCCTTCATCCGGTAGGTCCTGTGGGCGTTTTTGTGAAACTTGTCATAGCTCATCTCGTTTGTGATATATAAAAATATCAGGACACTGGCCGCTATCCCGACGGCCAGTCCCAGAATATTGATAAAGGCATAACCCTTGTGTTTAAGCAGATTTCGAACAGCAACCTTAAGATAGTTTTTAATCATGATTTCCTCCGGCAAAAACTCGTTATTCTGAAGTCACTAAATCCCATGCGATGATGTCTCAGGATACACCCGCTCCGATTTTTGCATAACAGAATTATTCTGTGAATTACAGTCATATACTATATAGACGGTCTTTATAATGGAAAGGTTGTTCTCCTGGTAATAGATCTTTTTAAGGATGTTGACCTAGGGATAGCTGAGGTGGAGGCTGCGAGGGAGAGGCTGGAGAGTTTGCAACTACCCTTAGGACCTTATGTCTTATTTTCATTTGGCAAATCTATTAAACTCTGCCATGATAAAAACGTATATATGAATGATATTAGTGCGATTGAAAGGATAGGATTATGTCAGAAAAAAAGACCTCATCTTTGCGATTGAGCAGGCGTGGATTTATCCACTCATCTTTATCCGTGGCCGCGGGCCTTGGCCTAGCTGGAAGAAGCAAGCTGCTTGGGGGAACCGGCCAGGAGGCCCAGGCCGAAAAATCCAAGATCAAGGAATACAGGGTCCTGGGACGAACCGGATTCAAAGTGTCGGACATCGGTTTCGGCGCCGGGAACCTGACCGACCCAGCTCTTTTTGAAGCAGCTCTGGATGCGGGTGTGAACTATGTCGACACCGCCGAACATTACGCCCATGGTAGCTCGGAACGGACGATCGGACAGGCCATCAAGAATAGAGACAGAAAAAAGCTATTTATCACAGGAAAACTCAACTTTGGATTTGGAAAATCCACCAAAGAGGGGATCAAGGACCGGGCACAAAAATGTCTGGAAAGGCTCCAAACGGATTACCTCGACTGCTTGATGATCCACATGGCCCCCTCCCTCGATCAGCTAAAACATGAAGGATACCACGATGCTATCAGAGAACTTAAGGCCGAGGGCAGGGTCAAATTCACCGGATTGTCCAACCATGGAATCGAACACAAGTATGCGGGTTTTATCAAGGATCCTATGGATCAGGTGATCCTTGCGGCCGCTGATGACGGTCGCTTCGATGTGGTGCTTTTCACTTACAACTTCATCCAGAGAGAAAAAGGAGAAAGGATCCTGAAGGCCTGCCGTGAGAAAAACATGGGCACGACCCTGATGAAAACCGATCCCATCCGGGCTTACAATGATGTTGTGGACATGTATGCACGAATGAGAGAAAAGGGAAGAGTTACTGAGAAGGCTGAAGAATTTCTAAGCGAGTTCAAAGTCCGTGCGGATAAGGGCAAGGAGTTTGCAAAAAAATACGGCTTGAGCGGAGATAATGAGGTAAGGGGTGCAGCCATAAAATTCTGCCTGAGCAATACAGACGTTCATTCCGTGTGCCCCACCATTAACACGTACGAAGATCTCGAGTTTTATGTGTCCCTATCCGGGGGGAGACTTACACCGGTTGAGGGAGGAATGCTCGCAGATTATGAGTCTTTCTCCGGAAATCTGTACTGCCGTCATGCGTGTGGGGAGTGTGAACCAAGATGTCCACAAGAAGTTCCGGTTAACACAATCATGCGCTATCAGCACTACTTCATGAGCCAGGGGCGAGAAAAACATGCGATGGAGAAGTATGCCGCCCTCCAGAGAACAAACGCAGAGGTCTGCACCGATTGCGAAGGACACTGCGAGGCAGCCTGTCCGTTCGGAGTGAAGGTTCAGGGACTCCTTATGGCTGCTCACCATACTCTCTCTCTAGGTTCGTGAACGTGAGGGTATCAGGCTCGGCAGTGGTGCGTCCACGCTAGACCTCTGTCCAAGCAATCCTCAAGCCATCTTTCATCTCGGACCAATTAGTAGGGATTGCCATTCACATCGCTTCTGAGAGAAAATTAGGTAGCGAATAATTACTTTGTGAAGGAGACTTGTAATGTTTAATCGCCTAGTTTTTTGTGCAATTCTTTCTTTGTCAATGTTATTTGGCTTGAGTTTTACTGTAGAAGCCCAATCAACAGTGACAATACCCAATGAGCAAGAGTTGGAAAAGCTCAGCATCGAGGATCTGACGAATCAAATCCGCAGGGACAAGTTCGATCTCATCTTGCCTCAAGTCATGCGGGAGCAAGAAATCGACATGTGGATTCATGTGATGAGAGAGGGGGGAGCTTACTCCTTCAATGATGTCGCCTATGGATTCTATGATGAACTGGGCGATACCTCCGGTGTTTTCATTTTTACGGATCGGGGGGGTGACCGAATCGAACGGGCGGTTCTCGGACGTCGATGGAGTGGCAGAGGTCCGGATCCGATTGAAGAATGCGGGGCTTACGACATCATCGGCGAGACCGTTCGTCGGAGAGAAATACCAAGGCCGGACACTGAATACGATCACCGCTTTGAAGGCATTGGGGAATTTGTAACGGAACGGAATCCCAAACGCATCGCTGTCAATTACCTGGACGAGTTGGGTTCGACCGTTTGCGCAGACGCAAATGATGGCATTTCGCATACAGACTACAGGCTGTTGGTCAAGGCTATGGGTGAGAAATATGCAAGCAGGCTGGTCTCCTCTGAATATCTGGAAATCAACTATATATCCAGGCCGGTGCCGAGTGAGATTGTCATGTTGAAGAGAATACGCAAGTGGATCGCAGAATCTCAGGAGAGATCTTTTGCAAAAATCGTGCCCGGCGTCACCAAAGTGAGTGAACTCGAGGGGGAAATTACTGTCATGGCTCCCGGAAGATCGAGAACCCGAGACGACCATGTACTCAAAGGAGGAGACTTATTTATCGTAGACCAGGGCGCTGAGGCGGAATATGACCTGCGGCATGTCGGCTCCCGCTGGAAATATGGGAACTTCTTTGAACTTGTGGTGCAGTACGGCTATGTCCTCGATAAAGGAGAGACGGATGTGCCTCCGGAAATCAGGAGAATCTGGGATGATGCGATAAAAATTCGTCAGATCACAACAGATAATATCAAGGTGGGCCGTACCGGCCGTGAAACATTTGAAATCATTACGCAGGAACTCACAGAAGCTGGATTTAACGTGAATCCCGTCCAGAGATTTCACGAAGAACAGGATCCGGAAAAAACCCAGGTTTCTATCGACTTACATGCCCTGGGAAAAGGCAGGAACGCCCCGAGGATCGGTTCTATTGGACCGGCATGGGAACATGAGATTCCACTCCCGCTCAACCATCACTTCATGATGGAATTCTTTATATACAGGGCCTCTCCCTCCAAAAGATACGGATCCAAATATCTGATGTTGTGGTTTCATGACGGTGCGATTGTCACCGATGGTGGTGTCGAGTTTTTATCGCCACCGCCCACAAAGATTCGTCTCATTCGTTAATGACAGGCTCCTTGTCTAGTATTGAAGACATTCTCCCTGTGTTGAACATGACCCTGGACGATTTGTTACGAGATGCTTGTGACAGTCTTGTTCCCCCGGGAAGCACTGTAGCTAATTTCCACAACACATCCGGATGGATGGTAGGACAGATCATCTAAATAAAGGAGGAATCATGAAATCAAAAATCTTATTAGGGTTAACACTTATGTGTGTGCTACTTCTCTCTGTCGGTTGTTCAGACGTGTCTGAGAAGGGAAGAGAGGCTGATGCAGCTGAGCAGGAAACGAAGGTTGATGTGACATTCACCAAACAGGTTGAAGTGTTTGGAATTCATATTTATGCAACAAACACCACTGGTGACGACAAGTTACTCCACGCCGCCAACGTATTGGCTGAATTCATCGATAACGACGAAGACGGTGTGCCCGACAATCCGAAGATCATGATGGCTTTGATAGAGGGAAAAGGTGCTATCGTCATGAGAAAGACTGAAGGAGAGAGGCCCACGGGTCCGCGTCCGAGAGGCCAAGGTCTATATGATGAGGAAACGATCCCTGATGCAAGAGAACAGGGTAAATTCGACGGTTCATGGGAAGAAATCCTGCATATGGTGACGGACGTGGGATGGGCGGGCGCATACTCTGAGGTTTTTGACAGAGTGCCTGGCACTGAGATTTCAAATGCACTGGATAAAGCCAGAGGGGGCCGCTTTGAGGAGGTTCCGGAGCAATATCCCGATGGCGCCTGGTTTACCTATGATGACGAAACATGCGATTATGACTGCCAGAATTCTGAATATATTTACTGGGCTCTTACCTCGATACTCGGGGCACAGGATTATCCTGGACGTTTAGAGCAGATCGGTCGTGAATGGAGATTAAATACAAGAGAAAAAGTGAAGGAACAGGATCCGGCTGTTTACACTATCCTCACCAATCCGGAGTATAAATTACCGACCGTGTTGCCAGATGGGAAATACAAAGCAGAGACGTTTACGATTCAAGCTTATAGTCCTCAATAATCGCAGAAGCTATTTGAAAAAGGGAAAACTAAATATAACGGGCAATAATTATGCCAAAAATATCTCATGAGGTTTTCCAACACATGTTCAACTCTAGTCGTCCATTTTAGGACATTCATTGGTTCATTATTGCACGATTCTGTGGGGGACAATTTACCTGTATTGTAAACACAATCTGCTTTGGATATGTGTCATATCAGGCGTAGTTCTTTTGGCATATTATTTGCATTTGATAGGGATGGAGGAGAAATTACCAAGTTCAAGGACGGGGGATGATTACGAGAGCGGCGCGGATTTTGGAGTGCTTTGACGGATGATGTATTCATCCTGACTTAACAGGAGGGAACCATGAGAAAGAAAAAACCGATCGTTTGGTTCTCCATGATCTTCATCCTGAATTTGACGGTGATTTTTAGTGGCGCCGAACAGGACAAGCTTATCCGAAGAGTCACCAACCGCTCCATTAAAGATATCAATTCGATAAAAGAATATTTTCTCCCGCAGCAGCAGTACGCCCCTGGTGAGAGCATTGTCAGGTTCAAGGTGCCACTCTCCGACTTCGAGGTAGCGTATCTCATTGGTGAGTTTCAGCTCAAAATAATAGGCGCAAGCAGAATGGCGAATGGTTGCTATTTAATCAGGTTCCAAGAAAACTGCAGTGTAGAACATATGGTACAAGCCTTGGAGCGAAACCCGTATGTGGAATATGCTGAACTAAACGGTATTGGCCATATCACCGCGAACAGCTCCACCCAGATGATCCCAAACCCGTCATG
>Ga0307380_10003844_pt1 | contig 20536 bp, 29 predicted proteins | sample UN3MG_FD_202239 | JGI IMG/M metagenome (GOLD analysis project Ga0307380, IMG submission 202239) | Soil microbial communities from Risofladan, Vaasa, Finland - UN-3 | ecosystem: Environmental > Terrestrial > Soil > Coastal area > Acid sulfate soil | place: Finland: Risofladan, Vaasa | collected... | reverse complement strand
CAATAATCAATTAGCTCATGACCGTTCGTCATATTGACCGTTAGACTCCTAACACAGCTTTGAGGCGGCAGGCCGTCGATTATAAATTGCCCGCGCAATCCGACGATCGGGTTATCAATTGCAATAGGATTTTCTGGTTCATAGTAAACAAGATAAACTGGAGTGCCAGAGCCATCGGCGTCCGCTAAAGTTAGCGGCGATCCGCCTGTGTCCTCAAGAGTGATAACATCGCCAGCAATCGATTTGACGACAAGCGCGGTTCCGTTCAGGCTATCTGTGCTCCTGGTAACGCCGTCTGCTTTGATTATCATAACCAAGCCCAAGGGTTTCATCTGGCGGCCTTCACCGACTCCGACAGTGACGGTGGTGCCCGCGTTATTATCAATGACAGACTTCGCGAGACCGATGGTTAAGGCGTCCTTGCCGTTTCCGGCCCAGTCAATTTGGGCCTGCCCATCACCAGGAAAACTAAAGTTACCGCTTTGAACAAAATTTCCTCTGGATTGCTGCGCGAATTTATCGACGACCGAAAAAAGAGAGAAAGAAGTGGAAGGTGCAACGTTATTACTATACTCGAGACCGTCAAATGGATCAGGGCCAGAGACTCGGACGTACTCTCTGCCCATTAGCGATGTCCAGAGAGTACGAACGGCCTGATCGATTTCAGTCGGCCCGCCAGGAGATACCGCCTCATCGATATTGATAAAAGTTTGGAATCCCCAGGAGAGAGTTTTTTTCGATTTCACGATATTATTCAAATGCCTGCCGGATCTCTGAGGCGATTCGTCAAAAGGTTGGGAATAATCTATCGTCCCGCCTTCCAAAGCATAAAAATAATCGGTGTCGGTCGGGACTGCTAGCACACCTCGAACGCTTTCCTGCTTCAAATACCACTTTTGTTCCAGCGAAGAAGCGTCGTTTTCGGAATCGTATATCGCCGCATAGTCTTTCATAGATAAATCCCCATGTTTTCTAAATTTTAGCGGCTGGAGGAGGGGCCGGAGATATTTTTTCTATGTTTATTTTAACACGTACTAACCAAAGGATCATAATACCGAGCTTGCAGATCCATTCTGCAATAAAAATATGGCAACACCATATGCAAATCGGTCGATGAGCCTAGATATTTTAAATCGATCATACCAGGAATGCGTAGGTTGGGCACCTCCCAGAGCGTCCGCTCAACTAAATATTGTAAATCAAACAAAGCTTGCTGATCTACTAGCCCGTCAACGCTGCTTTTAAGCACGATTTCCAGAACTATGTCCCATGTTTTTCGTGCGCGGCCTTGTTCGTGCTCCACGAGCTCGCCTTGATCAATCAATTGTATCGCAGGAAGCTCCCAACCTTCGAAATCACTGAAAACTAATTTGATTGTTTGATAATTAACGACCTTGATATCGTTCGTCGCGATGAGCTGAGTCAGCACTTCTACTATTTTTGTTAAAATTTCTGATTTCTTGCTCATATTTTACGCCTTAAATAACTGGTCTAACGTGCGCTGTACCAGTCGATCTAGCGATTTTCTCATATAGGCTTCTAGACCGCCGGATAAATAATGCGTGGCTTTGATTTTCACTGATCTCATTAGCCGATACGCCGCCTCGCCTGTGCTTCGATCTATTAAATACACCTTCCCGCCGAGCTTGCGGCTAACTAAATCAAAGCTTCTCGGTGTTCTGTCTCGGTATTTATTTTCCAGTGGTATAGCGAGCCATCCATCTTTGCTAATTTTACCGCCTTCCTCCTGAATTTTCGCATAAGGAACCGACTTTGCCCTGCCCCCTAGAACGCCGACATCTACTTTTGTCGCGTCCGCGTTCACTCTATGGCTGATAGCGCGACGAAGTGAGCCCCTCCGCACTGGAGCCCTGCTTTTAGCTTCAGCTTCCACACCAATACCGATGCTAGTCAAAAATTTATTCCGGTCGATTTGCTGCGCGGCGCGAATCCACATCGATAATTCTGAAAGCTCATCAGACATTTATAATTGACCTCGGACTGGCACCACCAAATTCAAGTCTTTTATATTTTGAAATTAGCTGTCGCACGATATCAGGCATTCCCTGCTCAATATTTATGCTTTCGTCGCCTTTACTGCGACTAGTCCGACCGATATCCTCCCGCTCGTTAAATCTATAAAGCCACTCGACATATAAATCGCAAGCGAGAGATACATCTGCAGGGACATAAACAAACCCCGCTTTGTAATGCACTCGGATTGAATAACGTGAGGACGGAAATTGACCGGAAAGAAGCTCTATGGTGGTGTCGTCATCGACAATTGCAAAAGTAGAAGGGTCTTTCGGTGTCGTGAAGCTCTTAGACGGATCTAAATATAAATTAATGACCTGCGTTATTGGCCAATTTCTTGTGACCAAGCGATCCGCGCCGCGACCATCGTAGGTTTCTATTGATTCCCGCTCCGCAAACTCGCGATCGCAATACGTCTCAATCGCTAAGCTGGCAGCGTTAATCAATCTCTCGAATTTATAAGCTAAATCCTGGGTTAAAGCGGTGGATGGAAGCCCCAATTGCGTCCGAACGTTATATAGTGTGGTGAGCGCAAATGGGCTCAGCACTGAAACCACCGATCGCGCCTGAAGTCCTCCCATTATTTAACTCCACTTGGCTTAATTATTTTGTCCTCATACAGCTTATTCTTAGGTTTTTTTCCGACTTTATCGAATATCTTCTCACTGGCGATGGTTTTCTTAAACATCGATCCGTATTTTGCCATAAGCTGAGCCGCTTTCAGATCTTCCACGTCTTTTGTTACACCCACTGGCCATGGTTCTTCTAGTAAACCCCAATCTATTAGCGGGCCTGAGCAAAGGCTCTTTCCCATTCGCTCTAAAGTCAATCTAGTCATCGCAATGCTCCTTATAATGAGGGGTAAAATGGCAATATAGCAGTTACGAGATCTTTTCGGTTGTTTATCGGACGAATTCTAATGAAAGCGTTGCAAGCGGCGGCAGCTTCAATCGATTTACATTTACTCCCACCACCACCAGCCTCGATCATTCGATATCTATCGATCGCTAGTGCGACATGGGTTATACGCCGCTCCGATCCAAAAAAAAGTAAGCTGCCAGCGGCCAATGTCTCAGTCGCGTCCGGATCTTTTTTAAAAATCCGATAGAGACCATCAGCAGTTTGATCGCCTTTAGGATCAGCCCCGAAAGCCGAGAGCACCTCCTGAACAAAACCGCTGCAGTCGTATCCTAAAATTGGATCGTCTCCTCCCCACCGATATTGAATTCCTAAAAATGTCATTGCATAGCTAATTACGATTTCCATTTCCTAGTCCCTCTATCTTTTTTTCCAATTCAGCAAGTAATCGTGCTGTCTTCTCCTGTGTGCTGGAGATGTCGCGGAGCATTTCAACTATCTTGTCTTGAGTTGTATGGAAATAAGAGGGGAAGTACCAAAGTTTGCGACCCTCATCGTCCTCCTTGCGATGCCAGTCATACAAATCATCTATTTTTCTTTTATCGTCCACTGATAGTGTGCAAACATTAACTTCGTTGCGTTCGTACAGCCATTTGAGAAGCTCTGTGACTGCATATAACGCCGCTAATCCTGCAACCTCCTTATCCATGGTTCTATTTTATCCTAATCTCCATTGCGTTTAAATCCATCTACAAATATAAGCATTTTCTTTGCAGGATTAGATTGGTTTTCACGAATAAATCTAAACGCCTTGATCCCATCTCCGACAAATGGCCTATTGATCGATAGCGGCAGAGTGCTCCCTGAAAGATAAGCGATAGCAATGACATCTAGATCCGCACCAACCCCAAAATCAACTTTAAACACTCCTGATTTGCTATCATTTTTGGACATGTCTCCAAATATGATTCTAGTTAACTGCCATACCTCGCCAGCGGGCACTATTAATTCATTAACTACTTCACCCGCCGAAATATCGTCTTCATAAATTAACTGAATTCTAGTGCGTTCGGTCACAAAAGTTCCCCCTGCCAGAATGCGCCAACATAAGCTGATTCAGTAAGGTCGTTGATCAATTTAATTCGTAAAATTTTGACTCCATCTCCTAATAGATGAATATTTAGGTTCGATTGATTAGTCTCGCCATAGGTAGATATTAAGTATTGTGGCTCACCATCAGCGTCCCAGATAATACATGCCGTTGTTTGCGGGGCAGAGCTGCCGCTGGCTCCTGCATTTACCAGATAAATCTTTTCACCATCAGCGGGAACATAGTCATCGGTCAATACTGTCGACGCGGGCACTAGACTATAGAATCTCTTATCTAGGTCATACCGATATGACATTACGGTTCCCTCTCAAAACCAATTATCGTGCAAAACAAATTAGTAACCTGGCTTAGATTGTCTCGGATTAGTATTTGAAAATAATCGTCATTGCCAACGCCAAATGTATTTTGAGCCCTGATAACGAAAGGAAACGAACCAAGAACCTGACTTGCTAAAACGTGATCACCACCTGCTTGAACGTCCAAATTCCATGCTCCTGATGTTGAAAATCTGGCCTTAAGATCATCGGTGCTTTTAATTGTCGGCTCGACCGTCACGATATTATCTGTTTTTACTGTTATCAGTATACCGTTCGTTAGAACTGAGTTCAGGTTTAAGAATTTTCCGAATTTTACGCCGTTAGAAAGACCATGAATTCTGATTTCGTTAACATAGATATCAAAGTTGGCGATGGCATTAACTTTAAATATAGTCGGAGTCGCCGCACCATTGATTGTTAAATCGGTAACGCCTAGATTCGCGCAGTCACCATTAAATCTATTTGGAAAACCTGTCGGTATTACTGAAACCGAACCGGAAATACCTAATATACCCTGCCTTGGATCATCGATTGATCTCACAAGCTCAGTTTCTGTCCCTCTCCTTAAAATAACATCAAAAGAAATCGTCGTGGTGGTGGTGCCCGTCGGAGTTACAGCAAAATCACCAGGGACTATCCGGTCGCCTTTTTCTGCCCTTAATTTTGATTCAATAAAAACTATGCCGTTGTTTTTTATATCATCAGCACGCCATGACTTTTGAAAATCAGCATCGGAATTGAGTGCCGATATTATCGCATCCCTAACGGATATTTCTGGCTGCGCCGCCGCGACGTCCCCGGCTGTAATCACATAGATTAAATCAACGGCAGGATATAGCGTCGGCAAACATCCTGCCGCTATTTCAATCCTAATCGTGTCCCCGGCGTTACCCACACCTGAGCAATCGTCAAAAGTCCCAATCGCAAACCAGACTGCCGAGAATCCCGGCCTACCGAATAACTGCTCCACGGTTACAACCGCATCAGTCGCCATCCTGTTTTTTCCAGAAACTAAATCAACGTCAACCCGATGCAAGCCGTTATTGCCAGTTATTGATGTGACGGTTCGGCCATTGTGGAACGTTCCTATCGCCATCAGGATAACTCCTTATTCAAGACAATTTCATATTTCACTCCTGCAACATTTCCAAGAATGGTTAATTGCTTAACCCCTCCTTTGGGAGTCCAGCCCCAAAATCCCGCAGGCTGTAAAGTGAGATAATTAGCACCACCATTGATAGAAACCTTCAAAGTGTTTGTATCGGATTGATCAAACGGGCACTGAATAATAAATTCACTAATCGATGTTCCAGCTATCGCAGGAATTGTTATTGGAGCCACTCCAACGGTTCCATCAAATTGCTCTGTGGTGCCTAGTTTATCGGTAGACTCAAATTCTTCTGCTACATCGGCCATCGGTCTAGGCTCCTATCTGCAGAAGGCATAAAGTTCCATGCATGTCCGATGATGCCCCCTTAATTTGAGTCCCATATAAACTAACTTCTTGAGGGCCGCTGGCTCCTGCCAGGAAAATTAGGCACCCAGAATTTTCATCCTTAGTATACTCGCCTGATCCAGTAATAAATTTATGCCTTGGTGTCTCGGATTCACCATCAAGTTGTTCTATCGACCATAAAACCGTTTGCGTTGACGCACCGGACGCAAGCTTAAGGCTATATAGTTTATCTACCGCTAAAGTCGCGGTGGTGACGAGAGTTTTTAGCCCGACAGTAGGAGTTATAATTGTATCATGAGCGTCAACGTGGATGCCTGATGAGTCTCCCGAGACTGGAAGTTTTCCATCGGTTGTTAGTTGGGGCAAGATCGCTCTGCCCTGTGAGTCTTGGAAAGCGAAACCGATGATGCCGCGAAGTGCAGCCACTAATGTTGTTGCATTAAATAGCTCCGCGACTGGCGCTCCTTCTCCTGAAGGCTTTGAAGCTATATTAAAAATTTCTTCTTTATCGGACATAACAAATCTCTCCTAAACTTATATTTCTTTGCCCTGGATATGAAATCCTATATCTGTCGCTGGAGATCGTCCGGTCATTGATAGCGTAAATTCCTCAGCTTCGATTATTTTTCTGAGCGGATAAAAATCAAACCTCGAGTCCGGCGATCCTGCGTGACATCTTCCAGATGCAATTATACTCGCATCAATATAGGCCGACCAGTGACCAGCGATATTAGTCGATACATTTATGCTTGCTAAATATATCGTTTTATTAGGAGCGACGGTAAACGTAGACAAGACCGTCGGTATGCCTGGAGTCGATAGCTCAATCCCATCAATATAAAATCCATCCTGAACTGCGGATGGTAGCGACTGCAGCGCAGACCCATCTTCACGGCATGTTGTTTTTAATGTAAAGCTCGATATATCCGTGGTGACTGCGCGGACGCGAATTTGAGTATGGAAGGGAATAATAGAAAATTGGATTAATCCGGTTGCAGTTACCGTCACCGTTTTAATTAAATTCTCAACATTAGCCTCGATGACTTCATAGAATTCTAAAACTAAACTGCCGCTATCTAATCGGTCGACGGTTATAGTATTTAATAATGAATTTCCTCTAAATTGCATATAGCGATCATAGAATCCACCAGCGACATCTTTTTCTTTAAAAATATTGAGCGTCTCATATAGATGTAAAACACAAACTTTAGTCATATGAGATCCGCCAGAAGGCCGAGTATTAAAAAAAAGGGGGCCGTTAGTTAGCCCCCCTCCAAAACCACTAGACTATAATGCCGCCGTTTTTACGAAGCGATATTGAATCCGACAACAACGCTTGTTTCAGAAGCGGACTGAACGCGTCCTTGAAAATCTTTTCGCGAATAAGACGACATTAACATGCGATCGTTCTGCGGAAGATCTGCCATTACACGAACTCTAATTGGTCGTCTGGTGCCCATGAAGAACCGCTGACGGTTAACCAAAATCAAACCCGTAAAGGTGCTTGGTGCAAATGGATCTATACCAGTCGCGTCCAAAGTTTCAGGGTAAAATTCTGAAATTATCACAGGAATTCCGAGGGCCGCTCCAAGGACACCCGTAAGATTCGTGAACAGCGTATTGCCGAATTTCTCGGCTGTTGAAAATACTTCTAGACCAGTCATCTGGTGGTAAGTAGAAGCACTAGCGATCCACGCAAGGGCACTTGGATTGACGGTAAATTTACCGCCTTGCTTTTTCATCGCTTTCATTCCGGCATCTGTGAGAGTGCCAGTGAAGTCGAAGGTGCCGCCGAATGCGGAGTTATCAGCTCCAAGTTTTCTTAGGCCGTCCCAAGCTTTTCTTGCGTCGTCAGCCGCTAGAGCGACAAGGTCTGCAGCGTTTCCATTTATGATCGCCGTCTCGTAAGCTCGTTCTTGAGCACTGATAACATCTTCGCGGATTGTTGGAATTATACTTGGAGCAGAGTCCTCATTCATCTCCTCCGGGATAACTGCAAACTGCCCGAGCTTGGTGCTATCGAAGGTTAATCGTCCAGTCGGAAAAGATGCCTCGGTGATGGTGACATTTTCGCCGATAATTCTAGCGGTAGTCGTGCCGTCCTGAGTAGGATGGTGATAAGGGTTTGATGGCATCGGCGTGTCGCGAAACAATCCGGTTACTTTTCGATCCAGCTCGAATTCGGCCATATATGCAGCGGCGGTAATTTCTGAAAGCCAATCAGGATTTGCGCCTGTGGTATACGCTTTCATCATTGGCAACATCACTTCTTTTCCGAAAGGTGATGCTTCCAGCTCCTTGCTCAAGTTTTGGATTTTATCTTCTTTTTCTGTTCGGCCAATTCGATCAGCTTTCCCGCCGTAATAACAAACCGCAATTGCGCGAGCGGTATCGACGGTTTCTTTTAGATTGATAACTTGCTGTTTCACTTCGTCGGGGACATGCTTGAATTTTGGATCGCAGGTATTAACCTCAAGCAGCTTTTTAATGTTGGAGACATTAAAGGATCGCATCGCTCTTTTTTCGTCGGAGTTTTCGCGCTGGCCAGCAAGTGGGCTAGAGATCAATTGTTTTTTGTAAGCCTCGTTCTGCCTCTCTAGCTCTGTAACCCGTTCCTTAAAGCTCAATGCTAATTCTAACTCGGTGCCTGTCTTCATTTTAGATTCCCCTTTGAATATATCGATATCGAATTTAATTTTATTGGATCGGTTTAAACTAGATGCCATGCTTTCTTAATATTCTATCGCACTCGGCCCATATATTACTCACATTTTTTAGTTGGTCTGGATCGTCCCCCATTTCTGCAGGAGCATCGCCTTCTGGTGGAGCCTCTGAATTCGGAGCTGGCTCCTCTGCGGGCTCCTCCTCGACAACATCCATTTTTTTCGACATCAGTTTAACTTCGTTTATTAGCGTAGCCAACAATACATTAGTTTGCTTTATTTGATCAAGCAAAGGCGAAGTAGACTCGGCTTCAGAAGGTTGGCTGTCGACCCCACCATCAGCCCCGTCCCCCGCTGGCGGCTCCGCTGGCGGCTCCGCTGGTGCTTCTGCCTTCGCGCGGACGTTATTAACTACCTCGATGCATTCGTTTGTAAAGGCCATACCATCATCCTCAAGAATATTTAGCTCGCCGCGACACGCCTTGTAAGCAACGGAATAAGGAAGCGATGCAAGCTGCTTTGCAGAAACCTGAAATAGAGAACGCTCTGCCATTGGCAAGGAAACGATTGATATTTCAAGAAGCTCCGCAGACTTGATCACGTTCACTTTTTTATCGCCTAGTTCTTTTATCGTTTCCTCGGCCATTAGCTTGGGATCGAAGCCGACAGAAAAAGCGCGCAAGACACCGTCCTTAACCAGATCGCGGATTCGGCTGATCTCTGGATGGTCGCTGTCTGATAATTTAGCTTTAACAAAAAGCCCATCATCATTTGTTTCTATTTTAACGGCCCTGCCTACTGGATTGTCGCGATCATGGTTAAATAAAATCACGGCATTCGATGCAAAGTTATTTACCTCCCAACCCTTCGGATCGATCAAGTCATTTCCTCGGTCGACTAGGAGCAGACCGTTTTCTTGATATCGATTCGCATACCCCTCAACGAAAACGCTTCTGGTGCTATTCTTTTTTGAGTAGAAACTCACCTTTGTATCTTCGTCTGCGCTGGCAATTATTTGCATTAAATATTCCCCTTAGTCCTCAACAAAAATCATATCACAACGACAGCCAATTCGCTCCTCTGGCTCTGCACTAGGGTCCAGTGGATAAGCAAGTACATTGCCAGCATCAGTAACCCATTCACCATCTGCATTAGCAGGGACGTTATCCAACGATTCATGGGACTCCCTGACATCGGCATCTCCTGCAGTTATCCATACTTTATTAACCTTGCCGAGCACTTCCTGAGCATCGCCAAAAGCGGCCTCTCGACCAGCCATTGTCGCAACGCCTACTTCAGTCCGACTAATTCGTTCGGCTCTGAATTCAGCTCCCTCCGCGAATTTCGTGGAGACGTTACGAGTGATCTCCTGAAGCGATGAATTGGATTCTACTCCTTTCTTTATATCAGCCATGACCTGGGAGGTGGAAGTTTTATTTAGCCCCTTAAAACTTTCTATGCCCCTGGCCCACAGAAACTCTATTCTTCGCTTCTCGTTTGCGATCAAATTAATCTCGCCTGCGCGAACGGGCCCGAAGCTCGCGGTGAGGACAGCGGCGTGACCAGAATCGACAGCAGGTCTAGCGATTTCGCCGTATCGCTCGACATACTGATCTTGTAGTTTCTGCATTGCCTTTTCGATTTTTCTGTTTAGTTTTATCGTCGCCGAAGTTAGCCTCGTATCAGCTTTTTCTGGCACCAATCCTTCTAGCTCCGTTTGCATCAAAGGAATTAAAATATCTAAATATTTTGCGAGGACTCCCTGAACTAATGCAGCCATATAATTCCTCGGTTTCTGCTCCTCCTCCTCTCTTTCCTTTCGCATCAAAACGATCGCTTCTTTTGTCGAACCTCCGAGGAGCGCGCGGATCGGCTCGTTGTCTGGTGGACGCTCTGAAGGCTCTAAAACTGGCGGCGGTTGCTCCTGCAGTCCACGGCCAATTGTGATCTGCAAAACATCACCATCAATGTGCGGAGACATTTTAAAAACCTTTTGCCGAACCTCGTTTGGCGTCATGACTCCCGCCTTGATCAGACGGTCGGCCAGCTCTGCTTTTTTTACCTCGTCGTCTTGGAGAGCTTCGACGCCAGATAGATCGAACTTAATGTCGTGATCGGTGCCCAAGCGTTCGCGGAAGTGAGAGTTGAGCGAGCCCTCGATAAATGCCATCGTCGGCTTCAGAGTCGTAAGCCAAAAGTTTCTGAGCGAGAGCCGCATCTCCTGAGATCCGAGCCCGCCTCCATCCTGCAAGCTCAACTCGTGTTTTGGAATCGCGAGCAGGTTAATTAATGTTTCCCGATTCGAATTTATATATGTGATTAATTGCTGATCCGCGAGTGTGGTGGTGATGGGCTTTACGGTCACACCTTTTGGAGTGACGAGGGGCCGACGAGAATTTTCGCGGCCAGTGTAAGCCTTTTCAAAACTCCGCAAAAGACGCATCGCACCTTTTTCGTTAACGTCCGAATCCATTTCGAGCGCAAGCTGCGGCGTGGCACCTTTTAAATAAAATGAATTTAAAAATTCTTGCGAGTATTTTGCAAACAAAATTCCCGCGCGTCCAGGGATAAACGGACTCAGGCCCCACCAGCAAGCGGAGGGATCTGGTTTCATCGCGTGGAGAATTTCATCAGGCCCAAAACGAATGACATTATCACCCGTTGGGTCGCAATTCATGTCAGTAGAAATATAATAACCGAGCAGCTCGTCGGTGTCTGGCTTTAGCAGGGGACTGATCCGTTCGAACGCCACATTATGCAGCGTGTCTCCTGGCTCAGCATGATAGACCAACCCGTTACCGCCGAGAGTAAGATCAGCGACCCAATTATAAACAAGCGTCCCTTGCGATTGTCGCGGATTCGGCTGGTCAAGTAGCGTCTGCAATTCGTGATCGGTTGCTGGCGCGAATAAGGTAACACCATCGGTCACTTTTTTTTCAGTCACGATCAGGCGTTGGTTAGATATTTTCGTCGCGATCAGGTTAACCAAAATATAAACCCAGTCGGAAGAATAAAAGAGCGACTTTAAAGACTGGCGATCTATATGGATGTTTGGTTTAGATGCCCAATAACCTGATCCGTCCTGATCGCTAAACATTTCATCAGCGTTTTTGAGGACACGCTTCATCACCTCCGCGACAAATCGATCTGTGTCGTGCGCTGCCTGTGTTTTTGATACTTCTTTTGTCATTTTGTCCTCACGGCATTAATCGTCTCGATCCAGTCCCCATAGAGATCATCCTCGTCGGACAAAACATCATCGTAATAAGAAGCTATGGGAGTTTTGTTTGCCTTGATGTCGTCTAGACTTCTAAACTCAACATCAGTATCAGCATATCTCCTCGCCAGCGTCCACGCCAGCATTAGCGAGCAGACCATGTCGTCGTGATTTCCCTGAGCCGCTGCAAACTTCATATGCCCTTGCGGAGTGACGTCCATTTCGAAGGCATCAAGCTCCTCGATCAAGTCGGCGCAATGCGGAATTTCTAGGCGTTGCTGTTCGATCGCGGTTATTAGTCCGCAGACCATCTCCGACTTGCTTTGCAGAGTAAACGTTTTTCCCTCGTAAACCAGTCCAGTTAGCTCCATCTGGTCATCGATGGCAACACCGACTCCCGTCTTGTCGTGCATGACCCGAAAGCAGTCTTTAAACTTCCGCGAAAATCTAACGAGGTGTGCAATCTGGTCTGTATAATTTAATCCCCTCAGTTTTAAAATCCCGACGACTCTGCAGGGAGAGCATTCGTAATTGATTGCCGTGAAGACTGTGCTGTCGGCAGAGGTGGTTTTGCCTCTGGCCCAGTCGGCTCCGATTACCACCGAACATTTTTCTGCAGCTCGATCAAACCAAGCCGAATGCTTTCCAGATGACATGGAGAATTCAATCCCAAAAAGACATTCGGTGACACCAGTGAAGACAGAACTTTCCTCTAAAAATTCTGCCAAGTAATACTGCCGAAATAATCTATCAGGCAAGCGGAGTCTCGCTGCCTCGATTACGCTTGGAGCGATAAAAGGATTTTCTGATGTTGGAGCCGTGAGGAAAAGCGATCGCGGCTTTCGGTTGTTCAACTTTGCTAGTTGCATTTCGTCCCGAGCTTCCATGCAGTTTTTATAAAACCAATTCCGTCCGAGCGGAGTCGAGGGCACCAGCATTCTGCCCATGCCAGATGAACGCGTCCGCGTGACCGTCGTTCTGCAGGAGTAATATATTTCCTCCTTTATTTTTGCAGCCTCATCCAAAACCCATCCGTGAATCTGGTGACCCTCGATCAGCTCAGGATTCTGTCCGTGGATAAATTTGCAGCTCGTCCGAATCGATGGGATTTCAATTTCCATCGAGGAGCGTCTGGCGCGAGTGAAGGCCCCTGGCAAAATGGCCTTGAGGTTATCGTAGCCAATTACGGACTGAGAATAATACGGCGCGAGCCACCGCCAGTTTGTCGCGGGAGAAGTTGGCATCGCCGCCGCCAGAGCAACCGAACATCCCAACGTCTTGCCCAGCTTTGTCCCACACGCGACATAAACTTCGATGGGCCCGCCGGGATCGATAAAGCTTTCCATTATCATTTTTTGGATTTTTGAATGCGGCGTGGGTAAGTCGATTTGGATTTTTTGATCCATGCTTATTGCTCCTGGTGGGTTTGGAGCAATACTAATTCAGCATGACCGAATGCGCCTGATTATTTTTAAACGCATCTATTCATTCTCGGGCTCCTCGATCTCCGCGTTCACCATTGCTATCTAAGCACCATCATCCCTCCTCCCAATCCCATCGTCCGGTCATCGCAGTAATAGCAGCTCCCTTTTTTCATGGAGGCGAACAGCCATGGTGGTGTAATGGTGGTGGTGGTAGGCGGGTTTTGTCGATTATACACATGGTTCAATATAAGTTGTCAAGTCTTATTTTTTAACTGTGTGGAATGAACATTAAAAAGTTTTCGGGCACTATAGGTTTTGGTTTAGAAATACCGCCGCACCACCATTTTTAAAACTAGTAGCAAAGTTTGTTTAACTAAACGTAGATCGACGAAAACACCACAACAAAAAAAAGGCTTAGATAAAAAAAAAGAAAACAAAAAGGCGGTGGTAAAATTGATGGATGGTGGACATTGAAAAAATAATCGAATTGATAAACCAACCTTCGTTATCGGACGAAGATGTTTTTAAAATAATCGAGACACTGATTTTTTATTTAGACGCCAACGAAACGCAAGCCCTCCAACTGGCAAAATGCCTAGATCAACTAGACGCACTGAATCGCCGTTTAGAATTTTATCGGCAGGTCACAATTAAAAAAATTTAAAAACTATATCGATGCCCGCGCCGCGCCGCGCCGCTTTCCCTGGCCGCAGCTTGGGCCTCCAGGGCCGCAGGTTAAAGGCGGGCACCACTAGGGCCCCCGCTACTAGCAGGGGCCGCCTGGCCGCCTGCGCGCCGCCAGGGAAAGCCTGCCCAAGGATTGGACACCAACCAAAATTTATACACCCAAATAAAACAGTGCCTTACAAAGGCCGATTCTAAACCTAACGGTGGCTTAGGCTAAGTCCCTGTCAAGTCCTTGGGCACCCCTTTTATCTAGGAATGATAAACATATCAGTCGGTTATCATTGGCATCCGGCTTGCAACGTCTATAGTAATACAATGGCGGCAAGGGCCGCCAGGAACCACCAGGGAGCACACCATGAAAAACGAAAACGAAAAAAACGAAACCATCGCAAACATAGAATACTCAGTAGGACTTCTGGTCAAGGACATCGCGGTAATAAAAAATAAAAAAGCCAAGCCAGCGCAAGACGCACTAGCCGAAATAGAAAGCAAGATGAGGGAGCTACTAGAATTAACTTTTGATCTGCTCTAGAAATTAAACGGGGCTTCGGCCCCAACCCTGCATAGAGAAATGCGGCATCGGGCCGCACCACCAGGGAGCACACCATGAGTACGATAACCAACAAAAAGAAAATGCCAATATGGGAAGCGGATTTAAATCACCTGAGCACTGAAGAACGAAAAATATTTAACAAGCTTTCATTCTTCACGCACCCATCGAGCAGCACTGTAAAATATTTTCAAGGCGATAGCATTTCGGTAGCTGAGTTAAGCCGATGCCCCGCAAAGACACTTAACATTTTCCTTAGCCTTCTACGGCCAGAGCAGAAAGCCGAGCTTTGGAACGCAATCAAAAACGAATATAAAAAAGGCGACATCAGCAAGGCAGGAATAAAAGCACTCACCAGGGCATTCGGATTTAAAGTGAAATTTAACGAAAAGAAAAAAGAGCAGAAGCAGGAAAAGAAAAAAGAGCAGAAGCAGGAAAAGCGATACCAGCGATCATATAGCAGAAGCCCTTACGACGTACTCGGAGTAAGCCATTCCGCTTCTAAAGCCGAAATAAAAAACGCATACCGCAAGCTGGCCTTCGAACATCACCCAGACAGAAACAAGGGCTCAGCGGAATCAGAAGCAAAATTTAAAGAAGTAAGTAACGCCTACCAGCGCATCAAATAATAAAACGGGCTTCGGCCCTACTAGAGAAATGCGGCATCGGGCCGCACCACAATATAAAGGAATTTAACCATGAAAAACGAAATCAACGATGAACTAGAAATGCTAACGGCAGAAACAACTTACAAAGGCCACAAGATTTTCGGAGGAGCAAAGGTTTTTGATGGCATGGGTAACCTCTGCACCTTTTGGGTTCTGATAGGCGGCGTTCGTGTTTTTTGTCAATCAATAGAATCGGCCAAAGAATTGATCGACTAGAACTAACTTTTGATCTGCTCTAGAAATTAAACGGGGCTTCGGCCCCAACCCTGCATAGAGAAACGCGGCATCGGGCCGCACCACAACACCAAGGAGCACACCATGATTAAGGAACGAGACTTTGAGTTATTTCAAACGCTTTTTGATCGGCATGGTTTAGACGCTTACGCAACGATGTTAAAAATAATGAGCGAATTTATTGCTACCGACATTAGCGAAATGGAAACAGACGCTGACGACGCCGAGTCCTACCAGGATCAACTTGAATGCCAGGACAACGCGGGTCTTCTGAAAAATGTGAAAAAGGCGATCGACAAAGCATTATTAATCGCAGAGGGAAACTTGTAACTAAACCAGCGAGGAGAAGATAATGAAAAAACTACCAGAGGCAATAATAGTTATCTGCGTGAAGCTAACAGAGGCGCAAGCGGAGTGGGCCGATTCGAAAGGCAGCAGAAAAAGGTCTGAGGTAATTCGTAGCCTGATTCAGGCGGCGATGGATAATGAAGAATGACCGCTGGACTGGCCGCTAGAATGTCCCCGTCAAAACTCCCTGGAGCACCGCTGCAACGATCGCTGCTATACACGATAAAATGCAGATTAGCATCGCGGTGCTTTTCTGCTTCTCTTTGCTGGCGCGAATCTCTCCAGCTTCGAAACTTTTTTCAAGATCTAAAACGCTGTCCTCTATCAAAGCAATTTTTGTTAATACGTCTCGGCTTCTGTCTATAGACTTCTCGTTTCTATCAACCTGCCCCTGGATCTTTTCGAGCTTGATAAAAATCAAATTTAGTTCTTCTATCAAAACATCTCTCCAGAATTAAAAGCCTCCACCACTATCGCGATAGCTGCAGCGATGATTATATAAATCCAAAATAGAATTGTAATCACTGGAAGAATATCAGGAGTTTTTTTATCTGGCATTTAAACCTCTTTTCAGGAGGGAGAAGAAACTACGATTGCAGACCTCCGTTTGAAATGCAAAACCGTCATCGCGAAAACTAAAGAGCGCAACGCCTTGATGGTGTCGCCGTACTTTCCGATCACGCGTCCAGCGTCCTCCTGTGGAACGCTTATCAAATACAAGACACCACCATCAGATGAATCGGACGCCGTAACAGAAAAATCATCTATCCCTGTTAACAGCTTTACTGTTAACTTTATGTATTCAACAATCATAAGCCGAATCCCTTTTGAAGCTGGAGAAGCAAAAGCCCATGATTCATTGTAAGCCGACTGGCATCTCAAGGCAAAATATAAACAGCGAAATAATATGTGAATGGTGTAACGGTTCTGGTGAAGGGCAAAGCGGCTCTTATTCCTCCCCCGAAGACCAATCGCAAAGGTATGCGTCGCCTTGTGGGTCGGCACCGAGGATCTGTCCGCGATGCCATGGCAGAGGAGGTTGGCCGGATGGCGATGCGCCTGAATATCAAGAATGGTTTGACTGAATTTCTGAAGACAACGGCGAGGCATAAATGGAACATTTTTTTAAAAAATATTTTTATATTTTCATTCTGGTTTTCATCACCATGGTTTTTTTTCTGATATCGCTTTGGGCAAGCGACGCCGTTTTAAAAGAGCGGCTCAGCTATCACCAGGAGACCATCGACATGCTGCGGCTGATAGTGGAGCAGCAAGCCGACATATTTAGCCAGCTAGACCTAGATCCCAAGTGCTTGCTATAGGCGCGCTAGTGCCACCTCCAGGGCCGCAGCTTGGGCCTCCAGGGCCGCAGGTTAAAGACGGGCACCACTAGGGCCCCCGCCACTAGCAGGGGCCGCCTGGCCGCCTGCGCGCCGCCAGGGAAAGCCTGCCCAAGGATTGGATTTTATCATTTCACTTCTGAGTGGCATTGGAAAGCGATCAAGAATTCGGCTGGCCTAAACCGTGGCGATGTACCGACATCCCCTGGTGGTGGATTCCAAGCTTTTCGGTGGAGGAATTTATAAGGCGGGTCAATCGTGATCCCCTTGGCAAGGCCCTTTAGCCTTAGCTTGTTCCATTCTTGTATAGCGGCGATTATCTTCTTTAGCATTTATGGGCTTCCTAACCATTGTTTATAGATTTGGTTTGATATTCTTTCGGTCATGAATGGGGGGACTGACATGCCGCATACATAGTGAAGCCTTTTATCTTCACATAGATAATCATCTGGGAACGATTGTATTCTAACCGATTCATTAATATTCATATGTCGCTTATGCTGCCAGTGCATGGCTGGCAGGTCTGCATTTTGTGTATTAGCAGCTTTATTAGGATGCAGCTTAACCCTAGTAAAACTGCTACCTGAGCTATTAACTGACGATACTGATTTCCCGGGTGGTATCTGTGCCCAATATTCAGAAAGGCTTTCTCTAAGATGAGGCGAAAAGGATGCTTTGCAGTCTTCGATAGCATCGTTAACAGCAATAGGTTTCTCATCAAAAGAAAGCGCGATCTTAGGCAATCCAAGATCACGGCGACGAGCCACAAAGAAAGTCCGTTCTCTCCTCTGGGGCACGCCCATAAATGCAGCATTCAATAGGAATAGCTGGCAGTCATAACCAGCCTGTTTAAATTGCTGGTATATCTGTTTAACGTAGCCCCTAGCATTGCCTTGAATAAGCCCCTTAACATTTTCAGCTATCACTACCTTTGGCCTAAGCTTGTCAGCTACCTTGATGAAATCAAAAAATAGATCATCTAGTACCTGCTCTGCTTGGCCTTCTCTAAACTTCTTTTTTACTCCCCATTTCTTTTCCCTGGAACCTGCCATAGAAAAGCTAGAGCATGGAGGCGAGCCATCAAGAATATCTAGTCCAAAGAGTTCTTTCGGCAATTGGTCATCGGGAATTGTATGGAACTTCTGCACTCCCATTAGAAAGGAATGCTTAGGATTATGATTGACCCTATAGATTTTCATCATTTCTGGGTCAATCTCAACGCCGCCGATAACATCATACCCTGCAAGCTTATAGCCCATGGTTGAGCCTCCGCCGCAATGGAAGCAGCTAAAGACTTTAAGACCATTCTTAGGGATATCCTTTAGGTCTGTTAGATTCCATGGCCCTGTATGGAGCTTGTAATCGATCATTTCTTATCGTCCCATTCAAAACCGCATTTAGGACAAGTTTTGTCAAAGTTATCGAAGCTATCTAGGTCTAGTTCTTTGCTAGTATCTTTAGTCTCTTTGTCATCTGTAAGTCCATCCTCAAAATAATCAGAATCAAATCCAGTCAGATCAATATTGAAATCCATCTCGTTAAGCTTATCCAGCTCGTTTGCGATAATGTCTTTATCCCACTCTGATTTTTCAGCTATGCGATTGTGGGCCAGTGTATAACCTTTGATCTGTGCTTTGGTAAGATGGCCAAGCTTGATCACTGGGACTGTCACCAAGCCAATCCTCTTTGCAGCTAGTAGTCGCCCATGACCTTCTATTATAACCGAGTCCACCTCATTGATGGCTATAGGATCATTGAATCCATATTCGAGGATACTTGATGCGATCTCTTGAATGTTCTTATCATCATGTTTCCTCGCATTCCCCACGTAGGGAATCAAGGAGTCCAGTGGCATTTGCTCCACCTTCATAAAGGGTCCATTAAGGCGCACCTCAAGTGTCTTCATCAGCCTCCTCCTTTAGTTTCTTGTTGTAAGCATCCTGAGCAACGATATAAGCATCCCGAGCATAAGTAGCATCCCGAGCAGCATCGTCCCAAGCAGCCCAACCAGCAATAAGTTGAATGTCCATTGCATTATAGACATCATCAGCATCGTCCCAAGCGCTCCAAGTACTATCTTCCGCATCATCGGCGGTAGCATATGCGGCCAGGGCACTATCCATTTCCTGTTTCAGTTCTTCAAGTGTCTTACTCATAATCACCACTCCTTCGCAAAATGCTTCTTACCCATAGTACCAAGGCTTTCGAATTCTTGTTTGTATTCTTCTATTCTCTTTATATCGGGACGAAATTTAATAGGAAATATGGTGGTGCAATCTGTGGGAGGTGAAGCTCCCGATAAGGGGAGGTGAAGCTCCCGATAAGGGGAGGTGAAGCTCCTCGCTCGATGGAGGACTAAATTATAATGGAAAATATTTCTGTCAAAAGCAGTTGGCAGGATCGGATTCTTGACATGACGAATTGGTGATGCGATGGGGACGAAATTATAATGGTGGGTTTTTTGGGGAGATGAGCTGCGGGGATTTTTTATGAGTGATTTTTTTAAAAAAAATATGGGTGGGAGAGGTAAGCGATACAAATTTTTCAGGCCCGCGAATTAAAGTCTCTGAGCGTTCAGGCCCGCGCCAACCGTTCTATAACCTGTAAGTCATCGAACGGTTAATTGGGGACGTTATCCCCACCAGAATCACGGCTCTTTTTCGGCGGTTTCTGGAAGGCTTTGCCGAACGCCAATTAACTCGGCATCTATGGTATCCTGTTTAGTCTCCAGTACACCAACTTCGTTTACCACAGTGACGAAGCGTATCGACCCTGGTGGTAAGGCGGCCCCTTCTAGTTCGGCCCGCAGCGCGTAAGCTGTCGCCTTCAGGGCTATAGATTCGTCGTCGGATTGGATCAGCCGCTTCAGTCTTCTGGCTGCCATTTGCTTTGCCTGCGCCAGTACCTCCGCCACTGTGCCGTGTATGTCAATAATAGCTGCCTTTAATTTAGGCATCGCTACTCGCTTGGAAACGTACTGCGGGCTCACTTTTAGCGCGCGCGCGATAGCAGACTGTGACATTGTAGGGTCGTTGGCGAGTAGCCTTAGTATCGCCTGATCGATCGAAAGTGTCTTCTCTTCGTGTAACTTACTGGAATCATTGCTGTATTCACCCATCACAATCCATCCACACCCAAACCCCAAACAAAACCCCCCAAACACCCATAAAAACCCCTCATCTAAAATTACCCAAAGCAAACCAGTCCCTAAGCTCTGCTTTCAATATAGTTTCCTCTGAACAAAACTGGTAGTTTAAAAATCGTTTCAAACAGACAGCTAAACCCCTCGCCTAGATTATACTTGGGTTTAACCTAGTCGCGCCACGTTTCGATTCGTCTGGCAGAAACCCACGCAAGGAGTGCAGCACAGTGAGCGAAACAGATACCGCGATAGCAGACCTACTAGCGACTATAAAGCTCCTGCTATCAGAAGCAACGGGTATGCTCTTTCTGGGCCTGTGTTTGGGCTTGTGTCTACTCACCATCATATTGTGCAGGAGCCTATAAATGTCGAACATAAAACACCCTGATAAATTCGAATGCATTGACGACTATCATCCGGAGCGCGGTAAAGCGAGCGCCGTCAAATTGCCACACATAGTTTGCACCACCGTCGATCCAGAATGTAA
>Ga0307380_10003843_pt1 | contig 20539 bp, 15 predicted proteins | sample UN3MG_FD_202239 | JGI IMG/M metagenome (GOLD analysis project Ga0307380, IMG submission 202239) | Soil microbial communities from Risofladan, Vaasa, Finland - UN-3 | ecosystem: Environmental > Terrestrial > Soil > Coastal area > Acid sulfate soil | place: Finland: Risofladan, Vaasa | collected... | reverse complement strand
GGATGTGTTCGGGGACGCCGATCTTGCCGACGTCATGTAGCATCCCCGCCCATTCGAGCATTTGGAGCTGTGCGCCGGGCAGACTCAGCACGCGGCCCGTCAGCGTCGCCAGCCAGCCGACACGCTCGGAGTGGCCGCTGGTGTAGTTGTCCTTGGCGTCAATCGCGTTGGTCAGCGCGCAGACCGTTTCCAGCGCGGTCTGTTTGAGGTGCTGAACCATCAGCACGTTGCTGAGGATGTGGCCCCCGTAGCCGAGAACCGCCTGCGAGGCCAAGGGGTCTCCCGCGTCAAAGGGTGGCTCGCGTCCGTCGCGCAGGGCGATGACCACGCCGGGCGGGTCGTGCGAGTCCGCCGGGCGGCAGCGCAGCGTCCCCAGCAGGACATGCACGTTGCCGATCCGACGGCAGGCCGCAGGGGTCAGGTTGGCGGCCCGCGAGCGGCCGGTTCGCCGAACCGCCTCGATTTCCTCGGCGAGTGTTGCCTGGAGTCGCTCGCCGTCCACCTCGACCGGCCGAGCGGTCGTCTCGCCGCAGGTGATTGGAACGCAGCGTCCGGCGTGATCGAGGAAGAGCGCGCCGGCATTGAGCATGGTGGCGCAGCGGCGGAGGAGGGCGTTCTGGATCGCCGCCGGGTCCTGAAGGTTGGCGATGTGCTCGGTGATCTCAAAGACGAAGCTCAGTTGCTCGTAGCAGCGCAGCAACTCGCCTCCCAGCGCCTCGTTCTTCTCCGCCAAGGCCTCGTAGTCCGGGGGCAGTTGGTCGGCTGGAACGAGTGCCCGGTCAGCGGCGGACGGCGTCGTCGCCGACGGGGGCGGCCTGCTCATGCATCTCCTTCCGGAGTGGTCGGCGATCGCGGCAGCGTGTCGGTGGCATCGGGTGTGGTTGCCTGGTATGCGAAGGTGGCCGCCGGCGTCGGCTGCGCGCCGTCCACCGCCGCCGCCACGTCGAGCAGCAGTTGCGCCGGGCTGAACGGCTTGGGCAGGAACGACACCCGCGGGTCAGCCCCTCGAGCAGAATCCCGCCGCTGATCGGAGGGCCGGGCAAGCACGAAAACCCGGCGTAGGTTTCTGCACGTGCCCAAGGCGGCCGGCACCAGGCGGTCTTGCTCGGTCACCTGCACGTCCAGGTCGGTGATCAGTACATCGACGGGCCGAGCTTGCACAGCCCGCAGGGCAGCCTCTCCCGTGGTGGCCTCGACGACATCGTGGTCATAGCGGGTTAGCCACATCGTCAGAACATGACGGATGTGGGCCTGTTCACAAGCGATCACGATGCGAGCCATTCGCCTTCTCCAGCCGTTACGCTTTGGTGGTAACCACCCGCTCTCGCCGCTGCCGCAGTCGCTCCGCCCGCGCCGATCGCTAAGTTGCGCCTGGGTGAGCGTGCGGCGTGCCCCGTCGGCGAGAACCCGGTTGCCACGAGGTGAGTATCGAGCTTGGCGCGGCGGGGCTTTGTAAAGGAAACCGGCCTGGGGCGTGTGCCGACCGGGCAGACGAAATCTGGGACGATGGAGGCCTTGCCCGTCTGATAAGGGGATGCGTTCGTCAGGTTGTCCGTCGGTGGCTCAGGCTCGAAGCGACACGCGGGACGTGGCCGGTCGGCGGCGTCAGGGATTGGGCTTGAACCACTCGATCGTGCGAAGCAGGCCTTCGGAGCGCTCGACCAGAGGCTTCCAGCCGAGCTCGCGCCGGGCACGCGTGATGTCCGGGCAGCGGACCTGCGGGTCGTCGGGAGGAGCCGGTGTGTGCGAGACCGAACTGTCACTGCCGGTCAGACGGATGACCTCGTGCGCCAAGTCGATGATCGCGATCTCGCTCGGATTCCCGAGATTAACCGGCTCGACCACGTCGCACGACGCGAGCCGCACCAGCCCGTCCACCAGATCGGTCACGTAACAGAAGCTGCGCGTCTGTTTGCCGTCGCCGTAGACGGTCAGCGGCTCGCCGCGTAGGGACTGGTTGATGAAGTTCGGCAGGCAGCGTCCGTCGTCCGGACGCATGCGCGGGCCGTAGGTGTTGAAGACGCGTGCCAGGCGGGTCTCCAACCCGTACTGAGTGCGGTAGGCAGTGATGAGCGCCTCGGCGAAGCGCTTGCCTTCGTCGTAGCACGATCGGGGTCCGATCGGGTTGACCGATCCGCGGTAATCCTCCGTCTGCGGGTGGACTTGCGGGTCGCCATAGACCTCGCTGGTGCTGGCGTGAAGCAGCCGCGCGTCGCAGCGGCGGGCGAGCTCGAGCATGTTTTTCACGCCGGCCGAGCAGGTCGCCAGGATCTCCAGGCGGCGGGTCTGGAAATCGGCCGGCGAGGCGGGACAGGCAAGGTTGTAGATCTGGTCGAATCGGGCCTCGACAGGCAGCGGATTGGTGATATCGTGTTCGCGAAAGCGGAAACGGGCGTGGGCCTGCAGGTCGGTGACGGAACGCTGCTGGCCGGTCGAGAGGTTGTCTACGCCGAGGACGTCGTGACCGGCTTGCAGTAGGCGCGCGGTCAGATGGAACCCGATGAACCCGGCACAGCCGGTGACGAGGATGCGCACCGTTAACCTCCGAAGCAAGCGCGTTCACGCCCCGGTTTCCGAATCGTGAAGCGTCGCGCCGGGCGAGCGTGACCGCACCCTTCCGCGATTATATACCGGTGATCCGGTCGGCGTAACAGGCGGTGGGGCGAGGATTCTAGGCAAACAGGGTGAGCTATGCGGATTTGTGTTATTGGCAGCGGATACGTCGGGCTGGTCACAGGGGCGTGCCTGGCCGACAGCGGCAACCACGTCGTCGCGGTCGATTCCGACGAGCAAAAGGTGGCGGCGCTGACACGCGGAGAATGTCCCTTTTTCGAGCCGGGACTGGAAGAGCTGATGCACGCGAACATGGCCGCCGGCCGGCTGCTGTTTACCACCGAACTGGACACGGGACTGACCGGCGCGCGCGTGATCTTCATCGCGGTCGGCACGCCCCCGCGCTCGGACGGTTCCGCGGACCTGTCGGCGATCGAGGCGGTCGCGGAGGGCATCGGCAAAGGCCTGGCAGCACCCGCGATCGTCGTCGTCAAGAGCACCGTCCCGGTCGGCACCGGAGCGCGGCTGGAGTCGGCCATCGCGGCGCATAGCAAGCAGCCGTTCACCGTGGTGAGCAACCCGGAGTTCCTCAAGGAAGGTGCCGCGGTGGAGGATTTCCTGCGGCCCGACCGCGTGGTGATCGGGAGCGACGATCGCGAGGCGCGCGAGATCGTCGCCGAACTCTACAAGCCCTTCGTGCGTAACAACAAGCCGATCCTGTTCATGAGCCGTACGGCCGCCGAGATGACCAAGTACGCCGCCAATGCCTATCTGTCCACTCGGATCAGCTTCATCAACGAGCTCGCCGAGCTGTGTGAAGTGCTGGGGGTGGACATCGACGAAGTGCGGCGCGGCATGGGCACGGACACCCGCATCGGCCACCATTTCCTTTATCCGGGCGTGGGCTACGGCGGAAGCTGCTTCCCCAAAGACGTGCAGGCGTTAGCCAACACCGGGCGCGCGGCGGGCGTGGAGTGCGGAATTCTCGACGCCGTCCATCGCCGCAACATCGAGCAGCGCCGGGCTATGGTCCGCAAGATCGTGGACCGGCTGGGGACGGACCTGGCGGGTCGACGCCTGGCGGTGTGGGGGCTGGCGTTCAAGCCGAACACCGACGACATCCGCGAGGCGCCCGCCATCACGATCGTCGCCGCGCTGCTCGAGGCCGGTGCTCAGGTCGCCGTCCACGATCCACGCGCCCTGGACAACACGCGGGCCGTGTTCGGCGAGCGCGTCAGCTATCACACCGACGCGTACGCCGCCCTGCCCGGTGCCGACGCATTGGTGGTCGTCACCGAGTGGAACGAGTACCGCAGTCCCGATTTCGAGCGCATCCGGGCCGAGCTGTCCCAGCCGCTCATCTTCGACGGGCGGAACATCTATGACCCCGGCATGATGGCCCGCTATAATTTCGAGTACTACAGCGTCGGGCGACCCGTGCTGCGTCCGGCCTAAAAGCTCTGTTCCACAGCCGGCCTTGGGTGCCACTGGCAGCTTGTCTGCCAGTGTGATGGCCTTCCTTCGATAAGGGGCTGTTGCGAGCATGCGCATGATCTCGTTGCGAGAACTTCTGGCGGAGCACACCGCTGCCGCGGCACCCGAACTGGTACGCCCCGAGCGCGACGAGGCGCTGCGTTGCCTGGCGTGCGGTCACCGCTGCCGCGTGCTCAAAGGCCGCCACGGGGTTTGCCACGTGCGCTTCAACCGCGACGGGGAGCTGCGCGTGCCGTCCGGGTACGTCTCTTCGCTGGGCATGGATCCGATCGAGAAGAAGCCCTTCTACCACGCCTATCCGGGCATGAACGCGTTTTCGTTCGGAATGCTCGGCTGCAGCTTCCACTGCCCGTTCTGCCAGAACTGGGTCACCAGCCAGACGCTGCGGGACGAAAAGGCGCTCGCCGAGCCGCAGTTCGTCACGGCCGAGCGCATCGTCGAGCTGGCGCTCGAGCACGGCTGCCCGGTGCTGAGCAGCACGTATAACGAACCGCTCATCACCAGCGAGTGGGCCGTGGAGATCTTCAAGCTCGGTCAGCCGCACGGCATGGTCGGCTCGTACGTCTCCAACGGCAATGCTACGCCGGAGGTGCTCGAGTACCTGCGCCCCTACGTGAGCCTGTACAACGCCGATCTCAAGGCGTTTCAGGACAAGACCTACCGGCGGCTAGGCGGCATACGGGGAAACGTGCTGAACTCGATCCGGCTGCTGAAGAAGCTCGATTTCTGGGTGGAGATCGTCACGCTGGTGGTGCCGGGGCTGAATGACTCGGACGACGAGCTCAAGGGGATCGCGGACTTCATCGCCGGCGTCTCGCCGGACATCCCCTGGCACGTCACCGCGTTCCACCCGGACTACAAGGTGAACGACAAGTCGCGCACGCCGCCGGAGACGCTGCTGGGGGCCTACCAGATCGGCAAGGACGCCGGGCTACGCTTCGTATATGCCGGAAACCTTCCCGGAATGGTGGGCAACTGCGAGGACACATCTTGCCCGTCTTGCGGCGAGCTGCTGATCGAACGTCGCGGCTTCACCGTCCGCCGGAACCACATGAACGGCTCAAACTGCCCGGCCTGCAACACCACGATCCCCGGCGTGTGGGGGCCGCGCAAGTTACAAAGTGACAAAGTAACAAGGTAACAAAGAACTGTAGGTCGGGTCATCGACCCGACACGTCTCTGTAGCGTCTGGTCTCCGCCTGCCCTGAGCGCAGCCGAAGGGTGCCGGACGTAAAGGTCAGGGTGTAGCGTCCGCCCCCTGCGGCGGACGTAGAGCACAGGGTTCGGGCTGTACCGTCCGGGCCCCGCACCGGCCGAATCATGTGGGACCGGTTTCCAACCGGTCAAACGTACCCTCCACCCGCCCCGCAGCGTCCGACGCCCCACCTTGTCACGTTGTTACTTTGTCACTTTGTTACGTTGTTGCACGGGTGGTCCGCGCGGCGGACCGCACGCCCGCTCAGTCGCCGGTCGGCTCTACCGACGACTTCTCGAACACGAGCACCACCGTGCGCTCGGGGGCGCGGGTGCGGTGGGTGGCCCCTTTCGGGACGGTGTAGCCTTGCTGCGGCCCGAGCTCGATCGTCCCTTCCTCCGTGTCGAGCAGGAGCTTGCCGGACAGGACGAAGAAGAGCTCGTCTTCCGCGTCGTGCTTGTGCCAGTGAAACTCGCCGCGCACGACCGCCAGCCGGACAACACAGTCGTTCACCAGGCACAGCGACTGGTTGAACCACTCGGCCGTGCACTCCCGGACGATCGCCGGCACGTCGATCAGCGTGCTGTAGCCGTACTTGACGTCCCGATGAATCTCGTAAGCAGGTTCCTCGGCCACGCTGTTCTCCCGGTCATATTACTCCGAGCGGGAAATGTTGAACGTTGTCATTCCGAGCGCAGCGAGGAATCTGCCTGAGAAGGCGGCAAGATGCTTCGCTTCGCTCAGCATGACGTTCGACCATTTCCGCTCCCGTTAGCAAGTGTACGTTCCCCGTCACTTCAATCGTGCGGGCGCGTTTCAACACTGACGAAGTCTCCCTCACAACGCCGGCGCGTCAAGCCGCACGCGCCACGGCTGACAGAGGAGCGCGGCCCGCGAGGTCAGGGAGTATCCGCAAGCCAAGAGCGAACCTGCTGGACCGCACCAGGCGTCGAAGCGTAGGGCTGATAGAGCTTCATGAGGATATCGGTGTGGAGCACCTGTAGGGTCTCGTGCTTGAGGATGAGGCAATCGCGCCCAAGAAGGTGCAACATGCCCAACTCGTAAGCCACATTCGGATTGAATACCTGCCCTTTCTCGGGGTTATCGAATACAGCAAGCCCTCTAGCGCAACACAGCAAGCACGCAATCGGATTGTACAGGTCGTCCGTGAGCCTATGATCCGCCGCCACGATTGGATTGAACCCGAGCGAGTCGATAGTGCCTTTTAGACGCTCCAGCAATCGCGCGTTGCGCTTCCTATAGCGAATCATAATGAATACCGACCGGTCGAAGGGGAACTGCCGCAGAAACTGCTCAATCTCGGTCTTCCAGCCCAAGACTGCGTTCGGCACGAGCTCGACCGATACATCCGGAATGCCTCGAACGAATGGCATGTCTCGCGGAGAAGGGGGTCTCGGCGCCGCCGGCTGGGCGGATGGAGGAAGATACATGACGATCTGATCCGCAAGCTGCAACACTCGCCCGAGGCGTTTTCTGTACTCAGCTACGGGCTTTACTTTAGCAGTAAGCCCCGCAATCGCCTCCAGTTCTCTTTCCAGCTTGAGGAACTCACGCTTGCCGCCCAACGCCCCCACAACTCTTGGACGCACAGTGGCAACCCATGTCCGGTACGCGTTCCGAACGCGCTCGCGAAGTTCGTCATCACGCAGAGTCTTCTTCGAGTGCGCTGCGAGCCTGTCCCGCAGCGCCGCCAACTCGGCCTTGAACGGCTCGAAAACGGTCGCCGGCAAGGGTGCGGCTCCTAATCTGTGAGCAAGGACTCAATCTCTTGTTCGCCGTCGGACGTCAGGACGAACACCATGCGGCCGTCCCTGTCCCCAGCGGACATCACGAAGGCCTTCTTGATGTTCTTGTTGACGGCGTCGTTCGGGTTCTTTGGCGGGGGGATCTTTGCGCTGCGGATAAGTTCCTTGGCCTCCACAGCAGTAAAGCCTTCAACGTTTTTGTAGCGCTCAAGATAAAAGCCTGCTGCCAGCATACGATCCACATCCGTCTTTGGCGCTACCTTGCGGAAGAACTGTGCCGCAGACATGGCCTTCGTTGACCCCGTTTGCCGCTTGGAACCCGTTGCAGAGGGCCTGGAAGTCTCCGGCCGTTCCGCGGCGCGCTGCAATTCGCCCAAGAACGCGCTGATTTTCGCTTCTACGAAGTCCCTGGGGCCTGTGACCTCCAACTCACGGTCGCCCACTCGGACCCGCATCGTGACCTGTTCCCGAGTCTTAGCCATGGATTGCTCCGTATTCCTAATCTCACCGAGGGCCGCGGCGCCCGCGACCCGACAAATGTCAGTCGAGGCGTGTAGGGTAGGCACCGCCCACCATTTGGCTACGCCCCAATCGTCGCGCTGGCGGTTTCGCTCCACGGCCCCTTTTCGGCGGTCGTGCTGACCCATCTTAGCATGTGGTGGCCCGTCTTGCCGCTGTCCTTTACCGAGATCTGAGCCCCCGGCGTAGAGTACGCCCGGGGGCGCTGATCTACTGCACGATTATGATACATCTTACACCATCTGCTGTAAAGCGGGCGTTTGCCAAGCCCCGCCCCCGATTGGCCCGCTCCCGCCCCTCCGCCGGGTGCCTCATCGTTCGCGTGTACGTGTTTAGCGTCCCGGAGGGACAGAATGAACGTAGCCCAGCGTGAAACGCTGGGATCGCGTGGGCGTTGCGTACGGCGGAGTCCCGGAGGGACGATTGAAGCCTCAGTCGTCCCTGCGGGACTCGACATGCTTAGCGCGCCCCCCATCCCAGCACTATGTGCTGGGCTACGATCAGGACGTCCCTCCGGGACTACCAGCACGCTAAACACATACGTGAGTTTCGTACGGTGGGCAATGCCCACCTCTCAGAGCTGAGAGCTGATGCCTGACGGCTGATGGCTGACGGCTGAGAGCTGATGGCTGATGGCTGATGGCTGACGGCTGATGGCTGATAGCTGAGAGCTGAAAGCTGATGGCTGACGGCCGAACCCCCGCCAACAACCTGTGCCGGTCAATCTCGAATCCAACCGACGAAGCCGCTGAAGGGCTCTTCGCCAAAGTTCCGGGCATCTTGGAGGCGTTTGACGCTAGCATCAAACGATCTCATCTGCTAACCTCCACGCGCGAAGACGTGTTTTGGGCGCCACAGCCCGGCGCAAGCCATTGTCACACAAGGAGCAACAGATATGGGTGATAAGGGCAAGAAAGATAAAGGCAAAAGGGAACAACGGAAAACGGCCAAGCTCAATCCAAAGGAAAAACGGAAATTGAAAAAAGAAAAGAAGAGGAACAAATAAACGCCCAGTGCCGTCCGGTGACCTTAAATCAAACAGTTTCGTACGGTGGGCAATGCCCACCGCTCAGAGCTGAGAGCTGATGCCTGACGGCTGACGCCTGAACCCCGAACCCCGAACGCTCAAATTCCTCCGCGCCAATTCCTCCGCGCCTCTGTACTGCAAACCGTCGATTTCTTCGCGTTCCGCGCAGATTCTTCGGCGCTCTACGTCGGCCACTCTTCGGCGACCCTCAGTTTCGCAGGGTGGGCAATGCCCACCTCTCAGAGCTGAGAGCTGATGGCTGACGGCTGACCACTCCCACCCCCCTCCACGTCCCCGCGCCCATTTGCCCAATTGACCACTTGACCGCTCCCTCTCCCGTACTTCCGTGCCTCCTCTTGATCCCTTGATTCCCGCCCCCGCCGCGCCTATAATCTCTAGAAAACCCGGAGACCGCCCCATGCGCCACCGTCCCCAGCCCCGACCTCTTCACCGCGCAATACGCCGGGTGCCACTGGCGGCTTGCCCGCCAGTGCCCGCTTCCCGACCCACCCGGCCGTCCTTAGTGCGTCCGCGGTCCGATAACAAAGGTGCTCCAATAAGGGGGGCGCGCAAAATGACCACCTTGCACACCTTGGCCTCACGTCCCCGCCCACACGCTCTTATCGGAACAGCGCTTCCCCCAAGGGGCGCCTTCGCTTCGGCGTGCGCCAGCCAGCCTTTCACATGCAGTCCGCTTGGTGCCCCATCCTTCGCACAGCGAACGGTGGGGGACTGAAAACGGGTGAATGTCCGTCCCCCACCCCGGGCGCGTGGCAAGGGATGGGGCCCCCGCACGCTGTTAGGAAGACGGCCGGCGAGCCGCCGGCCGCTACGTCGGCTGTTAGCCGGTGGCACACAAGATGGCGGGCACGGCCCGCCCCACATGAAGACGTCCGGCAGGGAGACCGGCCGCTACCGCCGGTCCGCACGGTGGCCACTGCCGGCTACGGCGCGTGCTCGGTAAGCCACTCGAGCAGGGAGCCGGTGGGCGGCGTGTCGGCCGGCGAGTCTGTCGCCGGCGAGTCGGCCGGCGACGAGTCAGCCGGCGATGAGTCGGCCGGCGACGAATCAGGCGACAAGTCGCGCGGTGACGAGCCGGCCTGCGGAACCTGGGCCAGGTTCTCGACGTAGCCGTAATCGCCGGCGTCGGTCGTCAGGAGCTGGAAGTCGTTCGGCAGCAGGTCGCGGACCAGGATGTGCAGCGCTGCCCGGCCGAGGGCCTGCTCGGCGGGAGCTACCAGCCAGGCCGACTTGCCGGCTTTCCGGATGAACTCGGCGATCCAGCTCAGCCAGAGGAGCGCCTGGGCCTCGCTGGAAATGCCGCGCGCCAACGGGACGCTAAGCGCCAGTTCGGACACCGAGCCCGGCTGAGACTTCCAGCGCTGCGCCCGGCGCAGCAAGCCGGAGAACCATTCGCCTGCGTCAACGTTGCTCAGTGCGGCCTTGAACCACTCGTCGGCGGCGATTGCGCCCGCGTCGTACTGCAGACGCTTGGTACGCTGGGCCAGATCGTCCGGCCGCAGGACGACAGATCGTTTCTGATAGAGGCGGTAGAAGTCGCCCCCGCGACCGAGCACGGCCAGTTCGCGGTGGAAGTTTTCGAACGTTGCCTGGATTGCGAACGCCGCGGCCCAACACTGAAACGGGTCATTCCCCAGGGCTTCCGGCGGGCAAACCACGAAGAAGGCAAACGGGAAGGCGCGGCCGAGACTGTCGCGGCTGTCCCACACGCTGGCGACGACGACCTCCCGTGCTTGCGGAAGCCGGATGAGCAGACGCGAGGTGTAGACGCTCCCGGCAGTGCTGCTGGGGACGGAGCGCGCCCAGGCCAGCCGGCCGGCATCCATCCACTGTGAAAACGCGGTCGGCGTGCCCGGGGCGAGGTCGAGCCGACGGTACTCGGCGTAGAACGGTAGCTTGCCGTAGGCGCGCAGAACGGCCTCGTTCTTGCCCACCTGAGGGGCAAACAGCTTGCCCAAGAATTGGCCGACCCGACTCATCCTGGTCTTCGCTCGCTGCGCGTGTCACGGCCCGACCCGGGGCTCGGGGGTTCCAGGTAGCGACTGGCCGAGTCCATCCGGGGCGGCTCTCCGGGAGCGGCGAGCGGCCGGATCGGCCCCGGGAACTGTCGTTCGAGCTGCACGATCACATCGTAGGCATAAGGGAGTTCGGCCGCGCGCATCTGGATTACGGCCGGAATCCGCCATTTGTTTTCGTCACGCAAATCATTTCCTTCGTCGGCGCCGATCAGCAGCAGGAGCGACCAGGGATCACCCGGCAGCTCCCAGGTCTGCACTGACGGGGGCGTGTCCTGCGGAGCCCTCTCGTTCGGGTTGGAAGCCTGGGCCGTCGTTTTCGCGTAGTCCTGGCCGGCGAAAAGACTCCAGCGGAATTCGAGCCATTCGCCCTCCCTGGCAATACGGCCTTTGCCGTCTGCCGCGGGCAAGCTACCCGGGAAGAACCGTATCGGGAACTCCGGCTCGAGCGACTCCTTCCTCAGTAAGGGAAGGCTAATGGTGAGCTGGTTATAGATTGAGAAGGCACTCAGTCCCTTTTCGGACCTTCTTACGGTCAGCTTGACGTCGAGCGGGTCGGGCCGCTGGCCTTGGCCCAGGTCTTCGGAGTGCTTGTAAAGGAACTCCGCCCAGGCCTGGCACATCTGCAAGGTGCGGTGGGCTTCGGAGTCCGGGTTGACCGTCTCGTACAGCTCTCCATAGCGCTGCTTGAAGTCCGTCACCTCGCGCAACAACTTCAGCAGCTCGTCCGGCTCGAGAGTGTTGAGCTGGCGCAGGCGTTCCAGCGCCGCCGTGGTGTCGCGCGCCTCGCGCGTGAACACGATCGGGTACTTGCGATTGGACGGCGGACTGTAGGGCTCGAAGATCTTAGCCAGGTGGGCGGCCAGATGGTGCACCAGCAACTGCTGGCCGTACTCGGCCACGTCAAGCCAGGGACGGACAAAGTGGAAGTCCTCCGGCCGCATGCTCTGCCAACGCATGCAGGAGTCGAGCTCCCGGCGTAGTCTGGACAAATCGGGCGCCGGCGCGCCGCGGGCGGCCTCCGGGCCGAGCGCTTCCACCTGCTTGAGGTAATCATTCCACACCTGCGTGAGGCGGCCGCTGAGTACGCCCTCGGCGTCCGTGCGGCGCGTCTCGTCGGCGCTCTTCCACACGTCGTAGAGCTTGTCCGGCAGGCTGCGGTTGGTGCGCTGCAGATCCGTCAGCCGCTTGTCGATCAGGTCCAGCGACTGCTCGCCGCGGGTATCCCTCGGGAACGCGTCTTCATAGAGCACGGCTTCGCGGACCAGGGCCTCAAAGCGGGTCGCGGTTCCATTGAGCAGGCCCCCTCCGTCCTTGGCGAGTTTCTGTTGGAATCCGGGCCAATCGAATTTATCCGTCTCGGTGCCACGGCACTGGGATAACAGCTTCAGCGTGTCCTCGTCCAGGAGCTTGCGGTAATCCGTGTACAGATCGTGCCAGTCGATGAAGTACTGGTCGATGTACTTGTGCGCGGCCCCGTTCAGCGCGTCGAGCGTCTCGGCCGCGGTGGGTTGTTGCCTCTGGACGGCCTGAAGCGCTTCGCGGACCCCCCAGTAGGTGCCGAGCGTCTTGGCCAACAGGTCGCGCGTGTGATAGCGCGCCAGCAGCATCTGCTGCTCTTGCTGGCGGCGCTGCTGTTCGTCGCGGGCGGGAGCTTCCGCGGCTGGCTCGAGCGTGCGGCGTCGGCGCCGACGACGCGTGTCCGTATCCTCCTCCTCCTCTTCTTCGGGCGGTGGTTCCTCCACGGCTTCCCGCGGCGCCACGCTTTCCGCGTTGAACTGGTGGCGGTTAAAAGGCAGATCCCTTGGCGGTAAGCTGTCTTTGAAGCCCGGCATCAACTGAGCCAGACCGGGGAGGTGCTCTTCCGCTGTCGCTGCCTGGGCCCTCTTGGCCATCTCGCCGAGCAGGTACGCGGTTCGCGTCCGCTGGCTGGCGGTCAGCACGGACTCGCCCAGGTGATACAGCTCGGCCGGTTTCCAGAAGGGTCGGTCCTTGATCTGAGAGCGTTTGGCGATGATCTCGTCGCGCTGCGCCGTGGTGAGCCGGCGGTCGCCGACTTCATCCTGGACGGTCGTGATCCACGGGCCCAGGTCTCTCCCGGGCGGTCGCGAGGCGCTGATCGCGGTGAGCAACTCGACCCACTGAGTGAGGTCGCCGAGCTTGGCCTCCGTGTCGGCGTCCCCCAGGATGAGCTCGCGCATGTCCAGGAGATAGCGGGGCAACAGGTCTTCGGTGCCCAGGGCGGTCGTGCCGATGGTGACCGAGGGCTTGCCCTTGAACTGGACCCCGGGGCGCGCCTCGTTGAGCTCGACCATGCCTTGCTTGGCATAGTGATCCAACAAATCGGTATCGGGGGGCAGGTTCAGTGTGGCCCGGATCTCCTCGAGGTTGCCATCCAAAGCTTCCTCGAGCTTGTCTTTTCCCTCCTGCCCGATCGCCTGGTAGACGCTGGTGGGCCCGGGCTTGGCCGATTCCGACGGCGCTCCGGTACGCAGGGCCTCCTCGACGCTGTCGAACTCCGCCACCCACAGAGCCATCAGCTTGTTCTTCAGCTGCTCCAGACGCAGGATGCGGCCTTCGTGCTCATCATCCACAGGCGGCGGGGTCGTGCTCAGGAACTTGATGACCTCGTGGTATGCCTTGACGAATGTGCCGTCGTCGGCCGGGTAGGTGATGTTGCCCAGCTCCTGCAGGTCCTTCGTGATCATATCGAACTGCTCGGCAGCCGCGGCAAAGCGCTGGCGAATGTCCTCACCCGGCTGGTCGACCGTGCCGGCCTGCTCGAAATCGGCGCGCAGCGCCAGCAGTTGCTCGTAACGCCGCTGCAGGTTGGCAAAGGCGTCGATGAAGTCCACCCAGTACTTCAGGCGCGGGTCGGTGCGGTCGGCCCGCAGATCGGTATACGGCATCCAGCTGCGGGTGATATGCCCCATGGCGTCGCGGATGGTTTGCGTGGCGGCCTGCTCGTCCAGCTTGACCGTATCCCGCAGGATCTGGAGTGCGAAAGCGCGCGACTCACGCGCGAGCGACTGCATTGCCAGCTCGTACTGCACGCGGGTGTTGTTGCGGTCCTGCTCGCCCAAGCCGACAAACGTGAGCAGCTTGTCGAAATCGTCAACGCGCCGCGAGGTCTCCTCGGACAACTCGCCCAGCCCGTGCTGTCCGACGATCTCGCCGTACCACTGCGTGTATACGCGCAGGGCGTCCACATACGCTTGGCGCTCCTTTGACATCGGTTCGGGCACCGCGCTGCTGCGCAACTGCTGCTCGACCTGCCGGATGACCGGTCGCAGGATGCAATCGAGCACGAAGCGCGCGTGGATCTGCTGCACGTGCTCGCGCGGCTGGGTGATGCTGGCCCCGATAAACAGCATGCGCGCATACAGCCAGGTCAGCGACCCGCTGTACGCCTGGTAATGTCCGTGCAGGCTCTGGGCGAGCCTCACGTTGTCCGGCAACTGCTCGAAAGTCGCCTCGCCGGCCACGATCTTCGCGTGAGCGGCTTCACAGTCCTGGCGCGGACCGGTGACCAGGTCGTTGACGCCGACATACCCGAAGCCGAAAAACACCAACATGATCAGGATCATCGCGGCCGAGCCGATCCAGACGATGCGGCGCATGCGCTTGTTGACCGTCACGTGCTTGGCCGAGCGGAAGACCAGCCCCTGCTCGGGGAAGACCTTGTTGGCGTACAGGTCGTGGATGAAGAAGGCTTTGGAGTCGACGGCCTTGGCCGGCCGCTCGGCAATGGCGCGCCCGACGCTCGAACGGGCGAACACGTCGAAGATCGGCGCGCCTTCCTGCACGGCGGAGGTGAAGTAGAAGCCGCGGAAGAAGGGCGGCTCCAGCAAGGGGCTCTTCTGGAAGATCGTGCTGACGTAGTCGTTCAGCGGATCGCGCAGTTGCCGGAAGGACTCGGGGAAGGTCACGATCAGCCCGAGTTCCTCTTCGGTCGCCTTGCGCTGCAGGTAGCGCATGCCCCAGTCGCGCACGCGGTAGTAGAGCGTGTCGAACGCTCCCAGGAAGTCGGCCGGGTCGTAGGCCTCCTGGAACTCGCCGGGACGCGACCAGCCGAACATCTGGTTCCGCTGCTGCAAATCGACGCGGATCTCCTCGAAGAACTCGCCGAACCCGCCGGCCAGATCCATCTTCGTGACCAGCACGAAGGTGGGGAAACGCACGCCCAGGAGCTGGTGCACCTGGCGCAGACGCTCGCGCAGGATCGTGGCCTTTTGGGCGCGCTCCTCGGAACTGTCGCGCAGCAGCTTGTCCGCCGGGATGGCGATGATCACCCCGTTGATCGGGCAACGCGGGCGATACCTTCTCAGCAGCTTGACGAAGTACTCCCACTCGACCTTGTCGGTGGTGCCTTCCTCCTGGAAGGCGATGCGGCCGGCGGTGTCGAGGATGACGGCTTCGTTGCTGAACCACCAGTTATAATTGCGTGTGCCGCCGAAGCCCGGCACCTCGTCCTTGCCCAGCGGGAAGTCCAGACCGGAGTTGATCAGGCTGGCGGTCTTGCCGCAGCCGGGCTCGCCCATCAGCACGAACCAGGGCAGGTGGTACGCCGACAGGCCGTTGGCCTTCAGGTCGGCCAACTTGGAATTGAACTTCTCGCGGTAGATCTTCTCCTGCTCGGCGATGTCGCCGCGGCTGGGCCCCTGGGATTCGAGCGCGGTGCCGAGCTCGGCCGATCTCTTCCGGCGGAACATGCGCCGAACGCCCCAAAAGATCAGGAACACCACCAGGCCGACGCCGAAGATGATCAGCATCCATATTAGCCCTCTGGTGCTGCGCAGGCCGGGCACGAACCTGAAGAGAATCGAGGCCAGCGACCCAAACCCCAACAGGGCCAGCATCATCCGCACGGCCGGCGGGAGCTTGAAGAACTTCATCAATACGGTGTTTACGCTCATCATGGCTTGGGCCTCCAGGTCAACAAGCGCTCACGAGACGGGTCGATAAACACGGCCGTCACTCTGACGCGACCGCCTGCGAGGTGGGGACGTTGGCGTCCCGCGCGTAGTCGCTCAGGTTCTCGACCATCTCGCTCCAATAGCCCCAGGTGGCGCCCAGATAGAGCACAATCATCAGGAGAAACCCGATAAACACGTAAAGCAGGCGCGTAACCGGTTCGTAATTGGGATCGAGCATCACCGTGTGGTCGTCGGCCTCGGGGAACAGCTCCTTGGTTCGCGTCTGGGCGTAGGCCGGCAGCTTCGAGAAAACGTGGCCCTTGTATTCCCGCCAGGCGTCCAGGTCCAAGGCGTAACGCCCCTTGAACCCGGTCTGCAAGGCCACGTAGAAGACCATCACGATCTCGGTCATGGGTCGGACGTCGTGGCGTTCGTGCCGCTCGGCGACCTCCATTTCGCGCAGGGCCTCGTCGCACTCGGTGTAGAAGTTCTCGCCGCCGAGGGCCTCCGGGTGTCCGAGCAGGGCGACCTCGAGACAGTCGTCGGCCCACTGCTGGCGGTGCGGCCAGGGACAGTTGAGGATCATCACCTCGTCGATCAGGTAGACCAGCGGGACGCGCGCCTTGGTCCAGGCGTCCCACAAGCCCGGCTCGGTGTGGCTGCGCTGGTCCAAGTCGTTCAACAGGCCCAGCGTCTCGGCCCGAGTGTCCTCGTAGGAAACCTCCTCACCGTCCTCCACGCGCCGCTGGAACGCCACCAGGTACAGGATCACTTCAACGGCCAGGTCGTAAACGGCGATCGCCAAGGCGGTTCCTCCTCTCAGCCGCGCAGCTTCACGACAAACAGCGATAGCTTGAGTTGATCGAGTTTGGGGACGTCCGTCGGCGGCATGCAGATGAAAATCCCACGCTCACGCTCGCAGTGCTCCCAATAAGGCGGCGTGCGCGCCACGCGGAAATAGTGCTGATCGGCACTCTTGGGCAAGTTCGGGACCGTCCCGGCACTCTTGAACTCCAGCCCGGGCAGCCGACGACGATAAACCTCTTGGGCGTCCCGCGGCGAGGCCAGCTTGAAGTTGATCGAGCGGAAGAGGGCCACGATTTCCTCGAGCTGCAGCGAGCTGCGGATGCCGAGGTACATCTCGTGGTTCGGCGTGAACCACTCGTAGTCGAGCGTGACGCCGTAGCCGCCCTCCTTTTGCTCGAAGGGGCGCTCGATGTAGTCCTTGGGCAGCATGGCCTGGACCAAGGCGCGCAGATAGCGGAAGAGCTCCTCGAAGACCGGGCCGCAGTCGTCGTGGTCGTAAGGGGGGAGCTCGCGTGGGCGGCGGGCGTCGTCCCACAAGGCCACTCTCCCGATCGCCTCACACAGCAAGGTGTACAAGCCGTACGGGTGCTGTTGCGGGCTGCCGACTGCGATCCCGAAGCGCGTGGTCAGCTCGTTCAGCGCGTGCAGCTTGACCAACTGCTCCATGTCGCCCGGGGAGCCGGTGGCGAACGTGAGCGCCCGCTCAGCGGCGTCCCCGCCCAACTGCTCACAGCGCGCCCGGATGTCGTTGAAGAGCGTGTCCAGGGCGGCACACAAGGGCGGCCAGGCCTGCACCGCCAGCAGCGGCGGGACGTGCTTCTTCACCAGTGTGGGGCCGGCGGCCGAGCGCTCGATCTGCCCCAGCGGCACGCACTCGAACCCGGTGCGGTCCTCATCCCCCAGGAAGATCGCGCCGCGAAAACGACGCACCTCGATGGGCTGCGGGTTTTCGCCGGTGTTCTCGTCGTAACACTCCTTCAAGTCCACTGTGTAGCGCGGGTTCCGCCCGTCAAGCTCCATCCCGGGAGCCTGCACGTTGGCGCGGACCGCCTGAACCTCGGGGACGCCGAAATATACGTTCAGCGGCCCGGTCGCGGCATCAAACACCTTCTTGAAATCGCGCGGGCTCAACGCACAGTTCTCGGGGGCCTTCACGTAGGTCCCGTCCGGCAAACGCAACTCGCACGAGCGGATCTCAAGCAGATTGTTCTCAATGGCCTCCTGGGCCAGGTCGAGCGACATCCAGCCCCAGGCGTGGGGATGGACGGCGTCGATCGAGGCGCCGCGCAGGGTCTCCAACTGGCGAAATGCGGCCTGCAAGTGGTGCGGCCGCAGGAACTGACCTTCCGACCAATGCACTTCCGGCCAGAACTTCATCTCGGCACCCTGATGTTCACCATCGACGATTGCGCTCCTGGGTCAATGGGCCCGACCAATGTCGGTATTGTAGCGTGCCGACCGACCCGTGGCAGCGCACGTGGCCAAAAACACTCTGCTCGGTACGCCGGCGAGCCGCCTCATCGCGTTCCGGCGCCGGTTCCGGGGAGTGGAACCGTGATGCAGCGCCTCAGCCGGCCGGGCTAGCGCGTGCCCAGCGGAGTCATCGTCGTTCGGCCGACCTTGACCAGGATCTCCTTGTCCCACGTCGGCGGTTTGATCAGCAACGGCTCTACGTTGCTGACCTCGTTGCCGCGGTGGAAGCGACCGTAGATCGCGATGCGGGCCGCGGATGCCAGCGACTGCGGATGATGGATCGACACTTCGATGCGCGGCTTGCCGCTCTCGCGAACGCTCAACAACGAATCGCCCTTGCGCGTGTCCTGGGTGCTGGGGTCCCCGGGTCGCAGGGCGTAGATGCGCTCCGCGGCGATGGTGATACTTTCGTTATCGCGGTCGCGGGCCGCGAACCAGGCATTGGCGCGCATGGTGCCGTTGGCGATCTCGCGGTGGTTCTGGACGTCCTCCTTGGTCAGGCAGACGATGTCCACGGCGAGCTGGTCGCGTGTGCGATCGTCGTCCGGGTTGTTGGCATCGGTGTTGATTACCTCCTCCACCTCGAAAACGATCGTGTAATGGCCGCAGCCGGCCAGCACCAGCAGCAGCCCCGCAACCAGAGCAGGACAACAATTCCTCAGGATCATTGGTTCACACTCCCTTTCGCGTGTCGCAATTATGGTCGCATGCGTCCGAGAAACACAGGCTTTGCACGTGCAGCCGTTTGGCGCCGGGCCCCCGGCGCGATTATCGGACAACCAACTGCGTCAGTATGGTCGTCGCCCGGGCAAAATCAAGCTCGGGGCCCCCGCAACGGGCCGCATTTGACAAAACGTGCCGTAGCTTTAGATTGTTCTGAAAACTTTGAGGAGCCAGCCGTGCGGAACGCGTTCGAGGAATCCAAGACGCTCCTGGTCCGGCGCTGGGGTGAGATGGGCGGCTACTGGGGCATCAACCGCACCATGGCCGAGATCCACGCCCTGCTGTTCGTCACGCGCCAGCCGCTGTGCACCGACGACATCATGGAGCAACTGAAGATCTCGCGTGGCAACGCCAGCATGAACCTGCGCGCCCTGGTCGATTGGGGTCTGATCGAGCGCGTGCACAAAATCGGTGACCGCAAGGAGTACTTTCAGGGCGACACCGATGTGTGGCATATGTTTGAAACGATCATGCGCGAGCGTCGCCGGCGCGAGGTCGAGCCCATCATCACCACCATCGACCGCTGTCGCGAGATGGTCGCCGGACGCCCCGCGGGCGCGCAAGAGGCCGACCCGAAAGACATCAAGGAATACCGGCGTCGGCTGGATGAGCTGCGCAACTTCCTCACGACGATGGGCACGCTCTTTGAGCTGGTGGTACGCTTCGGCGACGCCGGCATCGGAAAGCTGAGCCGATTGCTGTCGGCGCCGGCCGGACGGAAGACGCGGACCCGCACCGCGGGCTCCCGCACGCTACCCCCTACCGAGGTTCCATGATGACGAATCAAGAACTGGCTGAGGCCCTGAAGAAGACCGCCCTGCTCGAAGGGGAGTTCACGCTTCGCTCGGGACGCAAGAGTCGCTACTACCTGGACAAGTACCTGTTCGAGACGCAGCCGACGCTGCTACGCGAATTGGCCAAGCGGTTCGCACGCTACGCAGATGAGCGGATCGATCGCATCGCCGGGGCCGAGCTCGGCGCAGTTGCCCTCGCCACGGCAACCGCGCTCGAAACCGGCAAGCCGTTCGTCATCGTGCGCAACGCGAAGAAGGCCGGCTACGGGACCGGCAAGCTGATCGAGGGCAAGCTCGAAGCCGGCGAACGCGTACTGCTGGTCGAGGATGTGGCCACCTCCGGCGGGCAGGCGATAGAGGCAGTGAAAACTCTCCGCGACGCCGGCGCAACCGTGGACCGGATCGTGGTCGCGATCGACCGGCTTGAAGGCGCCCGGGAGAGCATCGAATCCGCTGGGCTGCACTTCGAATCGCTGTTCACGACGGCGGATTTCGGTATCACGCCTGACAGTCACGGGTAAGGTGGGCAGTGAGGTCGCGCGAGGGATGACGGTTTTGGTGTCTGCTCCAGGACCTCACTGCCCACCCTACTCAATGGCGCGACAGTCTCTGCGCCGATGAAGGAGGAATCGATGCCCCCGACGCAGGCGACCATGCAGAGCGAAGCCGAGTTCCCCCGTCGGTTTGTCGCCGCGGATGCCGACTTCGGCGAGTGGGCGACGGCCGAGGCGTATTACCGCGAGCTAGCAGAGCGGCCGATCGAGTCGGTCGAGCAGCTCGAAAAGTGGCTGATGGACTGCAGCGAACTCGACGCCGGCTTCGACGAGGAGGGCACGCGGCGATACGTCGATATGACCCGTCAGACCGACGATCCCGAGCGCGAAAAGCGCTACCTGCACTTCATCGAGAACGTCAAGCCGAAGGCCCAGCCGTGGCACGACAAGCTGCGGCGGAAGTTCGTCGAGCTGGCCGGGCGGTTTTCGCTGCCGCCCAAGCGCTACGAGGTTTTGGAGCGCAGTCTGCGCAACGCGATCGAGCTGTACCGCGAGGAGAACATCCCACTGTTGACCGAAGACGAGAAGCTGCGCCAGCAGTATCAGAAGATCACCGGGGCGATGACGTGCACCTACGACGGCCGCGAGCAGACGCTACAGCAGATGGCCCGTTACCTGGAGGAGCCCGACCGGGCGGTGCGTGAGGAAGTCTGGCGGCTGGCGTCCGACCGCTTCGTGCAGG
>Ga0307380_10003841_pt1 | contig 20542 bp, 12 predicted proteins | sample UN3MG_FD_202239 | JGI IMG/M metagenome (GOLD analysis project Ga0307380, IMG submission 202239) | Soil microbial communities from Risofladan, Vaasa, Finland - UN-3 | ecosystem: Environmental > Terrestrial > Soil > Coastal area > Acid sulfate soil | place: Finland: Risofladan, Vaasa | collected... | reverse complement strand
CAGGCTCAGGTACTTGACTATTTTCAAGATATGGACTTGACAAACAGAGCTGCGATAAAACCAGCCAGAGTGGAAAGGCCCACTACAGTCCCTCCCTGCTCGAAAGCCTCCGGGAGCATGGTCTCGGCGATCACGGTCAGCATGGCCCCGGCGGCCATACCTCTGATCACAGCCAGGAAAGCATCAGAAAGGCCCTGGAAATACAGATTTCCCAAAAGGGCGCCGATCGCGGTCATCAGGGTAATGGAAGTCCACATGAGCAGAATTTTGTATTTTGAATATTCTTGATTCCGCATCACCACTGAGCTCGACATAGCCTCTGGTAAATTGGACAAGAAGACTCCGGCCACGAGAGGCCACGGAAGCCCCTCTTCAATTGTTACTGAAATGCCGATAACCAGTGATTCGGGTATACCGTCCAGCAGGATACCGAGCCAGATCCCGAGAGTCGCTGCCCCTGCCTGTTCCTTGACAGCCTTGTTGATATCCAGCGAGGTCGGGGTGAGATCATAACTTTTTAAAAAAGTAGAAGCCTTTTTCTTCCATTCTTTGGCTGTCTTTTTCGGCACTATGGCTTTTTTGACCAGATCATCGCTTCTTTCTTTCATCAGGGTTTTTACGGCCTTTTTTACCTTTTCGGAACCTGTCAAGAGCGTATCGAAATCTTCCCTGGAAACCCTTAAAAGATTCGTTTTTTCCAGGGCAACTGCCGAAGCTGTCCTGGGGTTGTCAGTCAAGAGCGCCATCTCGCCGAATGTGTCTCCCGGACCCAGCCTGGCAATGGATTTCTCTTCACGGACAATTTCGACTGTCCCTGATTGAATCAGGTAAAGGGCGCTTCCTCTGGTTTCTTCTTTAAACACCAGCGCACCTTGCTCTACGGCCACTTCATCCACATGGGGAACTAATTTGGCGATTTCCGTGGGGTCCAAAGCCTGCAGAATGGAAACACCGCTGAGACACTCCAGAATGGCTTCCGCCCTTTCTCTTTCCCTCTTGATCACCTGCCTGAGAATGGTCGATGCCTTGCGGAAAAAGCCGCCTTGAGAGTTAAGTCCCTGGTTGAGAATTTCATAAAGGAGACCTCCGAGCACGCATCCCAAGGCCAAGGGACCGAACCCGACCATTTCAAAAGAGTGCGCCACGATCTCGATAGTCAGGGCAAAAAGAAGCGCTCCTCCTCCAAAAGCCATAAAGGCCGAGGTGATTTTCTCATTCGGCCTGGTTGACAGGCCGATCACAGAACCCATTGGAAGGGACACGGCTGAAATGAATCCTATCAGGCCTGCCGCCAAAACCAGGTTGTCCATTTCTTCCCTCCTTCTTTACTTCAGACCAAGAGGAGTTTAAAGCAGGAGCCCCTCAGACCTCTCCGTACTCTCCCTGGATCTGGCCTGCTCCAGGGCCGGGGTAGTTGGGCGAGTAGTGCATCCTGCGCTTTCCGCGAATCTGGAGCTTATCCCCCTTGACAAAGAAATCTCCGCGCACCGAGAGGTGTTCTGTGAGACGGGCCCGCCATTCGAGCACTTTTGCGCTGCAGCCCGGCACACCGGCCAGGTCTTCCAGCTCGTGCGGGTCATTGGAGAGGTCGAAAAGCTGCTCGCTGCCGTCATAGGCGCAGTAAACGTACTTCCAGTGGCCGTCTGTGAGAGCGTTCCAGTGGTTAGTGTCCCCGTAGCAGCGGTCGTGTTCGAGATCGAGCACCTCCCGCCATGAGCGGTTTTCTCCACGCACGAGCTCGAGCAGGCTCCTACCGTCAAGCCCCGCGATACCGGGCGCTCCGGCGGCATCGAGCAGAGTGGGCAGGATGTCCCGCAGCTCCACAGGCTCGGCTCTTTCGCCCCCGCGCCTGTCATCCATGCCCCAGGTCCGCGGCCAGCGCAGGATCAGCGGGACCCGGGCGCTCCCCTCGTAAGCGTAAGTCTTGCGCCAGAGGTTGTGGTCTCCCAGCATGTCACCGTGGTCAGTGAAAAAAACGATCAGGGTATTGTCCAGGATCTTCCGGCGCTCGAGGGCTGCGAGGATCATTCCGATCTGCTGGTCAATGAAGCTTACGGAGCCGTAATAGCCACGCCTTGAGCGCCGCACAGTGGCTGGATCGAGTTTTCCGTGCCAGATATCGTTGCCGAACTCCTCGGTAACCGGCTCGTAGCGCTCGGCCCAGGCCCCCACAACAGGCGCCGGCATAGTGGATTCATCATAGGCCTCCCAAAACCGGGCCGGCGGGTCGTAGGGACTGTGCGGCCGGGCGAAAGAGACCTTGAGCATGAAAGGCTCGTTTCCCTTGTAATTTTCAATGAACTCTACCGCTGTCCCTCCGGTCCAGCAGGTGGGATGCAGCTCCTCGGGCAGGGCGTAAGGCTTGCTGCGGTAGTCGTTCCAGCCCAGGCCGGTGGTGTCCGGGTCCAGATCCGGGGCCTGCTCTTTGAACCACTTCCGGTAGTCGCTTACGAATCCCGGGCTCTCCACCCGGCCTGACTCATCGACCAGGGTGGCGTGGAAGCCGTGCAGACTTTTCTGCGGAAACCAGTGCATCTTGCCGATACCGAAAGTATAGTAGCCTGCCCGGCTTATTTCAGCCGGCAGCTCGTGAGGGTAATATCTGGCAACCCTGCCGTAGCCGAGCATCCCGTGATTCCAGGGCGAAAGTCCGGTCAAAAGGCCGCTGCGCGCCGGGGTGCAGCTAGGGGTCGAGGTGTAGGCGCGCGTAAAGCGCACTCCCCCGGCGGCGATTTTATCAAGGTTCGGCGTGCGGATCACCGGGTTGCCGAAACAGCCGACACAGTCGGCGCGGAGCTGGTCACACATCAGATATAGAATGTTGGGCTTTTCCCGGGTCACAGGAAGTTTGCCATCCGGGCAGGCAGCAACACCCAGGGCGGCCAGCGCCGCTGAGCCTGCCCCGGCCAGCCGCAGAAACTCCCGGCGGTCGATAGCGCGGTTCCCGCTGGTTTTATCCATTTTGACGATCCTCCGGCCCTTGCTTTGGTTAAATGGTGGCAGGACACGAGGGGGTTTAAGCGATAAAAGCTCAGCTTGTCAGCTTTTAATAAGTTAGACAGAACCCGACAGATGTCAATTTTTTTGTCCTGCATCGGGACAGCAAAAGTTTTTAAAGATTGAATCACTGTTGTCATGCTGTGCCGGACTTGGACCCTTAATAAATAAATTTCCTGCAGCGGCCTGACATATTATTTTAAAGAAATTGCCGGAAAGCTATCTCTCCATCTTTTTCCGGTGAATATCCACAAGATCGGGAATAAAAAACATGTCCCAGGAGCTTTTGAGTAAACCGAAAAAATCCGAGCTGATTCTTTTGGAGAAGTTTGTCGCCAATGCAGGACATGAATTGCCTGCTGAATCTTTAGCGCATTCAGGCCTTTTGATTTATTCCTACCCAGGGAAGAGGCGGGGCCCTGCACAGCTTGTTATTAAAGGCAGAGTCTTTGAGGATCTGGCGGCTTATCTTGCAGGGTCTGCTCCGGAGATATATGCTGCTCTCGTGGCTCTGCTCAAAAAAGGGAGCCTGCTCCTGGACTTGGATAGAGGTCTGGCCTGGAGGCCCTATGGGCATGATACAAGCCCGGACACGGCTAAAGTGCTGGAGGCGCTCCGGACAATGGCAATCTTTCCCAATAGTTTTACCAATCTGAAGCGGAAATCGAAAGTTGTCTCTATCATTCTGGGGGGAGGGAAAGGCACCAGGATGAGATCGAAAGACCTGCACAAGGTTTGTTTCCCTATTGCGGGCCGGCCGGCAATCAACCGGCTGCTCGACCAGATCGAGTCGGTCGGGGTCAGCGAGCATATCATAGTGGTTGGAGAAAAGGGGGAGCAGGTGGTCCGGGAGGTCACCGAGGTCAGGGACAATGTGTCTTTCGTGTACCAGATTAACCAGAACGGCACAGGGAACGCTGCCAAACAGGCAGCATACCTTCTCCTGAAAGAAGGGGTCGAGGGAGATGTGCTGGTTATCCTCGGGGATAAAGTTCTGGAAAGAGATGTCCTGATCCGGCTGCGGGATCACTTCGAGCAGATCAAAGCGGATCTGGTCCTGGTTACCGCCGAAAAAAAAGACTGGCCTGATTCGGGACGAATAGTCTGCGACACTAGCGGCCGGCCGTGCGATATAATAGAGAAGCGCGATATCCAGAAAATGCATCTTTCCTATCGGCTCCTCGATTTGAAAAAGCGAAAACCGGGGACTTCCTCACGCACTCTGCTCAAGGAAATAACCAAGGTCGTTCCTTCACTGCCCAAAGCGAGAATCATGTTTCCGGAGCTGATGAAATTTCTCGAGAAGGGAGCTTTTGTCCCGCTCGAAAAGCTCAAAATTCTGATCCCGGAAGATGATATCTATTACAGGATGCAGCAGGACGGGGAGGCATGTTCGCTCTCGGCAGAGGAGCTCGAGCTCGTCACTCCCACGATTAACGCCTCTGTTTATTTATATACAGCGAAAGCATTCTATAACTCTGTTTTTGCCATCCAGTCCGACAATGCCCAGAAAGAGGAGTACCTCACTGATGTTGTGCGCATCCTGGCCCGGGACAGCTCCCGGCCATGGAAAATCTCGACCATCCCGGTAAACAACCGCTACGAGGTGCTGTCTTTCAACAATCCGGAAGAGCTGCTGGCAATCGAGGAGTATTATACCCGCAAAGAATTTCGCAAGGATGTATCCGTAAAATTGTGCGAGAGAATAGACGAGAAATACCGCCAGCATGCCTTGCGCTCGCCGGATGAGTGGCTGCGGATATTCGATGATTTCGGACCCGGGGTGAGACGCCGGTTCGAAGAGATTTACGGCGAGGATGAAAGAATATTTCTGGAACGGCGCAAAGCGTATCTCGATGTACTGGATAAATATATCAGGGTCTACGGGAAAAACGGCCCGGTGATCCTGGCCCGCAGTCCGGGAAGGGTGAATCTCATGGGTCGCCATGTGGAACATCGAGGCGGATATACCAATTATATGACAATCAACCATGAAATGATACTGGCGGCCGGGGTCAGGGAGGATGACGTGATTAATATCCACAATGTGGATGCCAGGCAATTCAGGCCGCGCTCGTTTTCGATCGGCAATGAGATTTCATACCTGCCCTGGGATGAATGGCTGAACATGATCGATTCCGAGACTGTGCGCAGGATGATCCATTCCAGCCAGGGGGACTGGTCGAATTATTTCAAGGCCGCTGCGCTCAGGCTCCAGGAAAACTGCAGGGACCGGCTGCTGTATGGGTTCAACGGGGTGCTGTCCGGGCAGATTCCGCTCGCTGCAGGCTTGAGCTCATCCTCCGCGGTCGTCGTCTCGGCTGCCGAGGCATTGACATTCATCAACGGCCTCTCCCTGGTTCCCAAGGAGTTCGTGGACCTCTGCGGGGAGGGCGAATGGTTTGTGGGCACGCGCGGCGGAAGCGGGGATCATGCGGCAATGAAATTCGGGGAGCGGGGAAATGTGATCCACATGGGCTTTCATGAGGTGCGCATCGAGGATATCATTCCATTCCCGAAAGATTACCGCCTGCTGATCCTTCACTCATACCAGTACGCCAAGAAATCGACCGGGGCGATGCAGAAATTCAATGAGAAAGTGGCCACCTATGAGATAGCCCACGAGCTTGTCAAGCTCAGGTTCCCCCAATTCAAGGACCGTCTCCGGTATTTCCGCGATATCAATACCGGGCACCTGGGCCTTGAGCCATACGAAATATACGATATCTTCTCCGCAATCCCGGAGCGGATTACTAGAAAAGAATTAATGAATATCCTGCCCAGGGAGCAAAAAGACCGCCTGGAAAAGATTTTTTCATCACATAGGGAGCCTGACGGGGGTTACCAGGCCAGGAGAGTGGCCCTGTTCGGGCTTGCGGAGATTGCGCGGGCACGGGAGTTCGCCCGGTTAATGAAACAGGGGGAAGTCGAAAAGGCCGGAAGGCTGATGTTCGTTTCCCACGATGGAGACCGGGTGACCAGGCTCACCGCGGATGGAAAACGCGCCAGGTACCATGACTCCCCCACAGACAAGCAGATAGCGTCTCTCAGAAAGCGGCTCGCCGCCGGCGACCCGGATGCCGCGCTTTATCTTCAGCCCGGCGGGTACGAGTGCTCGACCCCCTTGATAGACGAGATGGTCGATCTCTCCTCCACGATCCAGGGGGTGATCGGGGCCCAGCTTTCCGGGGCCGGGCTCGGGGGCTGCATTATGGTGCTGGTCAAGGAGGAGGCGGTCGAGCTGTTTCAGCGGAAAATTATCGAATCCTTTTACGAGAAGTATAACCTGCCTCCGCACATTCTCAACTGCAACCCGATTGCGGGCTCGGGGATATTCTATATTTGAGTATAAGTTAAAAAAGATTGTGAGTAGACACCTTGCGAATTTAGAAATACTTTTTTATATATAATATAGAAGCCAACGCACCAAATATTTTAAAAAAAATTAAAACTATAGAGGTTAAAAAATAATGAAAGATATAGATAATTGGAGGCCGGGAGTTTTAAATAGAAACCAACTAATAGAACTTGCTAAAGAAGAGCATATTATATGTTTAAATCCAGAAAAAATTGAAGATCCATCTTCATTTGATCTTCATATCGCAGAGGATGGATACATAATGAAGGGTTGCGTTAAACCCCAAAAAAATTTAGACATACCTCAAATATATAACAAATTTAAAAAAGATAAACTCAAATTTGAAAATGGAGAAATATCTCTAGAAAAGAGAAAGACATATCTTTTCCAACTTGAAGAATCATTAAATTTGAAAAAAACACATATTGGGGGGCGAGCTACAGGAAAGAGTACTTTTGGAAGGCTTGACATATTGACAAGATTAATGACAAATGATTATAATAGCTATGATATAGTTGAAGAAAACTACAGTGGTTCATTGTGGATAGAAGTAACCCCGATTACTTTTCCAATCAGAATCAGAAAGGGTATGAGTCTTAATCAGCTTAGATTATTTAAAGGGAATCCTTCTGTTAGCCGTATTGATGACCGTGAATTACTACTTTGGGGAAATCTTATTTTTGACGAAGATGGTGTTCCAAAAGAAAAAGAAGATGAAAGAAATAACCTTACTTTGAGTTTAAAGGAGGATCCTACAAAAGGCAGAAATATTTGTGCCTATGCGGCGAAAAAAGAAGAGTCTCAAAAAGAACATAGGGAAATTGACTTGACAATTGAATTAAGGCAAGAGAATTTATATAATAAGGAAGATTATTGGGACGAATTGGCTCCTACTGAGGAAAAACCAATTGCATTGGAAATAGAACCAGAAAGGTTTTATATTTTTAGATCTCGTGAGAGATTTAAGCTTCCTAAGTCAATAGCAATTTACTGCCAAGCTATAACAGAAACTCTTGGTGAAATAAGAATCCACTACGCCGGTTTTGTACACCCTCTTTTTGGAGCGAATCGTGAAGACAATAAAGGTGCTCCATTAATGTTTGAAGTTAGAGGCCATAATATACCAACTTTTTTGCAACATGGGGAAACATTGGCAAAGCTTGAATATTATTTCATGTCTCAAGATGCAGAAGAATCAGAAAAATATGCTGATTCATACAGTAACCAGGAATTGAAATTATCAAAGTATTTTAGAGAATAGTTTTAAAAGTGGGGTAATAAAATGTTTAATACGGTGCATATTAACACTGAGGTTAGAATAGTAAAAATAGGATGTGGGGATAAAATAATCAACGAAAAGTATCATGGTGATTTGAAAAATTTAATCGAAATGTTGGATGAAAAATATCCAGGGATTGATAAATGGTTTGATCAGAAAGTTGTTCCGGGATTAAAAGAAATGGAACGTTTTGCTTTTATTGTTTATGCAAAAGAAAATCCTGTAGGTTTAACTATTGTTAAGAAGGGTGTAGATTCAAAATTATGTAGTATGCGCATTAGTCCGGAATATCAAGAGAAAGGAATTGGAAGTCTTTTAATGTCATTGGTAGGAAGAGAAATTAAAAATTATGCTGGTGAATTATATTTTACAATACCTGAATCTATTTATGAGGATAAAAAGGCCTTTTTTGACAAATTGGGTTTTAAAATGCTGGGAGAAGCTGGAACACAATATAGACTTTTTGATAAAGAACTTGAATGCATTGTTGATGCTAAGATATTCTGGAAGAATATTTTAAGTAATATAGAAAATACAATTGGTAAATTTACAATAATTGGTAATCCTAGTCACCCAGATCTTGTTGTGAGCATTAAACCGGAATTTGCTGATAAAATTAAAGAGAAAAAAAAGAAAGTTGAGCTAAGAAGGAAATTCAGTAAAAAATGGAAAGGTGCTTATGCAATGTTATATGCCTCTGAGCCTATTTCTGAGTTTTTTGGAGAGGCAAAAATATCTGATATAATAGAAGATAGTCCTAATGAAATATGGAATCTGTTTGGTTCGGAATTGGGTGTTGATAAAGGGCAATATTATGAATACTGCAGAGGAATTGACAAAATAAATGCTTTAGTATTGTCTGATATTACAATGTATAAAAACGGTATCTCTAAAAATCGTGTAGAATATTTACTAAATAAAGAACTTAAAGCTCCTCAATCTTATTCAGTTATAAAAGAGGGTACTGCATGGCCAACAGCCGTTTCTCTTAATTATTTATTATTAGCTTAATTTGTAATTGCTTTAAATTTGTTCTGTATCTCTATATTTGTAGCACTTCTATTTTCACACCAGTATTTCAATACTGCCCTCACTGTCCATCCGCTTGAGCTTGCGCCAGGGGTTCGCCGGGCTGATACCCAGGGCTTGCGCGGCCCGGCTGCGGTTGCCCTCGAGCTTTTTCAGCACCTCGAGGATATGCTCTTCCTCTATTTCCGCCAAGGTGCGCTTGAGCGGGTCGCCGCCGGCAGCTCTGTCCGGGCGGGCATGCACTATGCCCGGCGGGAGGTATTCGGGCAGGATCAGGCCGTCCTTAGAGAGCACCGCGGCCCGCTCGACAGCGTTTTCAAGCTCCCGCACATTGCCGGGCCAGGAGTGTTCCTGAAGGTAGTCCAGGCAGGTGGCATCCAGACGCAGGTTCTTGATTTTCAGCTTTTCGGACATCCGCTCCACAAAATGTCTCGCCAGGGGCAGAATGTCCTCCTGGCGCTCGGCCAGCGGCGGAACCTCGATCTCGATCACCCGCAGCCTGTAGAATAGATCCTCCCGGAATGAGCCCTCCCTGACCGCTTTTTCGAGATCCCGGTTGGTGGCCGAAATTATGCGTATATCCACTTTCCGCGATTTGCTTTCACCCACCCTTTTGATTTCCTTTTCCTGAAGCACCCGCAGGATCTTAAGCTGCATGGCCGGCGTAATATCGCCTATTTCATCGAGCAGGATCGTGCCGCCCCCGGCTTCCTCGAACAGCCCCGCCCGGTCTGAGACCGCCCCGGTGAAAGAGCCCGCCTTATGGCCGAAAAGCTCGCTTTCGAGCAGTGTCTCCGGCAGGGCGCCGCAGTTTACACCCAGGAAAGGCCCGGAGCTGCGGCTGGAACGGTGGTGGATGTATCGGGCGAGGACCTCTTTGCCGGTGCCGGTCTTGCCGGTAATCAACACTGCGGTGTCATAAGGGGCGATCCGGTCCGCCAGCTCGACCACCCGCTCGAAAGACCGGCTGCGTACCTCGACAAAAAATGGATGCAGCGAGCGCTCGAGCAGGCTGATTTTCTTGCGCTGACTGGCTATTTCGCGGCTTTTCCGCTTCAGCTCCTCGGTCAGCCGCTCGACCTTGCCTTTGACATCCTCGGCTTCAAACCAGGTCAGAAACGGCTCGATTTCAGCGCCCCAGGAAGCGCGGTCCCGGCCCTCGGCAAAACAGGTGCGGTCGCCTGTCACCCTGCACTTGCGCTCGATAAAGTAAATATCGGTCTTCAGGCAGAAAGAGCAGTAGCCGCTGGCATAGCCCACCAGCATCCAGCAGGCCGGGTGGCCGGTCCGGCCGAATTCTATCAGGTGTTCCTCGGCTTCTCCTGAATCGTGCCAGAAAAGCTCCATGACGAACCTGCCGGATTTTTGATCCAGCTCGAGCTTGTGGATTACAGACCGCACCACCCCCTGGATAGTATGCAGCCGCGCTCCGGCCCTGATCTATTCCACAGTATTGTCCCAGGTATATATTCGCTTCATGGCCGCGGCATCCTCCTGGCCCCAGTAGTAGCCGAACCTGGTTAGCAGCCTGCGGGCCTGCCCGTGGCCGAGCATCTCGACAAGATCTTTTCTCAACTGGGCCATGGCATGGATATCGTGCAGCACCAGCCTGCGGCCGGTGACAGTCACCAGCGGCTCGACACCCCTGGAGGGCATTCCAGGGCGGGCCACCTGCGGAGACCTGGACCCAAGCATAGTAATCGCCATGACGGAGAAGCTTGGCCGGGGCCCCGAAGAGATAAACAAAGTCCTTACCACTGAAATCCCCCCTGCCCCCCTTTGGCAAAGGGGGACCCCAGGGGGATTTAATAAGCTATTGCCGGTTTTAAAAAAGGCTCTATTTCTGTAGTCAAATTAGTATTAAAGGGGCGGTCCGAGGACCGCCCCTGGATTTTACGGATGCAATGATATTCAAGCGGCAGGCTTGTCAGGGCACTGTTATCTCGGCTGAACAGAGCGCCCCTGTGGTGTCATTCGCACTCACCACCTCGATTCTGTAATTTCCGGGGCCGAGGTTTGTAATTTCACCGAAAACAGTGTAGTCGCAGATGCAGCGGCAGGGTTCCAGTGTATGTTCTGTTTCGATCACCCGGATGAGGTTATCCCCAATGAGCCCGATCGAGAGAGTGAGGCTGTCCATACAGCAGTTATAAGTGGCTGCGCTGTGGGTAAAAGAGAGTATATTCCCGTCAAGCTCGAGCTTGAGCCCGTCTTTTTCCTCTGAAGGCGACCGCTCTCCGCTTGTTCCGCAGCCGCCCAGAGCGGCCAGCCGCACGCTGGGTCCTGTGTCGATTTCCTCAACGCCGCTCAGGATCCGGAGCATGTGGATCAGGTCGAACAAATCGCTCTTTCCGTCGTTGTTGACATCCTTCCCGTCACCCTGGGCGAGCAGGCGGATAAGCTCTATGAGGTCCATAACATCCACCTGGCCGCTCCTGTTAAGGTCGGCAACATTTATCGCCGGGGTGATCTTGATAAACGAACTCCCTACCTCAAGGCCGTCTCCTTCAAAATCTGCCCGCACTCTGCCGGCAGGCCAGCCCGTGGTGGAAACGGGAGCCCAGAGGAATCCCTCCTCCTCGGGATCAGGGATTAACTCGACCTCGGTCAGCAGCTTGTCACCAGCCCAGAAACTTACGCCTAAACCCCACCCGATATAAGACTCAAGGCGCACCTCGAACTCCTCGCCGGAGGTTATGGAAGTAGCTGAAAACTGGAGCCTCAACACATTAATGGAAGAGAAGTTTGACGGGTAGCTTTCGACCTGGATCGAGGAGCCTTGGGCCCCGTTGTAAAAGAACTCATCAAGCCATTCCGCAGGCAAGGGCGGCTGGCCGCTAACTAGCATATCCTGCCAGGCTTCATCAGTCAGGCGGTCTGAGAGCGGATGCTTGAACTCATAGTAGGAAAACATCCCACCGATAGTAATCACAGGGCCTGACGGGGTAGGAACTATCACATAGAGCGCCAGCGGGTAGCCCACCCCCACCTCGAGGGCCTGCAGAGTGTTGGGATCGGTGTGCACATCGGCTATTACAGCCATCTTGTCATCCGCTTCGTTCTCCCATTCGTTTGCGCCGGGAAATGCAACGAGTTTCTCCAGCGCATTGCCGATTGTGTTGATAACCTTTCCATCCTCTGGTGACAAGCTCTCGAAGGCCAGCTCTTTTTCAGCTATCATCTTGAGGCTCAGGGCCAGGCTTTCGAACTTGACCAGACGCCAGGATATCTCCTTGGGGAGAACATCCCGCGAATCCAGGCCCCGGCGCATATAGCGGGCGAGCGCTGCCAGGCGGGCGAAAACATGCGGCTCAGGCTCCACATAGCCTGCCCTGAACTCCTGGGGCACAGGGATCGAGGTCTCGAAAGTATAGGACTGCTTGGCGTAGAGGATCGTATCATGGCGCAGCTGGGCCCAGCTTCCGAGGGCTGTGCCGAGCTCTTTGTGTCGCCAGGCCTGGTTGCGCATGAACGAGGGGTACCCCTCTGTCTTCTCGCTGAAAAGTGGTCTCAGGCAGTAGAGCCAGTTCCAGTAGAGGTTCTCAGCCCAGGTATCGACAGGCAGTGCGGCGAACTCGGTCTTGAGACTGTCGAGCGCTGCCTGGTAGTCCGGATAAGTGGAGCTTTCGCTGTAGGTTTCCTCGAGCAGCCTGTCCGCTGTCTGCGAGCCCAGTACAGCCATCACATCCAGCCCGCGCGGGAAGAGCCGCCCAAGGACATAGGGATGCACGAGCCGCCCCATCACATAGGAGTCGGGGATAAAGCGCTGGCCCATGAAGCGGAAACCCTTGGTGACAACGGAAGGGTCCTCGGTATCAAAAAGGAGCGAAGAATTGATACGGGGCGGGCGCAGGAGCATTGCCTTGGAGATAAAGGTTTCGAGGTTTTCGCTTTCTGCGATTTGCTCAGGGCTCAGCAGCTCGGGAGCTTTACCGTAAACCTCTTCCGCCAGGTCCGCATATTCTGCTGCGGTGAGGTCATCCGCAGAGCCGACAAAAAACACCGTGGGCCTGTAGATGCGCTCCCAGACCTCCAGGGCGGGCTCCCCATTGACTTCCAGTCCGGCCAGCTCAGAGACCAGGTTAAGCGCCATGCGGGTCTCGCTTCTGCCCTTTTCGACCAGCTCCTCTGTCTCCCCGGGCCGCAGGCGGAAACCGATCCGGCCGTACCACATCATGGCCCTGAAATAGCGCTTCAGGGCCTCGGACCTGGTGTAATGCCCACGCGGCACGTACTGGCTGAAATCCTCGCGGTAGCCCATGATCGGCGAGTAATCAGGCCCCTGGTGTGCCTCGATCAGGGCAAGCTCCGCCTGAACCAGGTCAGTGACCCCGCCCGGAATGTCGCTGTCCGGGTCAGCGAGCTTGCGGGCCGTAGAGACAAAGGCGACCAGGCGCCTGAGCTCCTCGGCCAGTTTTTCGTCCGTGGAGCTTCTCTGCTGCACCATTTCCAGCAGCGCCTCGTTGAGAGAACGCAGGTCATACTGGAAGCGCTCGGTTTCCAGGATGCGCAGCGCATAGTCGTAAAGGATATGGAAAGTATGCAGCATTGCATCCGTAGTCACGAACACCGGTAGATCCTCGCTCTTGGCCCAGTTGTAAAGGTCGTGGACCTGCTTGAAGCGGCCTGGCAGAGCCACGAAATGGTTGCGGGCAAGAAGCTCGAGCGCCTGGGTGTCAAAAGCTGGTTTCATGCTTTCGAAGAACGCCACATTGGAGAAATCCTCAGCCAGGGTCAGGTCAGCCACTGCAGGCGCGATCTCGACAGCCACCGGATCGTAGACGCCGAACTCGGTGGTCACCTGGCGGTCTATCACCGGCATCTCTCCGGCATGCACCCGGGAAACAATAGCCAGTGGCAAGAGAAGCCAGAAGAAAAACCGTTTTTTGTCCATATGTCACACTTGGGGTTGAAGGTGAATATTATAAAAAGTTCTACAGCATTCATGAGACCTTTGAAAAACCCAGATAACAGGTTAATATTCGATCTGTAGGGGCGGTTCGCGAACCGCCCCTACAATAACCTATTGATATTCATTAAGTTATAAAAAACAAGAATTGATTCTTAGGTAAAATAATAATATTTTTCAAAGGTCTCTTTAAATATATTACAGCTCGTTTGCAATTTATGAAGTTAATTCTTTCGCTCACTTGATATTCAGATTCTTACACATTTCAATCTGAGAGATTATCTCTCACAATTTTCTAACTGACTGATAAATAAAGTGTTCCAGGCTCAGAGGCACAAAGGCACAAAGGGACATAGAAAACTTGAAAATCCACGAAGAAAGGCGAAAATCGAACGACTGTTTTTGGCGTTTAACCTGATAATTCCATAATAAACAGTTACAATAACTTTGTTTCTTTGCCACTTTGTGACTGAAAGTTTAAATTTTGCGAATGACTTGTTTTATATAGGATATACCTAAAAATTTCAACTATCTTTGGCTAGATTTATGTAGTGGCAGCCTCTTCTCACTCAACTGTGACAACAGCCGAGCAGTAAGGATTCTTTCCGGTCAGATCAGGGCAGATCTCCACGGTATAGGTACCCGGCGCAAGATCTGTAATTTCACCATGAATGGTGAAAGCGCAAACACACAGGCAGGGGTTGGAGGTATGCTCTTTCTCCACCACTCGCACAACAGACCCCTCGACCGCCATCTCAAAAGACACTTTGTCCATACAGCAGTTATAAACCGCGTTAGAATGGATAAAGGATACCCTGCCGTTCTCGACCGTGCAAACCAGTTTATCGTTCCGGACGGAAGCCAAGTTCAGCCCATCATTATAGTCACATCCTCCCAATCCGCTCAGACGCAGAGTGGGGGCGGCCTGCGGAGGGAAGGGGGTGAGGTTAGTGTGATTGGCCCCGCAAGCGGCAGAGATAATCAGTGCAAAAAAGACGGCGGCTGTTATTCCGGCAAGCATACTTTTTAACATTTTGAGCTCCGACAGATTTAATATGCCCTGGGATCTGCTTTTAATCCACTGTGAAAGCAACGGAACATAAAACCTGTTCGCCGGTTATGTCCGGGCAGATCTCCAATGTATACCAACCGGGCTCGAGGTCGATAATCTCCCCGTAAACCGTGAACCCGCAAATGCATTTACAAGGGGCCGTGCAGTGCTCTATCTCAGCTACGCGCACAACGGTCCCCTTAACCGCCATATTGAGAGACAGGCTGTCCTTACAGCAGTTGAATAAAGCATTCGTATGGGTGAAACTCACCTTGCCGCTCTCAACGACGACAAGCAGCTTATCATCCCTCCCGGAAGTCAGGGGCCTGCCCTTGGGGCTGCTCGCAGTCCCCCAGGCCGCTCAGGCGAAGCACAGCCCGGCTGTTCGAGGGAACAGGCTCGAAGCTGCTAGTGTCTCTGTTACAAGCGGACATTATCAGGAGAGCGAAAAATGTTGCAGCTACAGCCCAGGCAATGATCTTTCTCACTATACCGGATCCATTTCCTATTAAGTTTAATAATTGAATCGGGAAGACAAATAAAGATTGGGCATAAGCCTTGGATCAGAACTGTCCGGAGCGTGGCCGGCGCCCCGGACAGCCATAAAAGCCGGGTCCCCCCCGGTCCCGGCCTTTTTATTTCAATAGAACCATCTTGCGCACTCTGGTGAAAGCACCGGCGTTCATACGGTAGAAATAGACGCCTGAGGATAGCTTGCCTCCCTTGGAATCCCTGCCGTCCCACTGGACATTGTAAGTACCCGCCTCATGATACCGGTCTATCAGGGTAACCACGTTCCTGCCGCGGAGATCATAAACTGTCAGGCGCACCTGGCCGGGTTCTGAAACCGAGTAAGTGATAGTGGTGGACGGGTTAAAAGGATTCGGGCTGTTCTGCCCGAGGGCGAACGCGCGCGGCAGGGCAGAGGGCTCATCGGCCTGGCTGTCCCCGCCGCTTATTATTCCTTCACCGAGACGGATTTGCAAAGTCCTGTCGCTATCGAGAGCCAGCTCGCCTGTCACTGCGGCATTTTCCTGAGATGCAGTGTCACCTGCATAGAGCTCGTAGGAGCCGGCCGGCAGCCTGAACTCGAAAGCTCCTCTTTCATCAGTGTAAGCCGATACATGGTCGCCGGTTTTAGGGTCGAATAGGCTGACCAGGGTTCCCGGAACGAGATTGCCATCCGGGTCCTCCACTGAACCGTTGACCAGGATTTCGGCATCCCCAAGGAACAGGTTGATCTCGCACTCTTTCGTGCAGTCGACCGCCTGGATGAAGATAGAGGTAAAGACGCCGCGGGACGAGGAAGTGGCGGAGGCGTAGATATCGTAGATTCCGGGCTTAACCAGCATTTCCCAGTTTCCGGCGCGGTCTGTCCAGGCGTAGAAATCCTGCTCGGGCCACCAGGTCCAGGAGGCGATTTCCTTGGGCGTCAGGCCGGTAATCTCCAGCAGCCGGTTTGGCCCATCCTGGACCGAGACAGTTTGACTGTCCGGAGATATGCTGCCGGTAAATGCCTGGGCCGTACCGGTAGATTCTTTATTGGCCGGGTCTGCAGCCGGGCTGCGCAGGAATTCCAGAATCATTTTTTCGGTTTCAACAGGCAGGATATGCACCTTGTCATCGGCCCTGGAATTGGGAAACAGGTGCACCACGGCGTCAGCCACTCCCTGGCCGGCTCTGTCTGTGACCCTGCCGTGAACCCGCACCCCGGGAATGAGAGCGATGTCGAAAGTCATATCGCTGTCAAGGGCCAGAACCAGGCGTGTCGAGTCCGGGAAATAGCCTTGTGTCGGGGAGACCAGCACATAGTATTCCCCCTTGACCAGTCTCAGCTCGTACTTGCCGTCCGGCCCGCTGGAGCTCGAGCCTTGCCATCTGCCATCCGGAGCATAAAAGTTCAGCCAGCTCCCTTCGAGCGGGGAACCATCAGGGTTAGTGACCCGGCCGGAGAGAAGGTAACCGGCCTGGAGAGTGATGTTGAGCTCGAGATCGCTTTCCAGGCTCACATTATCCACTGTCTGGGCGGGAAAGCCATCGCTTCCCGGGCGCCCGTCGAAAAAGAGGCTATAGACTCCGGGCATGACCCTGATCTGGAAAAAACCGTCCTCCCCGGTGGGTACCCAGTAGCCGATCCAGGGCATAATAACGGCGGTATCTGTCCCATCCTTATCTCCGGTTTCGGAATAACTTCTATCCTGAATGCCCGGGTTTATCTGGAAGGAGCCGAACGCAAGCGGAGATCCATCCGGCAGGCTGACCCGTCCGCTGAACAGGACTCCCGACTCCAGTGTCACCTGGGGCACCTCAATCTCGGCGCCTTTTTCCACTTTATAGGCCCCCGCTTTCATCTGCTGCTGCGGATACTCGGCAGGAGCGTACACCTCCACCACATACTCGCCCGGCATGACTGCGGCCTGCCAGCGCCCATTTTCATCTGTCGTGCAGTAGATTGTCCTAGGCCAGGGCAAGTACCGGAAAGATGATTCAGCACCGCCGGCACTTGAATTATCTTTGATCGTTCTGTCCGGGTCGATATAGACAATTACCGAATCAGGAACTTCCTGGTCAGTCTGTACAGGCCAGAGATTTACTCCCGCTCCCTGGACCGGGTGGCCCTGGCTGTCGATCACACTGCCCCTGAGAATGCCGCCAGAAGCGAGCTGGATATCATAGTTCATATCATTTTCCACTGCCAGGGGGCCGACCATTTGGTCGGGAATGAGCAGGTTCATGTTCAAGTAAACATCTATCCAGTAGCTTCCCTTGGAAAGGGCAATGCGGAAGGCCCCGTTTTCATCCGAACAGGCCCAGCGACTGTCAGTTTCACCGTAAAAGGCGAGAGAGACGCTGCCAAGCGGGGAGCCGTCCGGAGCGAGCACCAGTCCGGAGACCAGGCTGCCGCTGTCGAGCACGACCTTGTACTCGGTGTCCTGGGAAATTTTCACCCCGCGGATCATCGGCTGGGCCGGATAGTTCTGGTCAGGGTAGAGATAGATATCATAGGTGCCCGGGAAGAGAGTCACGCTGAAAAAGCCCTCTTCATCCGAATTAGTCCACAGGTAGAGTTGGTTTTTGCTGTCGACCAGGCTTAACCCGACATAGGGGGCGCTGTTGCCCCGGTCATCGGATGTGCGGCCTGAGAATATGACTCCAGAGCGCAGGACAAACTCGAGCTTGGCGCCGGTATCACCGACCCTGAACATCTCTGATATCTGATTGTCGGGATAACGGCTTTTTGGAGGGCTGGTTATAGATACGGAATATTCTCCCTCAGGCAAGGCCAGGCTGAAAGAGCCGTCTTCTCCGCTAACGGCGCGTACTCCGCCCAGGCCCTCGACTGACCAGGCGACAAGCTCGGCCCCGGCCACGGCCTCGCCCCGGTCATCGGTCACCCGGCCTGTGACTGTCCTGGTGGGAAGGTTTTGGAGACTCAGTGTGTAGCTGAACTCCTCACTCGAGCTGCCGGAGGCATTCTCCGCCCCGCTTATATTATCCAGGAAGACAATGTCCGGAGGGAGGCTTGAGACTATTATATAATAGGATCCTGCGGTTTTCAGTGAAGCGCCGATAAGGTTCCCGCCGGGCCACCTGATAGGCGCCAGACGGCTGTCCTGAGGACTGGAATCGAGCTCTTTTATACCGTAAAACCCACTGGAGACATTATTGCTGTCCGGGTCGAAAAGCAAGGCGATAACCCAGCCCTTGCTTTCTTGAGGCAGGACCTCGATCCTCACGAAATCGCCGGCCTGGGCCTCGAACTTAAAGAGATCCAGATCCTCGTTCGGAGTGGAAGTTCCGGAAACCAGGTCGCCATAAGAAATGCTTTGCGCCTCGACCCAGTTGTCATTCGGCTCGATTTCAGCGGCATTAGGTTCAGGAGTTTTATCAAGGTCAGAGGCCAGGGCAGGGGCACTGTATTCGGAGCGGCCCGCCAGGCGGTTAAGCTCGCCCAGCAGAGGCAAATCCCGCCCGTCAGGTGAGACCGGCCGGGCTTTCAAGGCCCGCTCCAGGCTTTTGAGGATAAGCGCCCGGTCCTCAGGGGAAGGCGCAGCGTAAAGGCGTTTGGGATGAGGGATGAAGTTCTTCTGTATAGTTCCCCGGGCAGGCGCCTGATACCTTGCCTGGACTTCGAGTTCCGGTCCGGGAAAGGCACGGAATGCAGCGGGGTTTTCACCCAAGAGCCTGATCAGGCTCCGGTGCGCCGCGGATAAAGGCTTAGAGGCATACCCGGTCTGACCGGCGGAGAGACTCTGTGCCGGAATCACAAGCAAGGCCAGGCTGCACACGGCCAGGCTCAGGATGAGAGGACGTATCCTTATCACATTCTTCTGGTTCATCGAACAATCCTTTCTCTTTATTTTGGATATTTGCTTTAACCGGAGAGCCATACTTTAGCTGCGGCAAGATAATGAAACCAAACAATTTTCCTCCTTAACCTTTAGTTGCCAACACTTGATTTACTGGAAAACCGGACCGACAACTCTCTTTACCTCATTCTTTTTTCTTATTTTTGGGGCAGAGCCTTTTCTCTGGTTTTTTCAGCGCCGTTTTTCCCGCTTTCGCGCTCGAGTTCCTCGGTCAAGGTGTCCTCTTCTTCCTTGAGCTTTTCTAGCAGTTCATTATAATAATCGAGCCAGTAGCCTTGGAACTCGATAACGCTCGAGCCTGTCAGGCGGTTTTCTTCTTCCAGCCAGAGCGAACCATCCATCACCTCGGTTCCTCCTTTGAAGGTCGTTGCAAAAGTCAGGGAGCCCAGCTCGGCTTGCATGGAGGAGATCTCACCTTCAAGCCGCTGGATCTCATTCAGATAATTCTCGTAATCTTGTGTCAGGATGTTTTCATTCCCACCGTCAAATACCGGCTTTTCATCCTCTGTCCGGGAAGGGGCATTGTTCAACATCCAGGTCAACCGGGCGTTGGATGTCTCGAGCTGCGCTTCCAGCTCATCGGCTTTCTCCTGGTTATTGCGGCCGGTGAGTTTCCCATAAATGCGGTTGTCGAAAAGCTCCACCTCTTCGATAAACTCACCGAGTGAGCGAGTGAGCGCGATCCGGCCTCTAAGCTCAGCGGCCTTTTGTTCGACTCCGGCCTTTTTTTGGGCTATCCTGGCCAGGCGGGATGCAGCATTCTCCCCGGCAGAGACCTGGGAGCAGAGAGCAAAGCTGAAAAGCAGGTAAAGACTGATCAGGATACGGTTCATTTTTCTGATTTCACTGAGGCTCATTTTCAGGTTCCTCGAAACTGATTTTCTCAAACATTCTTTCAGAATTATCTTTTTGTTTCTGTTCAAAAGCAATTTGCGTTCCAGAGAGTGCCCGGATTTTTGAGAGCGGGATTTTTTCGGGTTCAACTCATTTAATTACAAGCGGTTAACAAATTACGCTGTCCGGGTATAAAAGTTTTGCCGGCTGATGTTCTCAAGGGGTGGAAAAGAGGGTTCAGGTATCAGATTTTTGATACCGCTTATCGAAAAATTGAGACTCAGAAGCGGCAGGTCAGCCCTAAATTAAGGAGATTTTTCCTGAAATTCAGATCGCGGATAGATGACTCATTGCGGTAAAGGCTGAAAGTCAGGGAGGCTTCGAGCGCAGGTCCCAGCGGGCGGGAGAGTTTGACAATTGCGCCGTTGTTGTCGTTTTCCTCTGTAATAATGTCAACCATTATCGGCTCATTGACTTTATCGGAGTACCTTTTGAGTTCGAAAAAGAGGTAGGCGTTGAGGAAAAACTGATGGGGAAACTTTCTGGCAACTAACAGGCTGAAACGGTTGTTCCAGTAAGAGAAGCCGTAGTTGTTCGAGCTGTTGCGCTGAATGGAATAGATGAAGTTGACAAGAAACCGCCGGCTGTAGGCAACCGAGAAGTCCAGTTGATAGTGGTTGTCCCGCTGACGTTGGGGCAGCTGGACAAGGTGGCC
>Ga0307380_10003840_pt1 | contig 20547 bp, 2 predicted proteins | sample UN3MG_FD_202239 | JGI IMG/M metagenome (GOLD analysis project Ga0307380, IMG submission 202239) | Soil microbial communities from Risofladan, Vaasa, Finland - UN-3 | ecosystem: Environmental > Terrestrial > Soil > Coastal area > Acid sulfate soil | place: Finland: Risofladan, Vaasa | collected... | reverse complement strand
GTGTCGGTCCCGTTGAAGTTGGGATCCGGGGTGTAGGTCACCTCACCGGTCACCGGATCGACGCTCACCAAGCCGTTTGACGGCGGACTGGTAATCGTAACTGTCGTCGGATCGAGGTTGCCATCGATGTCGGAGTCGTTACCCGGAATGTCGATCAGCACCGGCGTGTCCTCCGGTGTTGATGCCGTGTCTTTCAACGCTACCGGTGGGTCGGGCTGCGCTGTCACATTCACCGTGATGAGCGCCGTGTCGCACAGCGCGGTCGTGTCGCAGATCTGGTAGGTAAACGCGTCGGTCCCGTTGAAGTTCGGATCCGGAGTGTAGGTCACCTCACCGCTCACCGGATCGACGCTCACCAAGCCGTTTGACGGCGGACTGGTGATCGCCACCGTCGTCGGGTCGAGGTTGCCGTCGATATCGGAGTCGTTGTTAACCACAGCAATCGCAACCGGGGTGTCCTCCGGGGTTGACGCGCTGTCGTTCAACGCCACCGGCGGGTCGGGCTGGGCTGTCACATTCACCGTGACGAGTGCCGTGTCGCACAGCGCGGTCGTGTCGCAGATCTGGTAGGTAAACGTGTCGGTCCCGTTGAAGTTCGGATCCGGGGTGTAGGTCACTTCACCGCTCACCGGATCGACGCTCACCAAGCCGTTTGACGGCGGACTGGTAATCGCCACCGTCGTCGGGTCGAGGTTGCCGTCGATATCGGAGTCGTTGTTAACCACAGCAATCGCAACCGGCGTGTCTTCCGGGGTGCTCCTCGTGTCATCGTTCGCCACCGGTGGGTCGGGCTGGGCTGTCACATTCACCGTGACGAGCGCCGCGTCGCACAGCGCGGTCGTGTCGCAGATCTGGTAGGTGAACGTGTCGGTCCCGTTGAAGTTGGGATCCGGGGTGTAGGTCACCTCACCGGTCACCGGATCGACGCTCACCGACCCGTTTGACGGCGGACTGGTGATCGCCACCGTCGTCGGATCGAGGTTGCCGTCGATATCGGAGTCGTTGTTAACCACAGCAATCGCAACCGGCGTGTCCTCCGGGGTGCTCCTCGTGTCATCATTCGCCACCGGCGGGTCAGGCTGGGCTACCACATTCACCGTGACGAGCGCCGTGTCGCACAGCGCGGTCGTGTCGCAGATCTGGTAGGTGAACGTGTCGGTCCCGGTGAAGTTGGGATCCGGGGTGTAGGTCACCTTACCGGTCACTGGATCGACGCTCACCGAGCCGTTTGACGGCGGGCTGGTGATCGCCACCGTCGTCGGATCGAGGTTGCCGTCCACGTCGGAGTCGTTACCCGGAATGTCTATCAGCACTGGCGTGTCCTCCGGTGTTGACGCGCTGTCATCGTTCGCCACCGGCGGCGTATCCTGAACCGTGATCTGCTCGGACGACTGGTTGTTCCCCGGGACTGGATCCTCTTGATCAGCCACGACCGTAGCGGTATTGGAAAAGGTTTGCCCAGTGGTTCCCGAGTTCACGCTCGCTGTCACATTCAGTTCGGTCGTGCCACCTGCAACAAGGGCGCCGATCGTCCAGATCCCGGCGACCGAGTCGTACGCCCCACCGCCGTCATCGGAAACGTAAGTGACACCGCTTGGAAGAAGATCCGTTGTCGTCACGCCCGTCGCATCATCGGGGCCGGCGTTTGAAACGGTGACGGTGTAGGTAATCGACTCGCCAGTTCTCGGGGCCGCATTGCTGACGTTCTTTATCACCGACAGGTTCGCGCTCTGTACTCGGATTTGGCTGCTCGCCGTGTTGTTGGCCTGCGTCGGATCGGGTTGGTCAGCGCTCGCTGTGGCCGTGTTGACGAGCAACTGACCGGCCGTGCCAGGAGCGACTGTCGCTCGTAGGATGAGAATTGCCGTTCCGCCACCGCTTTCAAGCACACCGACGGACCATACGCCCGCTCCCGGATCATAGGTTCCTCGGGTTGCCGCGGAGGAATCGTAGATCAGACCGCTGGGAAGAAGGTCTGCCACCTCTACGTTGGTCGCACTGCTCGGTCCGATGTTCACAACGTTCACCGTGAACGCGATCGTGTCCCCCGCGTTCGGAAGCGGGTCATCGACCGATTTGGAGACCACCAGGTCAGCTCGAGCGATGACGGTCGTGTCTGTCGTTGCGGTCTCGTTGCCCGGATTGGAGTCCGGCGTATCGGCTCGTACGACCGCTGTATTGATCAAGGTCCCGATGTATGCCGGATCGACGACTCCGCGGATCAAGACCGCGACACTCGCGTCCGACGGGACCGTCCCGATCGACAGCGACCCGGGCCAGGCGGCCCACGTTCCACCGCCGTCGGTCGAGTATTCGGGGCTCTGGATCTGAACCGGCACCGCATCAGCGAGGACGACACCGGCGGCATCGGACGGACCGGGGTTGTTGACGGTGAGCGTGTACGTCAGGACGTTCCCCGCGACGACCGGATCGGGAGAATCGGCCTTCCCGACCGCCAGATCGGCGACTGCCGTCACTGTTGTGTTTTCTGTCGTGGCATTGTCGGACAGATCCGGATCCGGGGTATCGGCGGCGACGTCGGCGCGATTGGATATCGTTCCCCTAAACGACGGATCGACGGTCGCTCGAATCAGGATCTGTGCGGACTGGCCATCCTGGACGACACCGATCCCGATCGAGCCGGCCCACAACCCCCACGTCACGCCTCCATCCAGGGAGTACTCCGGGTTCTGAAGCTGTCCGGGGAGCGCGTCGCTGACGACTACGTTGCCTGCGTCGGAAGGACCGGCGTTGACGACCGTCATCGTGTAGAGAAGTTGCGAGCCGGCAGCAACGGGGTCAGGCGCGTCGGTCTTGCCGATCGAAAGATCGGCCTCCGCAACGACCGTCGTGTCCTCGATGTCGGCGTTGTTGGCCGCGTTGCGATCGAATTGATCCGAACTTGCGCTCGCTGTGTTTGAGAGGGCGCCCACGAACGCCGAATCGACCGTCCCTCGGATCAGTAGCTGCCTTGATGCGCCCACTGTAATCGTCCCCAGGCCGATTGAGCCGCCCCACGGGTTCCACGTCGTTCCCCCGTCTGTCGAGGACTCCACGCTGGAAAGCTGCGCCGGCAACGTATCGGTCACCACAACGTTTGTCGCGTTGCTGGGACCGTTGTTCGTGATCACGACCACATAGGCCAGCAGCTCTCCGGCGAGAACCGGATCGACCTGATCGGACTTCACAACCGCCACGTCGATCTCGGAGATCACCGTTGTGTCAGAGCTCGATGTATCGTTGGCCGGGTTCGCGTCGAGGACGGCGGAGGAGACCGTTGCTGTGTTGGGCAGGGTTCCGGTGAACGCCGGATCGACGCGACCGCGTATGAGGGCTGTTTTCGAGCCTCCAGCGGCGATCGTTGCCAGGGACACCGAACCGCCCCAGCTTGTCCAGGTCGCCCCGCCGTCGTTCGAAACCTCAGGGCTGAGGATCTGAGTCACCAGCGCATCGGAGAGCACGACGTTCGTCGCGTCACTCGGCCCGTTGTTGGTGACCATCATCGAGTAGGTGAGGAGCTCACCCGCAACGACGGGATCGGGGGTGTCGGTCTTCCCAACCGCGAGATCAACCACTGCGGTAACACTCGACCCCTCGGTCGCCGTGTTGTTCGTCGGATCGGGATCGGCGGTGTCCGAGGTGACCGTCGCCGTGTTGGAGAGCGCCCCGGCGAATGACGGATCAACTGTCCCGCGCAAGAGGACGCTTCTCGATCCCCCGGCGCCGATGCGGCCTAGGGATACGCTCCCAGTCCACGGGTCCCACGTGACCCCGTTGTTCTGGGAGTACTCGGCTCCCGCGATCTCGCTCGGCACGGCATCGGTTACAACGACGTTTTGCGCGTCGCTCGGGCCGGAGTTCGTCACCGTGATGGTGTACGTCAGTACCTCGCCCGCGTTCACCGGATCGGGCGCGTCGGTCTTCCCGATCGCCAGATCGGCCAACGTGGTGACTTGCGTATCCTCGGTGGCCGTGTCGTTCGCTGCCACCGGATCGACCGTGTCCGAGCTGACACTTGCTGTGTTGGACAGAGTCCCCGTGTGCGACGGATCAACCGTGCCGCGGACGAGGATCTGCCGCGTCTCGCCAGCGCTGAGAGAGCCGAGCGCGACCGATCCCGGCCACGCCGCCCACGTTACCCCACCGTCGGCCGAGAACTCGATGTTGAGGAGCTCGGCCGGAGGGCTATCGGTCACGACCACGCTGGTCGCGTCGCCCGGCCCGGCGTTGGCCACGGTCATCGAGTAGGTCAACGTCGTTCCTGCGACGACGGGATCGGCGGTGTCGGTCTTCGTGATCGACAGATCGGCTTCGGGGATCCGCACGAGGATGTCGACGCTGTCGCTGTTGTTCGTCGGATCGGAGTCCTCTTGATCGACGGCGGTCAGCGCCGCGGTGTTGGTGATCGTCTGCCCACCTGTCCCCGCGTCGACCGCGACGGTGATATCAAACGATACGCTTCCTCCGGCCAGGATTCCGCCGGCGTCCCAAAGGCCGGTCGCCGGGTCGTAGACCCCGTTCGAGTCAACGAACGTCACTCCGGCCGGCAGGATGTCGGTGACCCACACCTCGGTCGCCAGATCGGGGCCGTTGTTCGTCGCGGTGACCGTGTAGACGATCGTGTCGCCCTCACTTGGGTTCGGGTCGGTCACCGTCTTGGTAACCGCGATGTCGACGAGCTGAACCGTGACCGATGCGGAATCGCTGTCGTTTGCAGGAAGCGGATCGGCCTGATCGACACCCGTGATCGTCACGGTGTTGGTCAGTGTCTGACCTCCGATGCCCGGATCGACGGTCGACGAGATCGTCAGTGTGGCTGTCGTCCCGCTCGCAAGTATTCCCACCGTCCAGATTCCCGAAACGTTGTCGTAGCTCGTTCCGGCGCTCGGGGTCGCGCCGGCGAACGTCAATCCGGCCGGTAGGCCGTCGGTCAGCTCGACGCCCGTGGCCGTATCGGGCCCGTTGTTGGTCACCGAGATCGAGTAGATCAGCGTTTCGCCGACGTTGGGCGCGATCGTCGACGGGATCTTGGTCACGGCGAGCTCGGCGCTCTGCACCGTGATCTGGGCCGAGTCCGAGTTGTTGTCCGGAACGAGATCCTCCTGGTCCACCGCGCTCACGGAGGCGGTATTCGGAATCGTCTGTCCACCGGTGGCGGGATCCACGTCCGCGGTGATGGTCAGCGTTGCCGTGGTCCCGCTTGTCAGCGAGCCCACAGTCCAGATACCGGTTCCTGTGTTGTAGCCTCCGATGCCGGGTACGGCGCTGACGAACGTCAGCCCTGCGGGAAGGCCGTCCGTGACCTCGAGGTTCGTCGCGATGTCGGGTCCGTTGTTCGTAGCGGTGATCGTGTAGACGATCGTGTCTCCCTCGTTGGGAAGCGGATCGCTCACACTCTTGTCCACCGCGATGTCGGCCGCCTGAATGTAGACACTGGCGGTGTCTCGATTCGGGTCGGGGTTGGCCTGATCGAAGGCGCTGATGATCGCCGTGTTGACCAGCACCTGGCCGGCCGTGCCCGTGTCCACCGTCACGGTCAACGTCAAGGTTGCGGTGTCTCCGTTGGCGAGAGTGCCGACGAGCCACAGTCCGGTCCCCGGATCGTACGTCCCCTGGCTTGCGGAGTTCGATACGATCGTCAGGCCCGCGGGGACATTGTCGGTGATCTCGATGCCCGTCCCGTCGTCCGGCCCGGTGTTGGTCAACGTCACATCGAAAACCACGGTGTCTCCCGCAGTGGCCACAGTCGGAGCCGCCGCCTTGTCGATCGTGAGGTCGGCCAGCGGAACGGTGATCACCGCGTCGGCGAAGTCGGCGTCGTTGGCCGGGTTCGGGTCGACGACATCCGTGGCCACGACGGTCGCGACGTTGGCGATCGTCGTGCCACCGGTGCCCGTATCGACTGTCACGGTGATCTCAAGCGTCGCGGCGGCGCCGAAAGCGAGTGCGCCAACTGTCCACTCCCCTGTAGCGTCGTCGTAGATCCCCTGGCTCGGGACATCGGACACGTACGTCAAGCCGGCGGGCAGGACATCTTCGATGACCACGCCGGACGTCCCGTCCGGACCAAGGTTGGTGACCGTCAACGTATACGTCACGGTCTCTCCCTCGTTGGCGCTCTGATCCGAGACGGTCTTGGAGACGGCCAGATCGGCGCTCTTCACCGTGATCGACGCCGAAGCCGTGTTATTGGCAGGCGTGGGATCTCCCTGCTGCCCGGTCGCCGTTGCCGTGTTCGTGATCGTCTGCCCCGCGGTCCCAGCGTTCACCGTCACTTGAAGGGTGAGCGTCGCAGAGGCACTGACGGCGAGATTCCCGATCGTCCACACGCCGGTCCCTGCGTTGTAGGTTCCCGGGCTGGGCGTCGCACTGACAAACGTGACTCCGGCAGGGAGCACGTCCGTCACCTGAACGCCGGTCGCGGCATCCGGTCCGACATTGCGGACCGTCACCGTGAACGACACTGAATCTCCTTCGTTGGGTCTCGCGACAGACGACACCTTCGTGACCTGGAGATCAGAACTACCGATGAACACCGACGCGCTCGATGTGTTGTTGGCTGGGTTCGGATCCTGCTGCGCACCGGCGACCGCTGCGGTATTGGTCAGCGTCTGTCCTCCGGTACCGCTATTGACGGTCGCCTGCACGGACAGCGTCGCCGTCGCTCCGCTGGCCAGACTTCCGACCGTCCACGTATCGGAGCCGCTCGCATAGCTTCCTTGGCTCGGGGTTGCCGAAACGAAGGTCACGCCGACCGGCAACGCATCCGTCACACTGACGCCTGTAGCGCCGTTGGTGCCGAGGTTTTGGACGACGATCGTGTAGGTGATCGTCTGCCCGATCGCTGGGAACGCGTTGCTGACGGTCTTCGTCACCTTGAGGTCTGCGCCTCCGACAACCATCGTCACGCAATCCTCATCATCCTCGCGCGGGGATGAGAGCGGTCCCGGCGTGGAGTCGCCGTCCGGCGCATCGTTTCGTGTCACGTAAGCGCAATTGGTGAGGGTTGTGTTCACTGGTGCGGTCACCTTGACTTCGAGAATCAGCCGCTCGCAGTTGGGGGGGTCGAAGTTGCCGATGCTCCAGACGCCAGTGCCACTGTTGTAGCTGCCCCGTGTGACCGAAACGACGCGAACAAAGGTGAGACCGCCGGGCAGCGTGTCCTGAACGAGGACGTTGGTCGCCCGGATGTTCCCCTCGTTGCAGACCGTGATGGTGAAGAAGATGTTGGTTCCAGTCGTTGGGGTATACGGTGGCAACAGCGGTGTCCCCGTACTGGTCGTGATCTGCTTCGTCAGGCTCAAATCGGCGCAGTTCACGATCGCGCTGACTGATCCGCTGTTGTTCGTCGTGCTGATCTCGCGCGAGGTCGTCGAGACCGTGGCCGTGTTGGTGATCGTCTGACAAGCACAGCCAGCGTTGATCGAGACGTCGATCTCGAGTTTCACGGACTCCTGCGCTCCGAGTCTCAGCTCGTCAAACCGCCACGTGACCGTTCGCGTGCCGGCATTGTACGTTGCGACCGCGTTGGCCCCTTCGGCCCGGTTGATCTTGACGAACGTCGTGCAGGTCGGCAGCGCATCGAGGACGGTGATGGCGCCCGGACTCGCGACGATCGGAGCCGTGCCGACGTTGGTCACGGTGATCGTATAGCGAATCGTCTGTCCGACATCCGGCGTGGTGTCGTTGACGGACTTCGTGATCTCCAGATCGGGGCAGTTCACCGTGAAGGTGACCGAGCCGGTGTTGTTCGCCGAGTTTCCATCCTCGATCGTTGTCGCGGTCACCGTGGCCGTATTCACGATCGTCTGACAGGCGCAACCGGGATTGATCGACACGTCGATCTCGAGTTTCCGTCGTTGTCCGTTGTCCAGCTTGTCAAACTGCCACGAGACCGTGCGCGTGGCGGGGTCGTAGGTGGCCACGGCGTTGTCTCCCTCGGCCCTGTTGATCTTGACGAACGTCGTGCACGGCGGGAGGACGTCCGTAACCCGGATCGCGCCCGGGCTGAGGGCGATGTTGGACGGGCCGTTGTTGGTGACCTCGATGGTGAAGCGGATCGTCTGACCCACATCGGGGGTGCTGTTGTTCACGGACTTGGTCAGACTCAGGTCGGCGCTCTGAACCAACAGGCTTCTGTTTGCCGTGTTGTTGGTCGAGACAGGATCGTAGGACGTCGAGCTAACCTTCGCCGTGTTGACGATCGTCTGCCCGCCGGTTCCCGTGTTCACGGTGGCCGTGATCGTCAGGGTCCGTGAGGTTCCGGGCGTCACCGTCCCGATCGTCCAGACACCGGTCGCAGCGGTGTACGTACCCACCGACGGTGTCGCGCTGACGAACGTCAAGCCAGCGGGGAGAAGGTCGAGGACTTGGGCGCCCGTAGCGGTGTTCGGTCCGTTGTTCGTCACCGTGATCGTATAGGTGATCGTGTTCCCGACGCTTGGATTCGCGTTGCTGACGGTCTTGGTGACGGCGAGGTCGGCGATCGGCACCGTGATCGACGCCCTGGCGCTGTTGTTCGCGGAGACGGGGTCTGGCTGGTCGGAGGCGACCACCGAAGCGGTGTTGGTCATCGTCTGCCCCGCCGTTCCGGCCTTCACCTTCGCAGTAATCGTCAGCGTCGCGGACGCGCCGACGGTCAGATTCCCGACCGTCCATCGATACGTCGCGGTGGTGAAGCTCCCCTGGCTCGCGCTATGGGAAACGTAGGTCGTTCCGTTCGGTATCGGATCGGACAGCACGACATTGGAGGTATCGTTCGGGCCGAGGTTGGTGACGGCGATTGTATAGATGATCGTGTCGCCTTCGTTGGGGAGCGGATTGCTCACGGACTTCGTCACGGCGAGGTCGGCGCCCTGCACGGCCAAGCTGGCACTGGCCGAGTTGTTGGCAGGATTGGTGTCGACGTTGTAGTCGGTTGAGGCTGTTGCGGTATTGGTGATCGTCAGGCCGCCGGTTCCCGCATCGACGACAGCCACGATGTTCAGCGTTGCGGTGGCGCCGACGGCAAGATCGCCGACGCTCCAGACCCCGGTCGCGGAATCGTAGCTTCCCTGCGTGCCGCCATCGTCGGAGAGGTAGGTCATCCCCGCCGGCATCGGGTCGGCCACCTCGACGAACGTCGCATCTTCGGGTCCATTGTTGGTTACGGCGATCGTGTAGGTGACCGCGTCGCCCTCACGCGGGTTGGTGTCAGAGACCGCCTTCGTCGTCGCCAGGTCGACGTAGACCGGGACGATGACCACTGCCTGGGCATCGAAGTTCGTCCGACCGCAGAAGTCGGTGACCGTCACGCGGACGACGCAGTCGGTCTCCTCGAGAACCGCCGGAGCCGTGAAGGTGGTTGAAGCGGCTGTGGGGTCGGCGAACGTCCCGCCGCAGCTTGAGGTCCACAGGTAGGTGTAGGGGGGCGTCTCCTCGACCACGGTCACACTTACAGGGTACGTCACTCCGCTCTTGACCGGCGGGGCGGGTAGCAGGGTCTCGCTGATCTTCGGCCGCGTATCCACACCGGTCAGCGTCACCAGATTGAACATCGCGCTCTGCGCAGCGATCTGACACTCCACTGTCCCGTTCGTGTGCGAATGCCCGGCCTCGTACATGACCATGCCGTAGGATGGATCTCCGTAGGCTGGACCGTAGGCGACGATCGCCGCCTCCGTCGATTCCGGATGATCGGGGTCGGTCACGGCAAGGGTCGTCGATCCGCGCCAACCTGCTATTGGAATATAGACCTGCTCCGATCCGTTCTGCGTCGCGCAGTCGAGCGAACCGCTGAACTGCATGAGCGGATCGCAGAACGTGGCCGGATCATAGTCGTACGGCGGGGTGCCGTCGCCGTGGTCTCCCCACAAGACGAGTCCGGCGTTGCTGAGGAGATTCCCTTCGGGGACGAGCGTCTCCAGGGCGCTCGCCGCGTGGCAGGCCGCCCAGAGACTCCCTCCGTTCTTGATGAAGTTGATCAGGGTCTGCTGCTCTTCGATGCTCCAGTTCTGCGGATCGGCGTGCGGCAGGATGTAGATGTCGTCGCACGGTCCGAGATCCGACGGGCTGCCTACCACGTACGATGTACTGGGCACTCCAGCGTTCTGGTAGTACTTGACGGCAATCGACCCGTTCTGCAGATCCATAACTGCGTTGGGGAAGCTCGTCACCACGTCGTAGATCGGCGCGGTGAACGGAGCCGTCGCCGAGCAGTCGACTACCACGCCGGGCCAGGCGGCGAGGGTCGCCGCAGCCTCCGACGAGAACTCGGCGGGGATTATGAAGTCCGCCCCGTCCAGGGTCGATGGACAGTCGATCGACCAGTAGACAGGAATCTGCGCGTTGATGACCAGATCGTACAGCAATCCGTAGATCTTCAACGCAGCGCTGGCGGTTGTCGTCGGCTGGTCGTCGGTTCGGATCACGCAGGAACCGGCGGCAAAGACTTTCTCGGTGATTACGGTTGCCGTTGCCTGGTCGTCCTCGGTCGGATCGTGGTTGTTCGGCGTCGAGTCGGGATCGACCTGATCCATGGCGGTGAGCTCGGCGGTGTTGTCGTAGGTGGCCGCTGCGGAAACGACTGCGCTCACTGTGAGCGTTGCCGAGGCGCCTGCGTTCAGGATGCCGACCGACCAGAGGCCAGAGGCCGGATCGTACGACCCAAGGCTTGCCGTCGAACTGTCGTGGTCCAGGCCGAACGGCAATACGTCGGTTACTTCCACCGTGGTCGCCGGATCGGGCCCGGCGTTGGAGACGGTGACGGTGAACGTGATCGTGTCGAACTCGGTCGGCCGGTCATTGTCGACGATCTTGGTCACGCTGACGTCGGCCGACGTCGGATCGGACACGGTAACGTCCCACGGATCGTCAACACTGACGCAGGTCTCCGAGCGAAGCTCGGCCTGGAAGTCGTAGCGCGTCGGCGGGGTGGTCTTGTCTGGACTGAGGATGATGTAGTTTCGCATTGCTGAACCGACGAACTGCCCCAGCGGCCAGCGGATCGTGCGTGCCGCTTCATCGACGATCCCTCCGCCCGCATCGAGGACTCTCCACCCTTCCGGATACTGATCGGCAAGGACCGCATTGGGAATGATGGATGCGGCAAACACCTCAAGCGTCACCTCGACCGGGACAAGCGGTGCAACCTTGTGTTGCCCTATCCGCGGGCCGTCGAGCCGGCGGGAAAAATCGGGCGGCAGAACGCGAACGGGATCGGAGGCAATCGGCCCAACGGAGAAATCGGCCGTGTTGTCGGCCGGGCAGAAGTCATACGTGGCATTTGTTTCAAGCGTGGCGCCAGGACCAGGTCCTACCGCAGCGTCTGTGGCCCTGAGGATCAGCTGCGTCGTCCAGCGCTCTCCGGGCTCCAAGCGATCGACGACCCAGCTGAGCGTCTCGGCGATTGGAAACGCCCCACGGCTGTCCTGCACAAACTGGAAACCCGCCGGGATGGATGCAGCCAGTGCTACGTTGCAAGCGGCCCCGTCACCCGTGTTGACGACATCGAGCGTGAAGGGGGCCTCTCCGCAGGCCGTCGCCTGCGCTGGGGCGAGGATTTCGATGGACAGCTCGGGGGCATTCGGGACAACGACAACGGTGACCACCGCTGTGTCGCACGCTCCCTCGGCATCACAGACCTGATAGCGGAACGTCTCCGTCCCACTGAAGCCCCTCGGCGGTGCGTAGGTGATTTTGCCGCTTGTGCGATGGACCGTCACGCGGCCGCGACCCGGCCTTTCGACCACGGTCACGGATTTGGGGTCGAGATTCTCATCGACATCGGTGTCGTTCTTGAGGACATCGATGAGAATGGCGACCCCTTCACTCGTCGTCGCCGAGTCGTTCTCGGCCTGTGGCGGGTCGTTGACCGGCGTCACCTCAATCGTGACCGTCGCCGTGGCGCAGAGTCCGTCGGGATCGCAGACCTCGTAGGTAAACGTATCGGTGCCTGCGAAATCCGGATCGGGTGTGTAGTTCACGGTGTGATCCGGGCCGCGTTCGACCGCTCCGTGGGTCGGGGGCTCGACACAATCGCAGACGATTTCAGCAAGCGTGTTGTCGGTATCGGCAACGTCGAGGGAGAAGAACCCGGTGAAGCGATCCTCCGTGGTTGTGCGGGTCTGATCTCCGGCGATCGGCGGATCGTTGACCGGGAAGACCGTCACTTCGATGCTGACCGTATCTGATCCTCCCTTTCCGTCATCACAGGTGACCGTGAAGGTATCCACTCCGTGAAAGTCGGGATCGGGGGTGTAGGTCAGCCAATCGATGCGCGGGTAGGCCGGGCTGATAAGGGCGGATGGCAGCCTGATCTGCCCGTGCGCCGGGTCGCTGGCCGTACAGTAGAGCGAGTCATTGTCCGGATCACCGTACGTTACGGGAATGTCCACCGGGGTGTCTTCCTGCGTGACGTGATAATCGGCCGCCACGATCGGATTGTCGTTTTCGCTGGTGACAACCATGGTAACAGTGGCCGTGTCGCACAGCCCTTCCGGATCGCACACAATGTATTCGAACAAATCCTCCCCGGAGAAATCCTGATTGGGTGTGTAATTTACGGTGTGATTGGGGCCTCGCTCCACCGTCCCGTGTTCGGGAAGGCGCACGCAGTCACAAACCAGTTCGTCCAGCGTGTTGTCCGGGTCGGAGATTGCCAAGGCGAAGAACCCCGTTTGCGTGTCCTCGCGGGCGACGTGTGTCTGGTCCTGAGCATCGGGCGGATCGTTGATCGCGGCGACACGAATCTCGATGAGCCCCACGGCGGTGTTGCCGCTGCAATCGGAAGCCACATAGGAAAAGTTGTCCGTCCCTGCAAAGCCGAGATTGGGCCGGTACTCGATCGCGCCGCCAACAAGAGAGACCAAGCCGTGAAGCGGCGTCCCCACTGAATCGATTTCAAGCGAGACACCGCACTGATCGGAGTCGTTTTCAAGCACGTTTAGTGTGACCGGCGTATTCTCCGGTGTGTCCGCGAAGTCGCCGGAGACGAGCGGCGGAATGGTGTCCGCTACGGCAAGTGTCGCGCTCCGCTCCGTAACGTTGCCGCAGGTGTCCTCGGCCCTAAACGTGACCGTAGCTGCCCCCGTGCCCAGGCAGAGGGTGGTCAGACCAGTGTAGTCGTGGCTAACTGTGACAGTGGCGCACGCATCTGCGGCAACGGCCGAGGCCAGCCAGTTTGTGATGTCTGTTACATTACCCGCTCCGTCGCACTCGAACGTCGCATTCGGGATCGAGAGCGTGGGGGGCGTGGTGTCGGCCACCGTGATCCGCTGCTCGCACTGGGCGGTATTTCCAGAGACGTCCTCGGCCGTCCAAACCCGCGTGACGACCTTTTCCCCGGAGCACGCGCCTGGGGCTTCGATATCAACGTAGGAGATCGCCGGATTCGGGTCGCAGTCGTCGATTGCGGTCGCCTGACCGGTGGACGATGGATCCATTGGTCTTCCGCACTCGATTGTCGCATCGGGGGGACAGCTGAGCGCGGGGGGGGTGCTATCGTAGAACGCGAACGTTGCTTCAAGCACGGCGTCACGGTCGAGCGTCACGAAGGTAGAAAATGCTGTGGGATCGTCGAGAAGATCGGTATCGCCGGCCCAGCCATCGAATCGTTGGCATGTGTCCGGAGCAACCTGGATCTCAATACGACTTCCGGTTGTGTAGGAGAAGACACCCTCTCCGGGAGCCACAATCTGGCCGCCTTGTTGGCTGACCAGGCTGAGAGTGCGGAAGCAATCCAGTACCGTCACGTCGTAGGTGTGCTGATCCGTGGTTCCGGCTCCGTCGCTCACTGTCAACGTGACCGTGTAGATTCCGGGCGAGAAATACGAGTAGCTTGGATCCGCCTCCGTACTGGCTCCTAAGAAATCACCGAAATCCCAGCTGTGCGTGTAGAAGCCGTCGCCGCCCGTTGTAAGATCGGTAAACCCAATCGGATCTCCGGCGCATTGCGGGGCGTCGGACGTGAAATCGACGACCACAGGCGTTGATACCTGCAGCGTTCCCAGAAGGGGCGTAGAACACTTTGCCTGGCGCGCAGAGCATTGAGGGAGATCCGCACAGGACGCTTCAGTAGGCGACCACGAAACGATCACGTCGCGCAATTCCAGTGAACTGCCACACTGGAAGCTGGTTGTGGCAAGCGCTACCTCGCTGATCCCCGGAAAGATGGTCTCAACAACGCATTGCTCGATGCGGCTGACGAACGCGCCATCCTGGTACACGTCGGCCAGAAGCCACACGGCATAGCGGGTCGCATTGGCATCGAACACGCCCCAAATGGTCGTCGAGATCACATTCCCTGGCTCACAGGTCCCCGGAGGGATGTCCGCGTACGCTCGGATCAGGACGACGTCCTTGGCAGTGCAATTGAAGGAACAATTCGGCCAAGCCGCCTGTCCGACTGAATGTTGCCCCACGATGAGCAGGCCGAGTATCAAAAACAGCAATCCAAACAAAGGAAACGTTCTTCCCGTTACGAACCGACTATGCATGATCCCTCCTTACATCCTCAACCGCGTCGGTATGTGGGGGTATGAGACGAAAATGATTCCGAAGGTAACTGTGCTTGTGAAAGCGCGTAAAACCGATAAGACGCAAAACCACTGTTGCTGGTTCATGGAGTTCCACTGCCCACACTCCTCTTTTCGGCCTGGATGGGATACTCAGTATCCCACGCCCGGGTGTCCTCCACACAGCAAATATTCTAGCACACGCCGTTACAAGAGCGAACGCAAGAATTCTGGAAACATAATATAGACTTTCCCCCTCCTCTTCTGTAATGCGGATTACAAAAGGAAGGGGCATGCCTTGGTCCCCTCTCCACCAAAGCCAAAGAAGGCTGGTGTGTGGCAAGTGCTAGAGAACGCCCCATCCCGTCTCGGGATCCTTCCCCGGCGGTCCCACATCGATGGCGCTGCGCTTCAGTAGTTCTTCGACTTCCTCGGGGGAGAGGTTCGGACGCTGCGAAAGGTGCAGGGCTGCCAGACCCGCTACTCGAGGTGCTGCAAACGACGTCCCCGACTCCGTCGCCAGCAGTCCGCCTGGCATCAGTGAGAGCACATCAACTCCCAAGCTCGCTAGATCAACTTCTGGGCCCACATTGGAGAACCGAGCGGGCCTACCTCTTTGATCGGTTGCCCCAATGGTGAGCACTTCTTCCCAGTTGGCGATTGAGCCCAATTCCGCGGAGGCATTACCGGCAATGACAACGACCAGCACTCCGTTCTGTAGAGCGCGCAACACCGCTTCCCGCACGGAGGGAGGCGGTTCTTTAGAGGCGTAGACCGACAGATTGATCATCCGCGCGCCGTTGTCTATGGCGTAGTCGATCGCACGGATTAGCTTCGGCCAATCCGAAGTGTAGAAGAGTCCTTCCGAGTCCAAAAAGCGCAGATCCATGATACTGACGCTGGGGACGCCCTCACCCATTTTGGTGTGCGGTTCCACCGCGTCGGCGATCACGCCGGCTACAAATGTTCCATGCCAATAGAGAGGGGAGCCGACAAGACTATCCGAGTCATTATCCCGGAAATCCCAACCGTATACATCATCAACGTATCCGTTCGCATCATCGTCTATCCGGTTATCTGGAACCTCGCCGTGGTTTCGCCACATGCGACAGGAGAGCGCAGGGATCGTGCGATCGATGCCGGAGTCGATCACCGCAACGACAACTTCACCGAGATCGCCCAGTACAGGCTTGGGATCCGTCGATTCAAAGAAGCTCAGGTTGCACGTCATCATCACATCGGCTTGGTGCGGGAGTTCACCTGTGCCGAGGATGTGAGACTCGCCCTCGTTCAAGCACGCATTCGAGCACATCACGCCCACACGACGGAAACCGTCAACCAACACCAATGCCCCGCCCTCGTTGCACAGCAGGTTGCAGTAACGAATGGAGATATCTACGGCGCGATCTACCTGAATCCCTGGTCCCGAACCAGTTACTGTCATCCGCTCAATGGTTATTCCCTCAGAAGCAACCACACGGATTGATCCCGAAAGAGCGATAGGAAGTACAGCATGCGATACGGTATCCCAACAAGCAATCCCTTCGGAGAACTCCAGATCGACCTCGCCACGGACAATCAGGTTCTTTTTGCGCCTGATGGTGACGGTTTCTTGGTAGGTGCCGGGGGAGATCAGCACGATGTCTCCACTTCTGGCTGCATCAACTGCAGCTTGAATGGTGGGGAAGTCCTCCGGAACGCGTCGTTCGGCAGCCACCGCAAGCCCGCCGCAGAACGCCATAATTGCTATCAGGAGCCAAAACAAGTTTCGCCGTGTCATGAGTGAACCGCCCGCTTGGCCAGTTGGGAGGCTGACTTCCCCCGGTGAAGGGCCCAGAGAAGACGAGTGCAGAAAACCAGTAGACGGATACTACAAAGGAACCTACCCAAGCCACCATTTGTCTACTTCGCGACCTATCTTACCACGATTTGACTTGTCTAACAACAGCGCTCTCATCCCAAGCTCAACCTCACACGACTATCCAGAGAGAAATGGAACCAGCAGTCAGATTGGGGATGGAATTGACAATACTCACTTGGCCAAGCTACTGTTGGTTATAGAGAAACCCTATAGGTAAATCGAAAGGAGGTGGAACCATGTGGAAAGAGTTTCGGGATTTCATCACCAAGGGGAATCTGCTGCAGCTGGCGGTCGCGTTCATTATGGGAGTGGCATTCGCAACGCTCGTCAAGTCATTCATCGAGGACATCCTCATGCCGCTTGTCGGAAAGGCCGCCGGAAACGTGGATTTTGCCAACCTGTACGTCAACTTGTCTGGGCAAGCGTACGAATCCGCCAATGCAGCTCGAGAGGCCAGTGCCATTAGAGCGATACGGGCACCCAAGCACCTATTTCCCACACTCTCTTTTCGACATGCTCGTGCTCGAACTCATCGCCATCTTCTGTATTAGTTGCTCTCGGCAAGGAAGATGAGCTTTTTCTCAATAAGGCGCCACTGGCCGTCGATCAATGCATCGACGCGATAGATATAGGGTCCCCACGCCAGCCGTTCGCCGTTGGCGCCACGTGCGTCCCAATCAAGACGGGTTCCGACCTCCTCACCCATCCACACAGGTTGGCCAGCAAGATTGTACACAGCAACACGTATCGCTTCGATCGCAGCACTGCTCTCTACAGCAAAGTGCGCCACACTGTGCCGAATCGGGTTGGGGAAGACCTTCATCGTTGCGTTGGAGGCGGAGAATTCTGGCGGCGGTGGAGGGCCGGAACCAATTTCGCCGCTTCCGCATCCACCTACCACAAAACCCGTCAGCGCGTATCTTGCTTCCAATCGCAACGCGATGTCGTCGCGCTTGGTCCTGACCCAATATCCCTGGCACGGAACCAACACCTGTGTGAAACGATACACTTCTTCCTCGGGGTCATAGCAGTAGGCAACATCCTCGATCGCCTCTTGAGCAGCGGATTCCCGAAGTTGTCTCTTGACGCCGTCGATCACCACTTTGATGTTCTCCCAGGCAATCGCGTACGGAACGCCGACCAGATGCCAGCCGGCTTTTTCAAGCTCGATCGTGACATCGTCGGTGACCTCTCGTCCTCGGACACTGACGCATTCCGGGGCGGCGAAGTGCACCCAATGACCCGCCAGCGGAGAAAGAGTCTCGGCGGGCTCGTAGCCGCGTACGTAGGTAAACGCCTTCTGGGGCGACGCAGTCGTGTTCCCAAGTATAGTCTCCACCTCAGGATGAACCGGATGCAGGGAGAGAGAAATGAGATTCCAGCCTCGCGGATAGCAGCAGGTAAGAATCGTATTACACTCCTCCGCGGTGATCGTCACCTGGTCTGTTAGGGTGGCCCCAAAGTCATCCGTGACTGTCAGGTTGAGCACATATTCTCCCGGAAGGTCGGGCGTGAAACACGGATACTCCGTGTCGAACCGTTCGATCGTATCAAGAACAGCGCTCCCCGACGGAATACCCAGAACGGGCTTTCCGTTCAGATAGTACAACGCGGCAAACGCCCACTCGAATCTCAGGTCCTCACGGACTTGATGGACGTACTGCGGCCCAATAGGTAGCGACAAGGAAGTTTTTTCGGGGATGTTCTCATCGGGATCAAACGACTTGGATCCGTCGAGGCAGACACGCTCCCCCACGCACACTGTTTGATCCGATCCGGCGTTCGGAATTGGGGCATGATTGACGCCACTCCCACCAACGCCACCCGGCGGGGGTGGAGTCGGGGGCGGGGGCGGGGGGGCGCCGGGGAGCTCCTGGGTGTTGGCGAGGGTGACGGTACGCGTTTCGCCGGGAGCAACGCTCGTTGTGAGACTGTTCGGCCCGACCGCTCCGCAGGTGGCGCACAGCGTGAGAGTGTAACCGGCTTTCGTCGTTTCTGTAATCGTATAGGATCCTGCGGCCAGATCGCTGATCGTCTGCACACCGCCTCCTGGGGGGAGCGTGAGGCTACCGATCGCGCCGGTCCCGAAGAATTCCCAGTCGGTGCCGGGCGCCGGCCCGGTGACCGCCTTCTTGAGGACGATCGTTGCTGGCTGGGCTGCGTTCGTAAAGGTGACTGTTCGAGTTTCTCCTGGAGCCAGGTCAACGGTGACGTGGTCCTGCGCAAGCCCGTCGGCGGTAACCTCGTAGCCGTCCTTTGTGGTTTCGGCAATGGTGTAGCTTCCCGCGGCCAAGCCGCTAAACGTCGTCTCTTCTCCGGCGGCAGGGAGCGTGAATGCGCCGATGGCGCCCGTCCCCGCGAATTGCCAGGCGGAGGCGGGGACAACGCCGGTCACCACTTTCTTGACGATGATCGTCCCCGGCTGGGCGGTGTTCTCAAAGGTCACGATCTCGGTCTCTTCGCCTACCAGAGTGATTCCGATGCTATTTCCCCCGGCGCCGTTCACCTTGGTGTCATACCCGAGTTTCTCCGTTTCGGTGATTATGTACCCCCCAGCAGGAAGCCCCGTGGACGTCTTGCTGCCACCGGTGGCGGGCAACGTGAAGTCTCCAAGGTCTCCGGTGAAATTCCAGTCAGATGCGGGCGCCACGCCGACCACCTGCTTCTGAACGACGATGGTGCCCGTGGTCTCTAATTCTTTAGTGTTAATAAACGTGATCGTCGTCGTGGCCCCGGGACTCACGTAAGCTTCGATAGAGAAAGTGCCGCCAGCTCCACACGTCGAGCACGCCGTGGGTGTGTAACCACCCTTTGTGGTCTCGGTGATGGTGTAGGTTCCAGCTGCCACACTGCTTGAGGTTTGGCCACCCGCAGCGGGCAGGGTGAAGGAGCCGATGCCGCCAGTGCCGCTGAACAACCAACCGCTCCCAGGCGCGATTCCAGTCACTTCCTTTTTCACTACGAGTGTGCCTGGCTGCGCTACGTTGGTAAAAGTGACCGTGATGTTCTCACCGGGAGGCAACGTGACGGAAATGTGATCCGTGCCGGTCTCCCCGCTTGTCGCGCTTGAGGTTGTCGTGTAGCCGCTCTTCGACGTTTCGGAGATCGTGTACGTCCCTGCGGCCAGATTGGCGAACGATTGCGAGTCATTCCCTGCCTTATCGAGACTAAAACTGCCGATATCACCAGTTCCCGCAAATTGCCAGTCGGTATCCGGCGGCACGGTGACGGACGCTTTTTCTACAGTGATCGTCCCCGGCTGGGCGGTGTTGACGAACGTCACAATCCTGTTTCCTCCAGGGGGCACGTCGACGGTGATGGTGTTCGTCCCGGTATCGCCCGCGTTGGAGCTTGACGTGGTTGTATAGCCGGCCTGGGCCGTTTCGGTGATCGTGTACTTCCCGCCCGGCAAGTCCGTAATTGCGCGACTTCCGCCGTCGGCGGGAAGGGTGAAGGGGCCAATGCCGCCAGTGCCGCTGAACAACCAATCGCTCCCAGGCGCCACCCCGTCGACGCGCTTCTGTACTACAAGCGTGCCTCGCAGCGGAAAGCCGCCTTCATGATCGGCGGTATCGCACGTGGGTGCCTGGTTGAGGTTGGGGTCGAGATTGTCCGAAACCCAGAACACTTGCAGTGGATCCCCGGGCAAGTGCGAGAGCTTGACGTACATGTCGACGTAGAAGCCTCCGGTTGTCGCATCCTCGATCCGATAGCCGATGATCTCGGCTCCGCACGCGGACTGGGGGCCGCCGGTTCCCGCTGTCCCCGCCCCGATTTCTCTCCTCCAGTGTGTACTGGGACTGGGTACACCGGCTGGAGCGTTGGTGAAATAGGCCCCCGCATTCATCGCGTTCCACCGCGCAGTGAAACCAATATGATTCAAATCATCCATGAGGGTGACTTCACCCAGCCGATCCAACGGGCTGCGATCCTCGGTCATCAACAGAAACTCTGCATTGTTGATGATTTGGCCCTGCTTGAGGATATTCGACCCATTTGTATCGATGAACCACTTGAACCGGGCCTGATCGTTGGCGAGAACTCCGGGCCAGCCAGGAGACGCCACGGTGCGCAAACGCAGATACAAGTACCCACTTTTGAACGCAAAATAGCCTGTCAGCACATCCCGGTGGGCTCGCACTGTGTTGCAGTCGTTGGGGTCTGTGTCCAGCTGCACCCACTCAGCCGTGGCGG
>Ga0307380_10003835_pt1 | contig 20559 bp, 11 predicted proteins | sample UN3MG_FD_202239 | JGI IMG/M metagenome (GOLD analysis project Ga0307380, IMG submission 202239) | Soil microbial communities from Risofladan, Vaasa, Finland - UN-3 | ecosystem: Environmental > Terrestrial > Soil > Coastal area > Acid sulfate soil | place: Finland: Risofladan, Vaasa | collected... | reverse complement strand
TTCTTATGCCCGCACTTCGCAAGGCCAGGACACTGACAAAACGCATCGCCTGCCAGAGTAACCTCAAGCAGATCGCCGTCGCGTGGAGCATGTATCTGGACGACAACGAAGGCCGATTCTACCAGGGCCGCAATGCGCACCTGGACTACGGCGGGTGGAAGGGGATACAAGGCTGGTCTCCTCGTCCGCTCAACAGGTATTTCGACTTGCCGGAGGATTTGCCGCAAGACTTGGATCTCGAAAATGCGGCGAGGATTTTCTGCTGCCCCGGCGATCGCGGCGGCGTGCCCGGCTACGCGGTTCAGGAGAAGGCGTACCACTACCTTGGAACCAGCTACCAGACGAATATTATGCTGATCGGGCCGGACCAGGTTCTGGTTCTTCCCGACAAGTTCCAGGGGCTCCACCAGCAGGTCAACATGCAATTGAGAAATCTGAAGCGAGAAAGCGTGGGTCATCATTCTCGCTTGCTGCTCATCGGCGACTACGGATGGTACAATCAATGCAAGCCGATCCCGCACCCTCGTGAAGATTGGAAGCAACTGGCGGAGTGGCACGGCCGGACGGACTGTCACAACATGGCTTTCCTGGACGGCCACGTGAAACTCCTCGATATTCGCAAGGGGTACTATGTTACTGATGAATACAGTGTCGTGCCGTTCGAGCAACTCTTCGCGCTGGCCCGCGAAATCCAGGAGCAACAGTAGGATGGGCCTGGGGCCAGCCATCGATGCGGGCGGGTCCGGCGCCCTGCGAGGAGACGGCCGGAAGATAGTATTTTAGTCAAATCTCAGTTGGCGTTGGATGTATTGTTATGTTATCCTTATGGTTGTTCATGCCAATTTAATTCGATGCCGGAAAGGAGGCAGGATATGAAAAGTTTCGCCTGTTGTTTCGCGTTCCTGGTGGTGATAGCGCCGCACGTAGCCTTCTTGGACGAACCTATCTGCGCCGGCCAAACGAATGGCCCGATTCGCGTCGCGCCCGTAGCGATTCAGTACACCGTGATAGCTACGGCCGGCCCGAACGGCTCGGTTAGCCCCGGGCAGATCACTGTCAATGCCGGTGCCGATCTGATATTTACGGCGACTCCAGACGCCGGCTATGAGGTGGCTCTATGGGAGTTGGATGGCAACGCTGTGCAGCAAGGGGACTCCACGTTCACGATCAGTCAGATTGACGCAGATCACAGGATTTCCGTCACGTTCAAACAGCGGCAGTACACCCTTCTGGCGACGGCGGGTCCGGACGGCTCGGTCAGTCCCGACAGCGTCACTGTCGATTCCGGAGCCGATGTCACATTTACAGCCAATCCTGACACCGGCTATGAGATCGAGAGTTGGTCCGTGGACGGTGTCGTGGTCCAGGGAGGCGGCGAGAGTCACACACTGACCAACGTCCAGGCCGACCACAGGATTCACGTCACCTTCCAGTTACTTCAGTACACCGTTACAGCAACGGCGGGCCCAAATGGTTTTGTTCATCCCGACGAGGTGACCGTCGGCTACAATGAAGAGGCGACGTTCACGGCCGCCGCCGATCCTGGTTACGCGGTCGATAGATGGGAACTGGACGGCACGGTTTACCAGGACGGCGGGACAACCTGCACCGTCAGCATGATCGACGCCGATTATTCGCTCCACGTGACATTCAGGAAAGCGCTGGCCTACTCTCTGGACGATCTCGATTTTGACGACGATGAAGAATTCGAGAGTCGCGTTATTACCAACAATGCCATCGACGCGGAACAGCCGGAAGAATCCCGGGTCCACGTGGAACGGGTCGTGGGTGTCGGACCGGAACCGGGCGGAGTGATGGTGATGTACAATCTCAAGGACATTGACCCGGCGTCTGAGAATTACGGGCTACTCATCAATGCTCGGGTCAAGGGCATCTTCGCCAGGACCGGCGCCGACAGAATCTTAATCCGGTTCAAGTATCTTTTCGCAACATCCGAGCCAGGCGCTGAATTGCGGGTCTATCTCTCAGACGTGCCTGAGCTCCTGGCTCCCAATGATCTCTTGCGCGCGCAACACTATCTCGAGGTGGCCCGCGTTCCGGCCCCACCTTTCCCCCGGCCCGGCTCCGCGGGCAGCGGCCGCTTCGCCATATTTAAGGAGGTCGTCTGGACCGGACACCTGAACTTCACCGAGAGACTCTACATCGAACTGGAGCTTGTAGAGCCACCCCAAAACGGGATCGTTTTGACCAGCAGCGTACAGACAATAGCGGCCGACCAATCCGATACTATTCTGCGAGGTGCGAGCAATTCCCTGGCTAACACGGCACTCCTGGCAGATTCGGGGGCCTCCGCGGCCTATATCGACAGTTGGAGTCCAGCCGTGCAGTGCTACGGTATTTGTCTGGACATTAACTGGGACAACTTCGTCGATGAAGCGGACTTCTTGATGGTTGTCGGCGGATGTGGACAGACGGCGACGGGTGAGATGGCATGCATGGACGGAGCCTTGAGTGCCGATGGGTACATGGATTCCTATGATGTGGTTTCGTGGGATTGGGCGCTGAACTCAGAGCAGCGTCTGCTCAACTACTGTGGGGTCCCTCTGGTCAGCGGCGGTGCAAGCGTGGGTCTTATGAGCGCTGCGGTCGCGGGCCCGGCCCCAGGGGACGTGGAGGTCTCCGGTGCACCGTTGGCGCTTGTCGATCTTCCCGCGAACCTGAGCGGCCTGCTGATCGCGGGTAAAAGCGGAGCTCCGGATGCGCACAGCAAGCTGCAGGACCGACTTTATCTCTTCGACGCCGATGGCGCCTGGGCGGGAACATTCGGACTTGCGTCGGACCGCTGCAACGTCAAACTGCTGCAAGGCCCTTCCGGCGAGCTCTATCGGCTCAACTGCGAAACAGGATTGCTTCAGCTCGACAGCACCGACAAAGTCGTCATCCCGTCGGGTGAAGTCAGGCTCATCGATATCAAGGAACCCCGGTACAATACGGGCGCGACGGTCTATGTGGGGATACAGAACAAAGGGGGCGATTCGTTCGGCCGGCCCCTTCTCGATGCCGCTTTCGATGCCGAATTTGTCTATGTTGTTCCCGTGGTGGTCGATCCTGACGGTGCGCAACCGTACACGGCGGCAGCCAAGCTCAAGCTTCTGGACAGTGGAAACCCGCCCTACGAGGTGGTTACTCTGTATGACGATCCTCCGCCGATGAACGATAATCAATACCGCAACAGTCTTCGAGAGCTCGAGCTGGACGCAGCGGGCAACCTGTACGTCCTCAACGTTCACGCGCTCAATGAGAGTGACATTCTCTGGAGATATGCCCCGGACGGAACGCGACTGCGCCTCGATCTGGGCAGGCCCGACAGCGGCAGCTACATCCCCGCTCCCGTCGGCATGTTTGCGTCAAAAGCCGCCGAGATGCTCTATCTGGCGTCCGCCATGTCCGACCCGGCAGATTCAGACTCGACGGTGATATACGGCTTTTCCACCCAAGGCACACCGACTCTTGAGAAGCGGATAACAATCGATGGATTGCATCATGTGACCTGCATGACCGAAGACCCGGATACGGGGACGCTCTGGGTCGCAGGTTTCAACATGTATAATATCCCGGTGTATCCGAATCCGACTCAGCAGGCGTTCTACTACCCCTACGTGGCAAAGATCCTTTATGGCAGCGACCAGGCCCGGCGTATCGCCCTGTATGACCCTGGAGCACATGATCTGGCGCTGCCGATGTCAATTCTGTGGACAGGAGTTATCGCCTCCGGAGTTGAATAGAGTCATGCCGGCCACGAAAAGCATTGGCATTGGCATGCTCGGCCATGGCGAAGAGCTTCTCGACTCGGGCCCGATCCCACACGGCTGCATGCCACTGCGGTGCCACCCAGTCTGGGCCCCAAACCGCCAGCGAAGAATGAGGTTGACGCTTTGACAAATAGTGGACGGGTCGTATGAGGGCTGTTTCGGCCCGAAGAATCCGTCCTGCGCTTGTTTGCGAGACTTCCATTTATCGCCGCAACGCATGGATCAAGTTCGGCGAGAGGGCGAGAGTAATGATGAACCGAATAGTAATTATGCCGGCCTGTTGGACGAAGTTTACTTCTTCGTTGCCGTTCTGACGGCAGACGAGGTCAAAGAGTTGTATCTTGAAGCTGATTCCCACGAGTTTCGTGATATTTTTTGTAAACTGGTTTGTAATCGCTTTTTTTGGGCACCTTGTAAATCTTCTATTCTAAAGGACATAATTATTGAAAGATTTGGCTGCGGCCGAAGGCTGCGCTACCGCCATATTCATTGAAACAGAACGTAGTATCCGGTATTATGGAAATCCGGGTGTCCGGAAGGATGTATTTTATGAGAACAAATGAGAAATCTCAGGCAAGTCACAGGGGCTGCAAACGGTTCGGAACTTTTTGTGCTGCACTACTGTTGTCATTCTATGTAGGCGGAGCAATCGCAAGAGCAGAACCATACGATCTGGAGTTCTGCTCATTCCTGGGTGGAGATAAATGGGAGAGAGTCCAATCAGTCTTTGTAGACGCCGGTGGCTTCATCTATGCCGCCGGGTCAACGAAATCAGCGAACTTCCCGACCACGCCCGGGGCCTACGACAGGACCGGCAGCGACAACAACTCCAACGACGGCTTCGTAGCAAAGATCGCACCCGATGGAACAAGCCTGATCTGGTCCACTTTTTTGCACGGCACCGACCGTGACGACGTCTATGGAGTCCACGTCGATGCCAACGGATATGTCTATGCCGTCGGCTGGACCCGGTCATCGAATTTTCCGACCACACCCGGCGCGTACGACCGCACACATAACGGCGACATGGACGTTTTTATCACCAAGCTCCAACCCGACGGTTCCTCTCTCTTGTACTCGACCTTCCTCGGCGGTTCACGTGTCGATCAATGCAGGGGCGGCATGGACTTTGATGCGCAAGGCAATATCTACCTGTCCGGTTACACCGATTCGCTCAATTTCCCAACGACCGACGGTGCGATTCAACAGACTTTCAAGGGTGGATATGGCGACGCCTTCGTAGCGAAGCTCTCAGCCGACGGCTCGTCACTGCTATTCTCAACGTATCTGGGCAGTACGGGGCCCGACCACGCCTTTCCCGGTCTCCGTCTCCATTCCGACGGCAGTATCATCGTAACCGGCGTCGCCGGCGCGGCGGATTTTCCGACCACCCCCGGTGCGTATCAACCGGTGTTCGCAGGCACCGAGACCAGCGGCGTCTGGTACGGTGATGCCTTTGTCGCACGATTCTCGCTGACGCCAGCTCACGAGCACGTCCTGCACTACATCACGTTCCTGGGTGGTTCGGGGATGGAGAAATCGACCGCCCAGCACGGCATTGCCCTGGACAAAGACGGAAACGCCGTGATCGCCGTCACAACACACTCTACGGACTTTCCCACGACAGCGGATGCGTTTCAGAAGACTCTCAAGGGCCACAATAACACCTGCATTTCCAAGCTCTCGCTCGACGGAGCGCAACTCTTGGGCTCGACCTACTTCGGTGGTTCACCCGGCACTGGCTACGAGCCCTCCGGCCTGTGCCTTGATCCCCAGGGGAATGTTTTTGTAAGCGGAAGCATATTCGGCAACGTCACTGACCACCCAACAACTTCAGACGCATTTCAGCGCACCTCGGGAGGGCAAGACGAAGCTTTTTTTGCAGTTTTTTCTCCCGATCTCTCCAAACTCCGGTATTCTTCACACTTCGGAGGTTCCGGTCATGACCGGATAAGAGACCTGGCCCACAGTAGCTTTGGCGGACTTGTTTTTGGCGGGGACACCTATTCTACGAACCTACCCGTAACAGATTCAGTCTTCCAGGCCAACTACGGCGGTGCCGGCGATGCATACATTGCCAGGTTTAAACCAACCAAGCTGCCCCCTGGTGATGTGTATGATGACGATACCGTCAATTTCCTGGATGCGCTTGAGATCGCGAAAAACGGGGTAGCCTTCGGACAGTTCGATACGGATCTAAGCAGCGACAGGAATACAGACTTCTTCGACTACGCCATCCCTGCAAATCACTGGCACGAACGGTACATTCATTGAATTGATAAGAGGTCTTCTTTTGTGCAGACTCTGTTGTGCGTTCTCTGGATTATTCGTAAGGACCCCCTTGATATCGCAGACATGCTGCGGCTGTGTAGGCAGCAGCGTCATCATATTTTCATGGTGTTTTTTGAAAGGACGGCAAAATGAGAGGAAAAGTAGATCACCTTATGTGGCTGCCGTACGTGCTGGTTCTGTTGACACTGGCCGTGAATTCGTCCGCGACGGGACCACGGGAGAGCTTGTGGAGCCAACTGGACGATGCGATTGACAGGCGATTGCCCAGGACAGCCATCGCCGTTCTGGACCAGAGCATCCCCGAGGCGCCGCATTCGCCGAACCCTTTGTATGCCGGCTTGGGAGACAGGAACTGGGCGTTCTTCCGCGCCGCGTTCGCACAGACTGCCGTACTCGGAAACACAATCGGCGCCGCGTCACCGAGAAACGCTCAGAAAACAGGGCGTGCGCCTCGGCAGCCGGAGGCGGGGCTGCTCTACTATGCGAAAGCAGATTACGCTTTCGCCGATAACGCGGATGTCATCGCTAACCCGCATATCTGCGGCGCGATGTTTCAGGTTATCTGGAGCGAAGTGGAAAAGGCAAATGGAGTGTGCGACTGGAGCCAACTCGACCAGTGGATCAAACCCTGGCTGGAGGGGAACAAGAAAGTCGCTATTCGCATCATGTGGTTGACCAGCGGATACTGGCCGAAGCCCTACTATAAGAAACCTACCCCGAACTGGGTTTGGCAAGAGGGCGCCAAGTTCGCCTTCCACGCGCCCAGCAGCACGGAGATTCCGCTGATCTGGGATCCGATCTATGAGAGGTACGCCTGGCGCTTTCTGGAGCAATTCGCAGCCCGTTACGACGACAATCCCAACTTGCTGTTTGTGGACGTGACGCCGGGCGCAGAGACGAATCCATATCGCTTCGGGACGACCAACCGGCGCGGTCCGGAGTTCAAGGAGAAGTTCGAGGATATCGAAGCCAGTGACGGACGCAGCTACAGCGAGGAGCTTTGGGTCAAGACGATCAAAGAATGGGTGGATGCTTCCGATCGCATCTTCCGGCACAGTCCACTATTGGTCACGCTCAACACCGGTGGCCTGCGAACAAACCACATGGCGGCCATCGGCGACTATTGCGTCGGCATGGGATTCTACGTTGGACAAAACGGACTGAAAGGCAGCAGCTACGTGGAGGCCGTGGGAGGTAGAGTGTCTCCGTTCCACGGCTGGTCGAACGACACGAAACTCTTCTTTGAAATGGCGGCACGTTCGGGCCCCCGCACCGGCTCGTTGATGGAGGTGATGAAGGCGGCCGAACGAATCCATTGCCGCTATCTGAATGTGTATCCAGAGGACGTTCTGCGCGGTAGTCGCGGTCAGCCGGACTACGATCCGGCCTATGAAGAGGCGCTCGCTTATGGTGCGAGGATGCTGGGCAGACCGGAGCACGGAGCTCGATGAACGGCGACTTGGAGCGATCGGCGGCTGAGTGAACAACGCCGGTCTCCATTAGACACATGCTGCTATTTGGCCGCAATCCACGTCGAATCCGACATACTCGGTGCCTGGGAATTTTGTGAAAATGTCGGTTTTTTCTTGACGGCAAGGCGGCTAATTTGGTACAAAGTAGGATAATTACCACGGGAGCCCGTATGTGCAGTATATACGTCTCTGAAGGAAGGAGGTAGCTTCAAATCGTAAGGGAAACTACATTAGGCAGACAGAAGATTCTGTAAAGGTGCGATTCTTGCTTCTTGTCTTTCTGAAACCGTCGAGTCCTGTGTCCACATGGCTGAAACAGGGTTATTCTTTACCTATTTGAGAGGAGGATTCTCATGTGCAAGAGGTCGATTTGTTTGGCTTCATTTGCTTTCGTGCTGAGTGCCGTGCTGAGCAGCGCAGCTAATGCCGCCGACCCGAGCCTTGTCGGATGGTGGAGGCTTGATGAGACCTCCGGAACAACCGCCCGTGACTCGAGTGGTAACGGCAACGACGGTACGCTTCACGGCAACCCACAGTGGGATGCCGGAATGATAGGCGGGGCGCTGCATCTGGACGATGCATCATTGGACTACGTTGAAATTCCCTTCAGCGAGCATCTGAGGGTCCTCAACCAGAGTGATTTTACTCACACCGCATGGGTCAACTTCGATGAAGTCAACCGAAAACAACAAATAATCATGCAGGGAGATTCCGGTGGGCTGGGCAGACCGTCGTTTTTCATTACCGGCAGCGGCGCCGTCCAGTCGTGGCTCGGTGCAGGAGGGACCTACGCAGGGGTCAACCTGGAAGCCGGACAGTGGTATCATCTTGCGGTGGTTGTGACAGAAAATGGGCCCATCGATTCCGTTCAGTTGCACGTCAATGGTGTGGCGGCGGGAAATGCGGGCCAAATGGGCATGGAAAGCTGTGAGGGCGCGTACCTCATCGGCCGTCACAAAGCTAATCAGGCTGAATTCATGGATGGCTTAGTTGATGAGGTGCGTATGTACAACCGCGCCCTGACGGAAGCTGAGCTTCACGATGTGATGCTTGGTGTCGGTATGACACCCGCTCTGGCATCTGAACCGTACCCTGCCGATGGGGCAACGGATGTATCCTCGGACGTGGTTCTCATCTGGAAACCGGGAGAATATGCGCCGACAGTTAATGGGCATAAGGTGTACCTCAGTAAAAGCCTCGACGATGTTAGCGACGGCATCGGCGGTGTCACTCTGGATCACAGCAGCTATGCTCCGCCCCAACGCCTTGATTTTGGCATGACTTACTACTGGCGGGTAGATGAGGCCAATAGTGTTTCCGGCTGGAATCAGGGCCGTGTCTGGCAGTTTGCGGTCGAGCCCTTTGTTTATCCCATTGCCGGTCAGAACATAGCTGCCACCGCTTCAAGCTCGTTCAACGCGGCGACAGGCCCGGGCAATACTATCAACGGCTCGGGACTGGATGTCGATGGCCTCCATTCGGAAGAACAGACCGATATGTGGCTGAGTACTCCCACGGGGGCCCAGCCGACCTGGATCCAATATGAGTTCGACGAGATTTACAAACTCCATGAGATGTGGATATGGAACTACAATCAGATGATCGAGTCCATCGTCGGTTTCGGAATTAAAGATGTCACGATTGAGTATTCGGCTGATGGCATCGACTGGGCCCAACTGGCCGACGTTCCCGAATTTGCCCAGGCGCCTGGCACGCCGGGCTACGCACACAATACAACAGTTGATCTCCGCGGTGTGGCGGCAAAGTATGTCAGAATTACCGCTGACAGCAACCGGGGATTTCTCGCTCAATACGGTCTGAGTGAGGTTCGGTTCTTCTACATACCTATCCATGCAAGAGAGCCTGTGCCCGCTGACGGCGCGACAGGTGTCTCTATCGGCACAATCGACGAGCCTACTGACATAACCCTCGACTTCAGAGCCGGTAGAGAGGCCGCCAAGCACGACGTGTACCTGAGCACCGATGAGCAGGCTGTATTAGACGGCACTGCCCCCGTAACTACCGTGACTGAGACCGGCTATGGTCCCTTATCCCTGAAGTTAGGCCAGACTTACTACTGGCGGGTCGACGAGGTCAATGACACCGCAAGCCCCACAACATGGCAAGGCGCTGTCTGGGACTTTGCAACACAGGAGTATTTTGTCCTGGAAGATTTCGAGGCTTACGATGACTACGAACCCAACAGGGTATTCGACACCTGGGTAGATGGATGGGGTATCCCGACGAACGGCGCGCTGGTGGGCTATGCGGAGCCGGATTTCGCTCAGGGAGAGCATATCGCCGAGACCACGATTGTCCACGACGGCACTCAGGCGATGCCGTATTTCTATGACAACGATCTCAAGTACTCAGAGGCGAGCATAACGTTAAGCTCTCAAAGGCGCGATTGGACGAGCAGAGGCATCGGAGCGTTGTCGCTGTGGTTCAGAGGTCATCCGGTGTCCCTGAGCAGTATGACCGAAGCGCCGCCGGGCACTTACACTCTAACCACCCGGTCCGGAAACGTTTGGGGCCGGCGCGACGAGTTCCATTACGTCTATAGAATGCTCTCCGGCCCCGGTGCGATTGTCGCACGGGTCGAGAGCGCAACTTACACATCCAATAGCGCCAAGGCCGGGGTGATGATCCGCGAGACTCTTGATGCGGATTCCAAAAATGCGTTCATTTTTCTCAGATCGGACGGCGGCGTCAGGTTCAACCGTCGCGTCGAGGTGCCTGGAGACACCATAAGTTCCGCCCAAGACGGACTCGCCTTCCCGCACTGGGTGAAATTGGAGAGGGACGGGGCAGGCAACTTCTTTGCCTTCCACTCAAAAGATGGGATTTCCTGGGTGCCTGTGAATGATGCTGCTCTGGGTTCGAATGCGAACATCCCGATGAATAGCGATGTTTATATGGGCCTGGTGGTATGCAGTAACAATACCGAGGAAACGTGCGAGGCCGTAATCTCCAACGTCCAGGTCACTGGGGCGGTTAGCCCACAATGGGTAAGTGATGATGTCGGCATGCGCAGCAACGACCCCGAGCGGCTGTACGTTGCCCTGGCCAATAGTGGCGGCCCACCTGCCGCGGTGTACTATGATGATCCCAGTGCAACCCAGGTGGGCGTCTGGACCCAATGGAATATCGACCTCAAGCAGTTTAGTGACCGAGGCGTGAACTTGGCTGATGTCGATACGATCCTTATCGGCATGGGTGACAAGAATAGTCTGCAAGCCGGGGGTTCAGGCGTGCTTTACTTTGACGATATTCGGCTGTATCCGCTTCGAGAGCCATGAGTAGAGGGATTATCGGGTTCGTTTGGTGATCTGAATCCGAGCAGGTCCAGCCACATCGATGATCAAGAGTTCGGCCCCCGCCGCGAACGCACGATGGGCCGACGAACGGTTCGGTTCAGTATCTGATCCTTGTCCGAGCGGCCATACGCTCACATAAGGTGTCGGCCCTTCCCATCCTGAGACCAGTATGGAGTACGCTCGGGGGCCCTGAGCAGCTCCCCATCCATCTACTGTAAAGGCTACGTCACCATCATCTTCGACGACATCGCGTATCGCGCACGGGGCGTGGATGAAACAACCCCGGATTGGCAGTCGCCTCAAGTCGTAGTGCTTGCCCACATCAAAGAGTTCCGGCACGTGTGCCTGCGTTGTTCCCGGATTTATCGCCGGGCCATCACGATACTGCAACTCCAGCAGGAAGAAATCCGGCAGCAGACCAAGTTGATCCGGCTCCCCCAGAGGCCATGTCATTTGCAGTCCGCAAGCCGTGATACCTTTAGCGATTTGCAGCCACGGACCTTCCGGATCGTATTGGTGCAACAGGTGCAGCGCCGAGGCATAGACCAAGCCACACCACTGCACGGGACGGCCGAACCAGGAACCTTTCCAGTTGGTCGCCCCGAAGACCGGTATGGTCGCATAAGGACCCAGCTTTCCTTTTGTGGGATTGGCCAAATACACAAAAGGAACCCCTGTCCATGCCCAGTAGCGCGCCTGTTCCAGGTGGTCCGCGCGTCCGGAGAGGATGTGGCCCAGGACATAGGCCTTGACCAGGTAACCTGAGGCGAGAATGTCGGGTGTATGCAAAGGGATCTCCCACGTCTGCGCACCCCGGGGAACCGTATTCGCGTACAGCACGGTTTGCTTATCCAGCAGTTCAAGGGCTGCCTGGATCAGTTCGGAATTGCCCGAAAGCGTCGCTCCTTCCAGAAGACGCGCTAGATTGCCGGCTCCGTAACCATTGGCGTGATCGGCGAAGTGTGTCTTGCCGTAGTCGATCTCCCCAGGCTGGTACGCTTTGACACCGTTAACGTCAAATTGTCCCAAAGCATGCACTGCCGAATCGTATTGCCGCTGCACATATGCTTCGAGGTCGCCAAACAGCAACGGCGCCGTGGGCGGCTGCACATGGGAGACACCTCCGCCCATGTGTTGGCTCTTCGGAATACTGCTCAACGCCAAGTCGCGAGCCATATACAGCTCAGCGATCAGTTCGCTGTCGGCTCCGCTCAGGCTCGCAGCAAGCCAGTCAATGAACATAGCTGCATCCGGTGCAGGCCCGGCGTTGAATCGGTCGGCCCAGACGGCGTGCCGGAACAGCCCGCCTTGCCTGATCCTGGAATAGACCCAGCCATGCGCGAGCAGTCTGGCTGCCGACGGCAAGCCCCCGTCAAAGTCCGGCACAGGCGGCAAGCCCTTAAGCTCAAGGTAGGTGCGCACCGCGGGTACTACGGTTCGGCCTTCACCCCCAATGATCCAGATGCGGACGCTGATCGGATCATTTGCGGCGAATCTAACGGGTATATGAGCCGCCAGGCTATTCTCAATCCGGCTTTTTCCCACCGCGGGGCCTGTCAGAGCCAGGACGTGGGCCCCCGAGCCAAAGATGCTATCCGGCGAGTCAAACAGGGGATTGATCCACTCAGATGGGCTCCAAATAAGACCGACGTACCGTCCCTCAGTGGAAATCGCCATCAGTGGAAAAGTCACCTTCATCGGGTCAGGAGCGCGACGAAGATGCGCCGGCGCGGCAATGTCGGCCTCACTGCTGCTGGGCTCATCGCATAAATACTCCAGGCCCGCGAAAAGCGCCTGCTCCTTGCCTGGACCGAATGTGTCCAAGCCCGGAAAGATTGTCAGCCAGGGTATGCATATCACCTGGCGGTCCGCGTCAACCTGAATCCGTTCATCCACGGCAATGATACCATCTATTGGGCCGGGACGAATCTCACGGGTGATCTTCCAGGTCGCGCCGTCGGCGTCATTCAAGTGCGCCGTGAGAGTCACACTATCCGGGCCGCGCTCTGTGGTAACAATGCCTTCATGCAGGTCCAGCCATTCAATAACGTCATCAAAGAGCACCCCGAGAAGTTCGTTGCGGTAGCCGACCGCCATCTCATGGCCGCCCACCTCGATCACAAAATCGCCGATCTGGCTTCCACGGTACACCAGTTTCAGCAGGCCGGATTCAACGGCACCGGCCCTTCTCCTACCTGGTTTGGGCGGTACAGGTTTCTGATAAGGTGGGTCCTCCGGCTTGAGCATCTGCTCAACTCTGATGAAGGCTACACCGATGCGGCCGGTGGTCGTAGCGGGATCCAGCCGGAAACGCGTATCCCTGCCCAGGGGTTCGAGAATGAGCAACTCATAGTCGTGCCAGTTGCCGTCATTGTTCACTGCGAAGCGCGCAGAATGGCCCGCCTGGAAAGACGGGCCGTAGAACAGCTCTCCGCTACTATTGGCGTCGGATTTCATGCGGATAGTGACCTTCGTGAGTCGATCGGCCCGTAAATTGACCGCAGGCCCCTCGATCCACGGATCGATACCCGTGGAGGTGAAACTCAATCCTCGCCGAGAACTGGTCAGGTCGGTGACGTGGTGATTCCCCTTCCAGCCAAGCATCCCGCGGGAAAAATCCCATTCTGCGGCGATCTGGCCGTGGACCTTCAGTGGCAATAAAACGGTCAATACCAACGACGGCAGCAGGAAACAGAAAAAATCACGACCAGTCTGCCTGGCATGAGCCGTGAAACAGCGATATTTACTTGAACGGATAGTCATTCGCGCTCAGAGAAGACCTTCTGAACCGTGAGGGCAGTCTGCTCGGGTCGATAGACTCCATGGCAGAAAATACCGTCATCTATCGACCGCTCTTTGAAAGCTCGATTAGCAGCAGGGCTCAGCGACAACACCGCCGAGCCCCGAAACATCGCAAAAAGACCCTGCTACGGAGCCGATCTTTCCACAAAATACATCGGCTGCAAGCCCAGGCCGGCCCACGGGAAAGCGCCATTGCCTGCGAACCAACTCAACGCCCCGTTGTCGTAGTCGATGGCCAGCACGGCAAATCCTACGTTATCGCCCACATTCGGCGGGAACACGTCGGTTGCGAAATCCCCTTGCATCGCCGACCACGGAATCCGGATCTCGACGGTCCAGTCCTGGGTGGCCGGATCGACCGAGCCGGCATAGTCGGACTGTGCCATGATGTCCTTGGATATCCAGGCGCCGAAGTCGTTCTTGGCAAAGGGACTTCCGTTTCCGCCATCCGGCGCTATCGTGGGGATATACATGTTTGCCGAGGCCACCTCATCAACTGTCTGCCCAAAGACAAACTGGAGCGTGTCCGAACTGTTGGGATACGGTCCCGCGAAGCTGTAGTTATCGTCCTGTGCCGACACCGCCGCGTAGAAGTACGTATCGTCCCACATGAAGTAATAAGTCGCGTTGAAGTCATCCAGGGAGGTATCGGTGGCCTGGTTATGAAGCTGGCCCTCATGGGTGATACCCTCGAAATAAGGATCTGCGCCGGTACGTGTTTCTGCGTTGAGGACCAGCGCCTGTGCTCCGGCGTATTCGTCAGCGGAGACCTGGCCGTCGATGGTTATCTGCTGGCCGTCGGCGAGTTTGACACTGTTCACAGGCCATGTAAAGACCTGTTCCGCTGCCTGCTCGGCGGCTACCACAGTCAGGAAAACGTCATCGACGTATATCATCTTGCCTACCGGCGTTTTGGAGAATAGCTGCACCTGAATGGTGGTCCGTTCGTTGGGTTCGTACACGGTTTGAAGCGTGTACTCGAAGGGTGTCCAGGCATCCGTCACAGGAGTTGTCAGAGATGCCGTGAGGTTCTCGACTTTCCCGTCATGCTCTTTGATGCGGAGCCAAAGAACCGAATTCTCATCCCATGAATCGGCGGGGACATAATATGTGCCCCGCAGCGTGAGAGCGGCGTCTTTCGGGATCCGGTCCCACTCCTCGACAGTCTGGGCGACGCAATGGTACTGGTCAGATCCCAAGCCTTGGATCCCGAGAGATGTGTCGCCCGAAACCGCCTGATCGGTCGCCAGCGAAAATGCGCTGATATCTCCGGCGCCCTGCTTTACCCACGGCTCCAGAGACCCGGCAAAAGCATTGTTCTTGATGTATTCGCCATACAATCTGACCCAGTCAATGTCCACCATGACGAGCTTGTCATAGTGGCCGAAATCGAAGCGGAAGTTATTGATCCAGCCTTCCCAGAGCGCTCCCGTGTTTATATATGCGACAAACCACTCGCCAATTGCAGGAATGGTCCATCCTCTTGAGCCGTGTCCGCCCGCAACGGGGAACCAAAACACGGCGTGCTCCGTTTTCTGCTGGTCGGCCTCATCGCCAACCCATTTCATGCGAACGGCCACGCCGTCGGCGTTCTCGGCGTAGTATGGCCCGGTGGGAGAGAAGAAGTAGGGATCAAACGTACCTCCGGGCAAGTCCAGCAACAAGCTTCCATCGTTTACGTCAAAATAGGTGATACGTTCGGCACTGATATTCCACCATCCCTCAGTGTCACCCGGCGTATCGAATTCCCAATGGGAGTTGACATATCGCCAATTATCGTCCCTGATATCAATGACGGGCTCAGCCCAGCTCACAAACACGTCATCAAAGTAGAAGACTTTGCCCGCGGGCACCTTGGAATACAACTGTACCTCCAGGGCGGTTCGCTCCTGAGGTGTATAGACCAGTTCCAGGGAACTCTCGCATTGAAACCACTCGTCAAAGACCGTAACCTCAATGGGAGGGCTGAGCTTTTCTTCGGTGCCATTGAACTCGCGGACCCGGAACCACAACGACGCGCTCGGGTCCCAGGAATCGGCCGGAATCTTCACCGCGGCATGTACGGTCGCAACGTATCCATTGTCCATTTCCAGGCCGCCTTTGATCGGCTGAGTCAAGGCGATGTATTCTCCGGTCCCGGTACACTTGACGGCATAGCTGAGAGAATGGACGTTCTCCCACTCTTGATCGTCAAAGCTGCTCGTATCGCCGACAACGTTCCAGCCCAATAGATTGCCCCACTCGAATGTCTCGTTGGTCAGATAGAGACTTTCGAGACGAATCCAGTCGATTTCAACCGTCCGATCTTCAGGGATACCATCGGCCAGATCAAAGCGAATTCTATTAATAGTCCCGGTCCAATTTGGCACGTCTATCAGGTCAACAAAAACAACTTTCCACTCATTGGGATCACCCCCTGAATATGGTCTGCTGTTTGCGGTGGGATTGAACCAGAAGAAGCTTTTCCCTGCCGCTGTGGTTGCATCGACGGACCATCGCATCCGCGCGAGAACGCCGGTGATGTCATTAGCGTCCCAAGGTTCCGTTGCCGTGACACTGATAAAGGGATCATTGGTACTAGCTGCAATTGTGGCAATCAACGCACCGTCTTTGACCCTTAAATCGTCTATCCTCGGATTTGGCGTCCATCCCTCCGTGTCATCGTCTGTATTGAACTCCCAGGCCAGCGCATTAGCTGACACCACAACAATAAGGGTGTACGTGAGTAGTGAAATGAACCGTCGCATCTTCTTGTCCTCCAAAAAAAGCCTTGTTCCAAAGTCTGTTCTTCCCAATATTATGATATACAATCATTTACTTTAGGTCAATTATGTTTCCTCAAAAAAATCATAGGAGTCGCTCTATTTCCCTATTTCCTATACATTTTGACAGATCTTCACTATCTTCTGACCTTTCCATAACCATCTGTTACCAGGGCATTTATGAGATACGCATTTTTTCGGAATTGGCAGATAACGCACCTGTGGGTTGCGATCGAGTTGTAGGCGCAAACTGACGAAAATGAGGCCATATCAGGGACATCTGTGCGTGGGCCAGTTCGCTGAAAGGCGGGCGGGATCGGCCCAAGAAATTATTGATTTGTCGTGATTCCGCAACGTCTTTCACATCTAACTGCATCCTAACCCACAATACCCACAACACCGAGCACCTGCCTCGCCAACGGCCGCTCGACATTCTCTCCTCTCCTGCTCTATTCGTGCAGAAAGACTATTTCACATTCTTGACATTTCAAGTGTTCGGTACTATGATTTACACAGCTCAAATTGAATCAATATCCCGGGATCGTAGGAGACCACATGAGAAGCTTCTTTGCTCTGATTATTTTTGTCAGCTTTTGGAGTATAACACTCGTGGCGGCGACTTCGCCGGTAAACCACGGTCAAGGTGAGATGGCAGGCCGGGTCACCGAAACCAGTGCCATCCTTCAATCCCGGCTGACGCAGGGTGCAGCACTTATTGATGGCGATCTGCCCGGAAGTCCGGGTGTGGCCCGATTCGAAATAGCGGACAATCCGGAATTTGAAAGATCACGCACGACTCGTTGGATCGAGGCCTCGCCGGATTATGACTATATCGTCAAAGTGGAGGTGACCGGCTTGAGACCGTCCACCCAATACTACTACCGTCTGCTATATGGACCCGAGCGGGATAATATCGAGAAAGGGCGTACCTGTTCGTTCAGAACGCTTGGCGGTAAGAACGCCGTTCAAGAAACCAAGTTCGCGGTCGTAACGGGGATGAACTATTTCTTCTTCCATGAAGGTCCATACAAACCCGAGGGGGCCTATCAGGGTGATGACAAACATCTCGGTTACCCTGCACTCGAAGCCCTCCGGAAGCTGAAGCCCGATTTCTTCGTTGGTACGGGGGACACTGTCTACTTTGATCACCCCGCGAAGAGTGGAGGCTCGAACCGGTGGACGGGCACCGCGTGGTCTGATCGCGCAAAGACCGAAACGGAGATGCGTCGCAAATATCACGAACAGTTCGTTCAACCTCGCTACGCGGCCCTTTTCGCGGAAGTCCCAACCTATTGGGAGGTGGACGACCACGACTATCGCTACAATGACTGTGACAATACGGGAAACGACATGCCTACGCCGGAGATGGGGGCACGTAATTTCCGCGAGCAATTGCCCGTTGTCGATCCGGCCAATCCAACCGGACTTACCTATGCGACTTTCCGGGTCAGCCGCGACCTGCAAATCTGGCTCGTGGAGGGCCGGTGCTACCGCAGTCCCAACAAGATGCCCGACGGGCCGGACAAGACCATCTGGGGCCAGACCCAAAAGCAATGGCTCAAGGACACCTTGCTCGCCAGCGATGCTACCTTCAAGATTCTTATTTCACCGACTCCGCTGGTCGGCCCGGATGATAGAAGCAAGAGAGACAATCATACCAACCTCGGTGGTTTTCACCATGAAGCACAGGAATTCTTTGACTGGCTGAAGCAAAACGGTTTTCTCGAGAAGAACTTCTATATTCTATGTGGGGACCGGCATTGGCAGTACCACGCCAAACATCCTTCAGGCTTCGAAGAATTCTCCTGTGGGGCGTTAGTCGATGCCAATTCACGTCTGGGAGTTAAAGCCGGTTCGCCAAAATCGACCGATCCCGAGGGAAAGATTCAGCAGTATTATTGCCAGTTAGAGGGCGAGCCCTCCGCTGGTTTCTTGACAGTGACCGTTTCACCGAATAAGGACGGCGCAGAAGCCCTCTTTAAATTTTATGACGAACATGGCAATTTGGCCTACTCCCATACAAAAGATGGAAAATGATTTTTTGTATGGGTGAAAAGCTGAAGCTGCCTGTGGCACCGCTTGACACAGGACCTGCGGGAAGCGTTCGGTTAGAGGCAATAGGCCACTTCAGGAAACCTCTCTCGATGAAGTGACCTAGGTTCAAGAGTTACCACTCGATTTTGCGAATAGAGTTGACGGAGACTGATATGAATACAAGACGTGAATTCCTGCAGGGTACGGGGCTTGCGGCTGGGTCGGTTCTGCTTGGAGGTTCGCTTTGCACCGGCAGGCAAAGGGATAGGCGGCCGAACATTGTCTTTATTATGGTGGACGACCTTGGCAAGGAGTATATCGGCTGTTACGGGTCGGATAAGGCAAAGACGCCGAATATCGATGCTCTGGCGGCCGGCGGGATGAAGTTCGATAATGCGTATTCGATGCCGCAATGCGTCCCGACGCGGGTAACACTGCTAACGGGTCAGTATCCATTCAGGCACGGTTGGGTGAACCATTACGACGTGCCGAGGTGGGCGAAGGGGTGTCACTTCGATCTGGAGCAGAATCCATGCATGGGAAGGATTGTCAAGTCGGCCGGCTATGCCACGTGTATCAGCGGTAAGTGGCAGATTAATGATTTTCGGGTTCAGCCGAATCTTCTGCGGGACGCCGGATTCAACGAGTATTGCGTGTGGACGGGGTTCGAGACAGCCAATCCGCCGAGTGCGGAGCGATATTGGAATCCGTATATCCTTACGTCCCAGGGGAGCAGGACGTATGAAGGACTGTTCGGGCCTGACATCTACAATCAGACGGTTATCGACTTCATCCATAAGAACAAGAGCAAGCCGATGATGGTCTATTACCCGATGACCCTGACCCATGGGCCTCTCACCACGACGCCGCACGGCGGGGATGAGAAGAACAAGAGAGTCATGGTTGAGTATATGGACCATCTCGTCGGGCGGGTAGTCAACGCTCTGGATGAGGCGGGGGTGCGTGAGAACACCATTCTGATCTGGACAACGGATAATGGACCAGCCAAAGGAAGGACCACGGAGGACGGGATATGCGAGCCGTTTCTGGTGAACTGTCCCGGCACCGTGCCTGAAGGTATTGTGACCGACGCACTGGTGGATTTCACCGATTTGCTGCCCACGTTTGCGGAATTGTCGGGGGCCAAGATGCCTGAGGGCCCCACGTTTGACGGCAGGAGCTTTGCGCCGTTGATCCTGGGGAAGGCGAAGGACTCGGCGAGGCAGTGGATGATGGCTATGGGAGGCGGTGGAGTGCAGGCGACCGAAACAGATGCGGGCTGGCGAGTCATAAACAAACACGATTATCGAGATCGCGTTATCCGGGACAAGCGATACAAGCTGTACATCGGAACAGATCGAGAGAGCCAGAAGCTGGTGGATCTCAAGAACGATCCACAGGAAAAGACCAACGTGATTGACAGTGACAAGCCTGAGATCATAGCTGCGCTGGCGAAACTGGAGAAAGCGGCGGCGGCGTTTCCGAGGAAGGACGCGAATCCGAAATATACCCCCCTGCCGCTGCAGGATTGGGAGACAGAGGATGAAGGGGCTGCCGCAGTGAAGAAGGAGAGGCAACAGAAGCGGGTAAAGTGATCATGAAGTGATATCCTAAGCAAGGGTTGTCCCTGCGGGTTATACCGCTGGTGAGGGATTTCCGCAAATTGCAGCGAAGAACGGTCCTCGGCCCTCCAGGGCTATCCGCTCCAGTTCTCTTCCAAAACCGCCTCCCGGCTGTCGTGGGTCGGGGTGGGGTAACTGGGGTGGTTATTCTTTGGCGCCGTGGGTGCGCAGGAGCGAGACGATTTCGGTGTGGCCAACTCATTGGAGTGAGGGCCGCCCGTGACGAGCGACCGGGGTGGAGCCAGCCGTGAGGTTGGGGATGATCGCCGCCAGGGAGGTCTTCCACTCCGAGATTCTGCTGACAGCCAAGTCAAAGGATAAGAGAAGGCAGCGGTGACCGCAAGTCAGCGAGAGGTCACCTTTGGTTCATAACCGTCCGTGAGAGTGCGGAGAAATGCGACAATGTCATCCACTTCCTGCTCGGTCAAACCAAGGTTGCCCAACTCCTCGCGGTTGACGTTCTGAGGCACTTCTGGTGCGGGCCA
>Ga0307380_10003834_pt1 | contig 20560 bp, 13 predicted proteins | sample UN3MG_FD_202239 | JGI IMG/M metagenome (GOLD analysis project Ga0307380, IMG submission 202239) | Soil microbial communities from Risofladan, Vaasa, Finland - UN-3 | ecosystem: Environmental > Terrestrial > Soil > Coastal area > Acid sulfate soil | place: Finland: Risofladan, Vaasa | collected... | reverse complement strand
CATACCAATTCGTGAATGGTCGGAAGATGACATGTCGTAGCGAAGCGGAGATCCCGATCATCGGGACCTTTTTGCTATGAGCTATGTTTACCCCGCGCGCCGTGCTTGCCCCGTGAAGTCTTCGCTATTTCACTGGGGTGAAATTGCGAAGCAAAGGTTCAAAAACGATCCTATTTCACTGGGGTGCTGCCCGCACCGGGCCAGTGTTAGTGGAGCTTTTTTTATGTCTTTTCTGTAGAATGACACTTTATGTTAACCAAGAAAAGCAGACCATGAGTCAACGGAGATTTGTGACCCTTTGATAAAAAGAAACGCCCCCGCAATGAAGCAAAGGCGTCAAGCTAACGATGCTATCGTTAGCGCTGTTATCACTTTTTAAATATAATAAAGTTTATAAACGTTAAAGTCAACTAAAAATTTTGATGGAAAGAGTAATTACCTATATTGATGGGTTCAACTTATATTTCGGTTTAAAAACAAAAGGCTGGAAAAGATATTACTGGCTCGATCTTCAGAAGTTGGCAATGAACCTGCTAAAGGTCAATCAAAAACTGATTACGACAAAATATTTCACATCCCGGGTTTCAGGGCCACCCGATAAAACCAAAAGACAGGGAACATTTCTTGAGGCCCTGGAGACTCTGGATAACTTTCATATTTTTTACGGTCATTATCTTACCAACACAATCGAGTGCCAAAAATGTGGTGATGTTTTCGCTAAGCCCTCTGCTCTTTACCCTTCGTCTTATACCCATAGTTTTCACTTTGAGCTATCAGCTATGTTTACCCCGTGAAATTTACTCCTGTAACAGCGTAGCGTATTTCACTGGGGAGCTATATACTATCAGCTGTGAGTTTGTTGCTGCCTGCACAGGCTCATGCATTCTCTACACAATGTGTAGCTTTTTATGTTGACAAAGCGATCCCTTTTTTATAGCTTATTTCTATGAAATCCCTTGAGAATACCACGTTTTCTCAGGATGAAGACCAGGCAGATGTCCTTGAGGAATTTGCACCTCGTGTTAGGGAACTCCTTATAGCCTATCGGGACAAACGGCAATTCACGAGCATTGCCGAGCGCATCGGAATCCATGCCTCACGACTCACCGAAATGATCTCCGCAAACGGCGATGGGACGTACAAGCGTAAAATAACGGCCTACTACCTTGCGAAATTCCTGGACGCCGACATCATGGACGTCTCTCAGATACTACAGGGACGGACGCTTGATGACCTTCCGGATCGCGTTCGCCTTTTCTTTGAACGAATGGTTCTCCCTCGAAAGACCCTGCAACTGGTCATCGAGACCAAACGAAGGGGCATTGATCTCGAAAAAATCCTGGAGGCAATCCTCTATCCAAAAAAGTCCTAAAGCCTCTTTTTGTTAAAATATTCAAGGCGGTTAAACCTTGAACACAGAACGGTGAACCGTGAACCATCATTGTAAAATGAAAATAGTGGAGCTTTTTTACGTCTATTTTGATGAATGACACTTGGTATTAAGCAAGAAAAACAGAACATGAGTCAAACGAAGATTTGACCCGTTTACGTTTATATACCTGTCTAATAATATTGGAAGTGTATTTAATATGAGCAATTTACCGAAACAGATTCTTAACTACTTTGCAACATTCACCGAGACGCGATTTAATTTTAGGCGTCTAATCAACTACAAATGGACAAATAATGAGCTTACACTTGATCTGTCTTTTTTCCCAGCATTTCAACTGGTTCTGCTCAATAAAATAAAAGATGGTGATTTGTCACCGCTACTCATTAAACAAAATGAATATACGATTGTACTCAACAAAGATGCTCTCCTCATAGAAATTAAAAAACTATTGCAGGGAAATTTTAATGCTGCGTATTTAGAAAAATGCATCAACGATGAATATGCCCAAATTGCGGCAGACAATACAATATTTATTGTTGGCGAGAATGGAGAGCTAAAACTATCTCAAGATACAGAAGATGGAGAAGATCTGCTTTCTCAACAAAAAGACATGGCACAAAAAGAAGGATTGCGAACATACAATCTCGCTTTTCGTCGTCAGTTTGAAAAAACATTGAATGATCTCCAGGATAAAATTGTCGAGAAAAAAAAGATTGAGTTAAACATCGAGCACGCACCTTCTTCAATCTTCGGTGTGCGAAATTATGTGACTCAGCAATTCGAACAACTAAAAAGAATTGGCAACAATTTTTCCGGCAGTGAAAAGTACATTACGGAAGTCTCAAAATATTTCTCAGACGCCATTGATGATATTGTCATCTATGATCTGTATTATAATTTTCAAAAATATTCGGATTTTGCCAAGCTTGGCACGCTTTTCGTGTTTTTCCATATGCTCGAAAGAGGTAAGGAGGCATACCCGCTCTATTTTATTGAGGTGGAATATCGAACGTCCAATTCAGAAGTAACCCTTTCATTCCCAAGAGATTTGATGCTTTTGAATACTCCGGCGGTTAATTATTTTAAATTTGATAGTGTTTTGGTTGTACCGCGAGCATCTTCCATCACCACGACCAAGGGGCACCTTGGGGCAATGGAAACATTTATCCAAACTCAATATGGATTTCAGGCACCATTTATTCTGGAGACATCTTTTGCTCGCATAACCCATGCGAACGAAAATTTTCCTCAAATAAAAAACCGGATTGGTCTTCAAATAATTACTAACGAAGATAAAAAGCTCCTCGACTATTCCGAGCTCATGACCAAAATAGAACTGGGCGAATCAAGTAAATTTTCCGAATTTATCGACCAATATGTCAAAGGGACAGTCCCTAATCATCAAGACGAAGTAGATAAAGTATTTTTAGATAAGTACTCTCGTAGAAGCCCTGAGCGGTATGTGTCTAATAGTCCGATTCCTGTTAATAATCCACAAAAGCGTATTTTACTGGCACTCGCAAATGAAAAGAACAATATTATCGTTGTCGACGGCCCTCCAGGAACAGGTAAATCTCACACCATTGCTGCACTAACATATTGGGCAAATGAAAATAATAAGTCAGTTGTTATTACTTCACACAAGCAAGAGGCGCTTGATGTCATCGACCGAATGCTGACTGATAAATATAAAAGTCTTCACCCGCAAGCAAAGCCGTCAATTGTACGCATGGATAAAGAAACCGGATCGGCAAATAATTTTCAGAATACTTTAACAGCCGCAGTAGTAGGTGCCGCCAATGAGCGCGCATTGGAATACAACAAAGAAGCGACCGAAATCGATGAGAAAAAACTTGGTACCAAGCTTATCGCTGCAATCGAAAAGAAATTAGAGCAGTCTGGTAAATACGAGGAGGTAATACGAAAAACAATAGCGTTTGACTGTGTAGACCGTGAGCTGGCAACGGACACAACTATTGCAAACATTACCTCAACCATTGTTGGGCCGGATCAAAAAATAGATTTTAAAAAGATCACGGCATGTATGGAATCAGGCACTTTGCAAAAGTTTTTACACACCAGTCTGGAAGAATACGCCTATCTCATCGATCAGAAGGATAAAATACCGGACTTTTTGGAAGCTTGCGAAAAGCTTAATCAGATTCCAGAAACTGCTCAACATATCAAGACTACTCTTGCAGAAATTCCGGCAGATTTCCTGCCCTTGTTGGTTAACCTTAAAACGCATTTTAAGCACGATATAAAATTATCCGAGATAACCACAAAGCACATAACCACTGGTTTGTTTCAAAAGATTTTTGGCAAGGCGCCGAAAGAAGAAGATCTAAAATTACTGCTGTCGCAGCTTGTGAGCTTGAAGTTTGCTGGCGTGGTTAAAGAGGTGGCAAGAATCCTGAACATCGAAAAAGAAAACGTGACGATTGATAATCTCTTGTCCGGAGTAGATAAAATCCGCTTTGCGCTATCCATGCGAAAGCACCAGGTTTTGTTGGCTTCGTATCGGGCATTGCCCGGAAATCAAGACAAGGGCATCAGTGATGTCTACGAAACAATCAAAAAATACAGTGAAGCAAACGATCTGTTAAACGATGATATGTATCAGGCTCTAAACTCGTTATTCAAAAACTATGGTGCGATGCTTAATCATTTTGGAATCACCGAAACAAGCCTCAACACGCTTACAAAGCTGCTCGGTCACGATGTGCAAGTTAAAAATGCCTGGCAGTGGATTCAACTGCACTATTTTCTGTCAGAAAATGCGAGCGACTCGTCAATCAGCCTGCAGGACATCCAGACGTATTACAAACTCAAGCAAAAAGATATTGAGCATCTCAATGATAATCGCTTAAAAAATCTCAACAATCATTTGGGCGAGATGGCCAGAATAAAAGTATCCTACGAAGGCGGGAAAAGGTTCACCATCGAAGAAGCTAAGGTGTTATTAAATAGTATTTCCTGCATTATTGCCGAACCCAGCACGATATCAAAGCATTTCCCTATGGAAGAAGGCTTGATCGATGTACTGATTATTGATGAAGCCTCACAAGTATCTATTGCCGACTCCATCTCGCTCATCTTGCGTGCCAAGCAAGTTGTTATATTTGGGGATGAATATCAATACGGCGCCGTGAGCGCAACCAATGTCAGCTCTAAGTATTCTGCCAGCTATTTCAGTGAGATTATCACAGCCTATGCGGATGATTACAGCACCACGGTATCAGAAGCGGCCAAAAAGGAGCTTGTCGATGAGGTTTCCAAAGAAGTACCCGCTGATGAACAGGAAAGCGATATATTGCTCAAACCACAAGACGGCACCGTGCTTTGGCTCAAAACTTTCAATATTCGCACATCCACCCTTACTTTCGCCAAGGCCATAGCCAATTACACCACTGCACTCAAAGAACACTTCCGCAGTTTTCCGGAAATTATTAGTTACTCAAATGATTTCTTTTACAAAGAAGCGCAGATGGAACTGGTCGTAAACCGTATCCGCACCAAGCCAATCGGCGAAGTGCTGCAGTTTATGAGTGTGGCAACTCAAGGCAAGGCTGGTCCTAATACTAATCTGGACGAAATAGAAGCTATTGCCAATGACATTCAAAAGCGCCTGGACAGCGGCTTCAAAGGCACTATTGGTGTCATCGCTTCATTCAAAGAACAGCAGGCCAGGTTAGAGCAGGCTCTTAACGAAAAGTTTAATATGGCGCAGCTGCGGCGCGATCACAAATTGGCGATCTGGTTTGTGGGCGATGTGCAGGGCGAAGAGCGCGATATCGTGTACTACTCGATTGTGGAAGATAAAAGTCTGCAAAACGCCAATTTGGCCAGCATATATCCTGTCATTGGAGGCACAGCTGACAGTATCAGGAAACTCAAAATGCAAAGGCTGAATGTTGGCTTTAGTCGTGCCAAAGATACGATGATTTTTGTGCATAGCCAACCCATCGAGCAGTTTAGTAATACACGCCTGGGTGACGCACTCAAGCATTATCAACGAACACTGGAGATAAACAAGAAAAATGATTTCTTTATTGAAGATGAGTCAATTTTTGAATCGCCAATGGAGAAAAAATTGTACACTCTTCTCCTGGAAACCAAATTTGTCAAAGACCACCGAGAACATATTAAAATAATTCCGCAGTTCGATATCGGAAAATATATTGCGGCAGAGCACAAGGTATACATCCCCAAATATCGCACTGATTTTCTTTTGACCTATGCTGAAGGGGGCAAAGACCAGACACTTATTTTAGAGTATGATGGCGTGGAGTTTCATTTCCAAAATCCGCAGGAGGTCAATAGTCTCAATTTTTCTCAAGCGTATCTGGACTATGATACCGCGCGTCAGTTGGAGCTGGAAAGCTATGGTTACCGATTCCTGCGGATCAATAAATTTAATCTACGTCCGAAAACCAAAGAGCAAACCGAAGCCGATGTTCTGAATGATTTATTAGAAGGGAAATTCCAAAACTATGCCCAAAATTAATCTCACACCAGAGGATAAAGCCAAGCTTATCGAAGCCATGAATAATGGCACCGAACCACCATCAGACTTATTGCCTAAGCTTTTTCCGGGCACTGCCGAGAAGTTTGATGTGAAGGCGCTTGATAGAGCCAAGATTCCCACACTGGAATACGCCGGCAAGCGCTCCAAGGCGGCGATTCTGGCGGAAGGCGGAGTAGGCATTGGCGCGGCGCCCCTTCAGGTCGTGCGTTGTTTTGGCGAGGCAAAGAATGATGAATGGAAAAACCTGATCGTGCAGGGCGACAACCTGCAATTCCTTAAAACTTGCTACAAGAATGTCGATCCATTGATTAAAGGTAAAGTCAAAGGGCAGGTAAAACTTATTTACATCGATCCGCCATTTGCAACCAAGAGTGATTTTGGAGGGAATGACGGAGAGAAGAGTTATAGTGATAAAGTCGTCACAGCGGAGTTTATTGAAGGCCTACGAGAACGCTTGATCTATCTTCGAGAACTATTAGCCAATGATGGTAGTATTTATGTGCATATGGATTATAGAATGATATCTCACATAAAAGTTGTTTTAGATGACATTTTTGGAAATTTTAATAATCAAATTTCGTGGAAAAGGTCAGCGATTGCAACTAATGTAAATAAGCAATATAGAAATAGTCAGGATTTTATCCTGTTTTATTCAAAATCTGAAAACAATTTATTTGCTCCTCAATTTGGTGAATATTCAGAATCCTCGAAAAAGCACTATTCTCACAAAGACGAATACGGTGTATTTCAGCCCGTTCCCATTTTGGCAAGTGGCCGCTCTAAAGGTGAGACAGGGGCGGTCTGGCGCGGCATTGACCCAAACAGTCTCGGCAAGAATGGAATGCACTGGCTAAAAAATCCCAAGGTGCTTGATAGGTTGGACGAACAGGGTTTAATTTATTGGCCTAACAAAGAAGGGGGAACGCCACGCCTTAAGTACTACGAATCGGAGGCCAAAGGCGTCTATGTTTCCGACTTCTGGGATGATATTGATGTCATCAACTCAATGGCTGATGAGTATCAGAGCTACAACACCCAGAAACCCGAAGCCCTTCTCGAACGCATCGTCAACGCGTCCTCCAAACCCGGCGACCTGGTCATAGACCTTTTCGGTGGTTCCGGGACAACGGCGGCCGTGGCTGAGAAGCTGGACCGGCGCTGGATCACCTGCGACTTTGGGAAGCATGCTATTTACACTATGCAAAAAAGAATGCTTAATATAGCAGAAAGTAAAAAATTAGGAACAAAAGAGATTGATGAGGAAACTCGATGTGAAAAGTGTAACAGTGTAATTGAAGAAAGTACCAACTATAAAAAATGTTCTGAGTGCAAAAGTATTTTCGAAAAGGAAATTAAACCGATAAAGAAAAAGTATGACAAAAAACCCAAACCGTTTTGTGTCGTATCCTCCGGCGCGTATGATTTTTCCCATATTATGGATTTGCGCAAGCACAAAGAAACCTATATTGATTTTGTGTTGGGGCTCTTCCAACTGGCTCGTGATGAAGAAAAGGCAGCCAAATACAAGCTTGCCAATATTTTCGCCATCAAAGACAATAATCCAGTAGAAGTCTATCCCATTTGGGATGATCAATTCTTAAAAGAAGTGAAGATTGACGAAACCTACCTTCGCGGGATCATCGCTCAATCTGGCGGAAAGCTGAAGGGCGAGTATTACATCATCACCCCAGAATCCTGCACCAACGTCGGCGATACCTCGCTCAAAAATCAAGACGGCAAAGATATTCATTTCCTGATGCTCACTTTTCCCTACAAAGTGCTGGAAGATGTCACTCGCAACCTGGCACTTCAGGAACAGCCAAGCTCACAGGCCGATGTGAACACTCTTATCACCTCTACAGCTTATTACTTTAATGAGGATGTTGAGATAGCTGCAACACGCACAAGCGACGGTCTCAAGATTACCAAGTTTGAAACGAAAATATTAAACAAAGAAGGAAATCGGTTTGAGGCTTTCTCAGGGCTCGCGATGCTTTTGGTCGATCTGGATTACGAAGCTGGTAAGCCTTTTGATATGAACAAGACCGTGTTTGCCAAAGACATTGCCAAAGACGGTTCGATGAAAATAGAAGGTCTCGCCAAGCGTGTTGGCCTGATCGCCATCGATAGGCATGGCAATGAAAGCAAACCATTTAACCTAGAATAATGATGGCAAAAGCAAAAAGAATCAAAACGGTAGAAAAGCTCAATCTCTCCGAGCATACGCTGGATATCAATATCCGCAAATGCCGTTACGAAAAATTTCGCTTTTCTTATATTGAAGACTATGTCCGCGCGGTTGCCGGCGGGCGCGAGTATCAGTATCAGGCCATCAAACACACGATGATCTATCTGTGGGGTGGCGGATATAAGAATGTGGCTGAACTGGCCAAAGAAAACTTTTCCCAAAAAATACATCTCCAAGAGCGCTTTGGTTCCGAAGAAATCATGCTGGGGCATTTGCCTCTTGCAGACTGTCTTTCGGGGGTGGTGCATATGGCGACAGGCACCGGAAAGTCTTATGTCATTTTTGCCGTTGCCTATCTCTCGCTCGTGATGGGACTCGCCAAGCGGGTGTTGGTTTTAGGACCCTCGTCCACGATTATCGAGGAAGGACTGCGCGACAAATTCCAGGAATTTATGAATAAACAGGAGTGGAATGATCGCTTGCCAAAAGAATATCAGGGCAAAGCGATTGACCTTCTGACCAACAATGATGCCATTGAGGACGGAAGTATCACCATTGAAAATATCAATGCCATTTATTCTATTGGCGGCATTCGCGATACATTGTTTCAAGGAACAAATGAAGTACTGGTGCTGGGCGATGAAATTCATCACGCCTATTCGCACCTTAATTTTAATGCGACCAAAAAAGCGCTTGAATTGGATAAAGAGGTAGATGCCGAAAAGGGTAAGGAATCAGAGGGTAAAACCGAACGGCTCTGGATGCAGTTTCTGAAAAAGCATAAAGAAATCACAAGACATATCGGTTTTACTGGTACACCATACAACAAAGACGACTATTTTGCTGATGTGATATTTGATTACAACATCCGCACGGCTATCAATGAAAAGTTTATTAAAGATATTAATCCCATCATTAGTACCGAAACAGAAGATGGTGAAATGCAGTGGACGACCGAAAGGCGATTTGCTGTTGTGCTGAAAAAGCACCTCGAAATATCCAAAATATATGCATACAAAAAGAATGGCAAACGGCAAGTTAAACCAATCACGGTTTTTTATTGTCCAGCCCGCATTAATGCGCAAAGTCGCACTGAGGAATTTATCCGTTTTTTAGCAAAATGGGAGCGTGAAGAAAACGGAGCCACTGGTTCTGATGCGGAACTGGATCAACTGGTTAGAGAGAAAGTTATATGTGTGATAACCGGTATATCTGATTCAGAATTCAAAAATAAACTTGATAATATTGAAGAAACAAACCCAGACAAAATCGGAGGTAAGGTTGAATTTATCTTTTCAGTCGGCAAGCTATTAGAAGGTTGGGATGTGGACAATGTTTTTCAGATCGTGCCGATGGAGGAGCGCATATTTAATTCCAAGTTGTTAATCTCACAAGTTTTAGGACGGGGATTGCGTATACCAAGAAAAATTTCTTACGTCGATGTTCAGATGACATATCCGTGGCTTACCGTGACCAATCACGAAAAGTTTGCTGACCATATCAGAGAGCTGATGGATGCTGTCACAAACTCTGATATGTACATCACATCAGAGCCGTTGAAGTTGACTGATAAAGATAACTGGCGTGGCGAACACCACTTCTCGCTATTTAATCTCAATTATCTTTCCGGAGTAAAGATAGAAGATATTACCGACGAGGAAGAAACCGCCCTTCCGATGCGTGAGCTTCTTTTGACAAAATATGATGTCAATGAAAATGTCACCATTGAACGCCTTAAGGGTGAAGATAAGTATGCCCTCAAGAAAAAAACCGTTTCCGTGGACAGTTTGGTAGATGCTCTCTATCGCCGGTTTAAAGGGAGGGAATTTGAGGGGATTCGCTTTGATTTTGGAAATGGCGAACAGACAAGGTGTCCAAGTGAAGATGAAATCAGAAATACGATACTGGCCGCAATGGAAAAATCTGAAATCTCTGACAAGGGACTGACTCAAGACAATAAAAAACAGATTGATCTTTATTTTAACCAATTTTTGCCGCGCGGAAAGAAAAGGCGTGTATTTGAAAACATTAAAGGGGATATCGTACCGACGGGTACACAAAAAATTGAGCGGGGATCAGTGAGAATTGGCGAACTGGAACGAGATGCGACCGCCTTTATGAGCGAATCGTACAAAGAGGAAGTTGATGAAAAGACCAAGGCAATGCTTAAACATCTCATCGAGACTCGAAAGCCGAAAGATCATCAGGGTTCACAACAAGTATTTAGTTTTATTGATTCAACTGGTTTGCTGGGCAAACACAGTGAATATGTCCGTCCATTAATTGAAAACGACGATCGGCCACCATATATCGTAAACCCTTCCGTGTTTAAAACACCCCAAAGCACGGTGCTCGTATCTCATTCTCCGGAAAAAGAATTTGTATTTCTATTGCTGGAGAATTCACAGTATGTGGATGCGTGGATCAAATCACCGGACAAGGGTTTTTACTCTATTGATTACGAATATTGGAAAGGTGGAAGGGACCGAGTTCGTCGCGGATTCAATCCCGATTTCTTCATCAAAATTGATTTAGATAATTATATTAAAATTCTGAAAAAGAAAGGCGAAGTAAAGAACATAGACGCCCTGAGGGAATTGCAGGACAAGGGGGATGAGACAATTATTCGCGCTGTAGAAATAAAATCCGATGATGACGATGACGAAGCCACACCAGCCAAGGCCGAGTGGGCAAAGGATCATTTTGAGGCAGTGAACGCAAAACTACTGGAGCCACTTCCGGGAAATTTTGACAGGGAATATAAACAGGAAATAAGACAATTCTATACGTTCGATCTTCTTACACCGGAAGGGTATGTAAAGTGGTTTGCGAATTTGCGTGCGGGTAAAATAAACTATTGAAATTCTGTTGACATGCAAAGATTTCTTCATTTGCGGTTTGAAGATCTAGGGTCGCACCTCGACTAATGATTAAAAAGCAATGCTTCCAACAAATCAGGAGGGATCTGTTTGAGTTATGAATTTTTGGCTTCCATGAAGATTCAGGATCAACCCCGCCTAAAGGGGTCAAATCTTCGTTTGAGAGCGCCGATGAAAACCGGCAATAAGTAGGGACTGAAAGTGTCCTATGATGAAGGACGAGCCATCCACATCAGCCCTGTGAAAAGGGGACGTTGGTTCTAAAACGATTTGGAAAAGGGGACGTTGGTTCCAAAACGATTTGTGAAGGGGCGCGTTCGTGCAGCAATTGCTTAACGTTCCTTGAGTCAGTAAATGAAGGGCTTTGTCTGCGTCACGGATAATGATTGGTTTGCATTTCTCTCCCCGCAGCCAGGGATTGATGAGGTGAATTTTTGGCAGCCGTATGGAAGGTTAGGTTTCACCCTGCAACATTATGAAATGATAAAATGAGTAAGTTGTAAAGATAAATTTATATACTTCATTTAATAAACCTATACCAACATGATCAAAGAACTCATTGTGAGTAACTTAGCTACTTGGTTTCAGAAGTATTTGGGAAAATATTTTTTTCCCAAGACTAAAATCAGATGGAAATATAAAGATAAACTTATTGAGATCTCGGACTATTTCAACGAGGCAATGGATACAGAGCGAAAAAGCTGTAGCCTCAGTGCAGTATTAGAGGACGCTAGAAGGGCTTACAATGCTGAAAACATTAAAATTCAATGTCAAAAAGAAAAAGCCATGATTTTGGAAAAATGGTATGCGTCATTTAGACATAACTTGAGTTCTGCAAATCACAAGAACATCTCAAAATATTTTGAAGAGTTCGCCGAAATCCTAAAGCAAACACAGGCAATTTTTAGAGACTTTTCTCAAGTAGTAAGAGACGACACAGAAGTAATTAAAACGTTAAAAATGAACGACACAGGATATCCTTATTTTGAGAAAATATACAATAGAGCAACATCAGAAGTAGAAAAACTATCAAAAGAAGCTTCTAAAAAATTAAAAGGAGAATTTAGGGATTATCATTTTAATCCGCTACCCAAACTCTAGAATCCTTGGATAAATATGAGCTCCAGCACCTGAACGGAGACTTCAATGAGGAAATTGCTTAACGTTCCTTGAGGCAATCAATGAAGGGCTTTGTCGGCGTCACGGATAATAGTTGGTTTACATTTCTCTCCCAGCAGCCAGGGATTGATGAAGTTAACTTATGGCAATAGAATTTTGGGGGCTTTCTTTATATACTTCCGATTACCGAAAAACGCGGATTCCAAATTAGAGGCTTTCACATGAACTTGAATCAAGAGGATATAAGATTCGTAAAGGTTTCTTCGAGGGATTTGCACAATTTCATTGGATCGGCCAAAAAACAGGTAATTGTTGCGAAACCGGGGTATTTAATATCTGAGGTGGATTTACTTTTAGAGCTGATCAATAAGAAGGAAATCGCCTGCACCGTTTATATTGACGCGGATGAAAATGCGATACGTTGGGGATTTGGTGAAAACAATTCCTTACTGAAGCTGCATGAGAACATGACGAATCTAAATCTGAAAACTGCAGAGCGCATACGGTTGTCCATCGTTGTCGTGGATGATCAAGCTCTCGTTTTTGTGCCCGTTGCATTGTCATGGGAAAAGGAGCCCGAAGAAATAACTTATCCTAATGGTCTCCTGTGTAGCGCACAGATCGCCCAAAGTTTCATTGACCAATTGGAGAAGCCCAAGGAATTATCGGAAAAGGAAAGAAAAGTAATCCCTTTTCCAGGCTGTACGGTACCCCAAAAAACAGGAGAAAAGGTCAGTGCGGAACTCAAAGGTACAATTGAAAAGTTAGAGAAAAACCCTCCAATAGACCCAGCCAAGTTGAGGAAGATAACAATTTACCGAAATAATTATAAGCTCCTGAAAGTTGAACTAAGAGGTGTAAACGTGAGGAGCAAAACAGTAAATCTCAATCCAATAAATTCTCTATTCCCAAATGCTAATCAGAGGCTGAAGGCAAGCTGGAGGGCTTTTTTAAAGGAAGACACCGAGAAAATCTGGCAACTTAGTAGGTTTACTAAAGAAATGGAAGCGATTATCGAAAATTACACACTGGATGTAGGGAGATTCGGATATTTAATTAAGGTACAGGATCTAACAAAATTTAGAAAACAAATCGAGGATGAAAAAGGCGACTTATTATCGGCCCTGAAGGCAAGAACAGAGGAAGAAATTCAAAAGGCTAATCCGAAATATATTTATCAAGACAATAAACAGGCTAAACTTTTTGCACAAGATGAAGACAATGTTGCTGACAATGTCAAAACCCTGAGAAGTCTTCTTGACGAAAGCCGAAGCTCCTTGAAGAAATATTTTATGGGTTTTATTGCATCCAATCCAGAGGCAAAGAAGACCCTCTTTGAGCAAAATAGGGCTGTTATGAGGATGTTGGAGCGAGGTCATATTCAAGAAGATCAAGCAATGAAAGGCATACTGGATGAGTTGGTTTCCCGCAGATTGAGGTTCCCCAATCCTGATGAACTGTTGGATTCAATTAATGTTCTTATCGATGCGTATGATGTTTCAGACGAGTTACTTTATGAAAGTGAAGAATTCAAGCAATACCTTCAAGCGCTAAAATCATCGCAAAACGAAGAAGACCAGATCAAAATTCGTAAATTTTCAGATGCTTTTGAAACCCAAATAGAAACTTAAAGTAAAAATCTTTGATTAAGAAACTGATTGGGAGGTTCTGTATGGCTGATAAAAGACAACTCAACGACGAGGAAAAAAAGAAGGTTCTGGAAAAGCATGGGCGTAGATGTTTTGTAGATGGGGAGCCGATTGCGGATGAGGAACCAATAGAGTTTCATCATATCAAACCTTTCTCAAGGGGCGGGCTTACTAATCTGGATAATATTGCCCCTGTATGCAAAAAACATCATTTGACTATTGGTACTATGAGCCTTCAAGAATACCGTGATAAATTAGAACTTGAGAAGTTCTTTGAAGGCGATCCGAAATATCTGGATGATGTAATTCAGTCAAAAAAAGGTCATTGTGGAGAGGAATTTAAGTATGAAATAAGGGATAATCTTATTAAGATGTATTTCAAGGATGCTCAACCTGAGTACCCGTTTTATGAATGCCCTACCACAGGCTGGAAATATTTTTATGCAACCCTCCCGGTGGAATATATCGCAAATGATAAGGAGCTTCAGCCTCGTGCCTTACGGCAGCCTTCCATGTGGAATCTATACCGCCATTTCCAGATGAACACACAACTAGCCCCATCAATATGTAGAATTGATGATAATGGTAAGCTTTTTTTATTTGACGGACAGCATAAAGCAGCGGCGCAAATATGGGCCGGTCACTCAAAAATTGAGTGCAAAGTATATTTGAATCATGACGATAGGAGGCTTAAGGAAACTAATCTTGAAGCTCATGGCCCTTTTCGTCAAATGTCTTTTTATTCCCATGAATTAATGAAAAAATATGCTGATATCTTTGGCGAAGATTGGGCGGAATATATGGAAACAGAAGGGGAGAAATCAGAACTAGGATTTTTCAATTTCCTTATGCACTCGAAGAAAAAGACACGAGCAAAAGCCAGGAACGAAATCGCACTGGCGATGTACAATGAGATGATCGATGATCCTGCCAATAAATTATCGGGCTATCTTTCAGAAAAACACAGGGGTAGGAAGCAGCCCTTGACATTCGCTAGGCTTAAGAAAAGTTTCTTTGACCAAATGCTGTTTCCTCCACCAGTAAAGGATGAATTCGAATCCGACGCTGATCATAGGAAGGATGAAAAAGGGAATCTGGTAGGATTAATGAATATCATTGCTGAGGAAGGTTTGGAGGGTCTATGGAATCCAGAGCGGAATGATTCTACACATCGGAAGGCAGAGAGAATATTTAGCGCGGGTGCCGTAAGAGCTTGGGCCGTCCTTTTAAAAGACGCTATCAACACGCATCTGAGGCACTATACGGATGATGAGAGAAGGCGGTTTTTCTATCGCAATGTTGATGACGATGAGTTTAATTATTTCAAGCAGTTTGTCCAAAAAATATTTTCTCACCAAATCTGGGACGATCCAGATCCATCTGGCGAAATTGTTGCACGTCTTGCAAGGGACGATGCCACCACAGCTAAGAGTCTCTTTGAAGAAAAAGGCCTCACAGTCCAGTGGGTCCTTGGGGCTTATTAAGGCCACTTCTTAAGCTAAAATATTGCCTTTTTTAGGAGGCGAGAAATGAAGGATACCCTAAGAGATATTCAAAATAAATTATCAAATCATATATATAAAAATGAAGAGCATGTTCGATTATCATTGGTATCCAGAATTCTCAATGAATTAGGCTGGAATTTATGGGACCCAAATGAGGTTAATTCTGAATTTCCTGTTATTCCTCAGGAAGACCAATCACGAATTGATCTAGCCCTATTTTTGATTCCTTATATTCCCTCTGTTTTTATCGAAATAAAAGCCGTAGGGAAACTGGAGGGAAATATAGATCAGATTGAGCGGCAGTTGCGTGATTATAATCGAAACAACACTGCTTTATTTTCAGTTATCACAGATGGCCGGAAGTGGAGATTCTATTACTCTCAAACTGGTGGCGAATTTTCACAGAAATGCTTTAGAACTATTGATATACTGGAAGACAATTTCGATGACATAAAGTTCGCCTTTGATGCTTTTTTATCAAAAGGTGAAATTACAAACGGAAATGCAGAGCGTGAAGCGCAGAACTATTTACGGCTGAATCAAAAACAACGAGCTATGGAAGATGCCTTGTCAGGAGCTCGCAGAATGATTTTGGAACCACCATACCCCAGCTTACCACAGGCAATTACCCAAGTAGTTTCTGAAGCTGGTTTTCCAATTTCTGAAAATGAAGCTACTAAGTTTATTAAAGAATTTGGCGGTAGAAAAGTATCTATTGAGTTACCAAGTCCGGAACTTCCTGAAAGGCGAAAACCTAAGGGTATTCAGCCTATTGAGACTACTTCTGCGAAGAAATTAAAGGAGATTCTAAAATATAAAGACCTCCCGATTTATTTCCCATACAAGGGTGTTACTCACGAGGCTTATATGCCAAAGCAAGAATTTACTAAAGCCCCTAAGATTATCTATGAAGGCAAAGAGTATTCATCTCCTTCACCAGCAGCAGTTGCAGTAATCCAAAAATATACGAACAGGCCAACTGAAGACGGATGGAGAGTATGGCGATATAAAGATCCTGAAACCGGCAATTTAGTACCCATTGATAATTTAAGATAAGAAATATGGTGTGAATTTTGTGAATGGGGTCATAAACGTAAACGGGCATAAGTAAATAAGTATTGAGAACGTGTAAAGTCTCCGTTTGAATCTCGTTACGCTGCTAAGAGTTACAAAAAATACGAAATGAAAGGTTTTGTCGGCGTCACGGATAATGATTGTTTTCCATTTCTCTCCCAGCAGCCAGGGATAGATGAAGTAAACTTCTGGCAACCTAGAGGGACGAGCTGGTCTCGAATATCTCGGCTAGGCCATTGAGAATATTAGGGGATAATACAAAATAAGGGCGTCTAATGAAACTTCAAATCGCTTGAATGATTAATTACTTCATCAATATATTGGAGGCCAAGATGGTAACAAAAAAAGACATTAAGGCAAGAGAGGCTAAACATGGTGAAAAGATGATAGAAGTCAAAATACGATTCTGGACAGATCACATTACCGAAGAATCAGGGAAGATTATACCCAAACATGCTTGGGCTGGTGGAGTTGTGAGGATGCAAGCGAATAAAACTCATGGCATAAATCCTCAAAACCCAGTCCCTTTCAACTCTCTGATGGATCTGCTTTATATTATTGAAAAAGTTCTTATCAAACATAGTATCACTCTACACACTAGTGATCGGATGAATAAATATTTGGTGAATAAATAACATAAAAAGAGGCCAAGATATTTATGTATGCTCATGCAAAGTTGATAGAATCCGATATAATATCATCAGCATGGCTGGAAATTCTCAAGTATTTACTTGGTTGCCAAGGTAGTTGCTACAATCTAATTGTTCAAATACAGGATCCTTTACAACGTAATCATATATTTGAAAGAGAACTAGATGATCTTTGCAAACGGGACAATTTGCTAACCATAAAACATGTAGCGTATACCATCTTTCCTAAATCACTTTGGCATATTTATGGTGGTGATCACGAAAAATTTTTCGATAAGTACATAAATAATGTGTATCCTAAAATAAAGACAAGCTGGGGTAACTACTTTCACAGGATGATACATTGGACCTCAAGCTATGGTTCTAGCCCTATAAACCAAATTGAAAAAATATTAGTTGCGATTAATGAAAGCACAAAAATATGGAAATCCGCTTATACTATACAAATAACAAGCCCTACGATGCATTTGGGCAGAGTTAGAGGAGCGCCATGTTTGAATTATATAACTCTACAATTGCAAGAAAATAAGATTATGAATTTGATGGCTGTTTTTAGAAATCATTACTTATTCCCACGAATATATGGTAACTATTTAGGCTTAGGTCAATTATTAGAATTTATCTGTGATAGAACGGAATTTAAAGTAGGAATACTAACTTGCTTGTCATCTCATGCTGGATTGTCTGAATCATCTCGTCCATCTAAAATAGAAATGCGTAATTTTCTCTCAAGCCATGCTTAGTGAATTGTATGATCCACCATACCTTTTAGACGAATTAAAAATAGAGGTTACCAGAGAATGTCTGTTTAACTGTATACACTGCTCGAGCCATGGGAGCCCGGGGGGATCTGATGAGCTCGAATTTACAAGAGTTCAGGAACTGATTGATGAATCCAAAGAATTAGGAATTTCAAAAGTAGTCTTTTCTGGTGGTGAACCATTACTTTGGCCAAGCATTCTGGATGTAATTTCACATGCATCGCATTTGGGTATAGATACATGCATATATACAACTGGAAGACATTCTCCTGAAGATTATGAAAATGGTTTTTCCAAGGAGCTTAGACGCGCAAAACTGAATCGGGCTATCTTTTGTGTCTATGGCAGAGAAAGGGCTTATGAAAAAATCACAAGGATAGGTCGGAGCTATCAACAAACAATCTCAAAGATTCGAGATTTTCAAGCTAATGGAATTGAGATTGAATTCCACTTTGTTGCTATGAAGATCAATTTCAGGGAATTGTCACATGTAGTAAATTTTGCGAAGGACTTGGGCATTAACAAATTAAGTATCCTGCGATTTGTGCCCCATGGAAGGGGTGCATTATTAAAAAAATCAATGACTCTATCAGGACCTGAAAATCTCGAATTAAGAGATGCGATTAGAAGGGCAAGACAAACTAACCCCTCAGTAGAGATAAGGTTAGGATCTCCTTATAATTTTCTGATTTTAGAAAGAAACGTATTTTGTAAGGCGGGGATAAATACTTTAATAATAACACCAGACGGCTCAGCATACCCTTGTGATGCCTTTAAGAATTATAAATCCTCAGATAATGATTCTATATATCTAAAAAGCCTCAAAGATATTTGGAATAATTCTCATTTGTGTCAAATGACAAGAGCGTATCTTTCATCGGAACCATATGATGAATGCCAACAATGTATATATTTTGATCTCTGCAAATCAGGGTGCTTAGCACAAAAAGTTATTGCAAACAATGGCTTTAATAAGGATAAAGATCCCGATTGCATGGCGGAGTTAGTTATATGAATCTTTTACCGACAAGCTCAAAGGAAGAGAAATTTAAGGAACTTGTAGATTCCGTGAACAATTGTAAGCTATGCAGCAGACTGAGCTCTCGCAGGAAGATTTTAAGCAAAAATAATGGCAATATATACTCCAATATATTGTTCTTAGCTGAAGCTCCGGGGAGACTAGGAGCTGATAGAACGATGATACCAATGTTTGGAGATCAGGCAGGCAAGAACTTTCAAAGACTTCTCGATACAATAGGTTGGGCAAGAAATGAAATTTTTATAACCAATGCAATCTTATGTAATCCTCGAAATGGAAATGGAGTAAATGATACGCCTACAAAAGAAGAAATCGAGAACTGCGCAGTATATCTCAATATGATCTTAGAAATAATCGATCCAGAATATGTAATAACACTAGGGCAAACGGCATTAGAATCATTGAAGTTTATAGAAAATCATAATGCTAGTCTAAAGGCCCATTTGCGAGAATTTATACCATGGTACAACCGATTACTCATTCCTTTATACCATACAAGCCCACGAGCAATGATACACAGGAATTATTTTAACCAATTGAGTGATTTCTATTACATAAGCCAATCTGTAAAAAAGAAGTCCCCCAATAAAGATCGATTCACTATGCATATGGCATCTTTATCGAATAAACAGTCTTCTTTATTTTACGACTTCAACCCAGAAAAGATTCATGAGACTATTGTTTATATCGTGGATCGGTTAAAAAAGGTTCCGAAGTTTAAGCTGGCTAAATTATTATACATCATAGATTTGGATAATATCAAAATGTATAATAAATTATTGACAAAGTCTTTCTATATAAGGCTCTATGATGGTCCGCTTTCAACTGATTTTGAAAAAAGATTATCAGAACTTGAAAAAAAAGAAATTACTACCATCTATAAAAATAGAATGCCAATAATATGCAGTACCGGGAAGCAGCGATTTAAAATCAAATTGAAAGATAAAGAAATCGATATAATTAATAAAGTTCTAGACAAATATAGCGCATATTCAAATAAGCGGCTTAAGAATTTAGTTTATCTAAGTTCACCAATGAGACGTATTCTTAAAAGAGAAAAAGGCGGTCTGCCCATGTATGGGAAATCTGTATTTACTTCAGCTGATTTCAGTAATTAACCATATGAGGAGAGGGCAATATAAGTGGCCATAGCCAACATAATGAGGGGGGGTAAAAAATAAAACCCTATCAAATGTGGAAGGGGACGTTGGTTCCAAAACGATTTGTGAAGGGGTACGTCGTGCAGAAATTGCTTAACGTCCCATGAGCCAGGAAATGAAAGGTTTTAGTCCCGACCTTTTGTGATCGGGATTACGGTCGGGATGTCGTGCCACTAAGTCCCGCCGTTTGCGAAGCGAATCGGGGAAACTAATTTTTAAAAGTGTAAAAGGGGACGTTGGTTCCAAAACGATTTGTGAAGGGGCGCGTTCGTGCAGCAATTGCTTAACTTTCCTTGAGACAGTAAATGAAGGGCTTTACCCCGACCGCAGAAAGCCACGAGGTTTCCCATGGGGCTCCACCGGCGTCACAGATAATGATTGGTTTGCATTTATCTTCAAGCATTAAAATATGGGGAACACATCCGCATTTTTCATTACTGTTATTTTATTCTTTTTCTTCACCTGTGAAAGCAAGTAAAAATGTACCTAGCTGAATTACATGGCAAATTGTCTCAGAGAATTGAGAGAATGGAAGACATTTTGACTTCAAATGTTTTTTCATTTTTTAAATACTCAACTCGAGAAATTTTTCTAAAAGGGTATCTGAAAAAATTG
>Ga0307380_10003832_pt1 | contig 20571 bp, 18 predicted proteins | sample UN3MG_FD_202239 | JGI IMG/M metagenome (GOLD analysis project Ga0307380, IMG submission 202239) | Soil microbial communities from Risofladan, Vaasa, Finland - UN-3 | ecosystem: Environmental > Terrestrial > Soil > Coastal area > Acid sulfate soil | place: Finland: Risofladan, Vaasa | collected... | reverse complement strand
CTAGGCTCTCTACCTGCCCCGCCACTGGGTCGGACTTGTCGGGCGTCTGTCCGGCGCTGTCGGCCACGTCCACGACATGGGGCCGAACGTCGCGCCGGATTGGGATACGCCCCGTCTCGGCCCACCGCTGCACCGTACTCTGGCTCACGTCGAGCGTCCGGGCTGCCTCTGCCACCGTGACCCACTGACCGGCGATGTCGGTCAGTGTCCGCCACCTTTCCGACTTTGGCCGCATTATGACGGACAGATTGCCTCTTGACATGCCCCCCGCACGGTGTTATAATTTGCATAGGTGCAAGCGATGAGGTGTTCGCCCATTGGCTACATCTCCGTATCCACAAATCGGGTTTCGAGGGTCAGGGCTTGCACCAGACCGGCCGAGAGGAGCCGCACGCGGCTCCACGATCTGCGGGTCTGTCCCTTGTCATGATTGGGAGGCATAGCGTCAGGTGATCGGGTACCGGCCTGGCCGGTGGTCACCTCCGCGTGACCGATCATCCAGCGATAATAGCCAGGCTGATCTGAGTCTATCTCTCCCAACCGCTATTGACTTCCGGTGAGGAGGTGACCTGCCGCGATGGATCAGCGCTGGACTGGCTCTCCAGATTTCCGTCGAAGCGTCGATTTGCCGATCCTGGCTGCGCCGTGCGGCGCGGCGGATCAAAGAGGGTCTTGAGTTCGTACCCTAAAGGAGACAACACGATGGAAGAGAGGATATTGGGACGCCGGGACTTCTTGAAGATCGGTGCGACGGTTGCCGCGGCAGGCGTTCTGGCTGCTTGCGCGCCGAAGGTCGTCGAGAAGGTCGTGAAGGAGACGGTTATCGTTGAAAAGATCGTCAAGGAAGCGGCCCCCGAGCGCGTCGAGATCGAGTGGTGGCCCGGCTGGCCCGGCCCCTATATGCTGTCCATTGCCAAGCTTTTTGAGGACGCCAACCCCGACATCAAGCTCAAGGTCGTGTCAATGTACCCGGAGAAGCAGGTCGTGCTGGCCGCCGTGGCCGCCGACACTGTGCCCGCCCTCATCGCGGACGTGCCCTACATGGAGCTCATCGTGCGCGATGTGTTCCTGCCCATCGATGACCGCTTGGCGCAGATCCCCGAGATAGGCCCTAAGGGTGGCGACATCCCCGACGAGCTGTGGAACGTGTTCCAGTGGGAGGGCAAGTTCTTTGGTGTCCCCAGCGTGGATACCGCCGGCCGAGAGGGCATGGGCATCAATACCCGCATGGCTGAGGAGGCCGGGCTGGATTGGACCAAGCCGCCCAGGTCCTGGGACGACGCCTTTGCCTGGCACCAGGCGATGACGAGCTACGACGATGCCGGCAACCTGGTCACCCTCGGCTTTGACCCCATGGCCGAGCGAACCAATGCCTGCACCGACGGCGACCCCTTCATGTGGCCGCACATGTGGGGCTACAAGTACATTGACAACAACGTCTTTGACATCGACCGCGCGGAGACTGTCGAGTATTTCGAAGTCATCCGCCGGTTCGCCCAGGACGTGGGCGTGGAAAAGGTCAGCGGCCTGAACACCGCCTTCGAGGGCACCTCCCGCGGCCCCTTTGGCCAGGGCAAGGTGGGAATGCGCATCACCTACCCCTCGGGGCCCAAGGGCGTGTACACCGTCAACCCCAAGGACAAGTGCGTCTTCACCTGGGTGCCGATGCCGGCGAATCGCGCCCATATCACCATGCAGACCGCCGGCGGCCACGCGGGGATGATCATGAAGAACACCAAGTACGCCGACGAGGCCTTCAAGCTGGCCGTGTTCCTGACCGGAAACGAGGCTTGCGACATCTTGTTCAACGACATTGGCTGGATCGGCCCGCGCAAATCGTGGCAGCAGCAGATGGACCAGGAGCGGTTCCCCGAGCACGTCATGGACTCTATCAACTGGTTCACCAGCTCGATGGACAACGCCGACGAGGTCTGGTGGAACACCGACCCCATCGAGGGCATCACGGCCAACGAGTGGACGCGCGCCTTCCAGGCCGTGCAGCACGGCGACATCACCCCGGCGGAGGCCGCCCAGCAGATGCAGGAGAACCTCACCGAGGAGATCACCAAGATGATGGAGGCGCGCTAGGATTCTCATCGAGTGGCAGCGGTCTCGCGCCGCTGCCACTCGAGCATGCGGCCACCCAGGGCGACTGGGCACACAAGGAGGAGCTGTCCATGTCGAGCGAGGCGCGGCGCGAACTGCGCAAGATCCTCCAGGGATTGTTTTTCATCTCCCCGTGGATCATCGGTTTCCAGGGGTTTACCATCTACCCCCTCGTGGCCTCGGCCTTTTATAGTTTCACACGCTATGATGTCCTTCGCCCCCCCAAGTTCGTTGGCTTTGACAACTATGGCGAGATCCTGTTTAGAGATCCCGTCTTTCGGCAATCGCTCGGCAATACGATCTACTTTGTCTTTATCGGCGTGCCCGCCGCTTTCCTCACCGCATGGCTTCTGGCCAACCTGCTCAACACCGAGGTCTGGGGGCGTTCCGCATGGCGCACGATGTTCTTTCTGCCCTCGATCACGCCGATTGTGGCCACGGTCATGGTCTGGATGTGGATCTACAACACCCAGTACGGTTTGATCAACGGATGGCTGATCGCGCAGGGCATCAAGGTGATCCCCTTTTTGAGCAGCGTCAAGCTGTCCAAGCCCTCGTTGATCATCGTGCAGTGCTGGGCGCAGGGCAGTGCCATCGTCCTCTTTCTGGCGGCGCTGCAGGATGTGCCCAGGCGCGTTTACGAGGCGGCGATAATCGATGGCGCCAGCGCCTTCAAGCGTTTCTGGCACATCACCATACCTATGTGTACGCCCGTCATCCTCTTTGTGCTCCTGACCGGCCTCATCGAAACCTTTCAGTCCTTCAGCCTCCCCTGGCTGCTCACCAGTGGGGGTCCGAACAATTCGACCGAGCTGTACAGCGTCTATCTCTTTCGCAACGCCTTTGCCTTTTTCAAGATGGGTTATGCCTCTGCCCTGGCCTGGATCCTTTTCATCATCATCTCGCTGTTCAGCCTGGCCATCTTTCGTAGCTCGGCCAGGTGGGTGTACTACGGTGGCGAGTGACTGCGGGCAGAGCAGACATTCACGCTGGCGCGGTCTCACTGTTCGGAGCGATCTCTGCACCAAGGAAACATAGGGGGAGTGTTATATGGCCGAATTAACCGTGGCTAGACGCTACAGGCTGGACCCGGAGGCGGTCCGAGCGCGCCTGCGCCGCCGCCGCACCCTGGATCTCGTGCGGAAAGGGGGGCGCACCCTGATCACCTTTGCCTTGGGCTTCCTGTTCCTGATGCCCTTCATCTGGATGTTTGCGACCTCGCTCAAGATCGACCCGGAGGTGTATCGGGTGCCGCCCACGTGGCTCCCCAGGGTTGTGCGCTGGGAGAACTATTCCGAGGCCATGACCTACGAGCCCTTTGGGCTCTACTTTGTGAACACACTCAAGTACGGCCTATCGGCCACGGTGGGCGCGGTCCTCTCCTCAGCCCTCTGCGCCTACGGCTTCTCGCGGGTACAGTGGAAAGGCCGGGACACGGTCTTTTGGGTGGTCCTCTCGACCATGATGATCCCCGGCCAGGTGCGCATGATCCCGCTGTTCTTGATCTTTAAGAGGATAGGCTGGCTCGACACCTATTTGCCCCTGGTGATACCCAGCTACTTGGGCTCGGCCTATTTCATCTTCATGATGCGCCAGTTCTTCATGACCATCCCCACGGAGCTTTCGGATGCGGCGCGCATCGACGGTTGCAGCGAGTTGGGCATCTTTTTCCGGATTATCCTCCCCCTATCGCGGTCAGCGCTGGTCGTGGTGGGCCTATTCCGCTTCATGGACGCCTGGAACGACTATATGGGCCCGTTGATCTACCTGCGCGACATCGACAAGTACACCGTTGCCATGGGGCTGCAGCACCTCCGCCAGTATGGGCAGGCAGCCAGTCCCGAGCAGTATTGGCCGCACCTGATGGCCGCCGCCAGCGTGGTCACTGTCCCCATCGTCATTATGTACTTTTTCACGCAGCGGACCTTTGTCGAGGGCATCGCCCTGACCGGCGTGAAGGGCTGAAGTTGCCGGGGTGTGGCAAAGGTCGGCCACGATGCCTATGCTTGCCCACAGGCTTTCACCCCGAGCTCAACGCACACTGTGTCCCGTAGCCCACGGGCTATCGCGGTGAGTTTTCAACACCCCTCAGGCTGCCAGAACCAGGCCGCAGCCAGGCCACACCCGCCACTGCGATCGAAAGGAATGCGTATGATAGGCTGGGGCGACGACGCGATGCCAGGAGAGCAGGTGACCCCCGGCGGAGCCGAGCTGCGCAGCCGCCTCAAGCGCCACGCCGATCTGAAGCACCTCCTGGAGGTCTATGAGACCGACGAGGGCGTGGACCCGCACAACGCCCCCATCTGGGAGGCCTGGCTCAACAGGACGGGCGAGCTACCCCCCGTTTTCGATGACCTGCCCGCCAACGCCCTTTTGCCCGACGTGCTGCGCTTCAATGATGGTGCGCTGGTGTACTCGCCGGCCGCCTGGGAGCGCCGCCGCCAAGAGGTGCTGGGGCTGCTGGAGTACTGGCAGCTAGGCGAGTGCCCGCCGCCTCCGGCCGCGCTGGAGGTGGAGGACCAGGGCACCATCGCCGCGGCAGAGCACGGCACAGTCAGGCGCCTGTGCTTGGTGTACGGCCCATCGGCCAAGGCCGTGGCCGCCGATATGGCCCTGTTCAACAAGGACCCCTGCATGTATCGCTCGGTGCGCCTGAACGTAGAGCTGTTCATCCCCGATGGCCAGGGGCCTTTCCCAGCGCTGGTGACCCTGGCCCGCCGCGACGGCGATCGTCTATACGGCTGGCTGGGCCGCGAGGCCGCAGCGCGGGGCTATGCCGTGTGCGCCTTTGACCGGGTCGACGCGGCCTCGGCCAAACAGGTGTACACCACGGGCTATGCCTACATCGAGCTGGGCTGGTGGGCCTATGGCGCCAGCCGCTGCATCGACTATCTGCGGCGCCTGCCGGCCGTCGACCCGGACCGGATCGCCGTGGGCGGCCATTCGCGCGGTGCCAAGATGGCCCTCATCGCCGCGGTCTATGATCAGCGAGTGGCGGCAGCCGTCATCAGCCACCCCGGCTCGGGCGCTGGTACGACCGAGCCCTGGCGCTATACGGGCGAAAAGTTCGGCGGCGAGACGCTAGAGTACAGCACGCGCGTCTTTCCCTACTGGAACCACCCTCGGCTGCGCTACTTTGCCGGGCGCGAGAACAAGCTGCCCTTTGACGCGCATTACATGATCGCCCTGATGGCGCCGCGGCCCATGCTGATGACCGAGGGCGACGCCGACGACGTGGGTGAGACCTGGGGCGCGCAGCAGGCCTTTCTCTCGGCACGGGAGGTCTATGCGCTGCTGGGCCAGCCGCACAACCTGAACATCGCCTTTCACAGCGGCGGCCACCGCCTGCCAACGCAAGTGCTGAACACTTATGTCGACTGGTTGGACATGCGCTTCGGGCGAAAGCGCCTTGACTGGCCCGACGAGCTCATGTACACTTGCACCTTCGACAGCTGGCGTGAGCTGACCGGCGAGAAGATCGACCCCAGGGCGTTCCCGGCGCGCGGGCTCGACGACCTGCTGGTGACCGAGGACGGCCAGTCCATCGCCACCCCCGAGGGCTGGGCGGCCAAACGGGAGGCCATCACCAAGCGCGTCCAGTGGGCTTTGGGGGAGCTGCCCGAGCGTCCAAAGGCGTCGGCCCCGGCCCTGAGCAGCGTGCGCGACCCGTCTCCCGCCTTGCGTAAGGCCCAGATGTCCGTGGGAGGCGGGCTGGTAGCGCACCTGACCTATCCCCGCGAAAGCGACGGCCCCCTGCCGGTGGCCATCTACCTGCACGCCTACATAGACACGATGGGCCACGCCTGGTCGGCCGAGTACGGTTGGACGCCATCGGTGGGCGAGCGGCTGGCCCAGCGCGGCTTTCTGGCGGTCGAGTACGACCAGCTCGGCTATGGCCGGCGCAACCGCGATTGCGGCATCGCCTTCTACCGAGCGCACCCGCTGGCGAGCGCCCTGGGCCTGATGGTGCAGGACCTGCGCCGCCTCATCGATGCGCTGGAGGCACTGCCCTTGGCCGACGCCGGCCGGGTGGCCGTTGCGGGCTATTCGCTCGGCGGCATGTTGGCCCTCTATGGCGCCGCGCTGGACGACCGCATCAAGGCGGTGGCCTCCACCTGCGGGTTCGGCTCGATGCGCCTGGACGCCCACGGTCAGGAGACCGAGGGGCTCTTGCGCTACAGCCACCTGCGCCCCACCCTGCCCCGGCTGGGCTTTTTCGTGGGCCACGAGGAGCACCTGCCCTACGACTATCACGACCTACTGGCGCTGATCGCGCCGCGGCCGGTGTTCGTGCTGGCCCCGCTGCTGGACCAGGATTGGTTCCACGAGGATGTGCGCGCCTGCTGCGAGGCAGCCCAGCCGGTGTTCGCCCTCCTGGGCGCGCCGCAGGGCATCACGCTGGCCGCGCCCAACGACTTTAACCGCTATCCGCCAAAGTATCAGGACATGGTCAACGACTGGTTGCGGACCGCAATCGGCCAGGGACGATAGGAGTCAAAGATGACCCAACGCAACTTTTCGATGCAGACCTACTGGGAAGCGATCACCGAGAGCTGGAAGCCGCTGCTCAGCTTCGAGGGCAACACCCAGGCCCAGTGGGCGGCCTGGCGAGAGGAGGCTCTGCCCAAATACCTGGAGCTGCTGGGCGGGTTTCCCCAGGAGGTGCCCCTGGACGCAGAGGTCGTCTACTCGGTGGAGGATGGCGATCTGATCCGCGAGCGGGTGGTGCTCCAGACAGAGGAATTCATGTCCGTCCCCTGCATCGTGCTGCGCCCCAAGGAGATGCAGAGCGATGGCTCCAACGCCGCCATCCTGTGCAGCCACGGGCATGGCCCCTATGGCAAGGACCCCGTGGCCGGCGTGCGGGCCTCGGCCGAGCACGAGGCCCAGATCGTGCAGCACAACTACAACTATGGCGAGCAGATGGCCCGAGCCGGGTTCCTCACCCTGTCGCCCGACCTGCGCGCCTTTGGCGAGCGCCGCGACATGTGGGGCTATGGCATGCCGGGCGAGGCCTACTGCAACTCGACCTTTGTGCGCGGTGCCTTGCTGGGGCTCTATCCCCTGATGCTCAACATCTGGGACATGATCTGCTGTGTGACTTATCTGGGCGCCCGCTCCGAGGTAGACAAAGGCCGCATCGGGATGATAGGCCTCTCCCAGGGGGGTACGATGACCACCTTTACCGCAGCCGCCGAGCCCCGCATCAAGGCGGCCGACATCAGCTGCTACGTGAACCCCTTCCGCAGCTTTGCCATCCTGCAATGGGACAACCTGTGCGGGTCGCAGCTGGTGCCCAACCTCTACCGCTACTTTGACACCGACGACATCGCCGGCCTCATCGCGCCGCGCCCGCTGCTCATCGAGATGGGCATCTATGACAACTGCTTCCTCATCCAGGACACGCTCAAGGGGTTCGAGGGCGTCCGCCGCATCTATGAGGCCGCCGGGGCCGGGGACAAGTTGTGGTCCGACGTGAAGTCCGGCCCCCATGCCTTCGCGGCCAATAAGGCCTTTGCGTTTTTCCGTCAGTATCTCTAAGCCCTTGCCGGGCTTTATTGCCAATCTAGAGAGGAGCCAGAAACATGAGCAAGCGCATCGTCGTCGTGGGAGGTGGCAGCAGCAGCTGGGGTCCCAAGCTGATGTCTGACCTGCTGCTGACGGCCTCCATCGCCGACAGTACCTACGTGCTGTACGACATCAACGAGACCAACGCCAAGCGCATCGCCAAGTTCTCGCTCAAGCTCGCCCACGAGCTGGGCGTGGGCCCGACCATCGTGACCGAGACACAGGCCGACGCGGCGCTGGCCGACGCCGACTATCTGATCGTCACCATCTCCACCGGCGGGCTGAACGCCATGGCCCACGACCTGGTCATCCCCGAGGACTATGGCATCTACCACACGGTGGGCGATACGGTAGGGCCGGGAGGCTGGGCGCGCGCGATGCGCAACGTGCCGGTGTTCGTCGACCTGGCGGAGCGGGTCAATGCGCTGGCGCCCGACGCCGTCATCCTCAACTATACCAACCCCATGGCCCAGCTCACCAAGACGCTGAGCCTCAGCACTGACCGTCCGGTGGTGGGCCTGTGCCACGGCATCTTTGAGAGCCTGGCCTTCTTGCAGGGCTTTCTGGAGGTTGCCGACGAGAAGGACATCAGCGTCGTATACGGCGGCGTAAATCACTTCTTCTGGATCACAGAGTTCATCGTCAAGGGCCAGGACGGGTTCGAGCTGATGCGCAAGCGGATGGGCGGCCGCCGGCTGCCAGAGATCGTGGGCGAGCAGAACCCCGAAGCCATCCACCGCTGCACACTGGGCGACGAGCTAATGCGCGTGACGGGCCTCATCACCTACATGGCCGACCGCCACACCTGTGAGTTCTTGCCCCAGTTCATCACCTCCAAGGAGATGATGGCCAAGTATCACCTCAGGCGTACCTCCATCGAGGACCGGCGCCAGGGGATGCGGCGCAACGAGGGCCGCATCGACGAGATGATCGCGGGCGAGATACCGGCCTCCTTCCATGAGCGCTCGCGCGAGACGGCAGCCGACATCATCAACGCCTTTGTCACCGGCAAGCCCTTCATCGACGTGGGCAACCTGCCCAACGACGGCCAGATCAGCAACCTGTCGCTGGGCGCGGTGCTAGAGACGCCCGTGCTGGTGACCCCAACGGGTTTCCAGGCGATCACTATGGGCGATCTGCCCGAGCCGGCGGCAACCTGGCTGGACCGCATCGTGCGCGTGGAGGACCTGACCGTCGAGGCTGCCCTGAGCGGCGACCTGGAGCTGGCCCTCACCGCCCTAGCACTGGATCCCGTCTGCTCTCACCTCGATTTCAGCCAGGTCGAGGAGATGGGCATGCGGCTGCTGCGGGCCAACAAGCAGTACCTGCCCCAATTCGAGGGCCTGCTGTAGGGCGCTGGGAACCCGCTTCATCCGGCGTCGTCTCCGGTTGCGCAGCAATCGGCATGCCCATGTATGGGCCGCCAGGCTTCCTGTGCTGACACGCGAATGACTGTTTCTGCGTCCTTGCGCCGGATTGCCCGTGGCTCGATGGGCGCGGATGGCCACAAACTGTTTGCAGAGGGTCTTCTTGGTTCTGTCGCGCCAAGCCACGGTTTGCCATGCCTCCTGTGGCCTGGCCTGGCTGAGCGCCTCCGCTGTGTGCAAGGGCGCAGGCCTCGGCAGCCTGGGCCTGCCTATGCCCCGATACTTCGGAAGGGGGGCCTCCGAAGCAGCTTGCACTTCGTCTGGCAGGCGCAGACCAAAGCTGCGTTCCGCGTAGCGCCACACACATACGAGACCTGGCGTTCCTCCAAGCCAGTCAGATCGAAGATGCGGCGCAGCCGCAAGTTGGGGTTGCTTCCGTAGCCGGCGTCGGCCACCACGGTCTTGAAGGGCACCTGCCAGGCTCGCGCTCGATCGATCAATTCAAGCGCAAGTTCCAGCTTGGTTCGAAAGGGCAGATCCTGGGGAATGTGGGCTCGCGAACGCCGCTCGCGGTCTACGGCCCAAGCTTTGGGCAGGTACAATCGGGCACTCACAGGCCAGTGCAGCGGGCTGCTCTCGGTGGGCTCATCGGCCGAGTACTCGGCGGTCACGATCACCTGGCAGTTGCCGATCTTGCCCAGTGCGCCACAGTACTGTCGGGCTCTTCGACCCGGCGAGTGCTTCCCCTTCTTGGGTAGGCCGGTGTCGTCCAGGATAAGGATGGCATCTCTGGGGGTCACTTTGGCCAGTTCTCGCACCCGAGTCTCGTTCAGGGCCTCAGCTTCCCACTTGGCGTCTGTTAGCAGATGTTGCAGTCGCCCTATGGAAGTGCCAGTCGAAGATGCGGCAAAGCCGCCTACCGCCGCCTCAGCGATGGTCTCACAGCCGAAGGTTGCGCTGCAAGTCGGTGAGAAGTCCGGTAACGTAGCGTTCCATGCTCTGCACGGTCTGCTTGCGCCGAAAAAAGACGCAGGAAAGGCCTCAAGAACGTCTCCAACTCTGGCAGAGGCTCTGGCGATGCTTTAGAGACTGTATGTTCTCCATGCCCATAGTATGCCACATAAGCTAACAAAGTAGTACTAGATAGTGATCCACTCCTTCTCGGCCTCGAACATCTCTGACACCATCTCGCGGATCTCGGGCAGGGTCAGCTTGCTGGAGGTGAGAGGGTCAAGCTGGATCGCGCGATAGACGCTCTCGCGGTCGCCCTCGACGAATCCTTTCACCACCAACTCGTGCAAGTTCACGTTGGTGCGGTTGAGGGATGCCAGGGCGGGAGGCAGGTCGCCCACGTAGCAGGGGTGCAGCCCGACAGCGTCCGCCACGATCGGCACTTCCACGATGCAGCCCGCGAGCAGGTTGGTGATCAGGCCCGTGTTGGTCACGTTCCCGTTGAACAGATAGGGCTCGTTGGTCTCGATCGCGTTGATGATGAGGCTGCCGAATTCGTTGCTCCGCTCCACCACGATCTCTTCATCACCATAGGCCATGCGGCGGTACCCCTCATCGCGCTCCTGTCGTCTCTTGTCCCACATCTCGGCCCGCGCTTTGGGGGACAGGGGTTTGCCATCGGCGTCGACCCACCTGCTTCGCATGTAGCGCTCGATCATCTCGGGCGTGCGCCGGAAATAGGGCATATACTCCGAGCAGTGGATGGATGACTCGGACACAAAAGCCCCAAAGTGCCTCATGACCTCCCACCTGACGATGTCTCGCTCATAGATATCGGGATCTTTCATCGCCTCCCAGATCATGGGATAGGCATCCTTGCCCTTCCTGCGGTATTCCAGGAACCAGGACATGTGGTTGATCCCCGCCACCCAGTAGGACACCTCCTCGAAGCCCACGCCGATATAGCCTGCCAGGGTCCTGGCCGTGCCCTGCACTGAATGGCACAGGCCGACGCAGCGAGTCTTGCTCAGTTCGTCGATGGCCCAGCAAAGCATGGCCATGGGGTTGGTGTAGTTGAGTATCAAACCGTCGGGGGAAACCTCTTCCATCGCTTTGGCGATGCCGATGATGGGAGGCGCGTTGCGCAAAAAGTAAAAGGCTCCCCCGGGCCCCGACGTGTCTCCCACTGACTGGTTGATCCCGTATTTGAAGGGGATGTCGATGTGGGCGCGGCTTTCGCTCGCGCGGATGGTCGGGAACACGTAATCCGCGCCCTCCAGGGCGGTCTTCAGGTCGGTGGTGGCAATGATCTCCGCCCCCACCTTCTGCTGCTCGACCATTTTGCGGGACAGGGCTCCCATGAACTCTACCTTCTCCGCATTGATGTCCATCAGAGCGATGGACGCGTCCTGCAGGGCGGGCCACGTCAGGCAGTCTGCCACCAGACGATGGCTAAAGACATGGCTCCCGGCACCGATGATGGCGATCTTGGTCATTAGCTGTCTCCTTTGTGTGTTGACCGCTCATTATTCAATGCCTTGGCGAAATCGAGAAGACCGCGGAGTCCGCCAGAACTGTGGGCCCTATACTGGCGACCAGGGCCACGGCAATGAGAGTTACCAGTCTGGGATGTAACCCGATCTTCATGCCTGTTCACTACTGACCTTTGTTGAGCCAGTCTACCGCACTCCCGGCCCCTTCGCAAGAGAACCGCCTCTCAGCACCTCTCTGGTGACGGAAACATTCCAAAGTGCTGGACTTTGGCACACATTGACTGTAGAAACGGCTCCTAGCGCCCGTTTCCCAGAGAAAAGGTGCCGGATCGCCGACCTGGGCATGGTCATTCGCGTGGGCGAGCGCTAGGAGGCCCAGAACCGCCACCAGGGGCGCTTCCTGCGCTGCTGTTCCCTGAGTTGGCGGTTCTCCTCGCGCAACTGCTGGAGCTCCCGGCCGCGCTCCTCGGCGAGCGACCTCCACGCCTCGACCGCGCTCTCCAGTGGGGCGACCCAGGCCCTCAGTTGGGCCACGGCGACGAGTTCCCGCGGCGGCTCCGGCTGGGGCTCCCCCTCCACGGCCGGCGCGGGGCCGTACACGTCCACCAAGTTCTCGCCCCCCCTGACGGCTTGCTGTTTTGCTGGTATAATGGTAGCAGAATAGCTTACGATAAGGACTGTAGTAGAAAGGGATGAACCATGAGTTCCCTGGCGATCGTAGAGGCGAAAGACGGCGCTTTGACCACCGAGCGAGCGCCCACCAACCCGGCAGCGGTGTATCTGTCGAGTCTGGCACCAACCGGCCGCTACTCTATGATGCGGACTCTGGACCGTATCGCGGCCATGCTGAGGCACACCTGGCAGACAATGCCCTGGGCCGATCTACGCTATGAGCATGTCCAGGCGATCCGTACCAAGCTCGCCGAGATCTACAAGCCCGGCACCGTCAACACGGCCCTTTGTGGCTTGCGTCGTGTGGCCCAAGAGTCCTGGCGGCTCGGCCTCATGGACTCAGAGGACTATCGCCGCATCGCCGATGTGCCCAGCGTGACCGGCCACACTCTACCAGCGGGGCGTGCCATAGGTCCAGGGGAGTTGGGCGCCATGATGCGCGTCTGCATGGAGGACCCAACACCGACTGGGGCGCGGGACGCAGCGATCATCAGCATTGCCTATGGCGCAGGCCTCCGACGTGCGGAGCTGGCGAGCCTCGACTCGGCCGACGTACTGGCCGACGACGGCGAAGGGATCACCCTCAAGGTGACTGGGAAGCGCAACAAAGAGCGCCTGGTCTACCTCGACAACGGGGCTGCCCTGGCCCTGCGCGATTGGTTGGCGGTCCGAGCCGATGGTGAGGGGCCTCTGTTCTGGCGCGGCCGCAAGGGTGGCCACCTGGAACGCGGCCAGGGGATGACTCCCCAGGCGATCCGAGATGTGATTCACAGGCGCGCCAAGCAAGCGGAGGTTCAGAACGTGACGCCTCACGATCTGAGACGCTCCTTCGTATCCGACCTCCTGGACGCCGGGGTGGACATCTCCACGGTGGCGAAGATGGCTGGCCATGCCAACGTCCAGACCACGGCACGATACGATCGACGCCCAGAGGACGCCAAGAAGCGAGCGGCCAAGTGTTTGCATGTGCCCTACACCCGCCGAGTCCTGGCCGGTTGAGACCAACAAGCCAGCATACCGGCAGACTGTCATACTGGCACACCAGGAGGGGGCTAGATGCAAACAATAGCTGTGGCCAATCACAAGGGCGGCGTGGGCAAGACGGCCACAGTCCATGCCCTGGGCATCGCCCTGGCAGAGCGTGGTGAGCGCACCTTGCTTCTGGACCTGGACCCACAGAGCTCCTTGACCGGCGCTTGTGGCATCCAGGATGCGGCCGGTCGCTCTCTGGCTGAGGTGCTGGGTGGTGCCACGCCTGGCCATCTGGCCCTGGCCGACGTCATCATGGAGCTAGGCCCCAACCTGTGGCTGGCACCAGGGGACATCGCCCTAGCCATATCACAGTTGGGACTCACCTCCAGGATAGGCCGTGAGAACGTGCTGATGCGGATCCTCGCCACTGTGAGCGATCAGTACGATGTGACCCTGCTAGACACGGCGCCAAGCCTGGGCTTGCTCAGCGTCAACGCCCTGACAGCGGCCGATGCGGTGCTCATACCCACCTTGCCCCAGGCAGCCGACTTGCGGGGCTTGCGGCTGTTCCTCGACACAGTGGCTCTTGTGACTGAGGCCCTGAACCCCAACCTGGAGACGCTGGGCATCCTGATCACCTTTCTTGATCGGCGACTCATTCACCATCGGCAGGCCCTAGAAGCAATGGAAGCCGGGGGTCTGCCCCTCCTCAAGACGCGGATCGGGCGCAGTGTGCGCGTGGCTGAGGGTGCCGGGGTGGGTGAAACGGTCTTGACCTATGCGCCCAGGAACCCGCAGGCCCGAGCTTACCAAGACCTAACAACGGAGGTGCAGACATGGCTCGAAAGCGCCAGACGGTAGACCCCGACCTTTTCGCCAAGACGGAGCGCCCCGCACGGGGCGCAGAGCCACCTTCGGCACAGCAAGACAGGGAACCAGTATCCCAGCCTACCATCAAGACGGCCCAAGCAGCGATCAAGGCGACCTACTACCTGAGCCCGGCAGCCCTGGATGCGGTGGACGTCACCCAGGCCCAGCTTCGCAGACTGGCCCCGGCAGAGCGGCGCGCTCTCAGCAAGAGCAAGGTCGTCAGTGCTATGCTCCTTCTGGCCTCCGAACACCTGCAAGACAGCGAGACAGTAAGCCAGTTTGTCAGTATGCTGGTGAGCCAGTAGACAGCTCCTCTAGGACGGCGATCCCAAGGCTCTAAGAAGTCAAGGCCACGATACGGTGCGCGATCAACAAGAGGAGGTAGCGCTGTGGAAGCAGCAAGCCAAGCATCGGCAGCTACACTGGCTCAGCTCAGGGAGAGGCTTGAGAGGATCCAAGGGCGGCGGGAATGGTGCCGATGCGGGTGAGGTCTTTGTGCCAGTCGTGATTATAGACTCCTATTCTAGCGTACTTGGTGGCCCGCTCCTCTGCGGTGATGCCCGCCTGAGCGAGCACGCGCTCCTCATCCATGGCTATGTGCGTGCCCAGAGCGATCAGGAAATCGAGTTTGGTGGCCCTGTCTCCCAGCAGTTCAGCGAAGAGTCGGAAGCAGAGAGGGACCGGTGCGGAGCGCGTGCCATCCGGGATGATGACCAGTAGCTGCTTCCCGATGGCGTCCATTTGGGCCAGGGCCTCCTGAAAGATCTCGCGCACCTCCGCCCGGACAAGAAACCTGTCCGTGTAGCCCTTTCCGATAAGCATGTGTCCTCCCACGCTTGCATACACACGCGATACCCCCAAGCTTCAGGTGTTTCACCGCGAGAGTGTATCGCAAAACCAACACACCATCAATCCCCCCCCGGCACTTGTTGGCACAGACGGTAGGAACCGAACTATCGAGATCCAGTGCGACTTTCCTGAATCTTTCGAAGGTCCCGTTCACCTAGTGTAGCAGACCTGTGCAGATGCATGCGCTCTGTCAGACGTTGATGACATTCATGGGTCTCAAGAGAGATAAGGCACTAAGACAGAGGGAGCTCTCTCTAGTCCGAGTATCCCTGACGACTGGCAGAGAAGCGGGGAAGCAGATCGTCGAGGCGAACTGCGAGACTAGCTGACCAGCGCAAGATCGGCCTGCGCTCGATCCGCTGAGGCCGCTGACATCATCTCCCAAAGGGAGCTGATTCTAATCGTCGCTGCTCTCGCCTAGCGACGAGGCGGAATCTGTGTCCAAGTACAGGTAGACCTCGTCGTGCATGCGCAGGGCCGATCCAGGACACTGGGGAGAGATGGGGCCCTGAAGAGAGCAGCGAACGGCTTGGGCCTTGCGCAGGTCGGGGACGACGCAACTGATCATCTGGGCGGCGAGAATGGCTGGGATGCTCAGGGAGAGAGCGCGCCTGGGCACATCTTCCAACCTGGCAAAGTGTCCCTCACCGATCTGCTGGCGTCGGCAGGCTTCGTCCAAATCGACGATGTTGACCAGATTCGGCGAGTCAAAGTCGGCTGGCGGATCGTTGAAGGCCAGATGACCGTTCTCACCGATCCCGACACAGGCCAGGTCGATGGTCCTCGCCGCCAATAGTGCCCCGTACCGGCCGCATTCGGCTTCCGGGTCGGGAGCATCTCCTTCGAGCAGGTGGACGGCGCGAAACCGGAGATGGTCAAAGACCCGCTCACGCAGATAACGACGAAAACTGGCTGGGTGCTGATCCGACAACCCCAGGTACTCGTCGAGGTGGAACGCCGTGACGACGGACCAGTTGATCCCGTGCTCTTCCCTCAGGGCGTCCAGGAATTCGTATTGCGAAGCGCCCGTCGCCAGGATGATGTTGGCCTCTCCTCGCTCAGCGATGGCCCGACGCAGACAGTCCGCGGCCCGTGCGGCTGCAGCGACACCCAGTGCCTCTTTGCTCTTATAGATCTTGACCTTCACTCCGTCCACTGTGAGACCCTTGATCGGCGCCTGGCGATCCATCTATCATTTTCCTTTCGTCATTGTGTTATAGTCAGGCCTCGCCGAGGCATGATGTCGTGCAACAGCCATGCGATGTCATGCCCCGGCCAGCGCCCACATCGCAGCGCGTCTGGGCTGAACAGAGTCGCCTCGCTTCCGATCCATATCAACAACCGTCGAGGGATCACTCCGGGACCTCGATCCAGATCACGCGGGGCTGCCTCGCGTCGATGCCGAGGCAAAGGGTACCCTGTAACTCGACGATCACCGAGCCCTGGTCGGGATCGTCGTCGCTGACCACCTCTTCCATCCGAAACTCGTCGAGCGCCCTCACATCGATCCGAAAGCGCTTCTTCCCCTCGGCATCGCGCTGTGTGGACCAGGATAGGCGCCAGTAGGCGGTGTCGGTCTTGAAATTCTCCGTCCAGGTGATAGCCTTCCCCTCCCGTGGGGCGATCTCGCGCCAGCTCTCGGGGTCGACCTCCTGATCGCCCCTAGAACAGCCGCAGAGACGATCGCAAGACACAGTATCAGTCTTGCCGATTTCATATCCTTCGCCCCCTCGCTTCCCCACGCTGCCCGTGCGCTCCGCCGTACTCACTACTGGCCACCCGAAGGGGCCTCGCGAATCTGTTTTGCGGTGCACGATCATCTCGGCGATCTCTCGGTTCGGCGCGTAGTAGGCGGCCTGTACCGCGGCCTTGACCTCGTCACGCGCTCTGTCAGGCACCTTGTGGGTCACGTTGCGGACCTTGTGGCGCGGCTTTGCCGCATCTTCGACAGGCAGCGCTGTCTTAGGCTGTAGGGGAAGACCTCCTCCACAGCGCGAATCAAACCCGGAGAGCCATCCGTGGTAACCAACACTGGAGCCGACAAGCCACGACTCACCACGTCGCGCAGGAAGTCCAGCCAGTTGGTGTACGACTCCTTGTTTCCGAGGACCATGTGCACCAAGATCTTGTTTCCGTCTGCGCAGATCGCCCGGGCACAGAGCACACCCTCTTTGCCACCGCCCTGTCGGCGGAGCGATTCATAGACCGCATCCCCTGGACAGCCCACCAGGGCTGGCAGAAACAGATACTCCACCTCGAGCCCGGACAAATCACGTTGACTGCACGTGCAGATCAGTGTCTGTAAATGCCTCGTACTCTTCCCACAGCACCTCGGTCAGCTCAGAGACTTCCGTGCGACTGAGGCGGCTTCGCCGCATCTTCGACAGGCGATCACCCGTGGCGTCCTCGAGGGCCTCTTCTATGTCTCGGGTGGACAAGCCACGGGCATACATATCGATAGCCAATCGTTCCAATACATCGCTGTTGCCCCGCAAGAAACCCATCAGCTTCGAACGATAGGTTGCTGGCCCATCCCGCACCTGGGGCGCCTGCACCGTGATCTGGCCTTCGGCGGTTCGGATGCGGGCTGGTTCGTATCCATTCCGATAGCCCTTGTGCTCTTACAGACACTGATCTGCACGTGTGACCTGGCTCACGGCGCTGATAACGCTCTCGCCCCAGATGGTCGGTCACTTCCTGTTCGAGAAGTTGCCGCGAAGCGGCATGAACAGACACCTGTACCAGCTGCTCCACCCCCAGACGGAAAACCAGGGTAGCTGTGTCCTCTTCGGTGTCGAGACCTCGGCTCAGTACCTCGTCGAGTCGCTGGCGAATTCTCTCACTTGGTGGTATCCTATGCATGGCGTGAGGTCCCTTTCTCTGGCCTGTCAGCCAGGGCGGGCTGCCCTTCCGGGGAAACCAATGGCTTCTTGTTCGTCGCCATTGTACCTCACGCCGATTCGCTTTTACAGGAGTATACGGACATTACCTCCATAAGAACCGATTTAGGAGTCCTTGACCATATAGCACATTATATCTCGACTTACTGCCTGAATACAGGGGCCGTGTTACCATCCCGAATTATACTGGTTCTCACTGTTCACGCAAACCGCTTCATAGGGTGCCGCTATGGGCGGCGCTTGGGTACCGGTTCTCACTCTACACTTCTCTAGGCGAGTGCCACCTTCTCCACCTCTCGTCGGTAGGAACGTGCTCTTCCCGGGCTTGGCCGATCCGCTCGCGGTGGCCGTGGCGGTCAACAGCATCGTGCATAAAGGCTTCTCGGTGCAGCAGGCAGTAGAGTACCTGATGAGCAGCCGTGGACTCAGTACCGACTTCTTGACGAGGCATGTGTGTGCATGAGGTAGCCATCCCCTATGGGAAGGGCGAACTCATCTTTCGTCCGCCCGTGGGCATAGAGGTTACGTGTATCCAACCAAGGGAGGTGCCTGCCGTCTCCGACGAGAGGACCGAAGTGGAGAAAGCTCTCCGAGCCCCCCTCGGCGCGGTGAACCTGGAGGGGCTGCGAGGTGCCCGCGATGTCGTCATCGTGGTGAGTGACAAGACCAGGCCGGTCCCCAACGACGTGATCCTCCCTGCCCTGTTGGCTCGGCTTCAGGAACAGGGCATTCGGGACTCGCACATCACTCTAGTGGCGGCCACGGGAGCCCATGAGCCGATGGGGCCTGATGAGTTTGGGAGCATCCTGCCTCCAGAGATCATCGAGCGCTACTCGGTGCTCACCCACGACGTGGCTGATGAGCGCAACCTGCAATGGGTGGGAACGACATCCAGAGGCACGCCAGTGTGGATCAACCGGCGCTACCTGGAAGCCGATGTGCGAATCCTGGTGGGCAATGTGGATCCCCATCAATTCGTGGGCTTTACCGGTGGGGCCAAGGGCGTGGTGATCGGATTGGCGGGTCTGGCTACTATTGAGGCGAATCACTCCATGATGACGCACTCTCTGGCCAGGATGGGTATCGATCGTGGCAATCCGGTGCGCGAGGACATTGACGAGGGGGGGAGACTGGTCGGGATAGACTTTGTGATCAACGTCGTGCTGAATGGCCAGCACCTGATCGTGCGCGCATTTGCCGGAGCCCCAGAGGCGGTCGCTGAGGAGAGCAGATCCCTCTCTCTGGCCCTGGCTCAGGTCGAGTTCGATGAGGCGGCTGATGTGGTCATTGCCTCTGCTGGTGGCTACCCAAAGGACATCAACCTCTATCAGGCGCAGAAGGCGCTGGCTCATGCCTCTCGAGTTGTAAGGCCAGGGGGCACGGTCATTCTTGTAGCAGAGTGCAGCCAGGGAGTTGGTGACCCTCTCTACGAAAGCCGGATGACGGAGGCTTTTTCGCTGGAGGACGTAGTCGATCGTTTTCACCGAGAGGGTTTCCAACTGGGAACCCACAAGGCCTACCTGTTTGCCGGCGACATGATCAAGGCACAGACCTTGCTGGTCTCGAGTCTGCCCGAACCGTTGGCGAAGAGGTTGTTCTTTGCGCCATTCTCCACGCTGTCGGAGGCTCTGGAAGCGGCTCTGGCAGGACGAGGTCCAACTGCGAGGGTTGCCATCCTGCCCGAGGCGTCCGTGGTGGTTCCTGTTCGGTCCGGTCGCTGGGCAGCGTAGCCCATCGTTCCATTGCGGGGAAGCACTCGTGGGCCATCTGGTAAAGCGCCGAGGTGTCCCGTTTCCATACTGGAGTCCCCTGAAAAAAGGGTGGTCGCGGTCTCGTCCCTCCGCCTGGGGATGCCGGTCCTGACGGTCTGTCCAGGGAATCCCCAGGCTCCTTGGCTGCGCCGGATGAATCCGGCTTCCAAGAAACTGGATGCAACCATAAGCAAGCACATAAGACCTGCGTCTAGGCGCCTTCCCAAAGCCCCATTTATGGGGCGCAGTTTGGTAGCCGTGGCAGGCATGCCACGGCGGTGTCGGCGACATACCTTTTTACAGCAGACTCATACTGGCGATTGGGGGACGCAATGACCCTGTTCCAGCGTACCATTCGGCTCTCGCGCGCCACCATGAGCCTTCTCTCGAATGCGCGTGAACTCATCTATGCATCCGAGTACTTTGAGGAGAAGCGTGTTCAGTCTCTGTTGACAGATTTCCATCAGGTGATGGACGTCGATCCCGATTGTGAGCCGGACGCCACCATGCTTGTAGGCGACGTTCCCGGGGTGCGACCGTCGGTGCAGGTGAGCGCCGCGCACGTCGTGGCCGTGGGGGATTTCGCGCGTCTTGAGGCTGAGGGGAGAGACAGACGCTACACCTTGTTCAGCAACATGGGCTTGCTCTACCGATACTCTCTCGCAACGATGGAGCGAGTGCACAAGGTGTATAGCCTGCACGCCTCGGCCATGTACGTGCCGGCCAGGCACGAGTTGTTGGTGATTCTTGGTGAAGGGGGGGCAGGGAAATCGGTCTTTCTACTGCAGGGCATACTTGGAGGCTATCGCATCTTTGCCACGGAGCTGTTGCAGTTCCAAATGGATGGCCGCGACTATGTCTTTTTCAAGGGATCTCTTTTGGATAACCTTCGTTTGGGCACGTTGGTCCACGACTATCCTGAGTTGATGCAAGAACTGGGGCTGAATCTGCCGGCCACCAAGGACGTCTGGGAGAGCAAGGTGACGGTGGACCTTAGTAGGTTCGCCGCCTCTGAGGATGAGCTGAGGAATCCCAACCTCCTCCTGCTCTTCCCTCACATCGAGTCAGGAAT
>Ga0307380_10003830_pt1 | contig 20577 bp, 31 predicted proteins | sample UN3MG_FD_202239 | JGI IMG/M metagenome (GOLD analysis project Ga0307380, IMG submission 202239) | Soil microbial communities from Risofladan, Vaasa, Finland - UN-3 | ecosystem: Environmental > Terrestrial > Soil > Coastal area > Acid sulfate soil | place: Finland: Risofladan, Vaasa | collected... | reverse complement strand
ACGAAGGCAGCGAGTCCGAAGAAGCAGGCGAAAGCCAGCAAGAAGAAAGCGGCGAAGAGTGAGAAGCTCTCCAAGAAAGAGCGTCGTGCTCTGGGCAGGAAGAAGAGACGGAAGGAAGCAGAGGCAGAAGAATCCGGCAAGAAGATGAAGAAGTCTCCGAAGATCTCCGGCAAGAAACATCCGAAGGTCAAGAAAGGCAAGAAGAGCAAAAAGAAATAGTCGGTTCGCCTCAGCCGACTTTACGCTCCGACCTCTCGGGACAACTCGGGAGGTCGGGGCTATACCAAGGCAGAAAGCAATCAGGAGACCAGGAAGATGGCAAAGAAAGATTTGAGTACTATGAGTGACTCTGAGATTCGTGAAGAGCTCAAGCGTCGAAGAGAGACCGACCGTGAATTTCGCGTGGAGAAAAGCAAGAAGACAGAAGGAGTAATAGTTGTCTGGCCGAGCACGAGGTCAAGATTTCCTGTGTCTGCTCAGGCAGTAACTTGGCTTGAAGTCCTTGACCATGAAGACGAGATACGCGAGTTCATCCGCGCCGAAGGTCTCGCCGAAGGCAGTTCTTCCAGCAAGAAGAAGCCAAAGAAAAAGAAGAGCGGAAAGAAAAAGAAGCGGAAGGAATGCTTCGGCCAGTTTGACAAAGACGCTGGAGCCTGTGAATACTGTAAGCAGGCAGTCGCCTGTCAGGACGAGACGGAAGGATAAAAAGAATGCCGAAGAAGCGCGAACGACGAGACTATCAGTTAGAAGGCGTTCAGTACGCTATGGACGTGGGTGATCCTGCCTTCTTTGTCCAGATGCGTCTTGGTAAGACGCTCATGGCGATAGACGCCTGCAATGAATGGAAGGCAGATAAGATCCTCGTCGTCGCACCGACTTCGGCACTATACTCTTGGGAAGATGAACTGGAATTGGAAGGCGAGAATGACTTCTGCTATCTCACTGGTAAAGCAAAGCAGAGAAGGAAACTTCTCGAAGAAGGTGAGTCGAGATGGTGGCTTCTGAATAAGGAAGGTCATCTCGCCTTCCATTCCGCTGAACAGCACGGAAGGAGGACAACCCATTCTTGGGACGAACTGCTAACGGAGTTCCCGTGGGACGTCGTAGTTCTGGATGAGAGCACGTTCATTCGCTATCCTAAGACGATAGTGAGTAAGTGCTACACGAAGAACTTCCGGGACGTGGATCACCGGATGATCCTAAGCGGAATGCCAAATCCGGAAGGCCCAATGGACTTCTTTCAACAGTTCTTGTTCCTCGACGACGGATATACGTTCAACGAAAAGAACTACTGGAGGTTCTTGCATAAGCACTTCGTTCCGACCGACAGATACAATTTCGTTCCAAGAAAGAAGTCACTGGAATGGATAAAGGAACAGGTAGCGAAGCGAGCCTTCACGAAAAGACGGAAGGACGTTCAGCTTGAGAATCCGATGACATACGAGCGTCGGTTCGCAGTTCTTCCAGAACGACTTCGTAGAGCCTACGATAAGGCAGAGAAGGAATTTATCTTGGAGTATGAAGGACGGGAGATCAACCGAACAGTCTACAAGATCGCTGTCTACACGTGGCTCAGGCATCTTGCTTCGGGCTTTGTGGAAGGTGAAGTGGTCTGGACTGGGAAGGTTGAACTTCTGCTCGAATTACTTCAGGGAGAATTGAAAGGAGAACCAATCGTCGTCTGGTTCGACTATAATGAAGGGCTCTTTGCCTGCAGACGCTGGCTGTTAGCCAAGGGATATTCAGTTCGTTCTCATGTAGGTAGTCCGTACATGAGTAAAGCTCGTAGAGCAATAAGCTACAGAGACTGGAGAGCGGGACGTGCTCAGGTGCTACTCGCCCAGCCTCGTACTCTGCAATACGGCGCGAACTTGAGTCGAGCGTCTGTTCAGATATTCTTTACGAGTCCGCTTGCTAATGAACTACGTCAGCAATCGATTGAAAGAATCTGGAAGCCGAGTAGTCCAGACAGACGTCCTCAACTCTGTATAGACTTCGGAACGAGAGATACAGTGGACGAAGACATATACAAATTATTGCATAGGAAGAGATGCGACTCAGTACGATTACTCGAAGCCTGTAGCGAGGCAAGACAAAGGAGGCAGAGACGTGGGTAAGAAGATTTGCATAGAGAATCCACTTCGGTGGGTTAGCATAGACCCAGGAATCGGAGGGACGGGACTTGCGTTCTGGGAGAATGACAAGTTGCTCGTGGAAGAATGGGACGGTGCGAAAGGAGTTCATACGATACGTCCTGGGAAATCTGCAGGCGACGACTGGATGGAGAAAGCGATTAGTATCTGTGCTTTGGCAGAAGAATGGTTCGATGACTATTGTCCGACGTTAGTCGTTATCGAAGAACCTTTCGTTAGTCTGCGTGGGAAGAAGACTCTTGTAGCAGCACAAGCTGGTTCGGTCGTCAAGCTAAGCGTCTTAGCAGGTATGCTTGTCTGGACGGCAAGGAGCGTCTTAGTACACCCAGAACGTTTCTTTGACGTGAAGCCTGTTTCACCAATGGCGTGGAAAGGTCAGCTACCGGATCCGGCACTGAAGGCGAGGATAGAGGCATGGGCAAAGAAAACAAAAACGAAGCTTCCCAGCAGACTAAGCGAACATGCAAGAGACGCACTCGGTCTCGGATTGAGTCACTTGAACGAACTGTAGACGAGTGCGATCTTTGCGGACTGCGAGAAGTAAGGCATGAGGTAGCCTTCGGCGAAGGTTCTATCCCAGCAGACGTGGCCTTCGTTGGGATCGGCCCAGGAAGGTCGGAGGATATGCTCGGAAGAGTATGGATCGGTCCGGCAGGAAAGTTAGCTCGGAAGACGGTAGCTCTCGTCCAGATTGAACTTGGAGTGTTCACTACGTACTGGATGAACCTCGTTTGCTGTTATCCGGCAGATAAGATTAGCGCAGACTACAGAGATCCAACAGACGAAGAGATCGGTGCTTGTTTTCCAAGGCTCGTAGAACAGTTAGAGATAGTGAATCCGAAGGTGATCGTCTGTCTTGGCAAGTTGGCATACAGTAAGTTGAAGGGTAAGTATCCTGGCGCTAAGCACGTAGCTCATCCGAGTTATCTATTGCGGAAAGGAGGAGCCTCGATGAAAGGTTCTTTCTTCGTTCAATGGTTACGGTCGTTAGAGGAAGCCTTGAAGGAAGTAGGTAGTTTATGAAAGTAGCTAAGAGGAGAAGGAAGTACGATCCGCTGAAGGATGGAATAACGCAGAGTCTGCTAAGCAGGTTCTTGTCTTGTCGGTATGCTACGATGCTTTACTTGCAGAGATTATCTGTGATAGGAACCAAGGACACTCTTCTATTCGGGAACATGGTTCATGGGATTCTTGACGCGATGAACAAGTTTGCTATGGACACCGATCTTCGGAAGATGCTGAAGAAAGAAAGGTATCAGGAACTTCTTCGGATAGGCCGGAAAGCTCTGCGACAGGCAAACGACAAGTACGTGGGAACTGCTCTTGACCCACAGACATTCAAGAACTTCACAGGACAGTTTGGCCTGATGCTTCCAAGATATTTGAAGCATAGAGAAGACGGAATAAGAATCTGTGACTACGATTATTCGAAACGTGATATCATCGCGTCCGAAGAAGAGTTCGACGTAGACTTCCATGGATATAAACTCAGAGGGAAGCTTGATAGAGCTTTCGAACACGGACGGGAACTCTGGATCGGGGAAACGAAAACGAAAGGACAGATCTCTGACGAAGAACTGGAGAATGCTCTGCTCGTAGACTTGCAGATCAAGTTCTACCTCACTGCAGCGGAACTACACTTCAACAAGTTGCCCGAGGGAGTTCTGTATAACATTATCCGCAGACCGAACTACAAGGTTATGAAGAACTTCAAAGACAAGTTGGCAAGTGAACCAGAACACTTCTTCACTCGCTACGAGGTCACATTCACACGATCGGAGATACAGAAGTTCCAAGAAGAGCTCCGGCTAATGCTCGAAGAGTTTGTCCAGTGGGCGGAAGGAGATCTACCAACATACAAGAACTACAAGTCGTGCTTAGGTAAGCGGTTCAACTGTGATTATCTCCGACTCTGTGCTACAGGAGACAAATCACTTTACTATACTCGTGACGAATTGTTCTCAGAGCTTGCATCGTAGCAAGCGGAAAGGAGTTATGTTATGGCAGGTGTTAGTTTGGGCGATCGAGTGAAGGATGTGATCAGTGGACAGGAAGGCATCGTTACTGGAATCTCAGATTTCCTGTACGGATGCCGTCGAGTCAGTGTAGTACCTCAGGAAACGAAAGACGGCAAACCAGTCGTGGCCTTCTGGGTAGACGAACCGCAATTGAAGGTTCTTGAAAGGGAAGCTATTGCGGGAGACAAGCCCGGAAGGAGAAAGAAGAAGAAGAAATACACTGGCGGTCCGAGAGACGATGCGCAACCACGCGAGGACGCTCAAAGATAATCTGAAAGGAGGTTAGAGACGTTGGATATTCTTCCCAGAAAGAAGACGAAGCCTTCAAAGAACTTGGCAAACTATTCTATCCTCATCATCGGGGATAAGAAAGTTGGCAAGACGAGGCTCGCTTCTTTCATCGAAGGAGCGTTGATGCTGTCGCTTGAACCAGCGTCAACAGGTAGGCCAGTCTTTCAGCGAAAGCCAAAGGACTGGACGGAGGTCCGGAAGATAGTCAAGGCTTTAGAAAAGGAGGAGGACGCCACTAAGTTCCCAGCAGTTATCTTTGATACGTTCGACGTGGCATGTGAACTCGCCGCAGAATATATCTGCGACAAGCTCGGCATCGAATCTCTTGGAGAATCTCCAAGCGGAAAAGCCGATTATGGAATAAGCCACGGAAAGCGAGCAGACGAAGTTCTGCGGTTACTGCTTAGGATTGAGCGGACTGGAAGAATGGTCGTGCTGATAAGTCACACGAAGATCCGTGACCTTACCACGATCAGCGGAGTGGAGTATCAAAAGATAATGCCTTCGACGAGTCCGTCAATCTTGAACATAATCAAGAAGTTCACCCAGATGAATTTCATGCTGGACTTTGCCAGAGTGAACGGAGAATCTACACGGATCATCTTAACACAAGGAGACGAGCACTACTTTGCAGGATGCGGAGACCCGAGTGAGTTTCCGCCGATACTACCTTTGCTTCATTGCAAAGAACCAGAAGAGTATGACGGCAGAATGTGGAATAGTCCTTTCGAACTTCTTGAAGAAGCATTCAAAGGAAACGTCGCAGGCATCGATCCAGCAGACGTAAACACTATTCTATCTTCTGCAGCGATCACGGACGAGAGCTTAGAAGAGCTCGAAGGAAAGAAGGAGGTAAAGAAGAAAAAGAAAGCAGGCAAGAAGAAGAAGTTGAGTCGTAGGAAATAGTTCTGCTATGTTAGCAGACGACGTATGTATGGACGTTATTGAATAAGGAGACGCCAACAATGGCAAAGAAGAAGGAATCAAAGTCGGCAAAGAAGTCTTCCTCCAGCAAGAAGAACGCGAAGGCAGACAGCAAAAAGAAAACCACAAAGCCGAGAACTCGCAATCGCGGAGCTCGTGGTGGAGCAACGAACATGAAAACCGCCTTGAAGATGTCAGACAAGTACTGGCCGAAGGCAAAGGCAGCACCGATGGGCTCGGGAGCTCTGTTCCCGGAAGGAACTTATATCGGCAAGCTGTCTCAGTCGAAACTCGAGAGCAGTCCATCGGGAGCCTTCGTGAGCTTCGGGCATACAGTACTGAAAGGAAAGCAGGAAGGAAACCAGTGCTACCACAGGCGTTATCTCCCGCGTAAGGGCGATGACGAGAAGGTAGCTGTAAGGAACGTTAGCTATCTCGCAGGAGAACTCGAAGGCCACGGAGTCAATCTGGAAGAAGTTGATTCCCTCTCAGATGAGCTTGAGAGCATTCTTGCCAAGCTGGAGAAAGAAGCACCGACGATCAAATTCAAGGTTCGCCATGGCGGCGAGGACAAGCAATATCTCAACGTCCGGATTCTCGGTCTCGTAGATGAAGACGACCTCGAAGACGAAGAGGAAGAAGAAGAGTCCGAAGAGTCTGAAGAGGACGAGGACGAAGAAGAAGAAGAAGAAGAAGAAGAAGAAGAAGAAGAAGAAGAAGAAGAAGAATCCGAAGAGGAAGAGGAAGAAGAGCGTCCGAAGTGCTTTGGTGAGTACGACGCGAAGGACAAAGACTGCAAGAAGTGCGAAGATAAGAAGGCGTGTAAAGTGAACGCCGAAGAAGAAGAAGAAGAAGAAGAAGAAGAAGAAGAAGAGGAGGAAGAAGAAGAATCTGAGGACGACGACGAGTCTGAAGAAGAAGAAGAAGAAGAAGAAGAATCCGAAGAGGAAGAGGAAGAGGAAGAGGAAGAAGAGGAAGAAGAGACAGCCTCGCCTCCGGACAAGAAAGAGTTGCTGGCGCTCTGCGAGGAATGGGAAGTCGATCTCAAACCGAAGCAGAAGAAAACCGCGAAAGCGATCATGAAGTACATCTCCAAGGAACTGACGTTCCCGAAGAAAGAGCTCAGCGAAGATGAGCTGAATCTCATTGAGAGGTTCCCGGAAGAGTACGCAGTCAAGTTGACATAGTTCGCCTGCTTCCTGGCGACTGGAGGATGGGGACGGATCTGCCTCCCGTCCCCTCCTCCTTTTATCACGGAGGAACTATGCCAACGTTCGGATATGACACCGAGACCACAGGCGTAGAACCATATCACGGCGATGATATGTTTATGTATTCTCTCAGCACCTACGGAGGGGACGCTAACGCTTATAGATTAGACGGAAGTAAGCTAAGAAGATTGATGAACGAGAATCTCCTTCGAGAGTTTTGGACGCGAAGGAAAAATACGCTTGTCGCCCATAACGTCAAGTTCGATTTGACGTTCACCGAGAAGCGTCTTGGAGTTCCCTTCTCTGGGAAGTTCCATTGTACTCTTGCGATGGCGTGGCTTCTTATGAATCTTCATCCTCATCACAGGTTGAAATCGTTATGCTGGGAACTCGGTAGAATTCCAATGGACGATGAATCCTTAGTTAAGAAATACTTATCGACTGGTTATCATAACGCACCTGAATCGTTATTAGATGATTATGCAGCACGAGACGCTTTCAGGCATATGTTCCTCTTCCGATTATTCTGGCCAGAAATAAAAGCGGATGCAGGAATGCTGGAAGCTTATAACGCGGAGATGGCGCTTATCCGTCCTCTTATGGATATGGAAGCACGAGGACTCAGGATAGACCCGGAAGCGATGAAAGACCTTATCGTGAAACTATCACGTGACGTTTATAGACTGGAAAGAGAATTGCAACTTCGAGCAGGCGTAACATTTAATCCAGAGAGTCCTCCTCAGTTAGCAGACGTTCTCTACAATAGACTTGGCCTACCTGTCCTTGGCCACACCACGACAGGTAAGCCTTCGACCGCAAAAGAATACCTACAAGAGCTTGAAGGAAAGTACAAGATAATAAGCGTCCTCCGAAAGTTTAGAAGCTACAAGAAGGCAATACCTATTCTTGAAAGCTATCTTGACTTCGCAGACGCCGACGACATTATTCATTCGGACATTATGCCGACCGGAGCTACGACGGGTAGAATGTCTTCCAGTCGACCAAACCTACAGAACGTGCAGAAGGAAGGAGTGCTAAGAAATCCTTACGCAGTTCCTGCTCGTAGACTTTTTATTGCCCGAGATGGGTATACGAATTATCATTTCGATTATAAAGGACAAGAGCTTCGTCTACTTGTTCATTATCATAAAGACCCGGAGTATCTACGTCTCATCAAGGAAGGTAAAGACGCTCATAAGGAAGGAGTAGCCCGATGCTTCTATGGAAAGAAGGCAGACATAAAGAAGTATCGTGACGCTGGAAAGAATGGAACGTTCAATATTGGTTATGGAGGAGGAGCGAAAAAATTATCTCAAACTCTGTGGTTGTCTCTGGAGAAGACGAAGGATGGACTCGCCCGTTACAAAGAACGATTCCCGAATGCTGCTGGCTTCGCGAAGAAGACGGCCAAGGAAGTTATGCGTAAAGGTTATGTTCGAACAGAACTCGGTCGCAAGATATTCATCAATCCAGAAGCGATCTACACTTCTTCTGCTAACGGATTGATCCAAGGGACGGCGGCAGAAATGATCAAACGTGCGACCGTTCGAGTGTCGAAGGTAGTCAAGGAAATTGATCGAGAGCTCTTTTTATTATTACCTGTTCATGATGAACTTATCGTGGAGATACCTGATAGAATTAAACTGAAGAAGCGCAACGAATATCTAAGAGAGATCAAGAGAGTCATGGAAGACTTTCCAATGTTCGAACCAGAAATGCAGATAGACTGCTCTAAAAGCAAAGTCTGGAACAAGAAGGAGGCAGTAGCGCTATGAACCTAACAGAGGCAGAGAGGTTGGTTATGTCAGAGGTCGCGAAGAAATTTTATGCAGACCTCAGCTTTCAAACGATCACAGATAAGTCGTGGGAAGAACTGGATGAAGAAGAACGTGAAGCATTCATTCAAGGGCAGAAGTGGCTTTACGGTTACTATAGCTTAGCTTTTAGAAAGGGATACGAGAAAGGAGTCGATGCTTCCAAGACGAAACTGAACGAGTTGATTTCAAATCATTGCGTCTTTAGAAAAGGAGGATAATCGTGCGTCGGTTTGAGTTGATAGGGCAGATCTGTTGGTTCGCTGGGCATCGCAGGAAATTGCCCGGAAGACATCATTTCACAAAGGAGGAGCTCGTCAAAGTATTTGAGTTCATGAGGGATAAACTGGAACCGACGTCAGGAAGCACCAAACAGAAAAAGAGGCGACATGGAGGCACAAGGAAATAAGACCAGACGCTTTGAAGCGCATGGTGCTTTCTTCCAGAGCCGAACTGGCCCTGATAAGGATGGTGAATACCATAGGGTCAGTGACTGTCCGTTCTGCGGTCGGCAAAAGAAGTTCTATGTAAACGAAGATACGCTGGCGTGGGATTGCAAGGTCTGTCAGTGTAAGGGAAAGTACATAGACTTCTTAGAGCAGATCGCGGAACGGAATCACGAGCACTTTCTAAAGACTCCGCAAATCCAGAAAGAACTGGCAGTAGACCGTGGGTTAAAGCGTAAGACTCTCCGGGAAGCTGGATTAGGTTTCTTCGGTGGGACATACACTGTACCAGTCTATCACGGAGAAGCATTCGTAGACCTTCTGCGCTATCGTCCTGGGAATAAACTAATGCAGTCCCCAGGAGGTAGAAAGGGAATCTACGGAACCCCAGATATTCGTAAGGGAACAGAGATCTGGATCGTTGAAGGTATCTGGGATTGTCTGGCTCTCCGGGAACTTTTCCAGAAGGCAGGCGTCGAAGATGCAGATGTGGTCGCCGTCCCAGGGACAGATACATTCTGGCCGAAGTGGGCTGGCTTCTTCAACAACCGACGGGTCTTCGTAGCGTATGATGCCGATGGAACCAAAGCGAAGTTCGCCGCTCAGAAAGGTATGCAGAAGGTAGAGACGGTGCTTCGCGGAGTTGCAAAGGAACTACAGTTCATTCATTGGCCTGACGGTCTTGTGGAAGGTTATGATCTCCGGGACTTCTACCACGATAGTAAGGATAGCAGAAAAGCGATTAGGAAGCTTCGAAAGTATATGCAGAAGAAGCCTCCGGTAGTCCCAGAGAAGCAGGTGCTCGAACGAAAGAAAAAGAAAAAGAAGCCGAAGAAGAAAACACAGAAGCCGATAAGCAGAGATCAACTTATAAAGGAGTATCGGAAATGGCTGCATATCACAGACGACGAGATCGAAATACTTGACGTGATCTTTGGAGCGATGTATGCTAATAGAATGGAAGGTGATCCACTCTGGCTCTTCATAGTTGGCCCACCAGGATGTGGGAAGACGGAACTACTTATGACTCTAAGTAAGAGTGATTATGTATATCCGTCTACTACGCTCACGACTGCGTCGTTGATCAGTGGAGCGCAATTGAAAGATGGAGCGGATCCGAGTTTGATTCCACAACTTGACGGTCTCGTCTGGGTCGTCAAAGACTTTACGACGATACTATCTATGCCATTCGTAGCGGTCGCTGAAATCTTTGGAATCTTGCGAGACGCCTTTGACGGCAAGATAAAGAAGGTCTTCGGGACAGGTGTCGTACGAGACTACGAATCGAAATTTGGAATTATAGCTGGGGTCACTCATCATATCAACGCCTTCCATGCGAACACTACTGTTGGTGAACGCTTCTTGCGATACAACGTTCGGCATAAAAGCCAGTCGGCAGGTTCTGCAGCACTCATTACGGCAGCGATGGATAATATCAACGTCGAAGATACGATGAGGGAAACATTACAGAAGATAGCAAAGAGAGCGGTAGATAAGGAGGCGCTCGAAATACCAGACATGACCGAATATTGGTTATCACATATTATCCCTCTTGCACAATGGATCTCGCATATGCGAGGAGCAGTTATGAGGGATAGGTATAGTGATGAAATTATCTACAGTCCTTCTGCAGAAATTGGAACTCGTGTAGCGAAGCAACTAACGAAGCTCGCTATGGGAATTGCTATGTTCCGCGAACATAAGGAAATTGGAGAGGAGGTTTATAGAATAATAACTCGCGTAGCCCAGGACACTTCTCCAGACCGAGCAGATCTTATAGTTAAACAGTTATACTTATACGACATTCCGATGACGGCGAGACGACTAAGCCATAGAACGAAATTGGAAGTCGGTACTGTTCGAAAAGTTCTTCGGGATATGCGTCTACTACGTATTGTTGATAGACTCGGAGAAAGTAGTCAACAGTGGAAGCTAACAAGTAAGATGAAGAAGATGATGGATACTGCAGAAGTTTACTTTGACGAAAGAGCTTCGAAGAAAGCTCGTAAAAGAAAGGGGAAACGTCATGGCAGGTAAGAAGCCATGGAAGACGCTTCGGTGTCGTTCTTGTGGAAGTGAGTATGGGTGGAATGGAGATTATCTCGATACACCAGCATGTCCTCATTGCGGATACGACATGCCGGAATCTCAGAAGGAAGAACTCCAGCGAAGATTTGAGGAACAGCTTCAGCCAGAGAAGAAAAGAAAGAAGAGGAAGGTAGCTCCGAAGAAGTCGGAGACTGAGACCTCTGGAAAGAAAGTAGTCCAGCGTCGAAAGAGAAAGAAATGAAAAGAGGTTTCGCCGCGTATATCTGAAGGCAGGTAGACGGGGTATATTGAATGCCCAGGCTATTGCCTCTGGACGAGGCGAACGAATGGAGAGTTGAACACGACAGAGAACCTATACGGTTCGAGGAGGCAGAAATGCAGGTACCAAAAGATTGGTCATCAAAGCGAGATGACTTGAAGTTTGATTATGTGCAGAAGATGGTCTTTAACCGCGTCTTCTCCGCAGACGAGAAAGGAATGAGACGACACGGGAAAGGCCGTCCTCTGTTTGAACAGCCTGCTTTCATGGTACGTCCGAGTAATCCTGGGTTCTTCACGGGACAGGCTATGAAGAAGATTATTGAAGCCCAGGAATGGGAAGGTGATGTAGCAGAAGACGCATCACCAGACCAGATAGGGGATTTCCAGATAGAAGAATACATGGATGCAGTCGCGTATCTCCAGTTCGAGATTCTATGGATCCTCAGCATAAAGGAAGCTAATAAGAAAGCTAAGGAATCATTATTCAACGGAGGCAGGAAAGATGAGATGGAGACGGTGTAATATATGGGTCTTGGAAGGTACTCATGCTATTGTAGTGCCGACGAACATGGGCTGGAAGAAGAGCGGTCAGAACGTTATGGGAGCAGGCATCGCCCTACAAGCCAAGAAGCGATGTGGAGATATAACGCAGACTGTCGGTCGGTTCTACCGAGAGCATAGACGCAAGTGGACTCACGAGTCTGTGAACATGCATCCGCCGATTCTTTCTTCCGTCTTTCGTCGTGAAGATAGAGGACAAGAAAGCAAACTCGTTCCTATAGAACCGGAAGAAGCGAAGACCCTGAAGGAATACGACTGGGTTGAGATGGTCTTTGTGCCAAGCAAGAAGTTGATCAAGCCAGAGTATCTATCCTGGAAAAGGTCGGCAGACTTGCGGATGGTTAGACGTTCGCTGAGGCGACTGAAGAAGATTCAAACCTTGCGTAGCAAGATCGCAGTACCTCTAATCGGTGCTGGGAACGGTCGATTGAACCCAGACGAAGTTGAAGCGTCCATAAAAGAAATACTTGGTAGCGATGATCGCTTCACTATCGTCTATCCGAGCAGGAGGTACTAATGAAATTCATTACTGGATCATTCTTCGATAAAGATCTTCTTGAAGAAGCGAAAGAGAAAGGTTGGCGAGTCTTCTCTATCGCCGTATCGCAACCGAAGGGAGGAACTCTTTATAGAGAACTCACACTACTCACTCCTCTATGGAAGCTCGTCAGTAAATATCGAGCAGGAAGAATTACCCAAGAGGAGTACACTGAATCGTTCCGTAGACAAACTCTAAAGAAAGCTACGCTGGGTAATTTGATGGCGATGTTGGAATCAAATAGATATCCACGTACTCCAGTCCTATTACTCTGTTGGGAAAAGGAAGGCGAGTTCTGCCACAGACAGATCGTTGCTAAGTGGCTCAAGAAGCGTGGACAGAAAGTGGAGGTCTATTGATATGCAGATAACTATGGAAGGAAGACGGTTTGATATTCCGGCAGAAGCTATTGCAGCTATTGCCGAAGGGAAAAAGATAGTAGCGATTAAAATCTTTCGAGAGAAGGTTCCTGGTGCTTATGATCTTAGAAAGGCCAAGGAACTTGCAGATCGTATTCATAAACTTCTAATCGAAGACGGAGGAGTTCCTACAGTTCTCTTAGAGTCTGCTCAAGAATCAATGATAAGCTGGATGCAGGATGTTTCCAGACGACTTATCGCACTGGAGGCGAAGTATGCAAAAGAAAAAGAAACTCTTGAAAAGGCGAAAGAAGAAAGCAGTTCATCGCCGTAAACATTATCTCGACGAGGCTCCTCTCCAGCCTGGGAATTCGGCAGTCTTCGTAGTGAAGCGTACGGAGAAGAACTACGGAGTGGATAGTGAGGGATGGGGTCAAATAAATATCTTCGTCTTGAACAGCGATGCTAAGTTGTCTGAGGCTATCTATAACGTACACAGAACACTTGGCGAAGGAGCCAAGTTTACGATCGAGCAGATCATTTCCGGAATCTTCGTTGCAAGGCCGGGACGTCTGCAAGGATATTGCAATTCCGACGGCAGGATCTTCAATGAGAAGATGGAGGTCGTTGGGAAAGCACAGAGATAAGAAGGAGGCGACAGATGTTAGGAGTGGAAGTACACGTGGATTTTGCGGAGTTGCAGAACCGGACGAACAAGCTGCGTCATCGCGCGGAAGCGATCACTGCAAAGACAAAGGAGACGCTTGAACAGGCAGCACAGGAAAGTGGATTACCTGTATCCTTCGTCTTGACGGTCGCCATGAAGTTTCCTCTGCCACAGGTGGACAATCCGACGGGAAAGAAAGGAGGGAAATAGCCCTTATTTGTCCCGATTTGGGCTAATCTGGGGCTACTGGGGGAGAAGCGGCAGGCAGGAAGGTGAAGACAGCCGACAGGACAAGTTCCTCGGTTTTCAACACCACTCAGGTGAAGTGAAAGGAGGCCACGAACTTGTGCGGAACTGAGTTGCCGAAATGTATCGTTTGCGGAATCATCTTGACCGAAAAGAATGGTTACAGAAAGCGAAGTAGTCGAACAGGCTTTCAGTCAAGATGCAGAAAACACCACGTCAAGTACCAGATGAGAATGCGTGAAAAGCGGAAAGGAGGAAAGGGTTATTCCACAATGGAAACGAAGGTCGTCGGAGACGGAAGCGTAAAAGTAAGGTATAACGCCTTACGACAAGTCGTGGATATTCGTGGGCCATTGAAAGCTCAAGAATCTGCGTTCTTCTTCGTGGAAATCTTTGATAGAAAGTGGACTCAGTCAAAGACAGTAAAGGAATTCCATTATAGGCTCGTTCACGTGAGCAGAGAATTGTGGGAAGATGCGACAATGGATATGCAGACTCTGGAAGAATTCCAAGAGGACGCGAAGGAGAAGAAGAATGCTATACACGATAGCTAACCTGCTCGTCGGAGGAGTAGCAGACAAGAAGGGAGCTCTTAATTGCGTCTTCCTTGACGAAGATGGTTCAACTTTCGCTACCGATAGGATGTGCCTCGTCATCGTAGAACCAAGCAAGACGGATGATGACGAATTTCGTGTAGCTGGGGTTGAACCGACAGACGTCAGGGAAAATGGAGTGGCCGTTCCAGAGAAGCTCGTAGCCCAGACTCTGCGAGCAATCCCAAAGCAACCGATGAGGCAGGTTCATCGTCATGCCGCTCTAACGAGATGTGATAACGTAGTAGAACTCGCAACGACAAAAGACGGAGTCGGCGCTACGAAGGCTTCTTCTACACGTATCCGGACTGCTCAGCCAAACATACAGGAGTTCTTCAAGGACGCTCCTGGGGAAAAGGCAAGAGTCTGTATTTCATTGAAGCGTCTGAAGAAGCTCGTGGACACTCTCGACAAGATGTGCGGAGGCGATGAAGCCCAGCCCATATACGTAACCGTCGGTGGAGAAGACGAGCCAATGTTTCTTCGGACGCAGAGCTACATGACTGGACAGAGGATCTCCGGCGTCTTGACCGCTCTGAAAGTGGACGAGTGGTTGAGACTGAGTAAGTGGGAACGGAAGCTTCTTGATAAAGGCGTGAAGAAGCTGGCCAAGAGGAAAGGCAAAAAGCAAGAGGTAAGAAGGAGGCATCGATAATGGAAGTTGAAGTAAGCCCAGAGACGGCTGAAATCCTATTCAGGGTTTTGACCGAAGAGAAGCAAGAGAACTTCGAACTGAAGCGTATGACAGAGCGCGCTAATACTGCAGAAGAGGAACTCTCACGGATGCAGAGTATGCAGGAATATAACGAGCAGGAATGGCTGATAGAACGTCGCGAGCTCAACCGTGCGATACGACTTCATGCTGGGAAGTTCTTTCCTAAGAATAGTCCAGCAGAATCACTGACACTGTCCGGCAAGGTTCATCACCTGCTCAAAGTATTGCAGGAACTTGCAGAACACGAGATGGTCAATCATCGTTGCCAAGGCATCGTATTGGCTCTCGGAGCAATCGAGGAGGTAGACTTCGCAGTAACAGAAAAGATGCCAGGACGAAAGAAGCTCTTCGTGAGTATTGGTAAGATCGCGAAGGTTCAAGACGGGTTCTTGTTCGTCGGGAAAGGAAAGAAGGCAAGACGAATCCCAATTACTTCTATCGAGAAGGTAGAGATAGCTGGAAAGGAGGATAAGAAGAAATGAAAGTGAGTATCGTCAGCACAGACGGCACTCCGCAGAATACGAAGATAGTGGATGCGGAGACCGGCAGGGAACTGAAGTATGTGAAGGGCTTCAGTCTGGAGATGAAGGTACACGAGCCGACACGTGCGACTCTGGAAGTGCTTCTTCCTCCAGTAGACCTGACAGGCATTAAGGTCGAGGTCTTTGACCTGCTCGACAAGATCGAGAAGTACGACTTCGAGTGTTGTGCCGGGACGATAAAACATTGTGCGGACTGGCAGACACTGAAGGCACTCATTAGGAAGGAAGTGAACAAGTGAGCTTGACGCTTGAATTGTCGGATGACATGGCCGTCGTGTTATTTCACATGCTAATTGAGACTGGAGGAAAGGAAGCAGAACTCGAAAACTCCAAGCAGTCTCTTGAGATTGTCGGAGATGAAATTGAAGAGCTACGTGAAAAATTAGAACACGCTGAGGAGAGTGATAGACTCGGAACTGAAATTATCAAAGACTGTCGGCAGCTAATTCATCAGCTACGACCGGACTGCTACGACGCTGGATCAACTCTCGCCGGAATGGTTCGGAAGGCGTTAGAGTCTTGTACTGTCGGAGACATGACTCGAAAGCTCGCGGAGGTTCGGCGGGAACTTCCAGATAAGTGGGCAGGGATCTTGACTATCTATCAGGTGCTTTGCATGGAGGACGACCCTTATGTTTCCGTTGAACATAAGTCTTTGACGGGAAAAGGTAAGAGCATGACTTCGCTTGGTCTGCGAAGTGGTTTCGCGGACGGACGACTGACGCTTCTTTCCGGGAGTAAAAGAATTCACATTCCCGTGAAGGATATAGAAAGGATGGAGATCATTGAGCAAGACGAAGATAAAAATAACGATTGAGGAAGTGAGGATCAAAGCACTTTCTCCAGCCGAGTATAATCCTCGGAAGATGACTCGACAGGTTATTGACGCCGTGAAGATGAGTATCAAAGAGTTTGGCTTCACGGATCCAATTGTCGTGAACAAGCGTTCATGGGACAACGACAGGCTCGTCATTGTCGGAGGTCATAAGCGATGGATGGCCGTGAAAGAGATGAGGAATGACGGCGACTGGAGAAGGAAAACGATTCCATGTATCGTTCGCAAGTTCACGGAAGCAGAAGAGATGGCGCTAAACGTAGCTCTGAACAAGATACAGGACGAGTTCGACCTGAAGCTTCTAAGTCAAGTCATCGAAGACATAAGGAAGACAGCACCGAAGCTTATCGGGAGGATCGGATTCAGTGAACCGGAACTTCGTGGGCTCATTATAGATCCTGGCGTAGAGGCGATGAAGTTCTCCGACGTCGCGAACGAGTTCCTAAAGTCTCACCCAGAAGAGGCCACGCAGGCATTGTGGCTTTACTGCGAGCCAAGGAGCGAAGAAGAATTCGAATCTGTCAAGATGGCACTGGGCAATCCTGGCAACAGAATGCTCGACATGGACAAGATAATGAAAGTTGTTCCTGTCAAGAAAAAGAAAACTCCGAGGAGGAAGAAATGAACAGGCTTGATAAGAAAGAAGCGATCGGGATTGCCGCTGGGTTGACCAAGACTCATCCCAAGGACTTTATGTTCGGCGAGTATAGCGAACTCGCATGGACGACGGCGATCTATCCGAAGGCAGGAACAGATCTGTCTTATCCAGCACTCGGTCTCGCTGGAGAAGCTGGAGAAGTCGCGGAGAAGGTCAAGAAGATTATCCGGGACAAGAACGGACGGATGACCAAGCAAGACCGGGAAGCGATCGCGAAGGAACTGGGTGACGTCTTGTGGTATGTGAACGCACTCTGTCGGACGATAGGGGTCTCTCTTCCAGAAGTAGCCGTCCGGAACATCGAGAAGCTCTTCTCACGGAAAGACCGTGGGGAGCTTCATGGAGAAGGGGATGACAGATGAGCAATAAGGGCGACGACTATAAGAGAACGATCCGGCGATTGCTAATAGGGCTGAAGAGCCTGAAGGCGTCGTTGACGAAGATAACCCTCTGGGAGAAGATGGATCCCAAGTCCAGACATTCATTGGAAAGCACGATTGCCGATGCCGAAGAACTTCTTGAACGACGAGGGAGTCGTAAGCAGAAGAGAGGCATACAGGATCCCAAGCCAAAGAAAGAAAGGAAGAAGGATGACAAAGAAGACGCCAAGAGTAGCTAAGCCGAAAGGTAAGAAGCTCGCGTCCTATCAGGGATACGGTTATACGGCAGACGGGTTTGACTGTGCTATACAGGCTCGCTTTGAGACGTATAACTGCTGTTCTTATGGGTGTCTCTATTGTTTTAGTACCCAGCTAAGCAGAGATGCTCACCGAAAGAAAAACTTTCGATTGGGAGGGACGAACCTGAAAGCAGTTGAACAGGTTCTGAGCGGGAACATTCCAGCACCGAAGAAGGAACGGAAGCTTCCGCCAGGAGTAGAAAAGATCTGGACGACGCTTGGTTCTTCCGGCAGTAGCCGGAAGATTATGCACGACTATCTCACGCAGAAGAGTAAAGGCCGGAGGCGCGTGGCTCAGTGGGGAGGCGTCGGGGAACCGTTCGACAGGTTCGAAATGAAGCACGGAGTATCACTGCAGATGGCAGAGCTCTTCAAGAAATACAAGCAACCAATCCGCATTAGCACGAAGGGAGGAGCGGAAATCTTCGGGCGACCTGAGTACCAACGAGCGCTCGATTCTAAATACTTCTGGGTCGCGTTCTCGCTGATAACTATTGATGACGACCTCCTTCTCCAGATTGACAAGCATACCCCGACGGCTACGTCACGATTGAAGGCGATGAAGATTCTATCTGACATGGGGATTCCATGTTCCATGCGATTCAGGCCGATCATTCCTGGGCTGAGCGATCATACAAAGAAGCATCCGAAGGCATGGAGTGAACTTCTCGAGAAGGCAGCCGAGGCAGGTTGTAAGGCAATCTCCATGGAAGTTCTGTTCGCCCCAGGAGCGTTAACCGCGTGGATGAAAAAGAACTGGGACGAGCTCGAACGTGTTCTTGAAGTTCCTCTGCGGAATTTCTACAAGCAACATGGTGCTCACGGATCCTGCGTTCGAGTTTCCAGATCGTGGACGGAAGAGATCGTGATGAAGATCCGGGCGAAGTGCCATGAACTTGGCATGGTGTTCGCTATCAGTGATCCGCTCTGGAAGGAATACAACGACTACGAGTGCTGTTGCGGAATCTCGCCGAAGGATCCTATCTTCGGGAACTTCGAAAAGAAACAGGCGACGGCAGCACTCGTACGGGCGAGTAGAGGAAAAGGTTCTGGAGAAGATGGAGACCGAGTCGTGTTTGAGGACGTAGTACCTTGGTGGGCGGACAAGACTCTTATGCATGACCTCGTCTGCATGTCCGGAGCCAGGAACTTATATAAAGCACGACACATGACCTGGGAGGACAAGCTTCGCGTAACGTTCAACGACCTCAAGAGCAATCGTGGGCCACTGCAATACTTCCAAGGAGTCCTAATGCCTGTTGGCCGGGACGAGAACGGGAACGTCATCTACGAGTATAGCAAGGCAAAGAGGACGAAGAAAGGTAAGTACAGCAGTCCGCTATGGGATATTAGATAACGAGGATACGGAGATGGTCGAAAAAAGAATAGTGAAGAGAAGACATCGAGCGACTAAGCCTCCGTTCAGCATGTATGGCAGTAAGCAAAGGATGTTGCCGAGACTGATGTCTTTCGTATCTCGTGCTCCACATAAACTATACGTGGAAGTCTTTGGTGGAACAGGAGCTCTTTTGCTGGCTAAGCCACGGAGTCCATACGAAGTCTACAACGACATGAACTCTGGCTTCGTGGATATGTTCCGCGTTATTCGAGACGAAAAGAAGTTCAACAAGTTCCAACGACTAATAGAGTATACGCCTTACGCGAAGGAAGAATGGGAAGTATCCAGAGGCTGGAAAAAACTTCCTCGTGGTTCGGTGGAAAGGGCTGTCGCGTTCTTTGTACTTATGTCTTTGTCCTTCTGTGGTCGTGTAGCCCAAAGTCCTTCACTTTCACGTCCTAAAGGTAAAGGAGAAAACTTTCCAAGAACGTATGATAGAAATAAACAATCGATGCCTTTTCTGGTCGACCGACTTCGTGGAGTTATGATTGAAAACGAAAGTTTCGAAACACTAATTCCACGATACGATCAAAAGAGCACTTTATTTTATTGTGATCCACCATATACTCCAGAGACTCGAACTGGTGGCGCCAATGCATACGAATGTGAGATGACCATTGAACAGCATAAAATTCTCATTGGATTGTTGAACGATTGCAAAGGAAAGGTAATCCTTAGTGGATACTCGAACAAGGTTTACCAAGGGCTACTTGGGTTTACTCGGTATGACTTTGATTGTTATGCAAGTACTGGTGGAAAGTCAAAGGCACTTGGTGGAAAGAGACTGGAATCTGTTTGGATAAATTTTTGAGGTCGAGATGAAGATAGGCGACGTCATCATTTCCAATGGTAAGGCGATCGGCGTTCTGTGTAGGAACGCTTGGGGAGAAGTGAATCCCTTCGTAGGGACGGTCGTTCACTTCAACGGCAATCCCCAGCAGACTCTTGGTGGTGGGCTAATCTGTATCCGCCAGCCACAAGGTCTGGACGAGAAGAAGACGACGATTTGCTTCTGTCGGAATGACGTCGTAGAGCTTGTAGAGTTCTGGAGTGTAGAGGCCAGGAATAACTGGCTAAGAGAAAGGAAAGCAGAATGAGTACGGGCGGATTCATAGTGCCGAAGGCGTGGCGGCAGATTCTGCTGAAGGAGTGTAGTCGAATGCGACGGAAGACGCTTGGGTTGGACACATGGATTATTGAGGAAGTCCTATTCCAGCTTGGACGTATATGGAAGTTCTTCTTCGGCAAGAAGCGTATTGCGCCAGCGACTCGTGTGCTTCTGTGGTGGGAGAAACCGCCAGAGCACGTGAACTGTCGCTGTCATGATTTCTTTTTGGAAGAAGAGGAAGGTGAGGTATGACCCAGGAAGCAATAAACACGGAAGGGAAGGCGATACTGCATTTGGCGAACCTGAATCTGGAACTCGCCAGGACGAACAGGAGGCTCGTGGAGCAGTTGATGAAGCTGTCTGAGAAGGCGATGCAGCTTCGTGGTCAGCGTGGATGGCTTATACGCCAGTGCCGTCACCTCGACAAGAAGGTGAAGGAACTGGAAAAGAAAGTAGACAATTATGAAGGGGTAAAAAGAGCCGACGAGAACATACAAAAAGCTATAGATA
>Ga0307380_10003828_pt1 | contig 20582 bp, 18 predicted proteins | sample UN3MG_FD_202239 | JGI IMG/M metagenome (GOLD analysis project Ga0307380, IMG submission 202239) | Soil microbial communities from Risofladan, Vaasa, Finland - UN-3 | ecosystem: Environmental > Terrestrial > Soil > Coastal area > Acid sulfate soil | place: Finland: Risofladan, Vaasa | collected... | reverse complement strand
ATGACGCGCTCCCGTAGATTGACCCGGTTTCCGGAAGTCGGGCAGGCCCGCGCTGCTCCCGAGCAGCTCAGGATCGTAAACCGGTTCTGGGGCGGCCACAATCCGCTTGCTGCCCGAACGACCGTACGCGAATGGGCAGAGAACGCGGACTTCCCGAGGTCTGACGTGTTTCTGCACGCAGTCCGCGCAAGCAGGCATGGTGGCATGACGATTCATGCGGCATTCGACCCACAACCAAGAACCGGCGACGCGAACATACTTGCCCAGATCAAGGGTACAGGAGACGTTCAGCGAAGACCTCCGTTTGTCGAGAACGATGCGTTGATTGCCGAGGGTTGATGCCGCCGCAGCCGCCATGCCCAGACGTCACGGCCGACCGGGTTTCGGGTGATGTGAGCAAGAGAGAGGCCAGCCGTAAACGACTGACCCGGCCCAAGTTGCGCACCAGCGCAGGCGGCATATGGGGACCTGGAGACGCGTTTTCGGTGGCGGTATTGTCCTGGGGCCGGGAGACGGATTCTCCGCAAGTGTTTGTTTTTCAGACACTTGAGTGTGTCATCCCCGCGTGGCCCCGACATCGCCGGCAGAGGGGAGTGGCGTGCCCGGACCTCAGGCCAATGGCGGCTCCCAGTCAGCCAGCCGAGACGCGAAGCCACACCTGAAGCGCGGCCATTGCAGCGTCGCCGGAGGCCGTGCCCGCGTGGTTTCGCGAGCGTGCCGGCCCGCCCAGACAGCCGTCAAAACGGCATGTGCTCAGCCCGTTCGGCGTCACCCGCATGGCCCACCGGCCGGGCCTCCCGGAGTCCGGCAGGCGCCCCGACGACCGCGCCGCCGCCCGGCGCCTCCCCTACAATTGCCCCATCGCCCGCCCCGTGTGGGCACGGGTCGGCCCCCCGCGTGCCAACGCCCTGTCGCATGCGCCGCGGGTGCCATTACCCTGTCGCGTTCGCGGCAGCGGATGTCGGCGGCGGCATGCCGAGGCAAGAGGACACGGACCCGATGCGACTGCACGAACGCCTTTCCATCAAGGCCCTGGCCGTCGTCGTCTTCTGGGGCGTGTCGTTCGTGGCCACCAGGATCGCCCTCGAGGTCCTCACGCCGTTCGCCCTGGTGGCCGCCCGCATGATCATCGGCTGCGCCACGATGCTAGCCCTGGCCCGTCTCGTGGGAGGCCGCGTCCGGCCGCACGCTCAGGACCGCTCCCGCTGTGTGCTGCTCGGTGCGATCCTGGCCGCCCACCTGCTCATTCAGGCCGTCGGCCTGCTCAAGACCACGGCGACCAACACCGGTTGGATCATCGCCTTCGCCCCCATCGCCATCGCCGTCGGCGCCCTCGTTTTTCTGGGCGAGCGCCTGCGTGCACGCGCCTGGGGCGGAATCCTGCTCGGCACCTGCGGCGTGCTCATCGTCTCGCTATCGACCGGCGTGCGATTCACCGACGCCAAGCTCGGCGACCTGCTCCAACTGGTCTCCTGCATCACCTGGGCCGCCTACACGCTGCTGGCCGTCAGGGCCGTTACCCGAAGTGGCTCCCTCCCCGTGACCTTTGCGGCCGTGGGTGTCGCCGCATTGGCGACGACGCTCGTGGCCTTCGCACAACCGTGGCAGGTCGGACCCTGGGACCTCAAGACTGTGTCGGCCGTCGTGTTCCTCGGCGTCGTCTGCACCGGCTCGGCCCATTGGCTATGGAACGCGGCCGTCCGCGACGTCGGCTCGACCACCGCCGGCGCCTACCTCTACCTCGAGCCCATCGTCACCTGGATAACGGCCGCGATCGTTCTCGGCGAACGCATCAACGCCGTCGGCCTGCTCGGCGGCGCCACGGTCCTGCTCGGAGTTTGGTTCGTCTGCACCGCCCGCCGGTGATGACATGAACGGTTGCGCCGACGTGACTGACGTGCGTAGGGCCGCCCGATTGCCCGAACGGGGGAAGCTGGCCGCTCGCGCCCATGGATCAGAGCATGTCGCGGTCCATGTCGCTGTCGCAGATCACGTCGACGTTCCATCGCTTGGTGACCCACAGGCCCAGAACACGCACGCCGAGGTTCCACCGGCCGACCACGGCCGCCGCCTGTTTGATCTGCTCGAAGTGGACTTCGTCAGGCACCGGATTGCCGGCGCAATCGTGGTGGCCAATGACGGCCACCGCCCGGCTGCCGTGCGCGTTGATCGAGATCTGCACGCGCTGCTCGATGGAGGCCCACTCGCTGCGGTGTCCGGTGGCCAGCATGACGACCGGGCCTGCCTCGGTGATCATGTCCACGTAGTGGGCCGCCAGCCGACGCGTCATCCATCGGAAGACCGGCTCCTGCACCCGGCCGTCCATGCAGTTGATCGCGGTGACAAAACGGTGTTCCGGCATCGTACCGAGTCCTTACCTTCGCCCGCCCGCCTGGGCATCGCCGTTCCCCGGCGCCCCCACGGGCGGTGTCGATCCATGCCCCATGGTATCCGAAACCGCCCGCCCGGTGAGCGCCCCGCCGGTCACCGCCTTGTCCACCGGGGTGCCCCCCGCCAGCCCGCCGGGCCCGATGCAAGCGCTTGCAGGAAGGGGCGCACCAAAACCAGTGCCGCGCCGGCCGCCAGTCGACTTGACATCTCATGAGGTTATGATATAATGACCTGCTGAGTGAGCCGGTTGAGTTGAGTACCACCAGGGAGCCACCACACCAGGGGTCGGGGGGCGAGAAGCGGGAACGGGCCGTGCTAGGCCACTGGCCCGTTCCCTCATTTTACAACACACCAGGGAGCACGACATGACGGACTTTCAGCGCATCCGCCCGGCGGACCTGCGGAGCCGCCTGGCACAGGGCAACGGCCTGAACCTGATCGACGTGCGGAACCTGGACGAGTTCGAGCGGGTCCACGTGGCCGGGGCCACCTGCGTCCCGCTCTCCCAGTTATTGCACCGGGCATCGGCCTGGGACCCGACACTGCCCGTGGTCCTCATCTGCAAGCAGGGGCCACGATCCGAGGAGGCGGCCCGGCAGCTCTGTGCGGCCGGGTTCGGCGACGTGGCCGTCGTCGACGGCGCGACCGAACGCTGTGTCCAAGAGCGGCTTCCGGTCGTTCGCGGGCGGCGCCGGCTCTCGATTCAGCAGCAGACCCAACTCGTGATCGGCCTGATGGTGGTAGCCGGGCTGGTCGGCGCCCACTGGTTCGCGCCGGTCATCCTCCTGTCCTGGCTGGGCGGCGTGGGCTTGATGGCGGCCGGCATGACCGGCTCCTGTCCGATGGCCCGTGCGATCGCGTCCCTGCCCTGGAACCGGGCCCGGCCCGCAGGCACGTCCGGCTGCGACCGTCCGAGTTGCACCCGCTGAATTGCAGGGCGGGTCGAAGTTGCCGCCTGTCCCCGAGCCCCGACAACATCCGACATCCTGTATCCGCCGCTGTGTTAGCATGCGGCCCCACGCTGGCGTCTGCCAAGCCGGTTCTGCGGGGGCGTGTTTTGGTGGGGCCGGCTGTGCGCGGTATGCTGTCAGGCCGATGGCGGCGTCGTCGTCCGTCCGCGAGTGGGAGGTGGCCATGGCGATCTTCGGCGTCGAGACCATTCTGCTTGGCCTGACCAACCTGCGCCTGCACAAGCTGCGCAGCCTGCTGACCGCTCTGGGCATCATCTTCGGGGTGGCGGCGGTGGTGTGCATGCTCTCGATCAGCGAGGGGGCCAGCGCCGACGAGATGCGCATGATCCGGCTGCTGGGGACGCAGAACATCATCATCAACTCGGTCAAGCCCGAGCGGGCCACGCAGGTTTCCGAGGGCGAGACCACCATGCTGGATTACGGCATCACGCGGCAGGACGTCCGGCTGATCGAGGCGACCATACCGCACATCCAGAACAACATCCCCCTCAAGACGATCGCCTATTCGGTGCGGTACGGCTCCAAGCGGTTCGAAGGACAGGTGGTGGGGACCAGCCCGGCGTTCTTCGAGACGGTCAACATCTCGGTCGCCCAGGGCCGGCCGCTCTGCGACTTCGACAACGCGGACGTCAAGAACGTCTGCGTCATCGGTGACGACGTCCGCCGCGAGCTGTTCACCTACCAGGATGCGATCGGTCAGCCGATCATGGCCGAGCGCTACGCCCAATCGGTGCCCTACACGGTAGTGGGGGTGCTCAATCGGGTGCAGACCGCCGGAGCGCCGGCCCGCGGCGTCGAGGAGCGGAACCTCAACCGCGAAATCCTGGTCCCTTATGCGACGGCGGTGAAGCGTTACGGCGACACGACCATGCGCCGTACCAGCGGCTCCCGCGAATTCTTCAAACAGCAGCTTTCGGCCCTCTACGTGAACGTGGACAGTCTCCAGCGCGTGGAGAGCGTCTCGGAGATGGTCAAGCGCGTCTTCGAAAGGAACCACGACAAGGGCGACTACGAGATCCGCGTGCCCTTGGCCCGACTGAAGCTGGCCGAGAAGAAGGCCCGCAACCAGAAGCTCATGTTGGGGTTCATCGCCGGCATCTCCCTGCTGGTCGGCGGGATCGGGATCATGAACATCATGCTGGCCACGGTCACGGAACGGACGCGCGAGATCGGCATCCGCCGGGCGTTGGGTGCCAAGCGGCGGCACATCACCGTGCAGTTCCTGGTCGAGACGGTCGTGCTTTCGACGGGGGCGGGGCTGCTGGGTATCGGCGTCGGCGGGGCCAGCGCCTGGGCCATCAACGCCTGGGCCGGCTGGCAGACCATCGTCCAGCCGTGGACCATGGTGGTGAGCTTCACGCTCTCGGTGCTGGTCGGCATTTTCTTCGGCATGTACCCCGCGGTGGCGGCGGCCAAGCTCGACCCGATCGAGGCCCTGCGGCACGAATGAGCCTGGTGTCACCGGCGGGGCACGCCGCCCGGTGGACGGTCCGATCCCCGCGTGCGGGCACGTCAAAAACGGTGGGAATTCTTCCGGACGGTTGCCGGTCCACCTGATGTGTGGTATACTGAGGTTGGTGTAAGGCTCCCCGCACTGGCACTCTCCCAACAGGCAGCAGATAGGCGTATAAGGTGTGGCCGCATTTTTTCTGGCCCCACCGATTTGTGGGGTGCGCCGCCCATAATTCGGGGCGTACCGTGTTGGGTTTGGTGACGTATTAGAGAGAGGGGGCCGGTGCGGCCTTCGTCTCCGAACTCCGCTATCGGGCCCGCGGAGGTCCAAGGAGCGCGACATGGCAGCCATAACCACGATTGAAAGCGGGCGGCAGCGAAGGGGGCCGCCGTCCGGGTCACCCAGGCCTCCGGCGCGCAGCGTCCTGGAGTCGCTTGGTGAGCAGGAGCGGGCCATGCTCCGAAAATTGCTCACCGAGGCGACCGACTTCATCGACCATCCTGACTTCCACCGGCGTGGAGCGGAGAAGGCCTTGTTCGGCTCGGTGGCCATGCCGACCGGGCTGCGTTCGACGGAGTTCGTCAAAGCCGAACCGGTGGTCATACCGCCGGCGTCGGGTGGGTCGGCCATCCCGACGTTGACGGCCGATCAGGAACGGAAGCTGTTCCTGCGCATGAACTACGCCCGCCTGCGGGTGCAGAGGATTCTCGAGGCCGAGATTGGCAAACGACTGACCGCCCAGGCCACGCGGCGCCTGTTGGCCTGGCACCGACGGGTGCTCGGCCTGCGCGCGGAGATCGTGCGGACGAACATGCCGTTGGTGTTGGCCATGGCCAAGAGGACGCGCCTGAACTCGATCGACTTCAACGAGTTGATCAGCGAGGGCAACATGGCCCTGCTGCGGGCGGTGGACAAGTTCGACTGCGGGCGGGGCTTCAAGTTCAGCACCTACTCCTGCCGGGCGATTCTCAAGAGCTTCTCGCGAGTGGCCATGCGGGCCAGTCGGTACCGGGGTCGGTTCCCGGCCGAGTTCGACCCGGCCCTGGAGCCGGACAAGTACATCGAGCAGAAGCGCGAAGAGACCGAAGACGACTGCGTGGACGAGCTGAAGAGCATCCTGGTGAAGAACCTGGCCGACCTGAGCGACGTGGAGCAGACGGTGATCCGAGAGCGCTTCGCGCTGGTCCCGGGTGGTCCGGACCTGTCGCCACCCAAAACGCTCGAGCAGGTGGGCTCGATCATCGGGGTGACCAAGGAGCGGGTGCGCCAGATTCAGAACAAGGCTCTGCGCAAGATTCGGGCGGCTTTGGAGGACAACTACCTGGCTGCGTAAGCCGCTGGACCACACAGTGCATTGTGATTGACGCCCCGGTCAGCATTGGCCGGGGCTTTTTTTGTCCGCAGAGAGCGTTTCGCCGCTGGTGCCCGTGCCGGTGCGGACTGTCATCCGTATAATGGTCGGCACGGTACGGCCGCGAATCCGCGCGGCCCCGTTGTGCGGTCGGCGACCTCCTGCGGGTGCGGTGAGTCGGCGGATCGCCCCGGCCGGCAGGAGGCAAGCTCATGTTGCATGTACCCGTTGTTCTGGCAGTGATGCTGGCGGCGATGTCCGGCTCTCAGATTCCCGAAACGGTGCGATTGGCCACCTTCAACATATGGGAGCTGAGCACGGCCAAGCTCGACCAAGTGGACGACCGCGGTCACGGCGTCAGCCTCCAGCTCCGTAAGGCCGCGGAGATCATTCAGCGCGTCCGGCCGGACGTCCTGCTGATCAACGAAATCGATTTCGACGCCGAAGCACGCAAGAACGCGGCCACCTTTGCCGAGCGTTATCTGAAGGTCGGTCAGAACGGGCAGGAGCCGATCGAATACGCCTATGTCTTCTTTGAGCCGGTCAACACCGGCGTTCCCACGGGTCTGGACCTGGATCACGACGGCCGATCGGATGGCCCGGCCGACGCCATCGGCTACGGGCGCTACCCCGGCCAATACGGGATGGCCGTGTACAGCCGATTCCCGATTGATGCGCAGGGCGCCCGCACGTTCCAGAAGCTCCTCTGGCAGGCCATGCCGGGCAATCTCATGCCGGACGGAGGAGGCGACAAGCCTGCGTGGTACTCGCCGGAGGAGGCGGCCGTCCTGCGACTGTCGAGCAAGAGTCACTGGGACGTGCCGGTGCGGATCGGTGACGCGGTGCTGCACGTGCTGGCTTCGCATCCGACGCCGCCGGTGTTCGACGGTCCTGAAGACCGAAACGGGCGACGGACGTTCGACGAGATTCGTCTATGGGCCGACTACATCACCGGCGGGCGGGCGGCCGAGTACGTGGTGGACGATCGAGGCCAGCGGGGCGGCCTCGCTGCCGAGGCCTCGTTCGTCATCCTGGGCGACCTGAACGCCGAGCCGTTTCGGGATCCGGCAGCTTACGGCCGACCGGCGATCGACCAGTTGTTGCGCCACCCGCGTGTGAAGGATCCGGTGCCGAAAGGTAAGGGCGGCGCAGCCTCGCCGAAGGCCTATCCCGGTGAGCCGGCGTGTCGAACGGCCGAGTTCGGCCGGATCGATTATGTCCTGCCGAGCAAGGATCTGCTCGTCCGCGACAGCGGCGTCTTCTGGCCGGCTCCTGACGACCCGTTGCATGTCCTGGTCGATCCCCCCGAAGCGTCCAGTGATCATCACCTGGTCTGGGTGGACGTAATCTTCCCTGCAAGTCACTGAGACTGCCCGGGTTATGAAAGATGAATAGCGCGATTGCCGCCCTGGCCACCCCGGCCATCGCGGGGTCGCGCGGCGTATCTCAGTAGTAAACCGATCGCGTGCGGTGATGGGGGAGGGAGACGTCCGCATCGTGAGAACGCTCCCAGAGGACGAAGTCCAGGTGCCAGGCCGGCACGGGTAGACCGCGTTCGGCCAGGGCCGTCTGAAGCAGGTCGGCGGCCACGACCGTGGCGCAGCGCAGCTCGATCTCCTGGTCTGACTCGGAGCGGATCTCGCGCCGGGCATCGATTGTGGCGGCGAGTTCCGGCTCGAGTGTCAGGACGCCGACGTGGCGCAGGTACTGCGGCAGGCGGTAGTCGGCGAACACGGTCAGGCAGTCCATCGCTTCCAGACCATCGTAGCCCAGGCGGGTCCACGAGTGGTGCAGGTCGGCGGCGCAGATCTGGGCCCGTTTCAGGATGGCCACCGTTCGGCCTTGATACTCGGGCGCATCGCGGAACGAGGGGAAGACGTCCGCCAGCAGATAGGCCAACGCCCGGGCATCGCCGCGGACCTGCTCCGCGGCTATAGCAAACCGCCCCTCGAAACGTTCGAGCAGTCGGTGACCGGTCTCGTTGAGCACCTCACGGCGGCGGTCGGGCAGCGGGATTCCGCCCCGGCCGCGAAAGAGGTGGGCGATGTCGTCGGCGCCGGCCGCTCGCCAGCGCTGCGGCGTCAACCACGTGTCATCGTCCTCGATGGCCCGCAGGATACCGGCGTACATCGCGTAGGTCCGCGTCCAGGTTCGGCCGCGGAACTCGACCGACCACGGCTCGTCGGACCAGAAGCAGAAGTTCAGGCAGCTCAGCAGCAGGGTAAGGTTGGCGGATTCGTCGCGGTCGCCCTGGAAGAGCAGTTCGGGCGGGGACGCGGGCGCGCCCAGCGTTTCGATGGTCTGCTGGTCGGCCCACCGCGCTATGGCGTCGTGGTCGATTCGGACGAAGCAGGCCCGCTGGACGACGAATCGACAGGACTCCAGGACATCGGGCAGCGAGGTCAATGGCTTGGCTTTCGCTGAATGCGCTTCGCCCAGTACGGGTCAGTGGGACGCCGGCGCCTGGGCCGGCTCGAACCATCCATCCACCATGCGATACCAGATCGGCTCGTCGGCCTTCATCCGGTGGAACCGGCCCGAATCGGCTCGTTCCAGGTGGCAACGGGCCAGGGCCAGGGCGACCGGGCCGAGCACGATCGCCACGGTGGAGCCCTTGTGTTTTCGAGCGATGCGATCGAGCGTTTGCTGCAATCGCTCGGCGGCGGCGTCCAGGCATTCGCCGTCTGGCGGGCAGACCGAAGCCGGGTCCTCGATCCAACGCCGGTAGATCTTGGGAAAGCGGCTCTCGACCTGGGCGTACGTCAAACCCTCCCACAGGCCGAGGTCCACCTCCTCGAGGCCGCGCACCTGCCGCAGCCGGACCTCGGAGCGTGCGGCGACGCTCTTGGCCGTCTCCCGAGCGGTGGGGTCGTCGCCGCAGTAGACGGCAACCAGTTCCCGTCCGGCCAGTTCGTTGCCCCATTGGGCGGCCTGTTGCTGCCCGGTGGCGTTGAGCGGCAACGGTGTACGCGCCGCCAAACGGCCGGCCTGACCCCAATCCGTGAGTCCCCACGGTACGAGCACCAGAGAGGTCATCCTTGCACCTCCGCGGCGGCCGACAGCGCCACACGCCTGAGTTCTGCAAGTGCTGCGCCCGGATCCTGATGTTGGAAGATGGCTGAACCTGCGACCAGCGTGTCCGCGCCGGCTTTCACCGCATCCGCTATTGTCTTCGGATCGATCCCGCCGTCAATCTGGAGCCGCTGATGCGGGCCCAGAAGGCCGCGCAGGCTGCCGACTTTTTCCAGTACCTCCGGCATGAAGGCCTGCCCGCCGAACCCCGGCCAGACGCTCATCACCAGGACCAGATCGACATCGCCGACGATCTTCTCGATGGCCGACACCGGCGTGCCCGGGTTGATCGACACGCCCACGGCCGCCCCGAGACCACGGATGTGATCGATGACGGCGCGGGGCTCGTCGGTGACCTCGACGTGGAAGGTAATCAGGTCGCTGCCGGCCTTGACGAAGGCTTCGGCGTAGCGCTTGGGCTCGGTGATCATCAAGTGGGCGTCGAGGTAGAGGCTGGTGGACTTGCGCAGCGATCTGATGACCGGGACGCCGAAGCTGATGTTGGGCACGAAATGCCCGTCCATGACGTCGAGGTGGAGCATCTCGGCCCCGGCCTGCTCGACAAGACGCACCTGCTCGCTCAGCCGGGCGAAGTCGGCCGACAGCAGCGACGGAGCGATGCGAATACCGGGGGCGCGCAGGTCGAACTCGGACGACTCGCTTGGACTCGAACTGTCAGGCCGGTTGGGCTTCTGCACGCTGTGCGATTCACCTGTTGCGGTTACGCGTCGTCGAGGATTTCGATTGCGGCGAACTTCTTTCCCTCGAGCAGTTCGAGAGAGGCGCCGCCGCCGGTCGAGATGTGGGTCATCCTCTCGGCCAGGCCGGCGGCGTCCACGGCCGCCGCGCTGTCGCCGCCGCCGATGATGCTGACCGTGCCGCGATCCGTCGCGTCGGCCAGGGCGTGGGCGATGGCCAGGGTCCCCGCGTTAAACGGGCGCGTTTCAAACACGCCCATCGGTCCGTTCCACACGACCGTTTTCGCCCCGGCCAAAACCTCCGCGTACGCCTTGGCCGTGGCCGGGCCGATGTCCAGGCCCATCAGGTCGTCGGGAATAGCGTCGGTACAGACTTTCGTATCGACGCCGTCCTTGATTTCGGCGGCGGCGACCGAGTCGGCCGGCAGGTGCAGCTTGTTGCCGGCCATGTCGCGCAGGCGCTTGGCTTCGGGGAACTTGTCCGGCTCGACCAGGCTCTTGCCGACGGCCTTTCCTTCGGCGGCGAAAAACGTATAGCACATGGCCCCGCCGATCAGGATGGCGTCGCACTTATCGATCAGGTTCTCGATGACGCCGATCTTGTCGGACACCTTGGCGCCGCCGAGCACGACGACGAAGGGGCGCTTAGGGCTGGCCACCGCGTTGGTCAGGAACTCCAGCTCCTTCTTGACCAGGTATCCGACGACGCGCGGCTTGCCCTCCATCACTTGGGGGACGGTCAGCATGCTGGCGTTGTCGCGGTGGCAAGTACCGAAGGCGTCGTTGACGTAGACGTCGGCCAGTCCGGCCAGGCGGGCGGCGAAGTCGTCCTTGGCCCCGCGCAGGTGCGGGTCGTCCTTGGCGTTCTTGTCCTTGATGGTCTCGGCCGTGTTGAAACGCAGGTTCTCGAGCAGGCAGAGGTTGCCGTCCTGCAGAGCGGTGACCATCTGCTCGACGCCGGGCCCGACGCAGGCCGGGGCGAAGGCGACGGGCATGCCCAGCAGCTCGCCGAGGCGCCTGGCCACCGGAGCCAGGGTGAACTGCTTGTCTTTTGCCGGGTCACCCGTGGGCCGGCCGAGGTGGGACATGAGGATCACTCGCCCGCCGCTGGCGATCAGCTTCTGGATCGTGGGCAGGGCGGCCCTGATGCGCCGGTCGTCGGTGATGCGGTCTCCGTCGAGCGGGACGTTGAGGTCCAGCCGGACGAGCACTCGCTTACCACGGATGTTGATTTGATCGATGGTCTTCTTATTCATCATGTTCAGCCATACTCACCGTTGGGAACAGCTTCCTGAACCAACTGGCGAAGCGAAGTGCAACTTCGCTGTCGTGACGGAAGAAATGAGCCTTGATCGCCGTTCCGAAGGGCCTTCCGGGCTCTTCCTGCCAGGCGAGCCAGCAATGCAGCTCGGCCTTTGTGCGATCTTTCACGGGGAACCTCGCGCCCAACGCGACCGCTTGGTCGGTAGTGGTCTTGGCGTGCCCGAAGAGTGCGTCGCCGGTGGGGACGAGGGTTTCCACCAAGTGCTCAAGTTTGCCTTCGTCGGTAACGTTGTCCGGCATGATCCACACGCCGACTCGCGCCTTGAATGTAGGTGAGTCGCCGATGAATCCGTCGAGCGGGATTGCTGACGGCAGCGTGAGGCCAATCTCCACCAAGCGGTCGCCGACAGCCTGCCAACGATCTGCGACGGCACCGTTGGCATCGACCACGAATCCGACCGAGCGGTTCGTGCTTGCCTTCGTGGCAGTCGTTATCGCGTTAAGAACACCCTGGTCACCCTGGGCCTTCTTCACTAACACCGGGCCCAATTCTTTGTCGAGCGCGACATTGTGCCGATGCAGGAGATGGATGATCGTGTGGAGATCGTCATCTCCCTCGACGTACAGGGCTGGAAACTCGAGCGAGTCGGCCATCACCGAATCTCGATGTCCTGCTCGACTGCGCTTAGCACATCAGCTCCGGAGAAGGCAACGTCTTGTTCCAGGTCGCGCTCGATCTTGTGCGCCGAGACTTCCTGCTGCAACTCAGGGCTCTGTTTACAGACGATGCCCAATCCCCGAACGCAGTCGGCGCTGTGTGTCGTGGCGAATACCTTCACTCTTGACTTCCTTGCAGTACGGACCACTAGGTCCCACATCTTAGCCATGATTGAATAGTGCAAGCCGGTGTCGATCTCGTCGATGAGCAGATACCCTCCTTTGGCGTGATTCAGGGAAATCGAAAGTTCCAAAAGACGACGCATTCCATCTCCCATGCTTCCGAGCGGTACGCGCCGCTTGTGTCCCGAGAAGCTTACGAGTACGCCTGATCTCCGTGCGCGAGGGCGGACCGTGAACTCGCCCGTCTGGAACACGATGTCATCAAGATCGGGCTCGAGAATCCGCATCGCATTGCGAATCTTGCCTTCCTGCTTGTCGCGAAGCACTTGGTTCCACATCGCCCCAAGAGATTCGGGTTCGCTAGAATCGGGCGTGATAAACACGATGGGAGGACCTTCGCGACGCGGATCGCCGAAATACCGCCGCAGCGGAACGCGCGGATGGACCAGCAGAGCTCCCTCTTCTGACAACATGAACGGCCGCCCACCTTTCGACTCAGGACGCCAACCTTCAATCTTCAACGCAAAGGCGGGGCGCGCAGACGGTAATTCCTCGAACAGCGTTGGCTGTGGTTCGACATCGTCGAGTGGCACAGCTTCAACCGTCACAGGGGGCATGCCGTTTTGTGCCGTCAGGGAAAACCGTGAGCCTGGGCCGATGTCGTGCCCGTGGAAGAAATGAGAGACATCGAGAAACGGCGGTTCGTCTCTACCGCCCGAGACCACTTCACCGCGTCGAGTTGCCGCGTTCACGAGCACCATCGGATCGCCACCTGATGCCAGAAAGTGGATGCATTCCAATAGCGCAGTTTTTCCGCTGTTGTTCTTGCCGACCAACAGGTTCACCGGCGTCAACTCATGTAGCCGATAGCTTTGGAATCCGCGGTAATTCTCAATCTTGACGTGCGTGAGCATGCTCGGGTCGGCCTCCACGGCTAATTGACTCGGCTGGTGCAAGCACCTGAGCTCGCCGAATATCAACCGATGCCCATCTCGTCGGACCCTGACCTACAGGGCCGCGGCCCTCTTGATCAGGTCGGCGGTCCGCATGGAGTAGCCCCACTCGTTGTCGTACCAGGACACGACCTTGACCATGTTCCCGCCTTCGGCCGGCATGGTCATGGTGCACAGGCCGTCCACGATCGAGCTGTGCGGATTGCCGATCACGTCGCTGCTGACGATGGGCTGGTCGCAGAACTCCATGAGGCCCTTGAACGGACCGTTGGCCGCTGCTCTGAGGGCGGCGTTGATCTCGTCCGCGGTGGCCGGCTTCTTGAGTGTGGCCACCAGATCGGTGATGGAACCGTTGGCCACCGGCACGCGCAGGGCGAAGCCGTTGAGCTTGCCTTTCAGTTCGGGCATGACCTTGCCCACTGCCTTGGCGGCGCCGGTGGTAGTCGGGATGATGTTCATGGCCGCGGCCCGGGCGCGGCGCAGGTCGCTGTGGATGCCGTCGGCCACGCGCTGGTCGTTGGTGTAGGCGTGGATAGTGGTCATGAGGCCCTGTTCGACGCCGAAGGCATCGTGCAGCGTCTTGACGACCGGGGCCAGGCAGTTGGTCGTGCAACTCGCGTTGGACATGCACTTGTGCTCGGACGAAAGCAGGTGGTCGTTCACGCCGAAGACGACGGTCAGATCGGGCTCGTCCTTGGCCGGCGCCGAGAGGATGACCCGCTTGGCCCCGGCGGCCAGGTGATCGCAGTAGCCGCCCTTTGGGCTGCTGCGTTGGCGGAACACGCCGGTGGACTCCAGGGCCACCTCGACGCCGAGCTCTTTCCAGGGCAGGTTGGCCGGGCTTCGCTCGCTGAGCACCTTGATGGCCTTGCCGCCGGCCATCAGGGTGTTGGGTCCGTCCGCCTTGATCTCGCCGGGACAACGCCCGTGCACGGTGTCGTACTTGAGCAAGTGGGCCAGGGTGGGCGCGTCCGAGAGATCGTTGATGGCCGCGATCTCGAACTCTTCCGGGCGGGCGAGCAAGCAGCGGGCCACCAGTCGTCCGATCCTGCCGAAACCATTGATGCCGACTCGTACTGCCATGGGATGCTACTCCGGTTCAAGATGTGTCTACCTGTTCCGCCTCACGCGCTTCGCTGTAGGAGCAGGCACGATACGCGCCGGGCGAAAGGGGGTCAAGTGGACCGCCCCGGGCGACAGCGGGAGAGGTCCCGTTGGCACGTTCCGCGGAGGACGAAATCGGCCACGACCTCGGCCGTGATCGGGGCCAGGGCCACTCCGGTTCGGTAGTGCCCGGTGGCGGCGATCAGGCCCTCGAAGCCCGGGACCGGCCCGATGTACGGTCGGCGGTCCGGCGTGCCCGGTCGCAGGCCGGCCCAGAAAGCGGCCACGCTCGCGTCGGCCAACCCCGGAATCAGCGTCAGGGTGTCCTCCATCAGTTGGTGCACACCGGCCGGCGTGGTCCGTCGGTCGAAGCCGGATTCGTGCTCCACCGTCGAGCCCACCAGCACCAGCCCGTCCGACCGCCGGACCAGGTAACACCCCTTACGCTCGACGACATGGGTGAACCGGGCCGCTGCGACGTCCGACGCGTCCAGGAGCACGATCTGCCCGCGGACGGGGTAAGTGGGCAGGAGCGGCCTGACCCGGGCGTCGATCTCGGACGACCACGCGCCCGCGCAGAGGACCACACGATCTCCCATGACGGGCTTGTCACCGGTCACTACGCCGGTCACTCGGTTGCCGTCGATCTGAAGGCTGGTTACCGGAGTGTTCTCGCGCATCTGCACGCCGCCGGCTTTGCAGGCCGCGATCAGCGCTCGCAGGAGGCGCGAGTTGCGCACTTGGGCGCTGAAGCGGCTCAGCAGCACGCCGAGGCAGTCGCCGCTGACGGCGGGCTCAATCTGCGCGGCTTCCTCCGGCGTGAGCACCTGCCATTCGGGCTGGCCGTCGGGCATCAGCAGGCCCTGCTCGGCACCGGCCCGTTGTTCCGACAGAGCCATGCGGTAGCGCTGATCGTCCATCAGCAGCTCCATCCAGCCGCAGCGGGCATACTCGGGATCGATGCCGGTTCGGTTTTGCAGGTCGGTGCAGAAGTCGGGGAACATCTCGAGGCTGACTCGCTGGAGCTGCTGCATCGGCCCCCGCTTGTTGGGATTGCTGGGCTTGAGGATGCCGGCCGACGCCCAGGACGCCTCGCGACCGCACGCCCCGCGTTCGAGCAGGGTCACGCCGACGCCTTCCCGCGCCAGACGATCCGCGATAGAGAGCCCGATGATGCCTCCGCCGATGATGATCACGTCGTTGCTCGCGCCCATAGCGCCGAGAGAAGACCACAATCCGGGACGGAGATCAAACCGCGCGGGGTCGCGACCGCCGGTTTCATGACAGGAGAAGTACGAAGATGAGCCCCCGGCCACCCGCCCCCTGAACCGCCCGTGCCGTCTCGCGCCTAGTAAGCCCGATGTTTCCGCAGCATTTCCACGATGGACTGCAGCTCGGCGGGCAGGGGAGCTTCGATAGTCACCGGCTTCTCTTGGATGGGGTGCATGAAGCTGATCCGCAGGGCGTGGAGGGACTGATAGGGGATCAGCGGGTCGGTCGAGGCGTCGGGCTCGCCGGTGATATCGCGGGCGGCAAAGAGGTGCCCGCCGTAGAACGTGTCGCCCATCATGGGGTGGCCGATGGCCGACATGTGTACGCGGAGCTGGTGGGTGCGCCCCGTTTTTGGGTGCAGGTGGACAACAGCGAAGCCCTTGAACCGTTCGGCGACCTCATATTGCGTGACGGCCTCCTTGAACAGGATGGGGCGCACCGGCATCCCTGGGATCATGTAGCGGCCCTTGAGCGTCGGGTGGGCGCCCAGCGGCATGTCGATGAGGTCGCCGTCCAGCCGTGGCTCACCCTCCACGATACCGAAGTAGGTCTTATCGATCGTGCGGCGCTCAAACTGCATCGACAACCGCCAATGAGCTTCGTCCGTCTTGGCGATCAGCATCACGCCGGTCGTGTTCTTGTCGAGGCGATGGACGATGCCCGGCCGAAAGGGGTCCGTGCCGTGCGAGAGCTGGTCGGCGTAGAAAGCCACCGCGTTGGCGATGGTGCCGGTCTGTCCGCCGCGAGCGGGGTGGCAGATGATCCCGGTGGTCTTGTTGATGGCCAGGAGGTAGTCGTCCTCGTAGATGATGTCGAGGGGGATGTCCTCGCGCACGATGTCGGCCGGCTCTGGCGGCGGGACAACCAGCTCGACGACGTCGCCGGCCGTCGGCTCGTAGCTCGGTTTGGTGGGCAGCCCGTTGACCGTCACCGCTCCTTGCTTGATGAGCCGCTGGAGCAGGGTGCGCGACATTCGCGGGAAGCGGCTGTGGAGGTACTTGTCCAGCCGTCGCCCGGGAAGCCGCCGGCGGACCTTGACGCGGGCCCTGCGGGTCTCCTCTCCCACCAAGGGAACGGGACGGTCCAGGATCTCGGCGTCCTCTTCGCCCGGCGAGTTCATCTCGAAGAGTATAGCTGACCGGCGGCGCGGCGTCGCATTCGCCGACAGGTGTGGCTCTGGTAGTGGTTCTCCGCCGCCGGCGACAGCACCGTAGCTCGGGACCGAAGCGAACTTGTCACGCGAGGCCGAACGGTTTGACACGACCGAGCGCTGCGACGACTATCCCTGCCGGTACGCCCGGCTGACCGAGTGTCTGTCTGGGTGGTCGAGCCGCTCACGAGTGTAGCGCGTTCCCGCCCCGGGGAGTGATGACGAACGACAAACGGGTCAAGGTTCTGGCTGTCGTGAACCCGGTCTCGGGCAGTTGCGGCCTGTCCGGGCTGCTTCGCCAGGTGGGCGAGAGGATCAGCTCCGCCGGCTCACACATGACGGTGCGGATTTCCCGCGCCGCCGGCCGGGCGGGGCATCTGGCGGCCGAGGCGCCCGACGACACCGATGCCATTCTGGTAGTCGGAGGGGACGGCACGGTTCGCGAGGTGGTGGACGGGTTGATGGCGGCCGGGCGCCAGGTTCCCGTGGCCGTCCTGCCTACCGGGACGGAGAACTTGGTAGCCAAGGAACTGGGCATGCCCGCAGACCCGGCCACTGTGGCCGCGACATTGCTGCGCGGTCGCCCGATGGCCTGTGACGTCGGGGTGGCGAACGGGCGACACTTCCTGATGGTCACCGGGGTCGGTTTCGACGCCGAAATCGTCCACCGGGTAGCCCGCACCCGGGACGGACACATCACGCACTTGACCTACTTCTGGCCGGTGTGGCGGACGTTCTGGACGCACCGGTTCCCGCAGCTGACGGTCCAGGCGGATGGCGAGTGCGTGTTCGAGGGCACCGGGCTGGTCATCATCGGTGTGACCTCGCGCTACTCGGCGGGTTTCAAGATCTGCCGCCAGGCCCGGTGGGACGACGGCATGCTCGACCTGTGCATCTACCCCTGCCGGTCGCGCCCCAAGCTGCTGCTGCACGCGCTGCAGACCGTTCGCCGGTGCCATGACCGCTGGGTGGGGACCGTCTATCGCAAGTGTCGCCGGGTCCGGATCGACGGGGCCCGGACGGTTCCGTTGGAGGTCGATGGCGACCCCGGCGGCCACCTGCCGGCCGAGTACACCATACTGCCATCGGCGACAGTCTTCCTGACACCGGTAAAACCGTAGTTCAGAAATCCGGATTCGTTTGACCTTCGCGCCCGGGCTGGCGTTGGGGGCACGCGCCCCCTGCGACGACTTCGCCCACGTCTCAGGCGCTGATACTTGCCTTTTTACGGTTCCTGGATGGGCGGCGCTTGTCTTTGCGGCACGGGTGATCTACACTTCCGCTACCAAACGGGCCGGTTTCCTCCCGACGTATCGGAGCAAGCGGAGAGGTACAAACCCAGGGTCGGAATCCGGCGCTTCCGATCAAAGTCGGTGGCTGCGTCTAAGGCCGGGCGCGACTGCGCAAGCCAGAAACACGGTCACTAGAGCCGTCAACACACGGCCCGTTGTCGTGGGTTGACGGGTGGGCCGCGCCTCGATTGGCAGGTGTCGATCGCGGGCCGCCAGCTGGTTCAGGGACCGGCGGCGCTCGTGTCTGGCGACCCGGAAGCCGAAGGTTGGCCGCGGAATCGAGACTCGACGTGGTGTCGGGCAGTAGAAGCAGATGCAACGGTGCCGGCCGTCTGCGGCACGAAAGGTGAGTGCATGCCAGTGACAGTAAATCCATCCGGGGTCCAACTGGAAGACATTTTCAACCGTACTCAAGACGGCGTGTTCGTGATGGACCGGGACCGCCAGATCATCCTGTTCAACGCTGCCTGTGAGCGTCTGACCGGGTTCCGCAAGGAGGAGGTCGTCGGCACCCGTTGCCATTGTCACGACCTGACCGATTGCCACGATGAGTACGGGCGCTCGCTGACGGGCAAGCTTTGCCCCGGGCTGCAAATTTTCAACGGCAAGGGCAAAACCGCGAAGCAATGCATGCGCGTCCGCCGACGCGACGGCAAGTACGTCTGGATCGAGATGACCTACACACCCCTGCCGGACAACGAAGGCAAGGTCTCCTGCGTGCTGGCCGTCATGCACGACATCAGTGAGATCAAGGAGAAAGAGCAGGAGCTCCAGGCGATCACGGAGAATCTCCGGGAAGAGGTGGAGCGACTGCGGGGCGATATTCGTCAGGAGTACGGCTTCTCCACGATTGTCAGCCGCAGCCCCAAGATGCGCGAGGTATTCGCCAAGATCCGGGCGGCCGGGGACAGTCAGAGCGCCGTTCTGATCAGCGGTGAGGCCGGGACCGGTAAGGAGATCATCGCCCGAACCATCCATGACAACGGCGCGCAGAAGGACGGCCCCTTCGTGCCGGCCAACTGTGCAGCCCTGACCCCCAACCTCATCGAGAGCGAGCTGTTCGGCTACGTCCGGGGCGCGTTTGACGGGGCCAACATCGACTTCGACGGTTTGTTTCGGGCGGCCGAGCGAGGCACCATCTTCCTTGATGACGTGACCGAGCTGCCCGTTGACACGCAGGCTAAGCTGCTGCGCGTCCTGGAGGACAAGCGTGTCCGGCCGGTGGGCAGCACCCGCGAGGTCACCGTGGACACTCGCGTCGTCGCAGCCACCAGCGAAAACCTGGCCGGCGCGGTCGCGGACGGTTCGTTGCGTAAGGACCTCTTCTATCGTCTCAGCGTGGTCAACATCGAAGTCCCGCCGCTGCGGGACCGCAAGGAGGATATCCCGTTCCTGGTCGAACACTTCATCGGCCAGTTCAACCGGCAGAACGTCCGCGAGGTTCGGGAGGTGGCGCAGGACGTGTGGCCCATGCTCCTGCGATACGACTGGCCCGGAAACGTCCGCGAGCTACAGAACGCCGTGGAGTCGGCCTTTGCTATCGGGTCCGGGGCCGTGCTCAAGGCTGCCGACCTGCCCAACCTGGTCCGAGGCGAGACCATCGAGGTCCGCGACAACGCCGATCGCCCGGACATGCCCCTTGACGAGGTGTTGGCCACGGTCGAGCGGCGTGCTATCCTGGCGGCACTGCGACGGGCGGGCGGACAACGCAGCAAAGCCGCCCGCACCATCGGCATCTCCCGCAGCCGTTTGTACCGGCGCATGGAGGCGCTGGGGATCCGGCCGCGGGAGGACCTCTGAGAGCGGCGACCAGGGAGTGGCCCATAGCTAACGGCGAGTAGCTGGCGGCCAACAGCCCATGGGGGGCTCGGGCGGCGGTAGACAACACGACAAGGCTTGCGAGGTTGTCGCGGTGGACCGCCTGGTCTGTGGCGACAACCTCGTTCTCTTGGGCGAGCTGCCGGACGGGGTCTGTGACCTGATCTACATCGACCCACCGTTTGGGACGGGGCAGAGGCGCGTGGCCGCCGATCGCGGCGACGCGGCGGTAGGCTTCGACGATCCCCGTAGCGGCGGGATCGACGGCTACCTGGAGTTCCTTCGGCCTCGGCTCCAGCACATGCACCGCGTGCTGTCGGAGAAGGGGAGCCTGTACGTTCATCTGGATTGGCGGGCGGCCCACTACGTCAAGGTGTTGCTCGACACGATCTTCGGGGCCGACAACTTCCTCAACGAGATCATCTGGAGCTACCGGACCGGCGGGCGGTCGAAGCGATGGTTCGCTCGTAAGCACGACACGATTCTGCTGTACGCCCGGTGTGCCGGCCGGCATACGTTCAACCTGCTGCGCGACGGCGAGTTTCGTACGCTGGGCATGAACCGCGACGAGGACGGCCGACCCTACAAATCGACTCGCAAGGGCCGCCTCTACTTTCATGCCGACGGACCGGCGCTGACCGACGTGTGGGAGCTGCCCTTTCTGTCCACGGTGTCGAAGGAGCGCTGCGGCTACCCTTCGCAGAAACCCGAAGCCCTGCTGGAGCGCATCATCCGAGCCGGCTCCGACGAGGGCCACACGGTGGCCGACTTCTTCTGCGGCAGCGGCACGACCCTGGCCGTCGCCAAACGCCTGAAACGGCACTACCTCGGCTGTGACGTCAATCCCGAAGCCGTCCAGAGGACCACAGCACGCCTGGGCTGACCATCGCGGTCCCGTGCGGTTCGTCAGTTGCGTTGGACCCGGGCCTGGCGGAGTGCTTGGTAGTGGGCGTC